>FSXZ01003120.1_pt1 | contig 15533 bp, 19 predicted proteins | sample 1638121 | NCBI WGS metagenome assembly FSXZ01 (sample SAMEA3914788, study PRJEB12502) | metagenome | biome: forest; material: soil | place: Canada | collected 2011-07-03 | depth 0.1 m
CGCTCGATCTGGCTGAGGTACGGGTTCGACAGCCGCGTCCGCTCGGCTAGCTGGCGCAGCGACATGTTGGCCAGCTTGCGCTTGCTGCGGATGAAGGAGCCCAGGGTCTCCGTCTGGCCGTCCCCGGCCTGCTCCGTCAACGGCCCGCACACTCAGTCATCAGCCTGTCCGCCCCGGCCCGTCCGTCTCATCAGCCCGCCGGCTTATCGTCAGCCGGGCCCGTCTTGGAGCCCGGCCCGGCCTCCGGGCGAGGCTCAGCCGCGGCGGTCTTCGCGGATCCGGCTTGGCCGGCTGCGGGCTTGGCTGCAGTGGCCTTCGCGGCGGGCTTCTTAGCCGCGGGCTTGGCCGCGGCGGGCTTGGCGGTGCCGCCCTTGGCTCCCGCGGCGGGCCGGGAGGTCCTGGCCTTCGCCGGGTCCGGGCCGGGCTCCACGGCGCCGGGCGCCGTTTCGCTGGCCTCGGCGCGACTGGCCTCAGCGGGGCTCGCCTGGACCGGCCTGGCCGGAGCGGTGTCGGCCTCGACCGTGCTCGCCTCGGCGGGGCTCGCCTCGGCGGTGCCAGCCCCGGCGGTGCCAATGGCGTCGGCGGCGCTTCGGGCCTGCGCTTCGGCCGCGGCGGTCTCCCACGGAGCGGGGGCGGCGCCGGCCGGGCCCGCGGGGCTCGTATCGGCCGGAGCGCCGGGCAGGATCGCCTGCGCGGCCTGGGCGGCGCGCGCGGCGCCCTCGGCCAGCAGCGGACGAGTGGCCTGGGCGACCTGGTCAGCCAGCTTGCGCTGCACCGCGATCATCTGCCCGGCCGTCTCCTGGGCACTGGCCAGCAGGCTGGCCGGGCTGGGGACCTTCACGCCGCCGGGCAGCTTCACGCCGCCGGCCAGCCGGGATGCGCCCGGCAGCCGGGCCGCGGACCCGAGCGACGGAAGCTTGATCCGCACTGTCGGCAGCTGCGGGCGGAGCGCCTCGGCCGTCTCGGCCAGGGTCCGGACCACCTCGGAGACGGTCTCCTGGCCCTTGCGGACCCGGGCCTGGGCGTGCCGGGCCTGCTCCTCGGCCTTACGGGCCTGCGCCCGGGCCTTCCTGGCCTGCTCCTGGCCGCGGCGGGCCGCGCTGATGAGCTGCCCCTGCAGTTCCTGCCGGACAGCTCGGGTGTCGATCATGAGAATCCCTCCTCCGTTCCTGCAAACTATACCTAGCATACCGCGCGGTATGTCAAGCAGGTGGGCCGGGGAGGTGCCGGCCGGCGGGCTAGCCGTGATGGACGGCCGGGTGCTTGCTCGCGACGACGTAGGCCACGTACAGCACCGCGCCGACAATGAGCGTCACGCGCGCCCACCAGGGACCGTCTTTCCAGGCGACGCCGACCAGGACCATCGCGGCCACAGCGAGAACCGGAATGACCGCGAGGCCGACTATGGCGGCGATGACCGCGAAAATTCCTGCGGGCTTGCCGCTGACCTTGACCTTAGGGATAAGCGCCACGCCCCGAGAGTAACCCGAAAACCGCATCACGAACAGATCCGGTCACACTGGTATATGCACCACCAAACGCCATTATACCTGCGGGATCCCGGATCACATTCCTGTCTACCGGAGCGCGCATTCATGATGGGCGGGCAGGCTGGGTGATGCCCCCGGTGGACCGGGCACCCGGCGAAGGCGGCCCGGCTGCCTCGCAAAACGTATATATCATCAGCTAACCTGCCAAACGGCATTCGGTGTCGTGGCGGCCGTGGTGAGCTGGGTTCGGTTTGATATCGATCAGCGGTTGTCGGCCGGGCCCGGCCGGCATGAGGGCAGACTTGGGGCCATGACCGATTTCGCGGCGAGCCCGGGCCCGGCCGGCGCGGCCGGTGCCACCCACTCTCCCGGCCTGACCAGCCCGTTCGCCACTGACCTGCAGGCCCGCCCGGCCCGGGTGCCAGCCGGGCGGCCGAAGCGGGCTGAGGTGACCCGGGCCGCGCTGCTGACGGCGGCGGCCGGGGTCTTCGGCGCGTCCGGCTACGGCGACGCCAGCGTCGACGAGATCGTGGAGCAGGCCGGCACGAGCGTCGGCACGCTGTACCACCATTTCGGCAGCAAGGCCGATCTGTATGTCCGCCTCTACCTGGATTACCAGTCGCGCCAGCACCACCGCTCCGCGCGGGCCTTCCGGGCGGCCGTCGCGGCGGGCGAGAGCGACCCGATGACCCTGTTCCTGACCGGGACGCGCTCCTACCTCGAAGGGGCGTGGAACGACCGGCATATCGGCCGCATCTTCGTCTCCGGCGGCGGGCCGCCGGGCTTTGACGCGCTCGTGCGGCGCCGCTTTCGTGAGTGGCTGGACATCAACGCCGCGGGCTTTGACCAGGCCGCTCGCCCGTTCAGCTCGACCAAGCTGCTCGTCTTGACCGCCATCGTGACCGAGGCGGGCCGCGAGGTCACCGGCCTGTCCGCCCGCCGCGACGCTAATGCCTTCATCGACGAGGTCCTGGGCCTGATGAGCCAGCTGGCCCCGGCGGCCGCCTGACCGGCCGGCCGCCTCAGGCCGCGGAGAGGGGCGGCGGCCCGGCGGGCCCGGGCGCGGGGACCGGGGGCGGCCCGGGCGCGGGGGACGGCCCGGGTGCCGGGAACGGCGGCTCCGGGGGGATCGGGGACGGGTCCGGGCCGGGCAGCCGCGGGTCGGGGACCGGCGGCACCGGCTCCGGCGGCTGCGGGGCGGGCGGCACGGGCTCCGGCTGCGGGACGCCGGGCTGCGGCCGGGGCGGCTCAGACAGGCCCGGCGCGGAATGCGGCTCAGACCGGCCTGGCCCGAAATGTGGCTGCGCTGACATGAGCTCCGACTACCCTGGCCTGCCGGTCGCTAACGGACGTCCGGGCGGTGACCGGGCCGCACGGCCGGCCGCCGGCGCCTAGGATCACGGCGTGATTACCGGTGCGCACGCGATCATGTTCTCCCCGCGCGCCGAGCAGGTCCGGGCGTTCTGCCGGGACGTGCTCGGCCTGCCGGCGGCCGACGCGGGCGGCGGCTGGCTTATCTTCGCCCTGCCGCCGGCCGAGCTGGCCGTCCATCCGGCGGCCGAGGGCGGCCCCCGGTGCGAGCTCTACCTGATGTGCGACGACATCGGGGCGACGCTGGCCGACCTGCGGGCCAGGGGCGCCGAGGTGACCCGCGAGATCAGCGATGAGCGCTGGGGCCTGGTGTCCGCCATCGCGCTGCCCGACGGCAGCGAGCTCGGCATCTACGAGCCACGTCACCCTCAGCCGCACCCGGCCTGAGCGGCCGCCGCCGCGCGGCCGCGGGCCGGGGCGGCCCCGGGTCGCCGGCCGCCGCCGGGCGGCCCGGTCCCGTCGCGGTCACGGGGTCAGCCTAGGCCGGACAGGTCCAGCGCGTCATCGACCTCGCACAGCCCGCGCAGCACGGTGACCGTAGCCCAGCCCTGGCCCAGCAGCGCCAGGTCGCTGTCCGGGGCGGGCTCCCCGGCGGGACGGGCGAACGTCACCGGGACCGAGCCGCTGATCGGGCCGGCGCCCTGCGCCCGGACCTGGGCCTGGACCGCGCCGAACACGGCCAGCCGGGCCGCCCGGAAGCCCCGGAGCTGTCCGGCGGGCCGGTCCGGCAGGTTGACGTTGGTGACGACGGGCTGCTTCGCGCTGGCCGCGAACCAGGCCAGCAGGCGGGTGACCGCCGGCCCGGCCGCGTCCCAGTGGGCCGGCGCGGCGGAGGCCAGCGAGACGGCCAGCGCCGGGATGCCGTGCGAGGCGGCGGTCAGCGCGGCCCCGACCGTCCCGGAGTGCAGCACGGCCTGGCCCAGGTTGGGCCCGTGATTGATGCCGGACAGCACGACGTCCGGGACGGACCCGAACACCCCGCCGGTCGCGACGAAGGCGATGAGGGCCGGGGTGGCCCGGACCGCGAAGGCCGGGACGCCGTCCAGCCCGTCCAGCGCCTGGTGGGTGACCAGGAGCCGGCCGCCGGGCTCCAGGGCGGAGATGGCGGCCCCGCTGCCGCTGCGCTCGGAGTCCGGCGCGGCCACCGTCACGTCCAGCCCGGCCGCGACGGCGGCCCGGGCCAGGACGCGCAGGCCCGTGGCGTCGATACCGTCGTCGTTGGTGATCAGTGCCCGCATTGCCACCATGATCCGCTACCGGCCAGCCCGCGCCGCATCCGGCCAGCCCGGCCGCCGTGGTCCGCAAACCAGTTGTGCGCGGCGGCGGGCCTTCCTACGGTGGCCCGATGATCAGCTACGAGTGGCGCGGGCCCTTCGAGAACGCCGAGCTCAACGCCCTGCATGCCGAGGGGTTCGGGCACCGGGTGCTGGATGATGACTGGCGGGCGCAGGTCACCGGGCACAGCCTGGGCTGGGCCTGTGCCCGGGACGAGGACGGCCTGGCCGGCTTCGTCAACGTCCCCTGGGACGGCGGCGTCCACGCGTTCGTCCTCGACACCCTGGTCGCCGCCCGCGCCCGGCACCAGGGCGCCGGGACCCGCCTCGTCGCCCTGGCCCGCCAGCACGCGGCGCAGGCCGGCTGCGAGTGGCTGCACGTGGACTTCGAGGCGGACCTGCGCCCGTTCTACCTCGGCCGGTGCGGGTTCACCCCGACCGCCGCCGGCCTCATTGCCCTCCGGCGACGACCGCACGCCACGGCGCGGCGAGTTCCCGGCCCGCGCCCGGCCGGCCCGGCGCATGACTGACCGGCCGCCGCCGGCCGCGGCCCTGCGCCGGGCCGCGGCGCTGGCCGGGCCGGGCGCGGCGGTGCGGCGCACCGAGCCGCTGGCCGGGGGGACGCACGCCCGCACCTTCCTGGTCCACACGGCCGGCCCGGAGCTCGACGTCGTGCTGCGCGAGTTCCCGCCCGGCGACCGCACCGCCCGCCGCGAGGCGCAGGTGCTCACGGTGCTGGACGGGCTGGGCGGCCTGGCACCCCGGCTGCTGGCCAGCGATCCGGACGGGTCGTGGGTGCTGATCTCCCGGCTGCCGGGCACGGCGGACATCACGCCCGCCCGGCCGGCCGCGGCCGCGGCGGAGCTGGGCCGGGCGCTCGCGCGGATCCACGCCACGCCCCGGGCGCAGGTCGGCGGGCTCCCGGACGTGCGGGACCGGGCGTCGGGATCGCGGTCGGCGCTGCGCGGGCCGGCGTCCGCGGTAGTGGCGGCCGGCTGGGAGCACCTGGCCGGGGCGCCCCGGGTGCTCACGCATTACGACTACTGGTCGGGCAACGTGGTCTGGCGGGAGGGCCGGCTGACCGGCGTCGTGGACTGGCCGGGGGCCGCGATGGGCCCGCGCGGCTGCGACCTCGGCTGGTGCCGGCTGGACTTGTACCTGCTGCACGGCGAGCCCGCGGCCGACGCGTTCCTGGCCGCCTACCAGGCGGCGGCCGGCGCGGCCGTGCCGGGCCTGCGGCTGTGGGATCTGTGGGCCGCGGCCCGGTCGGACGCGACGGTGCAGACGTGGGTCCCGAACTACCGCGACCTGGGGCGCGCTGACCTGACCGCCGCCGAGCTCCGCCGCCGCCACGCCGCCTGGACCGCCCGCCGGCTGGCGGCCTCGCCGGATGCGGGCTAGCGGCGCCGCCGGACGCGGGCTGAGCACCTTGCGAAGACTTCTTTGCGAATGACCCTTCGCATGTTAGGTTCGTCGGGTGAGCAAGACGCCCGATCCGGTCCGGGAGCTGGATGCGCACAGCCTGCGCGGGCTCGCGCACCCGCTCCGGGTGCAGATCCTGGGCCTGCTGCGGCTGGACGGGCCGTCCACGGCCACGCGCCTGGCCCGGCGCCTGGGCCAGGACAGCGGCAACATCAGCTGGCACCTGCGGCAGCTGGCCGAGCACGGCTTCATCGACGAGGACACCGAGCGCGGCACCCGGCGCGAGCGCTGGTGGCAGGCCCGGCACCAGGCCAGCCAGCTCGATGTCGCCAGCCTTCCGGCCGGGCCCGAGGCCGGCCAGCTGGTGGCCACCTACCTGGGCCACATCCTGGATCAGCAGTTCGGCCGCGCGGCGGCGTTCCTGGCCGACGGCGGCTGGGCGCCGGAATGGCGCGCGGCCGCTGACTTCTCCGGCTGGCGGCTGGAGCTCACGCCCGCCGGGCTGCGGGCCCTGACCGCGGAGATGGCCGGGGTCGTGGAACGCCACCGGGCGGCCGCGGCGCCCGGCTCGGCCGCCGTGCACGTTCAGCTGCAGGCGTTCCCGCGCCGCAGCGAGCCGGACAGTGAGCCCGACAGTGAGCCAGACGGCGAGACGGACAGCGGGCCGGGCCAGCGGGCCCAGTGAGCCGGCCCGGCGGGCCGAGACGGTGAGGCGGTACTGATGGACGTTCCCGGCTACCTGCAGGCCCTGAGCCTGGCCGAGGCCCGGACCGACGCCGGGCAGTGGGCGCAGGCGGTCACGCTGTGGCAGCGGGTGACCGGGCAGAACCCGGTCAACGGAAATCACTGGGACCGGCTGGCCCAGGCGCAGTACGAGTCCGGGGACTATGCGGCCGCGCTGGCCGCCTGGGAGCGGGCCGCGGAGCTCGGAGTCTGGGACCGGCGGACTATCCGGGAGGAGCGGCCGGCGGCGTTCCGCGGCGAGCTTGAGTACCGGCGGGCGTGCTGCCGGGCCCGGCTCGGTGACGGGCCGGGGGCCCTGGACGAGCTCGAGCGGGCGCTGCGCGCGGGCCTGCGGGACCGGGACCGGGTGCGCGCCGACGACTGCTGGGGTGAGCTAAGCGGTCACCCGCGGTTCGCGGCGCTGCTGGACATCGGCCCGGACGAGCTCTCCCGCGACGACGGCTGGCGCCGGGACCTGGGCGTCCTGGGCCGTGAGATCAAGCGGCGGGCCTACGAGCCGTTCCGGCACATCAGCGAGCACGACTTCGACGCCCGGCTGGGCGGCCTGGCCCGCCGGGTCCCCGAGCTGTCGGACGCGCAGCTCGCGACGGGCATCCTGGCGCTGCTCAGCACGCTGCACGACGGGCACGCCGGGATCGTCGGCCCGGAGGACTCGCCGGCCCTGCGGCTGAGCCTGCCGCTGGAGTTCTGGCTCTATCCCGAGGGCGTGTTCGTGACCGCGGCCGGCCCCGGGCAGGAGCGGCTGCTGGGCGCCCAGGTGCTCGCGGTGGACGGGCGGCCCGTTAGCGAGGTGCTGGCCGGCCTGGAGCCGGTGACCAGCCGCGACAACGACTACCAGCTCCAGTCCGGGCTGGCCCGGTGGCTCCGGTGCCCGCCGGTCCTGCACGCGCTCGGCCTGGCCGCCGAGCCCGGCGCCGTGACGCTGCGGCTCCGCCTCCTGGAGCCCGGCGGCGCCGCAGACGCCGGCGGCGAGCCGGGCGCCGGGCGCGAGCCGGGCGCCGGCCGCGCCCCGGCCGCGGCGGCCAGCCAGATCCGGGTGGACGCGGCTCCCGGCCTGATGGCGGCGCCGCGCAGCCGGCCGGATGGCTGGACCCGGCTGGCGGAGGCGCTGCCGGGGCCGCCGCCCGCCTGCGAGCGGCACCGCGACGTCAGCTACTGGTTCGAGTACCGGCGGGCCGACGGCCTGGTCTACGCCCAGGTCAACGCCGTCACGGATCATCCCGCCGAGTCGCTCCCGGCGTTCTCCGAGCGGCTGTTCGCCTTCATCGACGGCCACGCGGTCGACACCCTCGTCCTGGACCTGCGGTGGAACGGCGGCGGCAACACGTTCCTCACCCAGCCGCTGCTGCACCGTCTCATCGGCTGCCGCGCGGTCAACCGGCCCGGCGGGCTGTTCGTCATTATCGGCCGCCGGACGTTCTCGGCGGCCCAGAACACCGTGACCGCGATCGAGCGGGACACCGACGCGGTGTTCGTCGGCGAGCCGACCGGCTCGAGCCCCAACTTCACCGGTGAGCTGATCCCGTTCGAGCTGCCGTGGAGCAAGCTCCAGGTCAACGTCTCCGATCTGTACTGGCAGACCTCGTGGCCGATGGACCAGCGGCCGTTCATCCCGCCCGAGATCTACGCGCCGCCGACCTTCGCGGCCTGCCTGGCCGGCCGGGACCCGGCCATGGACGCGATCGCCGCCTACCGGGACCACCTCCCCGGCCAGTAGCCTGCGCGTCACGGCGCGCCGGTGACTCCCGCCGCGGCCGGGCGTCTGCCCTCCGGCGGCGGATGCCCGGCTGAGGCGGTTCCAGGCCGAGGCGGGTACCCGCCGGGGCAGGTAACAGGAGAGAGGTGAGCACGATGGGGATCGGTGCGGTGCGTGCGCTCGCGGGCGACTGGGAGCTCGCCGTCGACCTGCCCGGGGCCGAGGATGTCCGCGGGCACGTCCGGTTCGAGCTGATGGGCGACGTCCTCGTGCAGCGGACCACGGTGCCGGAGCCGGTCGTGCCCGACAGCTGCTGCCTGGTCGTCGCGGGCGAGGATGGCGGCTACGTCCAGCACTACTTCGACTCGCGCGGCGTCGCCCGGCTCTACGCCATGACCTTCGACGGGCGGACCTGGACGCTGGAGCGCGCGAAGCCGGACTTCTCGCCGCTGGACTTCAGCCAGCGGTTCACCGGCCGGGTCAGCGCGGACGGCGCGGCCATCGCCGGCGAATGGCAGAAATCGGCCGGCGGCCAGCCGTGGACGCGAGACTTCGGCCTGACCTACACCCGGGCCGGCGCCCGGTAGCGCCCCGGACGGGGGCGGGCCCGGCCGGCCCGGCCGGCAGCAGCGCGACGGCCAGCCCGGCCGCCGCCAGGGTGGCCAGGCTGGCCACGGCGGCCAGCCCGGTCATGCCCAGGGACTGGGCCAGCAGCGGCCCGCCCACGGCGCCGGCCAGGGTGGCGGCGGCCGCGCCGGTCCCGAACACGGCGCTGACCCGGCCGAGCGCCTCGTTGGGGATGACCCGCTGCACGGTGGTCGACCCGATGACCAGCGACATGGAGCCGCACAGGCCGACGGCGACGGCGGCCGGCAGCGCAGCGGGCAGCGCGGCGGCGTGCCACAGCAGCCAGAAGCTGGCCGCCGCGCCGGCCAGGGTGGCCGTCAGCAGGTACCGGGCCGGCCACCGGTCCAGGAGCAGGCGCAGGGCCGGGGCCGCGAGCAGGTAACCGACGCCGAGCGCGGCCAGCAGGAACCCGGCCGGGCGGCTGCCGCCCAGCCGCTGCAGGCAGAACGGGACGAGGACGGCGCTGAGCGAGGCGTTGGCGGCCAGGAAGACGACGGTGACCGGCAGCAGCGCGCGGGCGGCGGGCGAGCGGGCCAGCAGGCCCAGCCCGGCGCGCAGGTCCCGGCCGACCTCGGCCAGGGCGCGGCCGGGGGGCCGCCAGGACCGTGCGCCCGGTGTCCGCGAGGTCAGCACGCCCGCGCCCGCGGCGGCCAGGTAGCTGAGGACGTCGGCGCAGATCAGCACCCGGATGCCCGCGGTCACCAGCAGGATCCCGCCGAGCGGGCCGCCGGCCAGCCGGACGACGCCGTCGCGCAGCGCGTTAAGGGCGTTCGCGCTGCTCAGCATGCTCCCGGTACCCACGATGGCCGGCGTGCGGGCCTGGCTCGCGGGCGCGAACAACACGCTGCCGCCGCTCTCCGCGGCGAGGGCGGCGTAGATGATCCAGTACCGGCCGGGCGCCAGGGCGGCCAGCATGGCGGCCACCGCGGCGGCCTGGAACAGGCTGGTCCCGATCATGAGCCGCCGCCGGTCCCAGCGGTCGGCCAGCGCCCCGGCCGCCGGGCCGAGCAGGAGCAGCGGCAGGTACTCTGCGGCCAGGGTGAGCCCGGTCCGGGCCAGCGACCCGGTGACCTCGTAGACGTGCGCGGGCACAGCCAGCACGAGCATCCAGGAACCCAGGGCGCTGACGACCCCGCCGGTCCACAGCCAGCGGAAGTCACGGATCCGCAGGGCCTGGAACATGGTCGCTCCCGGGTTCGGGCTGTATTCTGACAGAATAGTTTCGTATGAATGTGTTCTGTCAAGACAGGAGGAACGGTGAGCGCTCCGGAGGTCGGCCGTCAGCTGCGCGGGCTGCGCACGGCGTCCGGGCGGACCGTCGCCTCGGTCGCGGCCGACGCGGGCCTGTCCGTCCCCTACATCGCCAACCTGGAGAACGGCCGGGGCAACCCGACGGTCGCGGCCCTCGGCCAGCTGGCGGCGGCGCTCGGCATGCGGCTGTCCGTCTCGCTGGTCCCGGCCGGCGTCCCGGCCGGGCCCGGCCCCGCGGACAACGGGACGGGCGGGCCGGAGGCCGGGGCGGGCGGGGCCGGCGGTGACCGCGTCCCGGCCGCGCTGGTCCGGCTGGGCCGGACGGACCGGTTCGGCCGCGCGGCCCGCCTCATGGCGGGCGCGCTGCGCACCGACGAGGCCCAGGCCCGCGCGCGGCTGGTCGGCGGGCTGGCCGTGCTGGCCGGGGTGCTCGGCCCGGACCTGGCCGAGGCGGACTGGTGGCGGCTGCTCGACGCCCTGCTGCTGGTCGCGGTCAGCCCGGCGGCGGGCCCGCCGGGCGCCCCGGCTAGCGCCCGGCCCGCTGCTCCGCGTGCCGCCGGGCGGTCTCGGCGATGAGGTCGTAGGGGACGGGGCGGCTCAGCGGGAACCTGAGCGTGCTCCGCCCGGACCGGTAGGGGGCCACCGCGCGCTCGAACGCGGCGTCCCCCGCGGGCACCGGGTACAGGCTCACGTGCCGCTTCCAGCCCGCGAAGTACAGCAGCGGCGTGCCGCCGAGGGTGACCGCCGCGATGCGGTAGCTGATCGTCTCCCCGGCCCCGGGCACCGCGCCGAGGATCGCGCGCCGGACGTTCTCCAGCACCTCGGCGACGTCGGCCGGGAACGAGGCGATGTACGCGCTCACGGATGCGAATTCTGTCCCGGCCACGCTGCCTCCCCGCCGTCCCGGTCGCCCGGCGGACTAGCTTACGCAAGTTCGGGCCTGGCACCTGCCATAGCTCTCTCGACATATGTAGGCGATATATGTAGAGTAACTGTCGTGAAGCTAACCGGGCCGCTGGAGCGGGTGTTCAGGGTGCTGATTGACGACCCGGCCGCACCGCACTACGGCTATGACCTGATGAAGGCAGCCAGGCTGGCCAGCGGCACCCTGTATCCGATGCTGGCCCGGCTGCAGCAAGAGGGGCTGGTTGACTCCCAGTGGGAGGCACAGCGGCCGGACGCGAGCGGGCGGCCGCCGCGCAAGTACTACCGGCTGACCGCCGAGGGCCAGCGCGTTGCCCGCCTCGAGCTGGCCCGGGCCGCTGCCCCGGCCCCGGTGCGCCGCGCCGGGAACAGCCGGACGCGGCTTGCCCCGGAGAGCCCGCGATGAGCCAGGCCCCGCGCGCCCAGAGGGCTGCCGAGTGGCTCATCGAGGCCGCCTGCCGCCGGCTGGCGGACGACGAGCGCGCCGACCGGTGCCGGGAGTGGGCCGCCGAGCTGCCCGCGATCCTGGAGGACCAGAGCATCCGCCCGCCGTTCCTGCGCGCGCTGCGGGCGCTCACTTTCTGCGTCGGTATCTCCAGGACGACCAGGCAGCTGCGCCGCCGGGGGCGAGCCGGGTCCCGGAGCTCACAGCGGCCGGCCCGCACCGCGCAGCCGCCGGCTTCCGAGGTGGCAGTCCGGGCGCTGGCCGGCGGCGTGGTCTGGCTTGTCGTTACGTCCGGTGTCGTCGCGCTGCTTCGTACGCACCCTCACCCGGCTGGCTGGGCGATCGCTCTGGCCCTGGCGCTGGCCATCGCCTTTGATGCCTTCTGCGTGCTCGACGTCAGCCGGGCCGGGCAGGTGCGCTACCTGCCCAAGTGGGCCTGGGTGCTCGTCTGCCTGCTGCAGACCCCTGGCGGCGGCATCGCGTACCTGAGCATCGGCCATGTCAGCCGGCCGCGACCGGTGCCGCCCGGCGCGGCGAAGCCATGACGGAGCAGGACGCGAGGCCAGGCAGTGACGGCTGCGCGCTCGCTGGCACCTACCTCGCGGCTGAGCACCCGGCCGCGGCCGGTCAGCGGGAGACGCGATGATGCACATGCTGCTGGCCGCAGGCGGCCCGGCTCGCCATGGTGGCCAGCTGTTCTTCGCCGTGCTGCCGGTCATCGTGCTGGCGATCGCCTTCGACGCGTACTGCCTGGTGGACCTGATCCGCTCGGAGTCGGCCCGGTATCTGCCCAAGTTCGTCTGGGGACTGATCATCGTGCTGGTCAGCGCGCCCTGGGGCGGGCTTATCTACCTGTTCGTGGGCCGGGACCGCGGGCAGCGCCGGTCCGCGCTGTGATGGCCGGGCCGGCGGTCACGACCACGGGACTGACGAGGGACTACGGCGGCACCGGATTGTTCGGCGTGAACCTGCGGGTGCCGCGCGGTTCCGTGTACGGCCTGGTCGGCATGAACGGCGCTGGCAAGACCACGCTGCTGTCGCTGCTGTCCGGGCTGCGCAAGCCCGACAGCGGCTGCGTCACCCTGGGCATCGGCCGGGACCGGCTCGCCGTCTGCCCTGATGTTGCCGAGTTCGAGGGCTGGCTGACCGCGTACGAGGCCGTCGACCTGGCCCGCGCCCTGACCGCGCCCGGTCAGGGCGCCGACGCGGTGACGGCCGCGCTCGCCGACGCCGGACTAGCCGACGTGGGGGCGCGGCCCGTCGGCGGCTTCTCGCGCGGCATGGTCCAGCGCGTTGGCCTCGCCTGCGCCCTGGTCGGCGACCCCGAGCTGCTGATCATGGACGAGCCCACGTCGGCCCTCGACCCGGCCGGCCGGGCCGAGCTGCTCGGCCAGGTCGCGGCGATGCGCGGCCGCCGCACAGTTATCTTCTCCAGCCACATCCTGGCCGATGTGCAGCGGATCGCGGACCAGGTCGGGATCCTGCGCGACGGCCGGCTGCTGTACCAGGGCAGCACCCGCGAGCTGATCGACACCTACCTGACCCCGCGGTGGCTGGTGCGCATCGCTGGCGACCGGGCGCCCGTGCTGGCGGCAGCCGTCGCGCAGACGTGGGTTGCCGCGGCCGAACGCGAGGGACCAGACGCGATCAGGATCGACGCCACCAGCATCGAGGCCGGCGAACGCGGCATACCGGCGCTCCTCGCCGCCTGCCAGGCCCGGCAGGTGTCCTGCCAGCCCGCTGATGCCGACCTCGAGTCGGCGTTCCTGGCGCTAACCAGCACGGAGGCAGCGGCATGACGGCGACCGCTCCGCGACGGCTCGCCCGCGCGGGCGGCTCCGTGCCGTCAGCCCGGATGAGTCTGTGGCGGCTGGAATGGCTCCGGCTGACCCGGACGCCGCGGGCCATCGCCCTCGCCGCGATCTTCCTGTTCATTGGCTTCATCGAGCCGGTGGCGACGAAGTACGAGAACAACCTGATCTCCCGCGTCGCGCACGGCCCGAAGATCACCTTGCCGCCACCCACCCCGGCCGATGGCCTCGGCAGCTACACCGGTGAGATCAGCGTGATCGGCCTGGTCGTGGTGGTGGCCGTCGCGGCCAGCGCTCTCACCTGCGACGCGCGGAAGGGCCAGGCGATTTTCCTGCGCACCCGGGTCACGGGCCTGCGGACTCTGGTGCTGCCGCCCTTCGTGGCCTCAGCCGCCGCGGCCGCCGTCGCCTACGTGCTCGGGACGCTGGCCGCCTGTTACGAGACGATCGTGCTCATCGGACCGCTTCCGGCGGGTCAGGTCGCGGCCGGAGTGCTCTGCTTCATCAGCTACCTGACGTTCGCGGTCGCGGTGACCGCGTTCGCGTCGTCCCTGGTCCGTAGCGCGATCGGGACGGCGGCGATCACGCTCGCCATCCTGCTCGTGCTGCCGGTAGCGGCGGTGATCAAGCGGATCTCGAACTGGCTCCCCAGTAACCTGCCGGGCGCCCCGGCCGCGCTCGCGGGCGGCTCGCAGCATCTGTCGCATTTCGCACCGTCGATCGGAGTCGCGATCGTGGCCGGTCTCGCGCTGCTGTTTCTCGGGATCCGCCGCCTGGGCGCGAGGGAGATCTGAGGGCAGGCGGCCTCCCGGAATCCTGGCCTGCGCAAGACATCACCCGCGTGCTGCCTGGTGAGTTGCATTTGACCACCGGCGGGTCATGGCGAGATACAGCAGCCGGATCGGCACAGACCGCGATCCTGCAGCATCGGCGCGGCTATCGACGGTCGGTGGGCCGGACGAGGCCGCTTTCGTAGGCCAGCACCACTGCCTGCACCCGGTCGCGCAGCTTGAGCTTGGCGAGCACGCTCGCGACGTGCGACTTGACCGTCGACGGCTCGACAACCAGCTGCTCGGCGATCTCGGCATTGGTTAGGCCGCGCGCGAGCAGGCGCAGCACGTCGTATTCGCGTGGCGTCAGCGCATCCAGCGCTGGCGCCGGGCCGGGCGGCCGGGCGAACTGCTCGATCAGCCGACGGGTGCTGGCCGGCGCGAGCAGCGCATCACCGGCGTGAACCGTGCGGACGGCAGCGACGAGCTGCGCTGGCGGAGCGGTCTTGAGCAGGAATCCGGACACGCCGGCCCGGAATGCGGCCACGATGTAGTCATCGAGGTCGAACGTTGTCAGCATGACGACCCGGGTGCTGTGCAGTTGTGGCAGCAGTCGCCTGGTGGCCTCGATCCCGTCCAGCACTGGCATGCGGATGTCCATGAGAACCAGGTCGGGTCTGGTTTCAAGGGCGAGCTCCACGGCCGCTACGCCGTCGGCCGCCTCCCCGACGACATCAAGATCGGGCTCCGCATCGAGGATGAGCCGGAATCCGCCGCGCACCAGCGCCTGATCGTCGGCGAGCAGAACGCGGATCATGAGGCGTGCGCGGGACTCGTCAGCGGGAGCCGCGCGCGGACGATGAAGCCACCGCCGTCCGACGGCGCCGCCTGGAGATCGCCGCCGAACATCGCTGCTCGCTCGCGCATCCCGACCAGGCCATGGCCGGTGCCCTGGACGCCTGCCGGACCCGAGCCGCTGTCGGCGACCTCAAGCTCGACGGCCCCCTCCTGGTAGCGGACGGTGACCCGGGCATTGGCCGGCCCCGCGTGCTTCAGGGCATTGGTCAGCGCTTCCTGGACGATCCGGAATGCCGATAGCTCGAGCGCCAGCGGCAGCGCGCGCGGCTCGCCTTCAATCCGGACCGTGACCGGCAGGCCTGCCTCGCGGACACCCCGGGCCAGCCGGTCAAGGTCAGCCAATCCTGGCTGCGGGGTAAGGCCGTCGGCTCCATCGTCAGACCGGAGCATGCCGAGCAGCGCGCGCATTTCGTCGACGGTCTCCCGCCCGGTTGATGCGATCACCTCGAGCGCACTCCGCACCGCTGCGTGTTCCCCGTCCAGCACCCGGGTCGCTGCCCCCGCCTGGACGACCATCATCGAGACGTTGTGGGCAACCACGTCGTGTAGCTCGCGCGCGATCCGGCCGCGCTCCACCATGACCGCCGTACGCGCCTGCAGCTCCCGCTGCTCATCGAGTTCGCGATTAACGCGCTCGAGCGTGACATTCTTGCGGCGCCAGCCGCGCACCAGCCGACCGACGACCCAGGCCGCCATCAGCCACACGAACGAGGGAATGGCATTGCCTGATTCTTGGCCGTGGATAATCGCCGCCACGAATACCGGAATTGCTGCCACCGCCAGCACAGGCGGGACCCATACAGCTCGCAGGCCCTCCGCGCGGCTGCCGACGGAGTACGCAACAAGAACC
>FSXZ01000669.1_pt1 | contig 15485 bp, 14 predicted proteins | sample 1638121 | NCBI WGS metagenome assembly FSXZ01 (sample SAMEA3914788, study PRJEB12502) | metagenome | biome: forest; material: soil | place: Canada | collected 2011-07-03 | depth 0.1 m
GCCCACCGGATCGAGGAGCACCGCCGGGGCTGATGCCGGGGCAGGCAACGCGAGCCCGGCACCGTCAACACACGCGGCGTGCCCCGCGGGGGGTTCTCCGCCCGGGCGGCACGCCGCGTGTGTTGACGGCGCCGGGCTCGCGTTGCCTGCCCCGGCATCAGCCCCGGCGGTGCTCCTCGATCCGGTGGGCCACGCCGTCGAGGAAGGTGGCGAGGACGAGTTCGAACACCTTGTCGTCGTCGCGGAACAGTTCGGTCAGCCGCGCCGAGCTCTGATGGACGAGGGGGAAGCGGTCGGCCGGCAGCAGGCCGTACTTCACCGCCCAGGCGGCGTCGTCCTTGGCCTGGGCGGCCGGGTCCAGCATCAGCCAGGTGGCGGCGACCTGGACGAACGCGAGGGTCAGGTCCAGCAGCATGCGATAGCACTCGGCGGCGTCGATCACCGGCAGGCCGGCCGAGTGAAGCAGGCCGATGACACGCTCGACGCTCTCGGTCTCGCTCGGGCTCGCGGTGGTGCGCACGGCGCACAGGGCGGCGAGGGCGGGGCGGGCGAGGTGGACGCGGCGGATCGCCATCGCCATGGCGGTGAGTGACTCACGCCACGCGTCGTTCGGGTGGCCCTCGCGCGCCGCGAGTTCGATGGCCTCGTCGATCAGCACGTCGGTGAGGGCGAGGACGAGTTCGTCCTTGTCCCGGAAGTGTCGGTAGACGGCGGTCGGGTCGGCGCCGAGCCGCTGGCCGAGGCGGGCGAAGGTGAGCGAGCCGCCCCCCTCGGGCGAACTCAGGTAGAGCGCGGCCTCGATGATCGCCTCCCGGGTGAGGGCGGCCCGGCGGCGGGGGGTGCCCGCGGCCTCGCGGGTGCTCCGGGAGGCGCCCTGGCCGCCGCGGGCACGGCTCGTCGCGGTGCGCCCGGCGCCGCTCGCGGCCCGAGCGGCCCGGGCCGGCTGCTCGGCGCCGGCCTGCGCGCCGGACAAGGCGGCCACGTGCGTCGTTTCCGCTGCCGCGGCCGTATCCGGCTCGCTCGACTTCTTCGCCGTTCCTCGCTGGTCCACCCGCAGATCTTAACCCACCGCCGCTGTCAACGCTATTGACATTGGCACTGACATCGGCTGTGATTCGTCCACACCGACCGCCCGGGCCCGCGAGCCCGAGGCCCGAACCGCAGGAGCGCGCCCGTGCCCACCGATCCCGCCGCAGCCGCCGTCACCGCCGCCGACGACGCGGCCCACGACCGCGCGCCCGCGGACCTCGTCTTCACCGGGGGACCCGTCTACACCGTGGACGCCGCGCGTTCCTGGGCCTCCGCCGTCGCGGTGCGCGGCGGGCGGATCGCCGCGGTGGGCGCCGAGCACGAAGTGGCCGCGCTGATCGGGCCGCGCACCGAGGTCGTGCCGCTGGGCGGACGACTGCTGCTGCCGGGCTTTCAGGACGCCCACGTGCACGCGGTGCTCGCCGGCACCGTGATGAGCGGCTGCGATCTGCATCAATTGCCTGAGAACAGCGCGGACGCCTACGTCGGGGCCGTGGCCCGGTACGCCGCCGCGCATCCGGACCGGGAGTGGATCACCGGCGGCGGCTGGAGCATGGAGGCGTTCCCCGGCGGCAACCCGCACCGCGCGCTGCTCGACGCCGTGGTGCCGGACCGCCCGGTCGCCCTGCCCAACCGGGACGGGCACGGGCTGTGGGCCAACTCGCGGGCCCTGGAACTGGCCGGGATCACCGCGGCCACGCCCGATCCCGCCGACGGCCGGATCGAACGCGACCCCGACGGCTCACCCACCGGCATGCTCCAGGAGGGCGCGGCGGACCTGGTCAACCGGGTCGTTCCGGTGCCGAGCCCGGAGGACTTCTACGCGGGACTGCTCACCGCCCAGCGCTATCTGCATGCCTTCGGCATCACCGGCTGGCAGGACGCCGCGGTCGGCCTGGGCTTCGGGCCGGGCGACGTGTACGGGGCCTACCTCGCCGCCGCGAACCGGGGGACGCTCACGGCCAGGGTGCGGATGGCCCAGTGGTGGGACCGGGAGAGCGGGCTCGAGCAGCTGCCCGGCTTCCTCGCCCGCCGGGCCGAGGCCGAGCGCCGGCACCGGCTGTCCGGCGGCACGGTCAAGATGATGCTCGACGGCGTGGCCGAGAACCACACCGCGGCGATGCTCGAGCCCTACCTCGACCCGCACGCGGCCGGACCGGGCACCCCGGCCGGCGGGTGCGGCTGCGGGCAGCGCGGCTCAGGGCTCGACTTCATCGATCCGGCGAAGCTGCCGGAGTACGTCGCGGCGCTGGACGAGGCCGGCTTCCAGGTGCACTTCCACGCGCTGGGCGACCGGGCCGTACGCCACGCCCTGGACGCGGTCGAGTTCGCGCTGGAGCGCAACGGCCGGCGCGACAACCGCCACCACCTGGCGCACCTGCAGGTCGTGCACCCGGACGACGTCGGGCGCTTCACCCGGCTGGGGGCGAGCGCCAACATGCAGCCGCTGTGGGCCTGCCACGAGCCGCAGATGGACGAGCTGACCATCCCGTTCCTGGGCGAGCGGCGGGCCGGCTGGCAGTACCCGTTCGGTTCGCTGCGGGCGGCCGGGGCGATGCTGGCGGCCGGATCCGACTGGCCGGTGAGCACCCCGGACGTGATGGCGGGGCTGCACGTCGCGGTCAACCGGCGCGATCCCGGTGCGGCCGGGCCGGCGCTGCTGCCGCACGAGCGGATCGACCTGGGCACCGCGATCGCCGCGTACACCGCGGGCACCGCCCGGATCAACCACCTGGACCGGGTGGCCGGCTCGATCGAGGTGGGCAAGTACGCCGACCTGGTGCTGCTCGACCGCGACCCCTTCGCCGCCCCGGCCGAGGAGATCGCCGCCACGCGCGTGCTGCGCACGTACGTCGAGGGCGAGGCGGTGCATCTCGCCGAGTAAGAAACTGCATATCAGCCAACGAGAATCCTTCCGCGCATTCCCCTTTCCCTCGAGAGGATCGAGATGTTTCGAAGCGCAACCCTGCGTGCGGGCGGCGTGTCCGGCGCGACAGCCCTGTGTCTGGCCCTGAGCGCCTGCGGCGGCGCGAGCCACGCGGGCTCCGGCGCCGGGGCGAAGAGCAACTTCAGCCAGACCGATCTGACCACCGGCACCGCGCACGGCAAGCTCGGCGACCTGACCTGGTACGGCGACTACCGCGCGCCGTACTCGGAGGATCCGCTCAAGACCGCCGACTACCCGGAGGAGACGATCCTCGGCAACGTCTGCGAACCGCTGTTGCGCACCGCGCCCGACTACAGCCTGCACGCCGGGATCGCGCAGTCCTGGTCCCAGCCCGACGCGCTGCACCTGGTGTTCGACCTCAACCCGAAGGCCACCTTCAGCGACGGCCACCAGGTCACCCCGGCGGACGTGGTCTACAGCCTGCTGCGCAACACGGACCCGAACGAGGCGAGCAACTTCGCCGACTCGTACACGTATGTCAAGACCGTAGCCGCGACCGGCCCGGAGCAGGTGACGGTCACCTTCAGCCGGCCGGACTACACCTTCGTGCAGAACATGGGCATCCTGGCCGGGGCGATCGTGGAGAAGGCCTTCGCCGAGAAGGCCGGACAGGGCTTCGGCAGCGCGCAGACCGGCGTGATGTGTTCGGGTCCTTACACGATCGCGTCCTTCGACGGCACCAACACCATGGTGCTCAAGGCGAATCCGGACTACTGGGACAAGACCCAGCAGCCGCTGGCGCAGTCCCTCACCTTCCGCTTCCTGTCCGACCCCTCGGCCATCTCCAACGCGCTCAGCTCCGCCGCCCTCGACGGAGCGTTCGACCTGCCGCCCTCGGTCGTCCCGGCGCTGAGCAAGTCCACCGCCGGCAAGCTCTACGTCGGCGGCCAGGGTTCGACCACGCAGAACATCGACCTGATCGTCTCCAGCCTCACCGGCGGCTTCGCCGACGCCCGGGTACGCCAGGCCCTGTCGGACGCGATCGACCGCTCGGGCATCGCCCAGAGCATCTTCGACGGCGCCGCCGATCCGCTCTACGCGGTGGCCGGTCCCGGCTTCTGGCAGAGCAGCTCGGCCAAGTCGGTGTATCAGGCCGCGTACCAGAAGCTGGTGCAGTCCCCTGACATCGCGGCCGCCACGAAGCTCGTCCGGCAGGCGGGGGCCACCGGCAAGGGCGTCAGCATCGCCTACGCCGCGGACAGCCCGATGACCGCGCAGATCGCGCAGGTGATCCAGCAGGCCGGGGACCAGATCGGGCTGAAGGTGAAGATCGTCGGCCTGCCCGACCAGCAGTACGGCAGCCTGTTCACCGATCCGAAGGCGCGCGCCGGATACGACGGCTTCATCACCATCAACTACCTCGAGTTCCCGGACGCGGCCGACATGTACGCCAGCTACGCGACCCCGGGGGGCTCGCAGAACTTCAACGGCTACCAGGACGCCACCGTCACCCAGGATCTCGCCGCGGCCGTCGCGACGCAGGACGAGACCAAGCGGGCCGAACTGGTCAACGCCGCCCAGGCGATCCTGGCCACCTCGCTGCCGTGGATCCCGATCGTGGCCCCGCGGGCGCTGGTGTACGAGAACAAGTCCGTCACCGGCGCGCCGCTGAGCTTCTCCTACATGGACAGCGCCTGGGCCGCGTCGGTGGGAGCGCCCTGATGACGCGGATGGTGATCAGCCGGCTCGGCGGGCTGGCCACGACGCTGCTGCTGGCCAGCGTCGCGATCTTCGGGAGCCTGTATCTGGCCCCGGGCAGCCCGGAGGACGTGCTGTTCGGCACCCGCCAGCCGTCCCCGGCCGCGCGCGCCGCGGTGGAGCACCAGCTGCACCTCGACCAGCCGCTGCCGGTGCGCTACTGGGACTGGCTGACCGGCGTGCTGCACGGGAATCTGGGCACCTCGATGGTCACCCAGCAGCCGGTGGCCGGCCGGATCGGCGCGGGCCTGGGCACCACCGCGACGCTGGTGCTGATCGCGGTGCTGTTCGTGCTGGTGTTCGGGATCGCCCTGGGCGCGGTGGCGGCGCTGCGCCCGGGCGCGGTGGACGCGGCGGCCGGCGCGGTGACCTCGGTGACCGTGACGATCCCGCCGTTCGTCGCCTCGACCGTGCTGATCACGGTGTTCGCGGTGCGGCTCGGCTGGTTCCCGTCCTCGGGGATCGGCTCGGGCCTCGGCGGGCGGATCCACGGCCTGATCCTGCCGGCCTGCGCGCTGGCGATCATGAACTGCGGGTTCCTGGCGCGGGTGACCCGCAACGCGCTGCTCGACCAGCTCGGCCGGGAGCACGTGCAGACGGCGGTGGTACGCGGCCTGCCGCGGGCGGTCGTGCTGCGCGACCACGTGCTGCGCAACGCCCTGCCGCCGATCTCGACCGCGGTGGCGCTGCTGACCTCGGGCATGTTCGCCTCCACGCTGATCGTGGAGACGGCGTTCGGCGTGCCCGGGATCGGCCAGCTGACCATCACGTCGGTGGCGCAGAAGGACTTCCCGGTGGTGCAGGCCGTGTCCCTGCTGCTGGTGGCCGCGTTCGTGGTCTGCAACGCGCTCAGCGACCTGATCCAGGCGCTGATCGACCCGCGACTGCGCACGATGAGCGGGAGGATGGCATGAGGATTCCTGCCCTCGGACGGCTCGCGCGAGTGCGCGCGCTGCTGGGCCCGGCCGGGACCGTGGCGGCGGTGTTCCTGCTGCTGGTCCTGCTCATGGCGGTGCTCGCGCCGTTGGTCGCGCCACAGGACCCGAACCTGCAGTCGCTGCTCGACGCGTACTCCGGCCCGTCCGGCGCGCACCTGCTCGGCACCGACGGGCTCGGCCGGGACATCGCGTCCCGACTGGTCTACGGCTCGCGCACCAGCCTGCTCGGCCCGACTCTGGTGGTGGCCGTCGCGCTCGCCGTCGGCGTGCCGCTGGCGCTGCTCGCGGCCTGGTACGGCGGCTGGGTGAACGCGGTGGTCGCGCGCGTGTTCGACCTCGTCTACGCGCTGCCCGGGCTGCTGCTCGCGGTGTTGGCCGTGGCGCTGTTCGGGCCCGGCCTGATGCCCGCGGTGGTCGCGCTCTCGATCGCGTACATCCCGTTCCTCGCCCGGATCGTGCTGGCCGCCGCGCGCCAGCAGCGGGTGAGTCCGTACGTGGACGCACTGGCGGTGCAGGGCTTCGGCGTCGTGCGGATCACGGTCCGCCACATCCTGCGCAACATCGGCCCGGTGGTGCTCGGGCAGGCCGCGATCGCGTTCGGCTACGCGCTGCTCGACCTGGCCTCGCTCTCCTACCTCGGCCTGGCCGTGCAGGCGCCCACCGCGGACTGGGGCGTGATGGTGAGCGACAGCAATGCCCTGCTTCAGGGCTACTGGCTGCCGGTGCTCGCGCCCGGCGTGCTGATCGTCTGCTGCGTCCTGTCGCTGACCGTGCTCGGTGCCCGGATCAGCGGCGAACGCCCCCAGCCGTACCTGCGCACGCGGCGCCGGGCCGGCACGACGGCCCGGACGCAGCCCGCGGCCGTGGACCAGAACGGAGCGCCCGCATGAGCGCCGACACCCCTCTGTTGGAGATCGAGAACCTGACGGTGCGTCTGGCCGACGGCGCCGCCGACCCGAAGCCGCTGCTCGACGGCGTCAGCCTGAGCCTGGCCCCCGGCGAGGCCCTCGGCCTGGTCGGCGAGTCCGGCTCCGGCAAGTCGATGACGGTACGCGCGGCCACCCGCCTGCTGCCGTCACGGGCGAGCGTCGAGGGCGCGATCCGGTTCGAGGGCGCCGATGTCACGCGCATGTCGGGCGCTGCGTTGCGGGCGTACCGGGACACCGGCGTCGGCATGGTCTTCCAGGATCCGCGCGCCCACATCAACCCGACCCGCCGCATCGGCGCGTTCCTGACCGAGGCCCTGGTGCGCAACCGAGGTGTCGGCCGCCGCGAGGCGAGTGCGCGCGCGACGGCCGTGCTCGGCGAGGTCGGCATCGACGACCCGGGCCGGCGCCTGCGCCAGTATCCGCACGAACTGTCCGGCGGAATGCTCCAGCGCGTGATGATCGCCTCGGTGCTGCTGGCCGAGCCCCGCCTGATCCTCGCCGACGAGCCCACGACGGCCCTCGACGTGACGATCCAGGCCGAGGTCGTCGGCATCCTCGACCGGCTGCGCCGGGAGCGCGGCATCGGCATGGTCTTCATCACCCACGACCTGGATCTCGCCCTCGCGGTGTGCGGCCGGGTGGCGGTGATGTACGCGGGCCGGATCGTCGAACTGCGCGACGCGAAGGACCTGCACGAGCGCGCCGCGCACCCCTACACCGTGGGCCTGCTCGGCTCCCGCCCCTCGATCGACGAGCGCTCCGCCCGCCTGACCGCGATCCCCGGCCGCCCCCGCGGCGCCTTCGAGTCCGGCCCCGGCTGCGCGTTCGCCGACCGCTGCGCCCACGCCCAGGACGTGTGCCGCACCACCCCGCCCGAGCCGGTCCGCTTCCGCGACGGCGACGTGCGCTGCCACCTGCTCGACCAGATCCACAGCGTGCCCGCCGGGGCACCGGAAGGCGGTGCCGCGTGAGCACGACGGAGGCGACGGCGACGGAGGTGACGCAGACGGCGGAGGCGGCCGTGCGCGTCAGGGACCTGACCAAGGTCTTCCCCGGCCGCGGCGGCGGGCACAAGGCCGTGGACGGGGTGAGCTTCGCGCTCGAACCGGGCGGCGCGCTCGGCATCGTCGGCGAGTCCGGCTCGGGCAAGACCACCATCGCCCGCCTGCTGATCGGGCTCGAGCGCGCGACCGGCGGCAGCATGAGCGTCCTCGGCCGAGACCGCTCCCGCCCCGCCCGCGGCGCGGCCGAGCGCCGGGCGCGGGCCCGGGAGCTGCAGATCGTGTTCCAGGACCCGTACACGTCCCTGGACCCGAGCCAGAGCGCCCGGGCCGCCGTGGACGAGGTACTCCGGCACCACGCGGCGGCGGGCGCGCACCCCGGCGCCCGATCACATACGGGCCCTGACGCGGGCGCCGGCGCCCGCTCCGGCCCGGCAGCGGCCCAGGCCCGCCAGGCCCGGCTGGCCGAACTGCTCGACCAGGTCGGCCTGACCGAACGTCAGTCCCACGCCCGCCCGCGCGACCTGTCCGGCGGCCAACGCCAACGCGTCGCCATCGCCCGCGCCCTGGCCGCCGACCCCGGCGTGCTGATCCTGGACGAGGCGGTCTCCGCTCTCGACGTGTCCGTCCAGGCGCAGATCCTCAACCTGTTCGTGGACATCCGGGCCCGCACCGGCATCGCGTACATCCTGATCTCGCACGACCTCGCCGTGGTACGCCAACTGTGCGACAGCGCCCTGGTCCTGCGGCGCGGCCGCGTGGTGGAACAGGGCTCCTGCGCGAGCATCCTGGACGACCCGGCGCAGGAGTACACCCGCGCCCTGCGCGCCGCCGTCCCGGTCCCGGGCTGGCGCCCGCCCGAGCGCTGATACCGGCCACCACTGATACCGGCCACGAGTTCCGGCGGGCGACGACCCGTCCGCCGGAACTCGTGGCCGGAGATCTCCCGTGTGCTCAGAGGGCCGTCGTCGGCACGGCTCCGGCCGCGGCGAACGCGGCGCCGATGATGCCCGCGTCGTTCGCCAGGTGGGCCGGAACCATGCGGGCGTGCATGCGCAGCAGCGGGATGAACTTGTCCGGGTGCTTGGACACGCCGCCGCCGAAGACGACGAGGTCGGGGGTGAAGAGCATGTCGACCATGTCGAGGTACTCCTGTAGGCGCTTGGCCCACTTGGCCCAGCTGAGTTTCTTGTCTTCCTTCACCTTCGCCGAGGCTCGGCGCTCCGCGTCCTTACCGCGCACCTGCAGGTGGCCGAGTTCCGTGTTGGGCACCAGATGTCCGTCGGTGAACAGGGCGGAGCCGATGCCGGTGCCGAGGGTCAGCATCAGCACCACGCCGTTCTGCCCCAGCGCGGCGCCGTGCGTGATCTCGGCCAGGCCCGCCGCGTCCGCGTCGTTGATCACGAAGGGTGTCTGCGCGCCGGACCCGAGGGCCGGGCCGAAGACCTCGGCTGCCGACAGGCCGATCCACGCCTTGCTCACGTTCGCCGCGGTGTGGATGACCCCGTTGGCGACCACGCCGGGGAAGGTCACCCCGACCGGCCCGGACCAGTCGAAGTGCCGGGCCACCTGGCCGACCACCTCGGCCACGTCCTTGGGCCGCGCGGGCTGCGGTGTCTCGATCCGGAAGCGGTCGGCCTGCAGCGTGCCGGTCTTCAGATCCACCGGCGCGCCCTTGATACCGGTGCCGCCGATGTCGATGCCGAGGGCCACGCCACCGGAGTGGGCCAGGTGGCGCGCCGGCGAAATGTGGGGGGAGTGTACGGCCATGACTGCCACGTTGCCACCGCACGCGGAAACATGCGCGTTCGGTGGGCCGCCCGCGTGATCACCCCGGCGGCGGACCGGTCCCCACCGGGCCCGACCGGACGTCCCGGGTGCCTCGGGGCCGGCCGCACCGGGCACCGACGACGGTCACCCGGTGGCGGCCGCCGCACTCTGCACCGCTCCCGCTCCCGCTCCGCCGCCGGCCGCGCTCGGGCTCGCCGCCGCGCCGCTGGACCCGGCGGTGGGAGCGGAGCCGCTGGCGTCCGGCTCGGACGGCGGGGCCGAGGGACTGACGGCGGATGTGGGGGCCGCGCCGCCGGCCGGCGGCTGCGTGGCTGTGGTGCTCGGCGCCGTGACGGTCTGCGGCCGGGTGAAGTTGTAGCCGGTGCCCGCTTCCCGGACCGGGCCGCCGGCCAGCAGGCCGACCGTGAGGGCGGTGCCGAACACCGCCGCCATCGCCGTGGCCAGCGCCACCGGCTTGCGGGTCTTGCGGTTCGATCCCGGTGGCGGGTCCGCGGCCGGACCGGCGGACGTCGGTGGCATCGGCTCCGTCGAGGTCGCTGTGGGCCAGCTGAGCGGCAGTTCGGTCTGGGTCCATGCGGGCGGGCTGGGCGCGGCCTCGGCGGCGAGCTCGGGCGCCGCGTCGCCGGTCACCGATGACACTCCGGTGAAGGTCATGGTATTGATACGTGTGGCGATCCGCCGTCCGCCGTGGCGGAAGGCGTGGCCGTAGACCGCGGTGCCCGTGGTCGCGACCGCGGAGCCGATCGCCGCCCCGGCGATCGTGCCCGCGATGCCCAGGTACGAGGCGACCATGGCGGAGGAGGTGGCGGCCAGGGCTGAGCCGGCCACGTGACTGGCGCTCAGATTGATCCGCGGGCGGGGAGTCTGGGCCGGTCGGGGCACGTCCTCGGCGGCATCGGAATCGGTGGGATCGGAATCGGTGGTGTGCGTCTTCGGCATGGCTTCGCCTCGGGTTCGACATCGGGCCCTGACGCGGGTACCCGGAGCCGCCCCGAACAAGCGCCGAGTTCAGGAACGCCTCAAGAAGAGCAGGTAGACGATGCCGAAGACGGCGACGATGCCGATGTTCGCGGCCAGCCGCGGCCAGAACCGATGCCGGAGGAACAGCACGTCCACGCCGACCACGACGAGGACCATGGCAAGGACGTACAGGGCGACACCCACGGATTTCCCCATGGTCTGATTATCCGGCGTCCGGCTTGGGCGTGGTGTGGAAGATCTCGGTCAGGCCGAGCATGCCGAGGACGCGCGTCACGGCCATGGGCACGTTGGCCAGGGCGAGCTGTGCGGCCTGGGCGTGGGTGTGGTGGCGTATGGCGAGGAGCGCGTTGATGCCGCTGGAGTCGCAGAAGCTCAAGTCGGACAGGTCGAAGGTGAGCAGCTGCCCGGACTCGAGCACGAGGGCGGTCGCGGCCGCGCGCAGTTGCGGGGCGGTGACGTAGTCGAGGTCTCCCGTGACGGTGAGCACCGGCCCCGCCGGGCCGTGGCTGGTCGTGATCGTCAGGTCAGAGGTCACAGCGCGGCTCCCGGGCTGATTGCTGGGGCGGGGTTGCCGATGGCGAGCAGTGCGGTGTCGTCCTCGAGGCCGTCGCCGAAGCCTTCGAGCAGGCCGATCAGTGCATTGATGATCGCGGAAGCGCCGGCCGGGGCGAGAGACGAGGCGAAGTCGCGCAGGCTCTCCTCGCTGTAGCGCGCGCCCTTCCTGGTGCGTGCTTCGGTGAGACCGTCGGTGTAGAGCAGGAGTGTCTCGCCGGGCCCGAGGGTGAACTCGACGGAGACGAAGCGGGGCCCGGGGAGCGCGCCGACGAGCGTGCCGCCCGCGGTGGAGAGGAACCGGACGCTCGCGTCGGTGCGCAGGAGCAGGGCGGGCGGGTGGCCGCCGCTGGCCATGGTCACCGAGAATCCCTCGCCTCGGCGGGTCACGGTTCCGGTGATCGCGGTGCAGTAGACCACTTCCTCGCCCGCGTACCGCTCGTGCAGGGCGGCGTCGAGGGCGGTGAGGGTGTGGACGGGGTCGGGGTCGAACTGGAACGCGGCGCGCAGGGTGTAGCGGATCAGCGAGGTGACGGCGGCGGCTTTCGGGCCCTTGCCGCACACATCGCCCAGGAAGAAGCCCCAGCGCTCGCCACCGAGGGCGAACAGGTCGTAGAAGTCCCCGCCGATCTCGTCCACGGATGCGGGGTGGTAGTAGACCTCTGTCTCCAGCCCGGGGATCTTCGGCAGCTCGGGCGGCAGCAGGCTCTTCTGCAGGATGGAGACGACCTGCTGCAGGCGGGCGCGTTCGGCCTCGGCGACCTGGCGTGCCCGCTCGGCCTCGGCGCCGACCTGCTCGGCCTGTTTGCGGGCGTGGAGCAGTTCGTTCTCGTAGGCGCGCCGGTCGCGCGCGTCGAAGATCGTGGTGCGGATCAGCAGCGGGTGGCCCTGGCTGCCGGTCTTGACCACGGAGGTGACCAGGACCGGCAGGCGGCGCCCGTCGGCGCCCTTGAGCTCCAGGGCGATCCCGGAGATCTGGTGCTGCATGGCCAGCAGCGGCGCGAAGTGCGTCTCGTGGTACAGCTTGCCGCCGACCGTGAGCAGGTCGGCGAAGCGCTTGCGGCCGACCAGCTGCTCCCGGTCGTAGCCGAGCCAGCCGAGCAGCGTCGTGTTGACCTTGGCGATACGCCCGTCCATCATCGTCGAGAGGTAGCCGCACGGCGCGTGCTCGTAGAGGTCCTCGGTGCTGTCCTCCAGCAGCGCGGTGAACTGTGCGAGCTCTGCTTCGTCCACGTCCCCGTCCTCGCCGTGGGCGGCCCTGCTCCCGCTTTCGTGCTCGGGACCGCCGGCGGCGGTTGCGCTCATCACCCGGCGGCTCCGGCGAACGCGGCGATCTGCTGTCCCGTCGCCTCGGGCGCACTCAGCTGGGGGCAGTGCCCGGTCGCCGCCAAGGTCACCAGGCGGCTGCCGGGGACGGCGGCGTGCACGTACGCGCCGACCTCGCGGGGCGCGATCACGTCGTGCGCGCACTCGAGCACCAGCGTGGGCACCGTGACCGAGGCGAGGTCCGCGCGCGAGTCGGACAGGAACGTGGTGCGGGCGAAGACCGCGGCCATCGCCGGATCGGTCGCGCAGAAGCTGTTCGTCAGCTCCTCGCCCAGTTCCGGACGCTCCGGATTGCCCATGATCACCGGCGCCATCGCGGCGGACCAGCCCAGGTAGTTCGAATCGAGCGACTCCAGCAGCTCGTCGATGTCCTCGGCACTGAAGCCGCCGGTGTAGCCGGCCGCCGGATCGTCGATGTAGCACGGGGACGGAGCGATCATCACCAGTTTGGCGAACCGCTCCGGCGCACGCCGCGCGGCGAGCACCCCGACCATCGCGCTCACCGAGTGCCCGACGAACACGACGTCCGTCAGCTCCAGCGCAGCGCAGATCTCCACGACGTCCTCGGCGTACCCGCCCAGCGAGGAGTAGCGCCGCGCGTCCCAGGTCGAGGGGTCTGACCGGCCGGAACCCACGTAGTCGAACAGCACCACCCGGAAGCGCTCGGCCAGGCTCGGCAGCACCAGGCGCCACATGTTCTGGTCACAGCCGAAGCCGTGCGCCAACATCACCGTCGCGCCGTCCGGCCGTCCGATGACCGTGACATTGTTCCTGCCGATCACATCCATATCGAACATGCTTTCACGCCGTCGCGTGTGCGCACCAGCGACCCGCTGCCGAGCTGGGCGAACCCGGAGGCTCCGGCGTTCAGCGCGTCGGCGCCCGCATCGTCCTCAGCCGGCCGGCCCTCGACGGGCCTGCCGGTCCCGGGAAGCCGTCGGCGAGAACTCCGGTGTGGTGCGGGTGGCGGTGGCCGGTTCGCCCGGTTGCGCGGTGGCCAGGACGCGCCCGGCCCGTCGTAGGTGGGCCCGCAACCTCGCGTCGGCCTCGGCCGTCTCCACCAGCAGCCATGCCGCGACCTGCGACATACGCGCTTCGTCCGCTGTCTGCTCCGGCGGTGCGCCGGGCGGCTCTTGCATGGGCGATCCCCGGATCGTGCTGATCATTGCGTGGTTCGGGGTAACCGCTGTGGCGTATCGCAAACGTGTGAGAACGTCCGGGCGCCGTCCCGGTTCCGCCGCGTCCGCCCGGCGCCGATCCGCACCCGCGCAAGGTGGCGCGCCCGGGGCCCACCGGGCGCCCGGCATCCCGGGTAAACTATTTCCGTACAGAAACGGTTTCCGCCGTCCACGAGGATTCCCAGATCCCGATCGAGGACGGTGGACGCGCCCAGACCGCTTCGGCGGCGAAACATGATCGCGGAAGAGGTTGCGAGATGTCCGACACAACGGTGGAGGGGCCGCCTTCGACACCTCGGGCCCGGTCCGGGGGAGCCAAGCGGGTCGGCGAACCGGAGCTGCGCCAGCTGCTGGCCGGGTTGACGGCGGTGCGCGACGGAGACTTCGGCACCAGGCTGCCCGATGGGGCGGACGGGCTGCTGGGTGAGATCGCGACGGTGTTCAACGGCATGGTCGACCAGCTGTCCCTGTTCACCTCGGAGGTGACCCGGGTGGCCCGCGAGGTGGGCACCGAGGGGACTCTGGGCGGCCAGGCCGAGGTGCCGGGCGTGTCGGGGACGTGGGCGGACCTGACGGACTCGGTCAACGCGATGGCGGGCAATCTGACGACCCAGGTGCGCGACATCGCGCAGGTCGCCACCGCCGTGGCGCGCGGGGACCTGTCGCAGAAGATCGACGTGGACGCGCGCGGGGAGATCCTGGAGCTGAAGGAGACCGTCAACACGATGGTCGACCAGCTCTCCTCCTTCGCCGCCGAGGTCACCCGCGTTGCGCGGGAGGTGGGCAGTGAGGGGCGCCTCGGCGGACAGGCCGAGGTGCCCGGAGTCGGCGGAGTCTGGCGGGATCTGACCGACTCGGTCAACTTCATGGCCGGCAACCTCACCGCGCAGGTGCGCAACATCGCCCAGGTCACCACCGCGGTGGCCCAGGGTGACCTGTCGCAGAAGATCGGCGTCGACGCGCGGGGCGAGATCCTCGAGTTGAAGAACACGATCAACACGATGGTCGATCAGCTCTCCGCGTTCGCGGACGAGGTCACCCGAGTCGCCCGCGAAGTCGGCACCGACGGCCGATTGGGCGGCCAGGCCGACGTGAAGGGCGTGAAGGGCACCTGGCGGGATCTGACGGACTCGGTCAACTTCATGGCCGGCAACCTCACCGCGCAGGTGCGTTCGATCGCGCAGGTCGCCACGGCCGTCGCGCGCGGCGACCTGTCGCAGAAGATCGACGTCGCCGCCCGGGGCGAGATCCTGGAGCTCAAGAGCACGATCAACACGATGGTCGATCAGCTTTCCGCGTTCGCCGACGAGGTCACCCGCGTCGCGCGGGAGGTCGGTACCGAAGGACGCCTCGGCGGCCAGGCCGATGTGAAGGGCGTATCAGGGACCTGGAAGGACTTGACGGAGTCGGTCAACGTCATGGCCGACAACCTCACCGCGCAGGTCCGTTCGATCGCCCAGGTCACCACCGCCGTCGCGCAGGGCGACCTGTCGCAGAAGATCCGGGTGGACGCGCGCGGGGAGATCCTGGAGCTGAAGGAGACCATCAACACGATGGTCGACCAGCTCTCCGCGTTCGCGGACGAGGTCACCCGGGTCGCGCGCGAGGTCGGCACCGAGGGCAATCTGGGCGGGCAGGCGACCGTGCGCGGGGTCTCGGGCACGTGGAAGGACCTGACCGACAACGTCAACGTGATGGCCTCGAACCTGACCGGCCAGGTGCGCTCGATCGCGCAGGTGGCCAGCGGCGTCGCCCGCGGCGATCTGTCCCAGAAGATCATCGTCGAGGCCAAGGGCGAGGTGGGCGCGCTGGCCGGGGTGATCAACACCATGGTGGACACGCTCTCCGCCTTCGCCGACGAGGTCACCCGAGTCGCCCGCGAGGTGGGCACCGAGGGGATCCTGGGCGGGCAGGCCCGGGTGGCGAACGTCGCCGGGACCTGGAAGGACCTGACCGACAACGTCAACTCGATGGCGACCAACCTGACCAACCAGGTGCGCAACATCGCGCAGGTCACCACGGCCGTGGCCGAGGGCGACCTGACCCGCAAGATCGACGTGGACGCCCGCGGGGAGATCCTGGCGCTCAAGACCACCATCAACACGATGGTGGAC
>FSXZ01002590.1_pt1 | contig 15453 bp, 11 predicted proteins | sample 1638121 | NCBI WGS metagenome assembly FSXZ01 (sample SAMEA3914788, study PRJEB12502) | metagenome | biome: forest; material: soil | place: Canada | collected 2011-07-03 | depth 0.1 m
CGGTCCAGCGGACCGACAGGGAAGCCCTGCTGTCTTACGACCGCACGCGGGAAGCCGCATGAGATCTTCGGGCCGTCATCCACCGGGCACGAGGCCCGTCGGACCGTACCCGGCGGTAGGTCTTGTCCGGTTTTCTCCGACCCACGCGGTCGGGCGTGTCGCACTGCGGCCGCACGCCTTCCCGCAGGCAGGAGCCAACCTGCCGGTCACTATCACTCCAGGAGGACGGTGATGCGGGTCCGGAGAGCCGCCCGTCGGCCCACGCCTCCGAAACAGGGGGCGGCCGCGCGAACGGGGCGCGTCGGGGGGCCGACGCGACTTCCGGAGCGCACCCGGAACAGGGCATGCCTTCTCCCTGGACCGAGCAACTTCAACAGTGTGCCGTATTTCGGCGATCGATACCAAATCCGCCGGTGTATCGGCGCGCAGTTCAGACTGTACGGCGCGGCGCGCCCGCCGCGGTCCGATGACCCGATCTACGGTGAGTGAGTGAACTGCGTTCCGCTAATCTGAGCGCCATGTCTGACCGGCCCCGCCGATTCTGGATCGGCATCGTGCTCGCGGTGGTGGTCACCGCCGCGTGCACCGTCGCCGCCGTCGCCGGCTCCTCCCGCTCGGGCTCCGGCGCGGTCACCGGCGTGGTGCTGACGCCGGGCTCGCTCGGCGCCCAGCCGCCCGGCATCCCGATCGGGCTGGATTACGGCAACACCCTGTTCGGCGCGGACGCGGCCAAGATCGCCGCGGGCTTCGACGACGCGCAGCAGCTCGGCGCCTCCTGGGTGCGGGTGGACCTGCCCTGGGACGGGATCCAGTCGGCCACCTCGGAGACCGCCTACGACTGGAGCCGCTTCGACGCTCTCGTCTCCGCCGCCGACAGCCGCGACCTGCGGCTGCTGGTCACCGTGGTGGACCCGCCGGTCTGGGCCCGGGCGGCGGCCTGCGCCTCCCAGGAGACCTGCGAGCCGGTGGACCCGCGGTCCTACGCCGACTTCGCCGCCCGGGCCGCGGCCCGCTACGCGCCGCTCGGGGTGCACGCCTGGGAGATCTGGAACGAGGAGAACCTGGGCAGCTTCTCCACCTCGGCCGACCCGGCCGCGGCCTACAGCGCCCTGCTCGCCGCGACGTACCCGGCCATCCACCGCGCCGACGCGGACGCGCTGGTGATGATCGGCGGCCTCGGCATGGTCCAGACCGACCCGGCCCAGCACTGGACCGGGGCCTACGACTTCCTCAGCGGCGTCGCCAAGGCCGGCGGGCTCGCCGATGCCGACGCGGTCGGCGTGCACCCCTACGACTGGGACACCACGCCCGCCGACTCCGCGGCCTTCACCCTGATCGACGGCGCCGGACACAGCCTGGAGTCGGTGCTCACCGCGTACGGCCACCCGGACCTCGAGTTCTGGATCACCGAGACCGGCGCGCCGACCGCGGGCAGCCCGAAGGTGAGCCTCGCCCGGCAGGCCCAGCTGGCCACCCAGACGGTCGCCGCCGAGACCGCGGACCCGCACGTGCAGGGCCTGTTCTGGTACTCGGACATCGACATCCCGGGCAGCGACCTCTTCTACGGGCTGCGCACCGCGAACGGGGCGGCCAAACCCGCGTTCGCCGCCCTGCGGAAGGCGATCTCCGCCTATCGCGACTCCGTCCACTGACTCGAACTCGATAGGGTCTGCGCCATGGCTGTGCTCTCCCGCGCGCGTTCGCACTGGATCATCGTCGGCTGCTGCCTGATCGCGGTCGCCGCGTCCACGGCGGCCGCCGTCGCCCGCGAGCCCGCCGCGCGGGCCATCGCGGCGAAGGCCACCGCCACCGCGACGGCCGGCGCCCCCGCGCCCTCGGTGCACACCCTCGACTTCGGCATGGCCTATGGCAATACCCTGCTGAACTTGCCGACCGCGACGCTGGACGCGCGGCTGCACGACGCGGTGGCCCTGGGCGATCACTGGATCCGGGTGGACCTGCCCTGGTCCGCGGTGCAGCCGCAGCAGGGCGAGGGCTACGACTGGACCGTGTTCGACCCGATCGCGCAGGCCGCGCAGAGCGACGGGCTGAAGGTGGACGCCACCCTGGTGGACGTGCCCGCCTGGGCGCGCGCCGCCTCGTGTCGGGCCGACTTCTCCTGCCCGCCCGCCGACGACGGCCAGTTCGCCGACTTCGCCGTCGCGGCCGCGCTCCACTACGGCCCGATGGGCATGTCGACCTGGGAGATCTGGAACGAGCCCAACATCGCGGCCTGGGCGCCCGCGCCGGATCCCGCCGCCTACGAGAAGCTGCTGGCGACCACGGCGGCCGCGCTGCGCCAGGCGCAGCCCGGTGCCTTCGTCATGCTCGGCGGCCTGGCCGCCCCGGCCAAGATCTCCGCGCTCGCCATGTCCGCCTACACCTTCCTGACCGACGTGGCGAAGCTCGGCGGCACCAAGGACGTCTCGGCCGTCGGCTACCACCCGTACTCGTCCGGGATGCCGAGCACCGCGGCGAACTTCGCCGCGGTCTCCAGCGCGCCGCAGAACCTCGAGTCCGTGCTCCAGCGCTACGGCACCCCGAAGGTGCAGATCTGGCTGAACGAGACCGGCCACGACGTGCCGAACGAGCGTACGGACCCGGGCGCCACCTCGAGCAAGAGCGAGCAGCAGGAGCAGACCCAGGCCGCGTACGCGACGAACCTGGTCCAGACCGTCGCCGCGAACGGCTACGTCTCGGCCGACTTCTGGTACTCGGACACCGACGACACCTCGTTCAACCTGGAATACGGGGTGCACCGGGCCGACGGCGACTACCGCCCGGTCTTCTCCGCGCTCAAGACGGCGATCGCGGACTGCGGCTGCGACTCCGGCCGCTGAGCCGCGGCCGCCGCGCGCAGCACCTGCACGAACTCCCCCGCCCTGGCCCGGTACGCCGGGATGAGCGCGGCCAACTGGGCGCGGTAGCCCTCGGCCGCGCGCAGCTCGTCGTAGAGCGCGCCCAGGTTCTCGGCCGTCACGTCCGCCATGTCGATGACCCAGTGCTCGAGGCCGAGATCGCGCATGATGCCGCGGCCCTTGCGCTCGTAGCTGATCGCGATCACCGGCACGTGCGCGACCAGGCTGAAGATCACCGAGTGGAAGCGGGTCCCGATCATCAGGTCGGCGGCGGCGTAGAGCGACATGATCTCGTGGTGGGAGACCTCCGGGTCCTGCACCGAATGCAGCCGCGGATCGGCCACCAGGGCCTCGATCCGGCGCTGCACGATCCGGTCGTCGTCCTCGTGGTACGTGCTGGTGACCTGCGGCGCGAGCACGACGTGCGCGTCCGGCTCGGCCAGTACGCGGGCCAGGCAGCCGGCCAGCGCCGCCTCGTACGCCCGCTGCTGCGCGGCCGGCAGGTAGGCGCGCGCGGTGACCAGCACCAGCCGGGCGTGCTCGGGGATGCCGAGCTCGGCCCGCCAGGGCCGCTCGGCCCGGCCGGTGAAGGCGAAGGCGCTGTCCACGTCGCGCCGGGCGACCCGCTCCGGCACGCCTTCGTCCGCGAGCAGGCCCAGGCTGATGTCCTCACGGGCCGAGACCACGGTGGCCCGGCCGAGGACGCGGCGTGCCGCGGTGCGCTGGAACCGGGTGGGGAAGGGCCCGTAGGACTCCGGCCCGAAGACCACCGGGACGCCGAAGTGCTGCGCGATCCACAGCGGCAGCAACAGCAGCCCGACGCTCACGTCCGCGGGCAGGTCGGCGCTGCCGCGCAGGTAGCCGCCGCCGACCGAGACGACCAGGTCGGCCCGGGCCAAGGCGGTGAACTCGGCGGCCACCTCGCCCGGCAGCAGCCGCGGCGCGACCCGCAGCAGGGCCCGGCCGAGCCCGGCCGAGAGCAGGGCCCACAGCAGCAGCGGGTAGAGCTTCCGGCTGTGTCGGCGCACCGGCCCGACCGACTGCTCGCCGACGTACCGGCGGATGGAGCCGAAATTGGGCACCGCGTCGAACTCGGGGTGCCGGGCCGGGTCCTCGAAGCCGAAGCAGCCGAGCTCGGCCTCCGGAAACGCCTCGCGGATCTGCTCGATCAGCACGCTCAGCAGCGCCGCGTCGCCGCGGTTCTCCCGGGTGAAGTAGTTCACGATCATCACGCGCACGGCGCCGTGACCTCCTGGTAGTGGGTGAGCACCGCGTCGAGGAAGGCCTCGACCCCGTAGCGGGTGGAGCGCGCCGCCGAGGCGCGCGCCCTGGCTTCGAGCCCGGCCGGGTCGGCCAGCAGCCCGGCCAGCGCGTCGGCCAGCGCCCGCGGGTCGCCGGGCTCGACCAGCGCGCCGTTGTCCGGGCCGAGCAGCTCCGGGATGCCGCCGACCCGGGAGCCGACCAGCGGGCGGCCCAGTTGCAGCGCCTCGAGCGCGACGGTCGGGAAGTTCTCCGGCCACAGCGAGGGCAGCACCACCACGCTCGCGGCGGTCAGCCGCGCGCTCACCCCGGCCGGGTCCTGCCAGCCGAGGAAGCGCACCGAGCCCGCGGCCACCAGGTCGGCGGCGGCGGCCTCGAGCGCCGCCCGTTCCCGGCCGTCGCCGACGATCTCGAGCGTGGCCTCGGGCTGCTTCTCGAGCAGCAGCCGGTGGGCGTCGAGGAGCACGTGCACGCCCTTGACCCGCTCCAGCCGGCCCACGTAGACCAGGGCGCGGCCCCCGGGCAGCGGCGCGGGCTCGGCCATCCGCTCGATGCCGTTGGGCAGCACGTGCACCGGCACCCGGCCGAGATCGGGGCGGACCGCGTCGGCGAAGTAGCCGCTCGGCGCGAGCACCCGGTCCAGGCCGCGCAGCCAGGGCAGGAAGGCGGGGCGCTGGACGCAGCGCAGGTACAGCAGGAACGCGTGGTCCGCGGCGCTGAGCGTCCCGTTCGCGGCACTCGGCAGGTTCCATCGCAGCAGCCTGCTGGTCCAGCTCTCCGGGCCGTGCACGGTCAGGATCCGCGGCCGGCCGCGGGTGGCCGCGAGCGCCGCCGGGCTGAATTCGCCGATGGTGTGCAGGTGCACGCAGTCGGGCCGGAACTCCGACATCACGGCACTGATACGGCGGTGGGCCTCGCGGTGCCACAGGTAGCCGAGCGCCCGGGCCGGCCCGCGGCCGGAGACCATGGGCACCAGGTCGTCGGCGAAGACCTCCTCGGCGCCGGTGAGCAGCCGGGTGGAGGCGATGACGCGCACCTCGTGCCCGCGGGCGCGCAGCCCGTCTCGCAGAATTCTGACGCTCTTCTCGGCGCCGCCGGCCTCGAAGCCGATGTTCACCAGCTGGAGCACCCGCATCAGCGCCCGCCTTCCCCGAGCGAGCGGAACAGGTCCAGGTAGCGCGCGGTGAGCAGCGGCCAGGCGAAGCGCCCGACCGCGCGCTCCCGGCCGGCCGCGCCCAGCCGGTCGGCCAGCTCGCCGTCGGTGAGCAGCTTGCGGCAGGCGGCGGCCAGGGCCGCGGCGTCCCCGGGCGGGACGATCAGCCCGGCCTCGCCGTCCCCGACCACGTAGGCGAGGCTGCCCACGTCCGAGGCCACCACCGGGGTCGCGCAGGCCATCCCCTCCATCAGGACGGTGCCGGCGCATTCCGCGTGCGAGGTGGACGCCAGCACCATCACCGCGGCCCGGCCCATCGCCTCGACCAGTTCGTCCCCGCGCAGCACGCCGACGGCCTCGACCCGGTCCGCGACGCCGAGGCGGCGGGCCAGTTCCAGGTGGCCGGGCAGCGCGTCCCCCTCGCCGATCAGCCGCAGCCGTGCCTGCGGCAGGTCGGCCAGCTGCGCGAGCGCCTCGATCAGGACGTCCACGCCCTTCCAGGCCGAGGTCAGGTCGAGCCGCCCGACGTAGACGAGATCGCGCGGCCGGCTCGAGGCCGGCGGTCCGGGCACGAAGCGTTCGACGTCGACGCCGGGGGTGATCAGGACCGCGTCCGGGCGTTCGGCCGCCAGCGAGGACGGGCCGACCGGCACCGCGACGTCCGCGCCGCGCAGGACCCGCGGCAGCACGTACCGCTCGTAGCCGGCGATGATCCGGTTCGCCGGCCCGGTGCCCGAGCCCTCCTTGCGCATGGTCCCGGCGTGGTACGTCAGGACCCTGTGGCGTCCGCGGCCGGCCGCGGCCATGGCGACGTCGGCCAGGCCCGGCACCGGCGCGTGCGCGTTGACGGTCCGCGCACCGGTGCGGCGCAGCCACCGGCGTACCTGGAGCGGCCAGAGCGGGCTGAGCGGGGTGTTGGACACCCGCAGCCAGACCCCGAGCCGCACCACCAGCACGCCGTCCTCTTCCCGGGCGACGGTGCGCAGCCCGCGCTCGCGCGTGGTGAGCACGACCGCGGCCAGATCCGGCTGCTCGGCCACGGCCCGGGCCAGCCGGGCCACATAGTTCTCCACCCCGCCGATCTTGGGCGGATAGTAGGCGGAGACGAACGCCACGGTGTGCCCGTCACGCTTCACGGCATCAGCATCCTTACCATTGGTGGTCGTCCTGGCCGCCCGACTCCGGCGGCTTCGGCGGCTCGACCGGCGGGCGCAGCCGCATCGCGGTGACCGCCCACTCGGGCCGGTTCCACGGGAAGACCATCGGGATCGTGCCGGTGTCGTCGTAGATCGCGGCGGTCTCCGGCTCCCGCGCCGCCTCGCCCTCCTCGCCCGGCTCGGCCGCGGCCGACGCGGGGGTGGGCGCGGGCACCGGCGCCCGCCAGGGGATGCACACCGCCGCCGCGAGTCCGGAGGCCAGGTTGCCCGCGTCCCAGGCCCAGCCCAGCCAGACCAGGCCGCGGTCGGCCAGCAGCAGCGCCGCGGGCACCGTGACCAGGACGAAGACCAGGTTGCTCACCACCATCGCGCGCAGTTTGCGGTGGATGCGCAGCGCGTTGCTGGCCCAGGCGTTGAGCCCCACGCCGAGCGTCCCGAACGCCAGCACCAGCAGCAGCGCGTGGCCGTTCCCGGCGTACTGCGCGCCGAACAGCGAGAGCATCAGGCCACTGCCGGCCGCGACCACCCCGGCGGCGGGCAGCGCGGCGAGTGCCATCAGCTTCGCGGAGCGGGCGAGCACCTCCCGGGCCCGCGCGAGGTCGTGGGAGGCCTCGGAGAACATCGCCTCCCCCACCGCCGAGCAGACCGCGGTGAGCAGTCCGGCGATCTGGAAGGCGATGTAGAAGTAGCCCGCCTGGTCCGGGCCCAGCCGCTGGAGCACGATCATCGGCAGCGCGAGCGTGGGCAGCAGGTTCAGCAGCGAGGAGAGGTAGCTGGCCGCGGAGAACTTGGCGTAGGCGTGCAGCCCGGTGCCGCGGGTGCGGTAGTCCGGCCGGAAGCCGAGCCGCCAGTACATCAGCGCCAGCGAGGCCAGCACGGCGACGAGGTAGCCCCCGCCGATCGCGCCGACGATGCCGACCGCGCCGAAGCCGACCAGGCCCAGCGGCAGCAGCAGCTTGGCCACGCCCTGGATGACGCCGTCCGCGAGCAGGTTGTACTGCGGTATCCGGGCACTGATGAACACGGTGTCGGTGACCAGGTTCAGCGTCGCGCACACGCAGATCCCGACGAACAGCGCGCCGAGCCAGGGATCGTCGCGCACGAACAACAGCTTCTGCCCGTACCAGGGCAGCCCGAGCAGGTAGCCGGAGGCGATCAGGAACGCGGCGGCGCCCACCACCGTGCAGGCCAGCGTGATCTGGCTGTTGCGCGCCCGCTGCGGTGCCGGAAACCGGATCAGGGTGCTGTTCATGCCGCACTGGCTCATGTAGGAGATGAGCGAGATCGCGGAGATGAGCGAGGTGGCCAGGCCCACTCTGGCCGGGCTGAACAGGCGCGCGACGAGGGTCCAGAACGCGAAGCCGAGCAGGGCGGTGAGTCCCGCCGTGCCCATCAGGAAGATCGAGTTCTGCAGCACCTTCTCGCCGATGCGGGCATGCCTGGCCATCTACCTGCCCGCCGCGCCGCGCCCGCGCCTGCCCGACACCCGGCGGTAGTGCTCGACCAGCGTGCCGACGTGGTGGGACCAGGAGAAGCGCTCCGCCGCGTACGCCGCCGCCAGTTCGCCCAGCCGGGCCCGCTCGGCCGCGTCCCCGGCCAGCCGCGCCAGCGCGGCGGCCAGGGCCGGCGTCTCCCGCGGGATCAGCACGACGCCGGCCTGGTCCAGCCGGTAGGGGGCGTAGGCGGGATCGTCCGTGGTGACGACGGGTATGCCGGAGCTCATCGCCTCCTGGACCACCAGCGGGAAGCCCTCGCCGACGGACGGCAGCGCGAAGACGTCGCAGGCGCGATAGAGCTCTGCCACCTCGGCGGCCGAGCGTCCGCCGAGGTAGCGCACGGCGGGATGGGCGCGCACGGCCGCGTCGTCGCCGGTGCCCACGACCACGAGCCGGCCGCCGGTGCCCTGTGCCTCGAGTAGGTCGAGGGCGTCCAGGAGCAGGCCGATGCCCTTCTTCGGCACCAGCCGTCCCACGTAGAGCACGCAGAATTCGTCCGCGGCCAGACCGTGGCGTTCGCGCAGCGCCGCGCGCTCCGACGCGTCGAGGGCCGTCCGGTACAGCTCCCGGTCCACCCCGTTGGCCAGCACGGCCGTGGACTGCGGCGCCGCGCCGAGCCGCAGGACGAAGTCCGTCACCCGTCCGTTGAGGGTGAACACCTGCCGGGAGCGGCGCAGCAGGGCGCGCCCCGCCGTGCCGTAGACGAGCCGCTGCACCGCCGAGACCGCGGCCGAGGGATGCTCGACCATCGTCACGTGCTGCGTCAGCACGAGCGGTTGGCGGCGCAGCAGCGAGCCGAATCCCGCCGCCCACGAGGAGAGATAGAAGCAGTCGTGTACGTGGATGACGTCCGCCCACCCGGCCAGCCGCCATGCGTGGATCAGCAGGCTGGGCGAGAACAGCGGGAACGGCACTCCGGCGCGGCGCTCGGCTATGTTCCACGCGGGCACGCGCCGCACGGTGACCCCGTCCCACCCGCCGGGCCCGGAGTCGGGCGCCTCGCCCGGCGCGTCGGCACCGGCCGCGCTGGTGAGCACGACCACCTCGTGCCCGAGCCCGGCCAGCCGCACCGCCTCGTCCCGCACCACCCGCTCGATTCCGCCGAGGTGCGGCGGAAAGTAGTGGCAGACCAGCAGGATGCGCAGCGGCCCGTCGTTCGGCGTCACTGGTAGATCTCCACTCCGTTGCCCGCGTAGATCTCGTTGTAGACCTGGTCGAGCAGCGCGGTCGGATACCGGTAGGTGACGAGGTCGCCCCGGAAGAAGACGGTCACCTCGCCCAGATTCGCCGTCTCGGTACCCACGAACGTGTAGGCGTCGGCGCTGAGCACACCGGGGTAGATGTTCGCCTTCACGTCGCCGGTGAGGATCGTCTGGAGCCGGTTGAACGTGTACTGATCGGTCTGGATGATGTTGGCCGGGGCGTTCGCCGGCGATCCGTCGGTGTGGATCGTGTGCTCCAGCCAGCCGGCCGCCGCGGCTTCCGAGGTCGTCGGGTAGTAGACGTTGTAGTACTGGCCGGTGTCGCCCAGCGACAGCATCGCGGCGTAGTCGCCGGTCACCCGCGGCAGCGCGCCGGTCAGGAACAGGGTGAGCGCCGCCACGACCGTGCACACCGCCGGCACGCTCCAGCGCCTGAGTACGTCCGCGACCCAGAACAGGCCCACCGCCATGAACGGGGCGAAGAAGAAGATGCCCTGCTGGAACGCGCGCAGCACGCTGTAGTCCACCGACAGCTGCGGGATCAGCGTGAGCATCGCGAGCATGCCGAGCGCGCCGATGCTGAGCGAGACCTGGTCGCGCACCGGTTCCAGGCCCTTGCCGCGCCGGAGCCACATCGCGAGCAGCCCGAGCACGATGAGCAGCTGCAGCAGGTATGCCACCGCGGTGCGGCCGAAGGAGTTGAGCGCGGTGACGTTGATCCCGGCCTTCTCCAGCGCCCGGCCCACCGAGGTGGCGGGCACGGTCGGCGCGGCGACGTACGGGGTGGCGGCGGTGCTCGTCACCGAGGTCGGCAGCAGGCCGCCCTTCGCCCGCTGGGCCGCGGAATTGGCCATCACCGTGGCCTGATAGTCCGCGAGGCGCTGCTGGTCCGTCTCGCTGGAGCCGCCGAAGAGGCTGAAGGAGGTTCCCGAGGACGCCGCGTCGCCGCTGTCGTTGCCCACGACCTCCTGGAACGCGATCGACACCGTCGACTTGAGCTGTCCGGCCGTGCCGGTCATCGGGCCGGCCCACAGCAGCGCGAGTCCGGCGACGACCGGGATCATCCACCAGGCCAGGAAGCTCGGCTCGATACTGCGACGGCGCGCCCGGCTGTGTCCGGCCCGCGGTACCCGGCGGGCGCGCCGGCGTTCGCCGAATCTGCGGCACAGGTCGACCACGACGGCCATGGCCAGCACCAGAATCACGACGTACGTGGTCGAGTAGTGCGCCAGCGCCAGTCCGCCCATCAAGCCCAGGAAGGCTGTGCGCCGGTCCCGCAGCCGCGGCTTGGTCTCCGTGACGAGCAGCATCGCGCAGCCCAGCAGCAGGAACGCGACCTCCTGCCGGCCCAGGTAGGGCATGTCGGTGAAGTAGGTCGGGAACATGATGAAGAACACGGCCGAGAGCACCGCGATCCGCCGCGGCGCCACGTTGTGCACCGCGCGGAAGATCATCACCGGCGCCGCCGCGAGCAGCGCGGGCAGCACCACCTTGAAGACGGAGACCCCGGATATCGCGGTGAGCTTGGCCAGCGCCACCGGCAGCAGGGTGATGCTCAGGCAGGCGTTGAAGGCGTTCGGGAACAGGTGCACGTCCCAGCGCTGCCAGCCGAGTGCCACGGTGAAGTAGTAGTACTCCTTCTGGATGTCGTGGCCGGTGATCAGCCAGCCGCGCAGCGAGGTGAGCAGCAGCAGCGAGAGCGACGCGGCGTACAGGCCGATCTCGGTGGCCGCCACCGAGAGCCGCGGCAGCGCCAGCACCGTCACCGCGAGCGCCGTCGCCACGACCATGGCCGCGAGGCTGACGTCGTTGCCGAACCCGTTGTTGATCCGGATCGGGCCGGCCACCGACAGCGCCAGGCACACCACCCCGGCCAGCCCGACCGCGCCGGCCTGCGCGGCGGACGGGCGCCAGACCGGGACCCGTCCGCTCTCGCCGGCGGGCAGGAAGGCGCCGAGGAGGATCACGCTCAGCGCGAGCGTCGCCGCGATCGGGATGGTGCCCAGCGGCCGGCTGTCGCCGAAGCGCGGTAGCAGCTCATTGAGTCCTAACAGCGCGAGCATGTCGGTGACGATCGCGAAGCCCAGGGCGAGCAGCGCGGCGGCGTCGGCCGTCGTGGTCAGCTTGGTGGCGCAGCCGTACCAGAGCGCGGTCGGCGCGCCGAACACCAGCCACAGTCCGGCGAGATCGGCGAGCGCCGCCTGGTGTGGGCCGAACAGTTCGAGCAGGGCGGCCGCGGTGGTGGCGAGCAGCACCCAGGAGCGGGCCCGCAGGGCCGGCCGCCGGATCTTCGGCTCACTCGTGTTCACTCGTCCACCTCGTCGTTCCTGGGGCCGGGCCGGAAACGGGCCGTCGGCCGCCGCCACCGATTCAGCCGTGCTTGCCCGCCGTCGGCGAAGCGGAGGCGGACGGGCTCGGGAACGCCTCGCCCGCGATGCGGTCGTGCAGGGTCTGCGCCTGACCCGCCAGATTGACCCACAGCACCTGTGCGCCGTCGGGCAGCTGTAGCGAGACCTGCACCACCGTGGTCGCCTGGCCGGTCCGGGGGGTGACCGTGACCGAGGACGTCGTGTCCGTCCGGCCGGCCGCGTCGGTCATCCACACCCTGAGGACGAAGGACTTCATCCCGGTGGCGTGGTTGACCACGGTCACCGGGACCGTGAGCAGGATGCCGTCGACCTTGGGGGTCCCGCTGAAGTACAACTCGGTGTAGGGCGTCGGCTGCCGGGTGAAGGACTGTCGCAGTACCGTGCGCACCGCCGGGATCGACCCGACCAGCACCAGAATCAGCACACCGGCCACGGCCGCGGTCGTCGTGAGCACCCGCCGCCGAGGCCGCGTTCCGGACTTGCGGGCGCCGCGCCCGCGCACCGGTGCCGGGGACTCGGGGACCGCGGGGGGAATCTCTTCCCCGTCCTGGGGATCCCCCTCGGCCTCGGTCAGATCGGCATTGCCTCGGTCAGCGAACACTGCGTCTTGTCTCCGTCTGCTTCGAGTGCGTCTGAGTCCGTCACCTCGGCGCCGACCCCCGCCTCCGGCGCCGCCTCGGCGGATCGCAGCCTTCGCAGCCGATGCTCGAACAGACTATACAGATTGGACAACCCGTCGGTGATCGCGTTGAGCTTCACCTCTCCGCCGCGCGGCCGGTAGTCGATGGGCACCTCGAGCACCCGGAAACCGGCCAGCGCGGCCGCGTTCTTGATCTCCTGGGAGAAGGCCATCCCCGGCGCCCGCACGTCAAGGCTCTGCCAGACCTCGCGTCGCAACACCCACATGCCCGACTGGGAGTCGCGGAAGCCGTGCCGGAACAACAGTCGGCTGACGGTGCTCAGCAGATGGTTGCCGAAGAAGTGAGAGTCCTTCATCGCCTCGCGGTTGGCCGGGTGCAGCCGGTCGGTGGTGAGGAACTCGATCCCGCGGTCCTGGACCACCGAGAGCAGCGCGGGCAGCACGTCGAAGGGGTAGGTCTGGTCCGCGTCGCCGGTGGCGATGTACTCCCCCGAGGCCGCGTCCAGGCCGGCCCGGTAGGCGTTGCCGTAGCCGCGCAGCGGCTGGAACACCACCCTCGCCCCGTGCTCCCGGGCCAGTTCGGCGGTGCCGTCGGTGGAGTTGTTGTCCACCACGATGACCTCGGTGGCCCAGCCCTGCGCGGCGAGCGCGGCCAACGGCAGCGACGTCAGCACGGGCCTTATGTTCTCAGCCTCATTATAGGCCGGTAGCACGATCGACAAGCTCTTCAACGGGTTTCCCCCCACGTGTACATCTCGACGCGGAAGGCCGGTACCCGTTCGCCCTTGAGGGATCCGGCCCGAGGCCGGCTCAGGCCCGCCGCTCACAAGATTCTGCCAGGCCGTGTCCAGTCCCTTCCAGACCCGGTTCAGAGTTGTTACGAGTCCTGAGTCAATGCGCCCCAACAGGGTCCTGATCAGTGGCCGCCGGATGCCCGCCTGGGTAGACTGCGCACGGACGGTGATACCGCCATGTCCGGGGGACACCGGGGGCGGACTCTAGGCACGGAGGGCTCGAGGATTCGATGAGTGGCGTGGACCAGCGGCTCGGCAGCCGCTATGTGCTCAAGGAACGCCTGGGCCGCGGCGCTATGGGCACCGTGTGGCGGGCCCTGAACACCGACACGAACCAGGACGTCGCCGTCAAGGTGCTCAGCGAGGAGCTGAGCGACGAACCGGAGATGGTGACCCGGTTCATCCAAGAACGCAATACCCTGATCACGGTCACCCATCCGAACCTGGTGCGCATCCACGACCTCGTGGTCGAGGACGGCAAGCTGGCCATCGTGATGGATCTGGTGCACGGGCCGGACCTGCACCGGCATCTGACCGAGCGGGGCGTGCTGAGCCTGCCCGAGGCGGCGGTCATCGGCCGCGGCGTGGCCGACGCGCTCACCGCGATCCACGCCGCGGGCATCATCCACCGCGACCTCAAGCCCGCCAACATCCTGCTCGACCACGGCGGCGCACACCCGCAGCCGAAGCTGGTGGACTTCGGCATCGCCCGGATGCTGGCCGGCAGCCGGCTCACCGCGCGCTCCTCGGTGGTGGGCACCCCGCAGTACCTCTCGCCCGAGGCGATCAGCGGCGCCGAGCCCACCCCCGCGGTGGACGTCTACGCCTTCGGCATCGCGCTCTACGAACTGTTCACCGGCGCGCCCCCGTTCTCCGGCGACCAGCTGCTCCAGGTGCTCAACCAGCACATGTACCAGGAGCCGCCGTGGCCGCCGTCCATACCGCCGCAGATCCTCGGGCTGCTGCGGGCCATGCTGGCGAAGAATCCGCAGGCCCGCCCGACCGCGCCGGAGATCAGCCGGATCATGAACGAACTGCTGCGCAGCCCGGGGCCGAACTGGCAGCCCGCGCCCGCGTTGCCCGCGGTCGCCGGGCCCGCGGTCGCCGGGCCCGCGGCCACGCCCGTTCCCACGCCGGCTCCCGGGAGCTACCCGCCCGCGCCGCAGTCCCCGCTGCCGGCGCCGCCGATGGCGCTGCCGCAGCAGGCCCCTTACGGGCAGCCGCCGCAGGCCTCGCCGCTGCCGAACCAGCAGTTCCCGTACCCGCAGGCGCCCGGGCCGCAGCCGTATCCGCCGGCCCCGGGCACCCCGCTGCCCGGCGGCTACGGCACCCCGACCCAGTCGCCGGTCCCCCTGCCCTCCCCGTCCGGGTTCTTCTATCCGGGCCGTGAGATGCTGGGCGACGCGGAGCCCGGCGGCGAGGACGCCTTCGCCGGCGGCGGGCAGGTCTTCTCCTCGAACCCGCCGCCGTTCACCGAGGACATGTTCGCGCCGAAGAAGCCCCCGCGCCGCTCCCGCAAGCCGCTGCTGATCGGCGGCGGCGCGGTGGCGGCGGTCGCGGTGGTCGGCGTGGCCCTCGCGCTCACCCTGGGCGGCACCTCCCCGACGCCGGCGCCCACGCCCACCGCCGGCCACAGCAGCGCGCCGGTCGTGCTGCCCGACTGCCCGGCCGAATCCGCGGTGGGCGTGCCCGCCTCGGCCCGCTGGACGCTGGCCGGCAACGCCGCCGACTGCTCGGTGGCCCCCGCCGTGACCAACTCGCTGAAGCTGGCGCACGGGGCCGCCTGGACCACCTCGGCGCCGCGCGGCACGGTGCTCGGCCTCGGCAGCGGAAACGCCGTGGCCACCGTCCCCAACAGCGGTTTCGTGAACACCGCGGACAGCTTCTCGGTCTCGATCTGGGTCTACCTGGACACGCTCGACACCTCGAAGTTCTCCACCGTGCTGGCCATGCAGGGCAACAGCATCGACGCGTTCCGGCTCGAGTACAACCCGGGCTGGGGCGGCTGGGCGTTCAACCGCAGCAGCGCCGACAGCCCCAAGGCGAACTGGGTCGCCGCGGGCACCAAGACGGCCCCGAAGACGCAGACCTGGACGCACCTGGTCGGGGTCTACGACGCCACCGCCAAGACGATGACCCTGTACGTCGACGGCACCATGGCGGCGCAGGCCACCAAGGTGACCACCTGGAACGCGAACGTCCAGATCATGCTGGGCGCCGACGTCTACCAGAACGGCACCGCGTACAACGGCATGCTGGGCAAGCTCAGCGACCTGCAGATCTTCGACTCGGCGCTGACCGCGGACCAGGTCTCCGTGCTCACCTGAGCCGCGCCGCGGCCGCGGCGCGGCCGCGCAAACACTCGAGCCCCACTCCCCTTTCGGGGAGTGGGGCTCGTGCGTTACCGCTGTGGATCAGGACCCGCAGTCCTCGATCGCCGCGAAACTAGGCGACGATCTTGGTGACCCGGCCGGCGCCGACGGTACGGCCGCCCTCGCGGATGGCGAAGCGCAGGCCCTCCTCC
>FSXZ01002569.1_pt1 | contig 15399 bp, 12 predicted proteins | sample 1638121 | NCBI WGS metagenome assembly FSXZ01 (sample SAMEA3914788, study PRJEB12502) | metagenome | biome: forest; material: soil | place: Canada | collected 2011-07-03 | depth 0.1 m
GCGTCCGGGCCGGGAAGGAGGTGGCGGCGGCCGCGGCGGCCAGCCTCAAGCGAGTCCACCTGGAGCTGGGCGGCAAGGCCCCGGTGGTGGTGTTCGACGACGCCGACCCGGCCAAGGCCGCCGAGGCGATCGCGATCGCGGGCTACTTCAACGCCGGCCAGGACTGCACGGCGGCGACCCGGGTGCTGGCCGGCCCGCGGGTCCACGACGATTTCGTGGCGGCGCTGGTCGAGCAGGCCAAGGCCCAGACCGTGGCCGGGCCGGACGTGCCGGACGCGGACTTCGGCCCGCTCAACAACGCCGCGCAGCTGGACAAGGTGTCCGGGTTCATCCAGCGGCTGCCCGACCACGCCCGGGTGCTGGCCGGCGGGCACCGCAGCGGCGACCGGGGCTACTTCTACGAGGCCAGCGTGGTCGACGGCCTGCGCCAGGACGACGAGATCATCCAGAACGAGGTGTTCGGGCCGGTCATCACCGTCCAGCGGTTCAGCGACGAGGACGAGGCCGTGGCCTGGGCCAACGGCACCGAATACGGCCTGGCCTCGTCGATCTGGACGTCCGACCACGGCCGGGCCATGCGGGTGTCGCGCCGCCTGGACTTCGGCTGCGTGTGGATCAACACCCACATCCCGCTGGTGGCCGAGATGCCGCACGGCGGCTTCAAGCAGTCGGGCTACGGCAAGGACCTGTCCATGTACGGGTTCGAGGACTACACCCGCATCAAGCACGTCATGTCTGCGCTGGATTAGGGGCGGCCGGCTGAGCGGGAGGGCCGGGCTAAGATCCGTGTGTGTCTGAAACGGGGCCTGAGACGGACGGCATTGACCGGATCCTGGTGATCGTGGCGCATCCGGATGACGTGGACTTCGGCTCGGCGGGGACGGTCGCGCTGTGGACCGACGCCGGGATCGAGGTCACGTACTGCCTGGTGACCAACGGCGACGCGGGCGGCAGCGACCGGTCGGTGTCCCGGCCGGATATGGCCCGGCTGCGGCAGGCCGAGCAGACCGCCGCGGCCAAGCAGGTCGGCGTGTCCGAGCTGATCTGGCTCGGCTACCCCGACGGGCGGGTCGAGGCCACCCTGGAGCTGCGGCGCGACCTGGCCCGGGTCATCCGGACCGTCCGGCCCGGCCGGGTGCTCTGCCCGTCACCGGAGCGCAACTACGACCGGATCTACGGCAGCCACCCCGATCACCGGGCCGTGGGCGCGGCCGCCCTCGACGCGGTCTACCCGGACGCCCGCAACCCGTTCGCGTTCCCCGAGCTGCTGGCCGACGAGCAGCTCGAGCCCTGGTCGGTGCCGCAGGTGTGGATCCCCCAGGGCCCGGGCGCCGACCACTACGTGGACATCACGACCACGTTCGCCCGGAAGATCGCGGCGCTGACCAGCCACGCCAGCCAGATCTCCGACACCGGGCAGCTCGCTGGCCGCCTGCACGAGTGGGCCACCCAGACGGCCGAGGCCGGGCGGCTGCCGGCCGGGTCGCTGGCGGAGGTCTACCGGATCGTCGAGACCCCCTGAGCACCGCGCGCCGGGCCGGGGAGATCCGGAGCCGGGTGCAGGTGCCCCAGCTCACTCCCGGTTAGGACTATCGTTACGAGAAGTTTCATCGAATCGCGCACGGCCGGCGGAACCTGGCCGCCGGCCGGCCTGCGGGGCGCGGTCGACCTTGTGTCAGCGCACACGGATCCTGACCGGCCGGGGCACTCGTTGCGGCAGTAGGAGTAGGACTAATGGAGCTAAAGCACTCATTCACCGTTCCGGTTCCCCTCGACCGAGCGTGGGATGTGCTGCTCGACGTCGAGCGGGTGGCGACCTGCATGCCAGGCGCCTCCCTGGACTCCGTCGACGGGGACGACATCGCGGGGAAGATCAAGGTCAAGGTTGGCCCGATCACCCAGGTCTACGCGGGCAAGGCGCACTTCACCGAGCGTAACCGCGAGGCGCACGTGGTGGTCCTGGAGGCGTCGGGCCGGGAGACCCGCGGCTCGGGCACCGCGTCGGCCACGGTGCGCTCGGAGCTGGTCCCCGACGGGGACCAGACCGAGGTGACCGTGCTGACCAACCTGAACGTGACCGGCAAGGCCGCCCAGTTCGGCCGGGGCGTGCTGGCCGAGGTGAGCGGCAAGCTGGTCGGCATCTTCGCCGACAACATGGCCCGGATGCTGGCCGCCGAGCAGGCCGGCGCGTCGACCGAGGCGGAGGCCGAGGAAGAGGTGGCGGAGGAGGACCAGATCCTGGCCGCGGCCGAGCCGACGGGCGAGTACCCGGGGGCATCCGAGGCGGACCGGCCCAGGGCGGGCTCAGCCGCGGCCGGCTCAGCTGCGGCGGGCTCGGGCGAGCCGGAGGACGCTGACCTGTCCGGCGACGACCTGGCCCAGCCCATCGAGGAGCTGGCCCTGCCGATCCGCGCCTACAACAGCCTGCGGCGCGACGGCGTGCACACCGTGGCCGACCTGGTGGCCAAGACCCCGGCCCAGCTGCTGGCCATGGACAACATCGGCCCGGCGTCCGTGGAGGACATCCGCCAGCGGCTGGCCGACCGGGGCTTGTCCCTGGCGCCGGCCGCCGACGTGGACCCGGCCACGGGCGGCCGGGCCGAGGCGCCGGCCGGGACCGAGGCCCTGGCCAGTGCCAACGGGTCCGGCGGCCCGGCCGGGGCGTTCCCGGCCCGCGCCCCGTCGGGCACCACGGCGGAAGGCGCCAGCTCGGCGAGCAGCGCTTCCGCGGGCAGCGCTTCCGCGGGCAGCGCTTCCGGGAGCAGCGCTCCGGGGGGCGCCGGCCCGGGGGGCACGGCGCCGCTGCGGCCCGTGCCGGCGCCGGCGCCGGAGTCGTGGCAGCCGGACAACGACGCGGTCGACCTGCTCAGCGTGGCCGGGCTGCCGGTGCTCAAGCGCGCCCTGCCGGTCGCGGCGGGCGTCGTGGCGCTGACCGCCATCGCGCTGGCCTACCGCAGCCTGCGCCGCCGCCGGGCCGGCTAGCCCGGCCGGCCGCGGCCGCTGGCCCGCAGGCGCGGGTGTACGGGGGGCGGCCGGGGCGTTAACGGGCGGGGCGAACCGGGTAACGGGTGGTCTCAGAGACCGGAGTTAGGGTGGTACTCGTGACGCCAATCCCCACGGAACGGGCATATGCGGAAGCGCAAGACGCGGCTGACGACCTGGCTCCCTTCCGGGAGAGGTTCGTCCGCGACGACCCGGAACTGATCTACCTGAACGGGAACTCCCTGGGCCAGCTGCCGGTGCGGACGCAGGCCCGGATCGCCGACGTGGTCGACCAGGACTGGGGCGTCGGGCTGGCGCGCTCCTGGGACAGCTGGCTGGGGCTGCCCCGGCAGGCGGGCGAGATGCTGGCCGAGCACCTGCTCGGCGCGGCGCCGGGCCAGGTCCTGGTGTCCGATTCGGCCACGGTGAACCTGTACAAGCTGGCCATGGCGGCGCTGGACGTGCAGCGTGGCCGGGACGTGATCATCACCGACGACGACAACTTCCCGACCGACCGGTACGTGCTGGAGGGCATCGCCCGGCAGCGCGGCTGTGAGCTGCGGGTCATCCCCACCGACATCGACCAGGGCCTGGACCCGGCCATCCTGGCCGACGCGCTCGATGACCGGGTGGCCCTGGTCAGCCTGTCCCACGTCGCCTACCGCAGCGGCGCGCTGGCCGACATGGCCGCCGTCACCGGGCAGGTGCACGAGGCGGGCGGGCTGGTCCTGTGGGACCTGTGCCACTCGGTCGGGTCGATCCCCGTCGAGCTCGACGCCGCGGGGGCGGACCTGGCCATCGGGTGCACCTATAAGTACGTGAACGCCGGGCCGGGCGCGCCCGCCTTCCTGTACGTGCGCCAGGACCTGCAGCCCCGGCTGCGCCAGCCGATCTGGGGCTGGTTCGGCCAGCGGGACCAGTTCGCGATGGGACCCCGCTACGACCCGGCGGCCGGGATCGACGCGTTCGCGACCGGGACGCCGCAGATCATCGGCACGGTCGCGGTGGAGGAAGGCGCGCGGCTGCTCGGCGAGGCCGGGATATCACGGCTGCGGGCCAAGAGCACCGCGCTGACCAGCTACCTGATCGGGCTGGCCGACGAGTGGCTGGTGCCGCACGGGTTCACGCTGGCCAGCCCGCGGGCCGACGCCCGGCGCGGCGGGCACGTCACGCTGCGCCATCCGGAGGCCTCCCGGCTGCGCCTGGCCCTGGAGCGCGACAAGATCATCACGGACTACCGGGCGCCGGAGCGGCTCCGGCTCGCGCCGGTGCCGATCACGACCAGCTTTACCGAGGTGTGGGCGGCGCTGGAGCGGATCCGGCAGATCGCGGCGCAGCGGTCCTACGAGGACCTGTCCCTGGAGCCGGCCGACTAGCTCGGGCCTACTCCCACTCGATGGTGCCGGGGGGCTTGCTGGTGATGTCGAGGACGACGCGGTTGACCTCGGGCACCTCGTTGGTGATCCGGGTCGAGATGGCGGCCAGGACGTCGTCGGGCAGCCGCGCCCAGTCGGCGGTCATGGCGTCCTCGCTGGTGACCGGGCGGAGCACGACCGGGTACCCGTAGCTGCGGCCGTCACCCTGGACCCCGACCGACCGGACGTCGGCGAGCAGGACGACCGGGCACTGCCAGATGTCGCGGTCCAGGCCGGCCCGGGTCAGCTCGGCGCGGGCGATGACGTCGGCGGCGGCGACGATGCGCAGCCGCTCGGCCGTGACCTCGCCGACGATCCGGATGGCCAGGCCGGGACCGGGGAACGGCTGCCGCCAGACGATCTCGGGCGGCAGGCCGAGCTCGACCCCGACCTCGCGGACCTCGTCCTTGAACAGCGTGCGCAGCGGCTCGACCAGCTCGAAGCCCAGGTCCTCGGGCAGGCCGCCGACGTTGTGATGGGACTTGATGTTGGCCGTGCCGGTGCCGCCGCCCGACTCCACCACGTCCGGGTACAGCGTCCCCTGGACCAGGAACCGGACCTCGGGGCCCGCGGAGCCGGCGCCCGCGATCTGCGCGGCCGCCTGCTCGAAGGCCCGGATGAACTCCCGCCCGATGATCTTCCGCTTCTGCTCCGGGTCGGTGACCCCGGCCAGCGCGGCCCGGAACACCGCGGCGGCGTCGACGACCTTGAGGTCCACCCCGGTGGCCGCCACGAAGTCCTTCTCGACCTGCTCGGCCTCCCCCGTCCGCAGCAGCCCGTGATCGACGAACACGCAGGTCAGCTGGGACCCGATGGCCCGCTGGACGAGCGCGGCGGCGACGGCCGAGTCCACGCCGCCGGACAGGCCGCAGATGGCGCGGGCCGGCCCGACCTGCGCCCGGATCAGCTCGACCTGCTCCTCGATGACCCCGCTCATGGTCCAGGTCGGGGCGGCCCCGGCCGCGGCCAGGAACCGGCGCAGCATGGTCATCCCGTGCTCGGTGTGCAGCACCTCGGGGTGGAACTGCACGCCGAACAGGCCGCGGCCGGCGTCCTCGGCCACGGCCACCGGCGTGGCCGCGGTCCGGGCGGTGACGGTGAACCCCGGCGGCGCGACCACGCAGGCGTCCCCGTGGGACATCCATACCTGCTGGCTGGCGGGCAGGCCGGCCAGCAGGATCCCGCCGGCGTCCTCGCCGAACTTGGCGCCGGGCTCGGCCGGGGCGGCGGCCAGCTCCAGGGTCGCCGCGCCGTACTCGCCGCCCCCGGTGCGCTGCACCGAGCCGCCCAGCCCGGCCATCATGAGCTGGAACCCGTAGCAGATGCCCAGGACCGGCACCCCGGCGCTCAGCAGGCCGTCGGGGGCCGGCGGCGCGCCGGGCGCGTAGACCGACGACGGGCCGCCGGACAGGATGATGGCCGACGGGCGGAAGGCCAGCATCTGCTCGGTGGTCATGCTGCTCGGCACGATCTGGGAGTACACCTGGCACTCGCGGACGCGGCGCGCGATCAGCTGCGCGTACTGGGCGCCGAAGTCGACGACCAGCACCGGGCCGGACTCGCTGGTCATGTCACTCCCTGGAAGTGGCCCCCGGCCCGCCGGACCGGGCGGGCACACCATCGCTAGGCCAGCCAGTCTAGTGGGCGCCGGCGCCCGGCTCCCGGACCGCGTCAGCGGCGGCCGGGGCGGCCGGTCCGCCCGGCAGCGGGCTCCCCGGGTCCGGCCCCGCCCGGTCCGGCCCGGGCTTGCCCTCGGAGCCGACCGGGCCGACCCGGACCCGGGCGATCCGGCGCCCGTCGAGCTGGGTGATGGTGAGCCGCCGGCCGGCCACCACGGCCGACTCGCCGGACTGCGGCAGGTGGCCCAGCGCGGCCAGCAGGTAGCCCGCCACCGTCTCGTACGGTCCCTCGGGCAGCTCGACGCCGGTCTCCTCGGCGAAGTCGCCCAGGTTGAGCAGGCCGTCGACCTCGACCTGGCCGCCGTGCAGCTGCCGGGGCCGGGCCTCGTCGGAGTCGTACTCGTCCTGGATGTCGCCGATCAGCTCCTCGACCAGGTCCTCCAGGGTGACGATGCCGGCCGTGCCGCCGTACTCGTCGACCACGATGGCCAGGTGCGAGCGGTCGCGGCGCATCTCCGACAGCGCCGACAGCACCGTCTTGCTGGTCGGCAGCTGCTTGACCGGGCGGCAGATCTCGCCGACCCGCATGCCGGGCGTCGCCGCCCGCCCGTCCAGCAGGTCCCGGGCGTGCACGAACCCGATCACGTCGTCGTAGGACTCCTGGTACACCGGGAAACGGGAGTGCGACGCGTCCGCCGCGATCTCGGCGGCATCGGTCAGCGGGAGCGTGGCCGGCAGGAACTCGACCTCGGTGCGGGGCACCAGCACCTCGCGGATCTGGCGCTTCCCGGCGTCGAACACCTCGGTGACGATGTGCCGCTCGTCGGCCGACAGGGCCTGGTGGCCGGCCACCAGGTCGCGGAGTTCCTCGTCGGTCATGACCCCGCGGCTGACGTTCGGGTCCCCGCCGGCCGCCCGGACGACCAGGTTGACGCAGCGGGACAGCAGCCAGACGATCGGGGTGGCCACGATGGCCAGCCGGTCCACGACCGGGGCGGCGGTCAGCGCGACCCGCTCATTGCGCTGCAGGGCGATCCGCTTGGGCGCGAGCTCGCCGAAGATCAGCGTGAAGAACGAGATGACCAGCGTGACCACGATGAGCGACACCGCCGCCGCCGCGTCCGACGGGAGCGGGCCGGTCAGGGCCTGCTTGAGCCGCCCGGCCAGCAGGTCGGCGCCGAACGCGCCGGACAGCAGGGTGGCGAAGGTGACGCCGATCTGCACCGACGCCAGGAACCGGTTGGGGTCCTGGGCCAGCCGGGCGGCGCGCTGGCCGCGCTTCCCCCGCCGGGCCAGCGTGCGGACCTGGCCGTCCCGGAGCGAGACCAGGGCCATCTCCGCGGCCGCGAAGAAGCCGCCGATGAGGATTACGGCCAGGACCAGCAGTATGGACCAGCCGACGCCATTCACGTCCAGAGCCCCAGTCTTGGTGTCGGTGAGGGGCCAGTTTACGCAGCCCGGCGGCCTGGCTGCGAGCCAGCGGGCCGGCCCGGGGCGGTCCGGCTACGATCCAGGCGGGAAAGTCCGTATCAGGCCGGCCGTGACCGGGAGGTCCGCATGACCGCAGTCCACGACGATGCCGTCGCCCTTGCCCCTGACCTGGTGGAGCTGCGGCGGGCACTCCACCGCGAGCCGGAGATCGGCCTGCAGCTGCCGCGGACCCAGGAGAAGGTGCTGGCCGCCCTGGCCGGGCTGCCCCTGGAGCAGGTGAGCACGGGGCGGGAGCTGACCTCGGTGACGGCGGTCCTGCGGGGCGGGCGGCCCGGCCCGACGGTGCTGCTGCGCGGCGACATGGACGCCCTGCCGGTGACCGAGCAGACGGGTGTCCCGTACGCCTCGCAGGTCGACGGGGCCATGCACGCCTGCGGCCACGACCTGCACACGGCGATTCTGGTGGGCGCGGCCCGGCTGCTGTCGGCCCGGCAGGCCGAGCTGCCCGGCAGCGTGGTGTTCATGTTCCAGCCGGGCGAGGAGGGCGACGGCGGCGCGAGGCTGATGATCGGCGAGGGCGTCCTGGAGGCCAGCGGCGAGCGCGCGGTCGCGGCCTACGGGCTGCACGTGTCGTCGTCGGAACTGCCCTGCGGCCTGTTCGCGGGCCGCCCCGGCGCGATGCTGGCCGCCGCCGACACGCTGGAGGTGACGGTGCGCGGGCGGGGCGGGCACGCGTCCCGGCCGGCCCTGGCCGCCGACCCGATCCCGGTGGCGGCGGAGATCGTGACCGCCCTGCAGGTGCTGGTGACCCGGCAGTTCGACGTGTTCGACCCGGTCGTCATCACGGTCGGCAGCATCCACGCCGGGACGGCCGAGAACATCATCCCCGACTACGCCGAGCTGGGGGCGACCATCCGGACGTTCTCGCCGGGCGCCCGGGCGCGCGTGCGGGACGCCTCGGTCCGGCTCGCTGAGGGCATCGCCGCGGCGCACGGGCTGACCGCGGACGCCGTGTTCACCGACGGGTACCCGGTCACGATGAACGACCCGGCCGAGCTGGCCTTCACCACGTCGGTCATCGACGACGCCCTGGGCGGCGGCCGGTGCGTGCTCGCCCCGAACCCGATCACCGGGGCCGAGGACTTCGCGTTCGTGCTCGAGCAGGTGCCGGGCGCGTTCGTCTTCCTGGGCGCGTGCCCGCCGGGGACGGACCCGTCCGCGGCGGCCTACAACCACTCGCCGCGGGCCGTGTTCGACGACCGCGTCCTGCCCGACGGGGCCGAGCTGCTGGCCGAGCTGGCCCTGCGGCGGCTGGCGCGGGGGTAGCGGCCCGGGCCGGCTAGGGCTGGAACGCGCCGGCGTCGGTCTTGCAGGTGGCGTTGCCGTTGATGCCGCCGTAGGTCTTGGCCAGGCCGCCCAGCGACGGCGCGCTGCTCGGCGTGGCCCCCGGCTGGGTCCCGGCCGGGGCGCTGGCCGACCCGGCCTGCGGGGTCAGCTCGGTGAAGCTGGCCCCGAGGATCAGCTCCACCGTGCCGGGGGCGACGCCGGTGTCCTCGCGCAGCGTGGCCCCGGTCAGCTGGGCGGCCACGGTGCGGGCGGCGGGCAGCTCGGCGGCCGACGGGTACGCCACGACCGACCCGGCCGAGTCGGGCACGTCGCCGGGCGTGCCGACCTGGAAGCCCCGCTGGGCCAGGGCGGCCGAGGTGTCCGCGGCCAGGCCCGCCACGGTGGTGCCGTTCATGACCGTGACCTTGACCTGCGCGGGCGCGAGCGTCGGGCCAGCCGAGGGGGAGTGACTCTTGGAGGGCAGCGCGACGTCGTGGGCGATGGCCGAGAAGAGCGCGTCGTCGGCGGGCTGGACCAGCTCCACCTGGGCCGGCGCGGGCGGGTAGACCTGGGTCGGGGCCTCGATGAACTGGACGTCGTTGCTGGTCAGGCCCCGGAAGCTCGCGGCGATGTGCGCGATGTCGGACTGGCTCAGCCCGGCATCGGTGGCGTAGATGGCCCGGGCGGCGTCGTCGGCCACCGGCAGCAGCCGGGTCGGGCTGGACAGCAGGCCGCTGTCGATCACCCCGCGGAGCATCTGGGCCAGCAGGAGGTCGTCGCGGTCGATCCGCTTGAGGTCGGTGCCGTCGGCCAGGGAGTACCGGGCGCGCCAGAACTCCAGGAAGGTCAGGCCGTCGATGTGGTGCTCGCCGGCCGTGATGTGCAGGCCCGAGTTCGGGTCGGAGATGTTATCCGGGACGCAGACATTGACCCCGCCCACGTCATTGACCACCTTCACCACCCCGGTGAACTCGACCTGGATGAAGTGGTCGATGTGGATCCCGGTGGTCTGCTCCACGGTCTTGTACAGGCACGACGGCCCGCCCAGGGCCAGGGTCGAGTTGATCTGCACGACGCCGCCGGGGTCGGCCTGCTGGCCCGGGTGGCCCTGGCTGGCCGTGCAGCCGTAGACCGGGACCATGGTGTCGCGCGGGATGTTCAGCACCACCACCCGGTGATGGTCGGGCGAGATGTGCACCACCATGATCGTGTCCGAGCAGCCGCAGCCCTGCGACCCCACGTGCAGGATCAGCTGCTCCCGGCGGGTCAGCCCGGCCCGGCTGTCGGAGCCGAAGACCAGGATGTTCATCGCGTCGTTGTACTTCGGCGGGCGGTTCCCCAGATCCGTCACCACGTCATGGTGGATGCCGTCCCAGATCTGCCGGTACTTGACGTAGCCGAACAGGCCGCCGGCCACCACGACCATCACCAGGGCCGCGCTGGCCCAGGCGGCCACGTGCGTGGCGGCGACGCGGCCGCCGCCCTCCGGGCCGCCCGCACCGTGGCGGCGGCCATTGCGTGCCCTGCGCATGAAGAGCCCCCCAACCCAGCGCGGCGCGAACCTGTCACCAGGTCCGTGCCATCGTATGCATGCTGGTCAGGACGGTCAGGCCAAGCCGGAAACCCGGCCGGCGGCCGGCCGGCATTTTGCCAGCGGCCGGCTAGAAACGCCGGAGGGACGGCCCGCCGCGCGGGCCGTCCCTCCGGTCGGTCGGGGCCTGCTACAGGCTCGCGACGTCGGCCTGCTTGGCCCGGACCGCCTCCGCGGCCTCGCGCAGGCCGGCCAGCTCGGACTCGGTCAGGTCGCGCTCGACCACCCGCCGGACGCCCTCGGCCCCGATCTCGGCCTCGACGCCGAGGTAGACGCCCTCGATGCCGTACTGGCCGTCGACCCACGCGCACACCGGCAGGATCGCGCCGGAGTCCTCGGCCACGGCGCGGGCCATCCGCGCGGCCGCCGCCGAGGGGGCGTAGTACGCCGACCCGGTCTTGAGCAGGGCCACGATCTCGCCGCCGCCGTTGCGGGTGCGCTCGACCAGGGCCTCGATGTCCTGCGCCGGCATCAGCTCAGCCAGGGGCCGGCCGTCCACCGTGCAGGCGGACGGGACCGGCACCATGGTGTCGCCGTGCGAGCCCAGGGTCAGCGTGGTGACCGTGTGGACCGGGACGCCCAGCTTCTCGGCCACGAAGTAGCTGAACCGGGCCGTGTCCAGCATCCCGGCCTGGCCCATGACCTGGTGGTGCGGGAACCCGGACACCTTCGCGGTGAGCGCCGTCATCTCGTCGAGCGGGTTGGACACCACGATGATCACGGCTTCCGGCGCGTGCTTGACCACCTGCTCGGTGACGCTCCGGACGATCTTGGCGTTGACCCCGATCAGGTCCATCCGGCTCATGCCCGGCTTACGCGGCAGGCCGGCCGTGATCACGATGACGCCCGACCCGGCGATGGCCTCGTAGCCCTCGCCGTTCGGGCCGGTGGTCTGGCCGGTGACCTTGGTCTCGAATCCCTCGACCGGCCGCGACTGGTTCATGTCCAGGGCCAGCCCCTCGGGCTTGCCCTCGACGATGTCGGTCAGCACGACCTCATCGAAGATGTCGTACTCCGCCAGCCGCTGCGCCGTGGTCGAACCGTAGAACCCGGCGCCGACGACCGTTACCTTGCCTCTGCGGGCCATGTGCGGTGATCTCCTCTTCGTTGCTGATGACGCTTGGGGGGTCAGGACTGGGCGATCGCGGCGCGCAGGTTGTCGTCCAGCGCGGCCAGGAACTCCTCGGTGGTCAGGAAGGGCGTGTCCGGGCCGACGAGCAGGGCCAGGTCCTTGGTCATCTTGCCGCTGACGACCGTGTCCACGCAGACCCGCTCCAGGGTCTGCGCGAAGGCGGTCACCTCGGGCGTCCCGTCCAGCTTGCCGCGGTGCGCCAGGCCCTGGGTCCAGGCGAAGATCGAGGCGATCGGGTTGGTCGAGGTCGCCTTGCCCTGCTGGTGCTGGCGGTAGTGCCGGGTGACGGTGCCGTGCGCGGCCTCGGCCTCGACGGTCTTGCCGTCCGGGGTCATGAGCACGCTGGACATCAGGCCCAGGGAGCCGAAGCCCTGGGCGACGATGTCGGACTCCACGTCGCCGTCGTAGTTCTTGCAGGCCCAGACAATGCCGCCGTTGCCCTTGATGACCTGGGCCACCATGTCGTCGATGAGCCGGTGCTCGTAGGTCACCCCGGCCGCCTCGAACTCGGCCTTGAACTCCGACTCGAAGATCTCGGCGAAGATGTCCTTGAAGCGGCCGTCGTAGGCCTTCAGGATCGTGTTCTTGGTCGACAGGTACAGCGGGTACTGGCGGTCGAGCGCGTAGCGCATCGTGGCCCGGGCGAAGTCGGCGATCGAGTCGTCGAAGTTGTACATGCCCATGGCCACGCCGCCGCCGTTGAACTCCGCGACCTCCAGGTCCAGGGGCTGGCCGTCGGCGTTGTCCGGGCGGTAGCTGATCCGGACCTGGCCGGGGCCGGGCACGACGAAGTCGGTGGCGCGGTACTGGTCGCCGTGGGCGTGGCGGCCGATGATGATGGGCTGGGTCCAGCCCGGCACGAACCGCGGGATGCTGGAGATCACGATCGGCTCGCGGAAGACCACGCCGCCGAGGATGTTGCGGATGGTGCCGTTGGGCGACCGCCACATCTTCTTGAGCCCGAACTCCGTGACCCGGTCCTCGTCGGGGGTGATAGTGGCGCATTTCACACCCACGCCGTACTGCTTGATGGCGTTCGCGGCGTCGACGGTGATCTGGTCGTCGGTGGCGTCGCGCTCCTGGATCGACAGGTCGTAGTACTTAAGGTCGATATCCAGGTAGGGCAGGATCAACTTGTCCTTGATGAACTGCCAGATAATCCTGGTCATCTCGTCGCCGTCGAGCTCTACGACGGGATTGGCTACCTTGATCTTGGACATGCCGCTGTTTTCCTTCCGCACGCCGGCGCCCTTGCCCTGGCGTTAGTTACGGGCGGGCCTTCCCGCCGCTGCTCTCGATTCCGCGTCGCGAGGCTGGTCTAGCCCGGAACCCGGCCCGGGCTGACCACGTCAGGCCGGCACCGGGAAGATCAGTCCCGCCACGAGGAGGCCGGCGCCCAGCGCGGCGAATGCGGCCGCGTCGGCCAGGCGCCGTCGCGAGCCGAGCAGTCCCGCCCGGCGCTCTGGCAGCCCTAGCCTGGCCGCGGCGCCCGCCAGCAAGACACCTGCCATCACCAAAGTACCGCTACGCACATCACGCTGATCGCCGCGCATCCACAGCAAGCCCGCCGCGACCCCGATCACGACCACCGCGTAGGGCAGCTGGGCCAGCCAGGAACCGTGCCGCCGGGCGGCGGAGCCCGGCCCGGGAGCCGGGCCGGGCGGCCCCGCCGCCGGGCCGGGCGGGGCGGGCGCCGGCCGGGGCGGGGCCTGGGCGCGGCGGCGCCGCTCGGCGCGGCTGCTGCCCCGGGCCGAGTGCGTCACCGGTCCGCCGCCGGGATCCAGGTCAGCCCGCTCTCGCCGACGTAGGCGCTGCCCGGCCGGATCAGCCGGTTGTCGGCGTACTGCTCGATGATGTGCGCGGTCCAGCCGGCCATCCGGGCCACCGACAGCACCGGCGTGGCCAGGCCGGGCGGCAGGCCCAGGTAGTGGTAGACGGTGGCCGCGTAGAAGTCGGCGTTCGGGTGCAGGTCGCGCTCGGCGGCCACGATGTCCTCCACCCGGGTCGCCATCCGGTGGTAGGTGTCGTCGCCGCCGGCGGCCAGCTCGGCCGACAGCTCGCGCAGCAGCTCGGCCCGCGGGTCGGGTCCCCGGTACCCCCGGTGCCCGAAGCCGGTGACCGGCTCGTCGCGGCCCAGCTGCGCGATGACCTGCGCGGCGGCGGCCGCGACCGGGTCGCCGCCCGTCGCCCGGGCGGCCGCCAGGGCGCGCATGACCTGCTCGTTCGCGCTGCCGTGCAGGCGGCCGGACAGGGCGGCCAGGGCGGCCACCACGGCCGCGTGCATGTCCGCCAGCGTGGCCGCGCAGACCCGCGCGGCGAAGGTCGAGGCGGCCATCAGGTGATCCGCCTGCACGACCAGGCAGGTGTCGAGGATCTCGGCCGCCCGCGGCGCCGGGACGCGGCCGGTGACCTGCATCAGGAAGTTGGCGGCCAGGCCGAGGCCCGGCTCGGGGCCGGGCGGCGGGGCACCGCCCGGCGCCTGCGCCGCGTGGATGGCCGCGACCAGGGCGGGCTGCTGCCCGGTGAGCCGGGCGGCGGTGCGCCGCCCGGCCGCGGGGCCGGGCGGGACAGCGCGGCCGGGGGCGGCCTGGCCAGCGCCGCCGACCGCCGCCGGGCCGTCCAGCGCCGCTGAGCGGCCCGCCCCGGGCGGGCCGGCGTCGGGGTCATCGGCGCTGGCCAGGGAGACCAGGGTGCGCAGGGCGGCCATCGGCGGCTGGGCCCGGGCCACGGCCGGCAGGCTGGCCCGGACGGCCGGGCCGAGGTCCTGCCCGGCGGCGAGCTCGGCGCGGTAGGCGGCCAGCTCGGCGCGGCCGGGCGGGGTGCCGCGCTGCAGCAGGTAGGCGACTTCCTCGAAGCTGACCGTCCCGGCCAGCTGCCCGATGTCGTAGCCGCGGTAGGAGAGACGGCCGTCCCGGCCGTCGATGTCACTGACCGCCGTCGAGGCGACCACGACGTCAGCCAGTCCCCTGGACGGCTTTCCCGCCATATGTGCCTCCCGGACGGTTCGATTCGGAAGCATACTGGCGGCGCCCGGGCCTCAGCCTCCGGCAGGGTAGAAGATCCCGCCAGGAGGGTATCCCAGAAGTGACATATCGGTAGCTGTCACGACAGGCGGGAGAATCGGTTATGGAGTGCCCCTACATCCGGGTTGAGGAAACAGGCGGGGTCACCCAGCTGCTCGGCGAGGTGACCACGGTGGGGCGGGGCCAGTACGTGGACGTCCAGCTGGCCGATCCGAGCGTCTCCATGCTGCATGCCGAGCTCGTCCGCCGCGGGCCGTACGTGTACGTCACCGATCTGGGGTTATCCCGCAACGGCACCCGGGTCAACGGGCGCCTGGTGGCCAGGAGGCTGCTGGCCGACGGCGACGTGGTGACCTTCGGCTCAGCGCGCTGCCGGATCGGCGGGGTGGCGTGCGAGGAGCTCAGCGCCGATTCTGACCTGCGCCGGCCGGCCACTCCCGAGCTGACCAGGCGGGAGCTCGACGTGGTCACCTCCCTGTGCCGCCCGGCGCTGTCCGACGAGGCCTTCGTGGCGCCGGCCGCCGCCCGCGAGATCGCGGTCGACCTGGTCGTCACCGAGGCGGCCGTCAAGCAGCACCTGCTGCGGCTGTACCAGAAGCTCCGCATCGCCGAGGGGCCGAACCGGCGGGTCCGGCTGGCCAACGAGGTGGTGGCGCTCGGGCTGGTCCGGCCGCTGCCGCAGCCCATGGTCCCCGACCGCCCGGCCGCACCCGCAGCCCCGGCCTCACCCGCGGCGCCCAGCTCACCCGCAGCCCCGGCCGCGCCAGCCTCAGCCCCGGCGGCCTCGGCCGTGCCGCCGCAGGCCGGCCCGCCGCCCGCCGAGGCCGCGGCCGGGACCGGCCCCGCGGTCAGCCCAGCCACCTCGTCAGCGGGCTGAGCC
>FSXZ01002475.1_pt1 | contig 15389 bp, 16 predicted proteins | sample 1638121 | NCBI WGS metagenome assembly FSXZ01 (sample SAMEA3914788, study PRJEB12502) | metagenome | biome: forest; material: soil | place: Canada | collected 2011-07-03 | depth 0.1 m
CGAGGTGCTCGACCTGTCCAAGCTCTCGGACATCCCGAAGTCGCTGCTCGACTCCGAGGCGCTGCGCAAGGCGGGCACGACCAAGGTCGAGGTGGACGTGTACACCGTCAGCGGCAGCGGAAAGCTGGCCCGGGTGACGTACAAGCTGGGGCTGCCGGTGGCCATCGACGCCTCGGCCACCACCCTGAGCACCGCCGGGTACGAGGTGGACCTGTCAGGCCTCGAGGACGCGACGGCCACCCCGTCCGCCACTCCGGCGCCCTCGGCCAGCACGCCCGACCCGACCACGGTGGCCTCGGGCACCGGGGACCAGGACCTGGCGGCGCTGCTGCCGTTCTGACGGCGCTGCTGGCGTTCTGGCAGCGCTGCTGGCGTTCTGACCGCGGCGGGTCGGGGTACGGCTGGGTACGTTCGGCTGCGGCGCGGTACGCCCGAGTACGGCACGGTACGGCGGCGGAGGGTGAACCTGCCGCCGGTACCGGGAACCGCCTGCCCGAGGTGATCGTTGGACTGGATGTCGGGCGGGACAGGCGGGAGACGGGAGCCAGTCCCGAAACCGACACGGCGCGACGCACACCTACGCGGCGGGCCATCGGCACCACGGGTTTTGGGTACAGGGATTTCTCGGTACAGGTTGTTCGGGAACGCGGGAGCGGTCTCCGACACAGGGCTTTCGAGCAGGACTGGGACTCGAGCGGGACAGCGGGACATTGAGCATGCGCAGATCTGGACTGGTGAGTTCGGCACGGGCGAAGACCACCGTGCTGATCTCGGTGTTCAGCCTGGTCGCCCTCGGCACGGGCGAACTCGCGGGCGGCCGCGAGGGGCTGGTCGTGGCCGTGGTGGTACTGGTGGTCGTGCTCGGCTACGCCTACCACAACGCCGACACGCTACCGCTGCGCACCATGCACGCCCAACCGATCGGCGAGGCGGGCGCGCCCGTGCTCTACCGCATCGTGCGCGAGCTCTCCCACGAGGCGCGGCGCCCGATGCCGCGGATCTACGTCTCCCCCACCGAATCCCCCAACGCCTTCGCGACCGGCCGCGATCCGCGCAACGCCTCGGTGTGCTGCACGGTCGGGCTGTTGCGCACCCTGGACGAGCACGAGCTGCGCGCCGTGATCGCGCACGAGCTCGCGCACGTCTACAACCGGGACATGCTCGTCTCCTCGGTCGCCGGGGCGCTGGCCGGAGCGCTGGTGTGGTCGGCCAGCCTGCTGTGGCTGCTGCCCGGGCTCGGCGGCAGCGAGGACGACGAGGGCTGGGCCGACCTGCTGGTCAGCTTCCTACTCGGCCCGCTGGCCGCGGTCCTGGTGCGCACCGCCGTGGGCCGCTCCCGCGAATTCCGCGCGGATGCCTGCGCCGCCCGCCTCACCGGCGACCCGCTGTCCCTGGCCACCGCGCTACGCAAGCTCGACGCCGGCGTCCGGGCAAACCCGCTGCGCGGCGGCCCCGGCCCACTGGCCGGCATCGGCCACCTGATGATCGTCCACCCCTTCGGCGACGACGGCGCCCCGGCCGGCCCCGACGGCGATGGCCACGCGCAGCGCCAGAGCCAGGGCGGCCTGCTGCACCGGCTGTGCTCGAGCCACCCCCCGGTATCCGAGCGAATCGCCCGCCTCGAGCAACTCGCCGGCATCCGCAGCCGAGTGGAGAAGTAAGCCCACCCACCGCGGCGTCCGCTCGCGGCCCCCGGGCCGACATCCGCAGATCCGATTCCGGCTCAGCTGGGCTGATTCAGGTGCTCAGGTCGAAGGCTGTCGGGCGCGCTGGTTCAGCTGCTCACGTCACGGGTCGTCAGGCGGGCCCAGGCTGCGAGGGCGAACACCGCGACGTAGCCTGCCTGGATCGCCAGGTTGTGCTCGATGCCGGAGAGGTAGACCGGGTCGCGCAGGAGATCCGCGTATGACTCCCACTGCGCGGTGTAGAGCCAGGGCTGGATCGCCGAGAGTTCCGGGATCACCTGGAGGATTCCGCACAGGATGGTCAGCCCGGTGGCCGCCGCCATCGCCGCGATCGGGGTGTCGGTCAGCGTGCTGACGAACAGTCCGAGTGCTGCCAGACCGAGTAGCGAGGCCGCCACCAGCAGTGTGATCCACCCGGCCTTCACCAGTGCGGCACCCATGCTGATCGAGTCCCCGGACAGCAGCGTCACCGGACCGGTCGGGAACAGGGCCAGACCGGTCGCCAGTGCGGCGACCGAGACCGCGGCCGTGGAAACGAGGCAGAACACCGCGAGCGAGACGCCCTTGACCGCGAGCAGCCGGACCCGTCCGACCGGCGCGACCAGGAGATACCGCAGCGTCCCCTGCGCAGCCTCGCCCGAGATCGAGTCTCCGGCGACCACGCCTAGCGCCATCGGCAGGAAGATCGGCAGCGTCAGCGAGAGCGAGGCGAAGACGAGGAAGAGCCCGTTGTCCGAGACCTGCGCCAGGAAGCCGCCCGCGTTCTGGCCGTGGTGACTCAGCGCCAGTTTGATCGCGATGCCGATGGCGATCGGGATCGCGGCGAGTGCGGCCAGCAGCACCAGGTTCCGATTGCGCCGGAACATCGTGCGCAGCTCATTGGCCAGGAGCGAACCGGCTACGCGGGAACCGACGGATCGCCACTTGAGGATGGCGGGCGGCGGTGCGGAAGCGGCGGCCGGGCGTTCGGTGGTGGTGGTGGCAGTGGCCGTGGCGGCGGGGGCGGCGGCGGCGGTGGGGGCGGCTGTGGTGGCGGTGGCGACGCTGGGGGTGTTATGCCGCGACATCGAATCCCTCTCCGGTCAGGGCCACGAACGCGTCTTCCAGCGACGGCCGTTCCACTCCGAACGACATGACCCTGACTCCGGCGCTCACCAGCGCGGCGCAGACCATGTCGGGCGCTAGGGCCTCGCTCGCGTCGCAGTCCACCCGTTGGCCCGCTACCTGCACCTCGTTTCCGCCCTGGTCGGCGAGCACCCGCGCGGCCTCGGCCGGGTCCGGCGTGGTGACGGTGAGGCGGGCGCGCAGGCCGGCCCGCAGTTGCGTCACGGAGCCCTGGCTCACCAGGCGTCCCCGGCTCATGATCGCGACGTCGGTGCACACCTGCTCGATCTCGTCGAGCAGGTGGGAGGAGAGGAAGATCGTCGTGCCCTGCGCGGCCAGCGTGGTGATGAGCGAGCGGATCTCGCGCATGCCCTGCGGGTCGAGGCCGTTGGTCGGCTCGTCCAGGATCAGCAGATCCCGCGGCTGAAGCAGCGCGCAGGCGAGGCCGAGGCGCTGCTTCATGCCGAGTGAGTAGTTCTTCGCCTTCTTCTCCGCCGCACTGCTCAGGCCGACCTGCTCGAGCGCGCGCCCGATCCGCTCTGCGCGGGTGGCCGGGTCTGCGGTCCGGTCGGCCGCGTCGTAGCGGGCCAGGTTGGCCCGTCCGGTCAAGTACGGGTAGTGCGCCGGACCCTCGATCAGCGCGCCGACCCTGGTGAGGACGCCGACCCGGCCCGCGTCCACGGTCTCGCCGAACAGCCGGGCGCCGCCCGCCGTCGGTGTGATCAGGCCGAGCAGCATCCGGATCGTGGTGGTCTTGCCGGAGCCGTTGGGTCCGAGGAAGCCGAACACGGCGCCCTGGGGTACGGACAGATCCAGCGTGTCCACTGCGAGCTGCCCACCGCGGAAGCGCTTGGAGAGTCCGCGGGTGGCGATCGCGGGGACGGGTTCGTCGAGGACCGGGTCGGCGGCGTGCGGTGCGGCAAGAGCGAGCTCGGCGGGTGCGCTCACTTCGTGCCCTGCTTCGCGGCGTCCGCTTCGAGCACGCTCGGCGTCACCGGGCCGAGGAACACGCGGCCGTCATCGGTGATCAGCACCGTCAGCACGCTCGTCGTGTAGAGCTTGCCGCTGCCGAACGCACCGCTGACGGTCTTGCCCGAGCCGAGCAGGGTGTTGAGGTAGCCGCTGACGCCGCCGTTGATCAGCTGCTGGCTGCCGCCGTCGGCCTCCGGCGAGGTGGCGGCGGAGCTGTTGCCGGACTCGACCTCGCGGCCGGTGGCGGACAGGGCCTGGCTGAGCTCGCCCAGGGTGACGCCGTGCAGTTCCACCGCGGTCAGCCAGCCGGTGCCGAGCTGCTGCGGGTCGAGGCTCTGGTGGTCGCTGCCGGCGGACTGGCCGGCCGAGCCGGAGGCGGCGCCGTCGAGCGGGGTGACGGTCGCGCCCTTGGGCACGGTGAAGTCAAACCTCGAGGCGGACGGCGCGGTCAGGTCCACCTGGGTGAAGGAGAGTTCGAAGAACGGCGTGGCCGAGCCGACCGGGTAGAGCGTGACGCCCAGCGGCGTGCCGGTGGCCGCGTCCACCGAGATCTCCACCTCGCCGATGAGTGAACCCTGCTGCTTGGGCGCGAGCACGAGCAGATACGCCGAACGTCCCGCGACCGTGCGCGGCGAGCCGACGCTCACCCGGGTCGTGGGCGTGATCGCGGCGAGCAGTTGCTGGGCGGCGGCCTGCGGAGTCAGGGCTTCGAGGGCCTGCTCCTGCTTCTGCTCGGCCTGCAGTTCCTTGGCCTTGGCGGCCTTGGCGGCCTTGTCCTTGGTGTCCTTGGCGGCGGTGCCGCTGGTGCCGGTGGCGGCGAGCGTGCCTTTCCCGACCGCGTTGGTCTCGCTGTCGTAGGTCCAGAGCTGCCGGCCGTTGTGAATGAGGTCGTATTCAGACAACTGGTCCATCAGAGCGATGCGCTGCTGCGTCGGTCCGTTCACCGCGACCTGCAGCAGGTGGGTGCCGGTGATCAGCGAGAGCGGGTTGGCGCTCCCGGCGAGATCCGGCAGCGCCGGCAGCCCGAGGTCGGTGGTCACGCTGACGGTGCCGGAGAACGCGTCCACGTGCGAGTCGGCGATCCGGGTCAGCAACTGCTGCGCGGAGATCGGCGGCAGCGCGGGCGCCGCGCTGGCCAGAGTGGGCGCGAGGGCCGCGTTGCCGGCGATCACGGCGACCACCGACAGCGGCAGCAGAGCACGGACGCCACCGCGGCGATACCAGGTCTTGCTCGTCTTGGTCGTCTCGTTCATACCGACCATCACAGCACTGATCCGAGGATGCAGGATCCGACCGAGGGCCCTACTTCACGTCTCCCACCTCATCCTCGCGGCGGACCCGGCTCACCCGTTCGGCGGCGAGCCTGGCCGCGAGCGCGCGCTGCGCCAGATCCGCGCCGAGTCCGAGGCCGAAGACCACGAGCAGGAAAACCTGCACGTAGAGGCGGGACCCCTGGGAGGCCACCGGGTGGGCCAGCGCCGTACCGACACCGGTGAGCGCGGCGGCCGTGACCACCGCCGCGAGCAGCCGCTGCCCGCGCCACAGCAGCACCGCGCTCGCGATCACCGCCAGCGGCAGGACCGGATCGCCCCCGTAGAGCCGGCCCAGACTGGAGATGTAGCGGCCCATCAAGGTGAACCAGTGCCCGTACAGATCGGGCGGCTCGGTCTCGGTGAAGTGGTCGGTGAACGTGTCGGTGAGCGACTCCCGGAAACCGGGCCAGCCCAGCAGCAGCGGGACCACCGTGAGTATGACGAATACTCCGGCGTGGTAGCCCGCGAGGCGGAACGTACGCCCGACGCGCAGCGCCGCCGGACCGACCAGGGCCAGGACGAGCAGACACAGAGTCAGGCACGCGGACTGGAGGGAGAAGGTGGAGTAGCGGATGAGCAGCCCGGCGGCGTAGGCGAGCGTGCTGACCACGAGCCCGGCGACGACGCGCTCGCGCAGCACCAGCACGGTCCCGATCAGCAGCGCAAGCGTGCAGTCCAGCATCGGGCCCTCGGTGAGGTACTGCTGGAGCCAGAAGAAGGTGGGCAGGCAGTAGATCGCCACCATCGAGCAGAGCGAGCCGGTCACGCCGAGGCCGGACAGGCGGGCCAACAGCAGGCACAACCACCCGGCCGCGATCGTCACCAGCCACGCGACCACGGCGAGCCCGGCGCTCAGGCCGAAGAGCGCGGCGAACGGCGCGACCAGCAGCGGGTAGCCCGGGCGGGCGATGAAGATCTCGTTGTAGCGCGCCGTGTTCGGGGCCAGGCCGCCGATCTTCGTCCAGGACGCGACACACCTCGCCGGGTCGGTCGCGCCCGCGCTGGTGCGGGCCTCATCGGTGCAGTACCAGCGCAGCGCGCTCGCCTGTGCCCCCGCCGCGTCGTGGCCGAGGAGCCGCTCGACGGTCATGACATAGCGGTACGTGTCGTTCCACGTCGTGCCGTGCCGCTGCGGCTGGAACGCGACGAGCAGGCCGACGACGAGCGTGATGAGCAGGCCGCCACCCGCGAGAAGTCCTGCCGCGCCCCGTCCCTTGCCCACACCAGGACATTATCCGACATAGACGGCTAATCCTCGGTCGAGACGGCCGAACGGGTAAGCCGTCGCAGTACCACGCCGCAGGTCAAAGCATACGAATGCTGCAGCAGGGGGACGAGCGGCCCGGCCGCCCGGGTGTACCACTTCGCCCCGACGCTGAAGGCCCTGACGGTCAGCCAGACCGCGCCGCGTCCGGACGAGTCGGTCGAGTCGGCCGACCCGGCCGCGGTGTCCGTCGCTCCCGGACCGTCCCACTCGACCAGGAAAACCTCCTCGCCGCGCTCCGGATGCCCGGGCAGAGTGCCGTAGGCAAAGCCTCCGCGGCGCGGCTCGTCCACCGTCCATACGACCTCGCACGGCGCCGCGATCGCCAAACCCGCCGGATGCCTCGGCCCGAGGAACACGGTCACCCGCGCGCCCGGTTCGGCCCGCGCCCGATCCGCGCGCGGCCGTACGTGCATCCCGGCGTGCAGCCGCCAGTCGAGCACCGCGTCGACCGCCGCGGCGAACGCCCGCTCCCCCGTCCCCACCCGCATCCGGTGCTCCAGGTAGCGGTAGCCGCCCGGCAGCGGTCCGCCGTCCCTGGTCGCCCCCACCTCCGGATAAGTAAATCCGCTCATACGCAGAGCATAGATATGCCCGCACGCGCAGCGGCCCGGCGGGTCGGGAACCTGTCCCGACCCCGCCGGGCCGCACGCGTCGATCGCGCCGGGTGCCCCCGACCGCGCCTCAGCGGTAGTTCGTGAACTGCACCGCGAAGTCGAAGTCCTGGCCCTTGAGCAGCGCGATGACGTCCTGCAGGTCGTCGCGCGACTTCGAGCTCACCCGCAGCTCATCGCCCTGGATCTGCGCCTTCACGCCCTTCGGCCCCTCGTCGCGGATTAGCTTGGCCACCTTCTTGGCGTTGTCCTGGCTGATGCCCTCGTTCACCGACGCGGAGATCTTGTACTCCTTGCCGGACGCGGCCGGCTCGTCCGCGTCCAGCGTCTTGAGCGAGATCCCGCGCTTGATCAGCTTGTCCTTGAACACGTCGAGGATCGCCTTGACCCGCTCCTCCGTACCCGCCCGCATCTCGATCTTCTCGCCGCTCCAGGCGATGGAGGCGCCGGTGTTCTTGAAGTCGAAGCGCTGCGCGAGCTCGCGGCCGGTCTGCCCGAGCGCATTGTCCACTTCCTGCCGGTCCACCTTGCTGACCACGTCGAAACTCGACTCGCTCGCCATCTCGGCCTCCTTAGGCTTGACCCACACCGCACGTCACCGGTTCGTTATCCCCCGAACTCTACCGAGTCCGTGGAGTACGTTCGGCGCGCGCGGTGTGTGCCGGGCCCGCGGCCGCGGCTCAGCCGGCCGCGAGTTCCTCGATGAACAGCGAGCCCGGTGTGCCGAGCCCGGTCGCGTCGTCGTAGCCGGCCACCGCGTGCAGACCCTCGTCCTGGCCGAGCCCGGCCACCGCGGCGGTCTGTCCGTCGAACGGCGGGAAGACCTCGGCGATCGGCTGGGTCACCCCCGGCGGTGTGTCCGTCACGTCGCGCAGGGCGTCGTGGCCCATGTGCTCGGTGCCCAGGCAGTAGAGCGTCGGGTTGACGAAGCCGATCGGCACGCCGTCCCGCTCGGAGATCGTGTCCGCCTCGAGCCCCGCGAGCAGCGGGCTGGCCAGGCTGGTCCCGCCGATCGCGGCCTCCGCGTAGCCGGTCCCGCCGGACGGCAGGGGTTGCGTCTCACCCACCAGCAGGCCGGTGAACGGGTCCGCGTCGAGGGAGAGATCGGGCACGACGCGCCGCGCGCTGGACGCGGCGGCCCCGGTCAGCAAGGTGTCGGCGAGCGAGGACGGCACGGTGCGCCGCTGGTAGGCCGGCTGCGCGAAGTCGGCCGAGGCGCCACCGCCGCCGCCGAAGATCCAGCCGAGCGGTTCCCAGCTCTTGCCTGAGCTCGAGAGCACCCAGGCGTCGGTCCCCCACGAGGTGCTCCACTCCAGGCCGCCGTGCGGGCCGATCGCCGCGGAGGTGCCGCCGACCGCCGTCACCCAGGGGTCCGAGGCCGGGAACGTGGTCTGCGCGGTACTCGCGCCCTCGCCCGAGCCGCACACCGTCGCGGGGTCGTTGGTGCCGCAGTCGCCGGAGGAGAAGTTCACCGTGATGCCCTCGACCGCCGCGAGCTGGAACAGGTGCTCGTACTCGGCGATCGTGGAAGCCGGCTCGTTGCCCGCGCTCGAGTGCAGCGGGCCGCCCCAGGAGTCGGAGATGACGTCCGCGCGCCGATGCGTGATCAGGTCGGACAGTGCGGCCAGGAGATCAGAGTCCTGGCAGGAGTTCGCGCCGTAGTAGAGGATCTTGGCGCCGGGAGCCATGGCGTGCACGGCCTCCACGTCCAGCGACTCCTCCGCGCCCCAGCCCGAAGCGCCGCCGCAGGCGTTCACATCGGTCCAGGCGGACGGGGTGTCGATCTGCGTGTACTGACCCGAGTAGAAGCCCGGCAGCCCGTTGTGCGCCGACCATGTGGTCGCGTCGGACAGCATCGTGGGCGAGGCGTAGGCGTCGAGGATGGCGACCGTCGCCCTGCTGCCGGAGTGCCCGGTCGCGCCGTAGGCGGACCGCAGCTGCGAGGCCGAGTAGCCGCACACGGTGTAGGGCTCGTGGACGCCGGAGAAGGCTGTGTCGGTCGTGTCGGTCGACTGGCCGTAGTAGCCGGAGCAGGGGCTCGGAATCAGCGGCCCCGAAGGGGCATTCGACCCGCCGCGGCCCAAGCGCAGATCCTGCGAGGCCGTGGCCGCGGTGACGTGCTGGGCGTACATCGGCAGCGAACTACTCGTCAGTCCCGTGATCGTGGACACGGACGACTGGAGCGACGCCGGGATCTGCGGATCGCGGTCGGGCGCGACGGCCGTCGCGCCGTCCCCGAGCGCGTAGCTGCGCAGGGTGACGCCATAGGCCTGGTCGACGGCCGAGACGCTGCCGGTCGCCGAGACGTACTGGTCCGTGACCGAGGTGACGGTGAGCCCCGACCGGCGCAGCCACGCCGACACGGCCGTCGCCTCCCCGGCGCTCGGCCCGAACCGCGCCGAAGCGGTCGCCGGACTCAGGAAGCGCCGATAGGACATGCTCCCCGGCGTCGAGACGGCCGTCGCGTACGCCGCGAGCCCCTGCGCGTCCTGCGACCCGAGGAACACCCGCGTCGTCAGCGAACCCGCGGGCGCCGCACCCAGCGCGGCCGAAGACGTGGCCCACGACGGCCGCACCCCGGCCAGACTCACCAGGCCCGAACCGGACGAGCGGGCGGCGGAGGCGGAGGAGGCGGCGGAGGATGAGCCCAGCGGCGCCGCGGAGGCGTCCCCGGACCCGAGCGCCAGCGTCCCGACCAGGCAGATCCCGGTCGCGGCGGCGATCAGCACGGACATCGAGCGGCTGGACGAGAACGTGGCATGAGGTGAATAACGTCGTCGGGTCATGCAGCAGGACCTTCCGTGGATCCAGGGGCGGGCGGCAGAGAGCCGACGGATGCGTACGGAGACGACGCGCGTCCGCCGGCTGCGCTTACGTGCGGGCGATGGAGCGATTCACTGCTTCGGCCGGCCGCACTCATTGTGTGAGCAGCGGCGCAGATGACCTGCCCGGCCTAGTCCACCCCGAACAGACGCGCCCACGATCGAGCTAAAAGCCCCATCATCGGGTCATTCGCTCACCCGACCAGTACTCGAGGTCACCGCCCCGTCACCCCACGCCCCCGGCTCCGAGCCCACCAAAGCCGGTTGCGAAGCACCCCCCGCCATGAGGTAATCTTTCCGAGGTCACCCCCGAGGGGGTCGATCATCCCGGCAGATTGCCCGAGCGGCCAATGGGAGCGGACTGTAAATCCGTCGCGCAAGCTACCCAGGTTCGAATCCTGGATCTGCCACACCAGTAGGTATGGCCCCCGGAACTGCGGAAACGCAGACCGGGGGCCGCTTGCTTTGTCTCACGATGTTGCACTGGGATCCACGGCGTTGCGGTCGGCGCTCTCAGGACGCTCTCAAGCCGACGGCACGCCGGACCAGCCAACAGGGCCCATGGGTGGCCGCGACAACTCACCTCCCATGGCAGCCAGGGCATGCCTACAGCTCGGCGTAGACCACCGTGGCGTCGTCTGAGATCTTGTTCCGGGGCCACGTCGTCGCGTCCGCATCGGCTCGTTCCGACGCTCGAACGTCTTGGATGAGGACTGATGGTCCATCAGTTGCGAGCAGATCGAGGATTGCGGGCCAGTCTCGGGTCTTGAAGGTGTCGACGAGGCGCGTGGCGCCGTCGCTGAGGATGGCAAATCGCCTCGCCTCGTCGCGCTGAACGGACCAGGTGACCGCATGACTTACTGCTTCCGGGTCGCTCATCGCCACCCAGAAGCCGCCTTCCGTATTCCTAACCGCCAGCTCCGCGTGCTTCATCTGAATCAGTGCAGCGGCCTTCTCCGGCGAACCGTGAGGAAGCGCATCGGCGATTCCGCGTTCGCGAAGTGCAGTCCGACTCACACGATCGTCGACGACGACTTGAACGCCCGCAGCAGTTTCGACTACGACAGTCACATCTCCGAGCGCGAGAAAGTCGACAACGTTCGGGCGGACGCGCGCGATCCCGACTGCTGCACTTGGCGTACCGACGCTTGCCAGGTCGCATGTCAGGCGATGCGCATCGGCTGTCTCGCGAATTCCCTCCGCAAGGGCTTCGCTCGGCCAAAGGTCGGCATGCTGGACCGTTGCGGCCACTAGATGGTGAGCGAACCAGGACACACCATGAATGCAGCCTGTTTCCGTGCGTGCGGTCGCTCCGTCGGCAACGATTGCAAAGCCACCCAGCACCGCCGTTGCGTCTTCGTTTGCGGACTCAGGAGAGCCAGGCTGGGAAGAGAGCGAGAAGTACACCTCAGGATCCTTCGTGCCGATAGACGTCGGTGACCCGCTCAGTGGTGAGAATGCTTTCAGGCTTGCTCGGGTCGAAGGTACATGAGATCACCATTGAAAATCGCTTGGCCTTGACCGCCTTGTAGAGTTCCCCGAGATTGGCGGCCAAGTACTCAGCGACGCCCAGCGTTCCTTGCGCGTGAAGCCCTGCCGCATAAAGGAAAGTGCCCTTGCCGTCCGGGCGCGGGAGTCGGCCAAGATAGCCGAAATCGCGCGGCTCGCCCTCGTCGCGGGGCGACCTGTACTCCATCCCTGTGTGTCGATCAGTCAGGTACCAACCCCGTTCGTCGTTCTCATACCGCAAGAACGGATCCGCGCCCATAACCTGCGCAAGAAACGGCAGCAGGCGAGGGTTGGTCAGCACAATGAGATTGGGTCGATTCAAGTCGACGATGCCAGGCGGAGGCACAGTCTCGCTCACGGCGTCCAGTCCGAGCGAACGAGCCAATCCGGAGATCGCCTGGAAAGCAGCGAATGACTGAGCCGAGACGACTGCTCCCGGGTCCTTGCGGCCAGCCTCAAGCTTGGCCCCCATCGCGACTGTGAGCTTGCCGGCACCAAGGAAGGCTCGTTCCGCCCTCGACCCACCCGTGAGCAACTGGGACACCCGCGAACGGCTGATGCCCAGTTCCTTCGCGATCTCCAACTGCGTCAGGCCACTCGCGAGCAACTGCTCAAGCGCGATGCGTCGCAGGGCCGACAACACATTAATGGCCTCGGCGTGCTCGTCAATGAGCGTGTTGATGGCCCGTGCCCGTTCGGCCGGGTCACCGATCTTGGCTACGTCCCGTGCGCGCTCAGCCGGATCAACAACCTGGGCTTCGTCCTGTGCGTCTTCGGCCGGATCAACGGTCTGGGCTGCGTCCTGGCTATCCATGCCATCTCCGCGGACTAGGGGGCTTGCGCTGACACCTCATGCTAGCCCCCCAAACGCGGCACGAGTGCGTTAAGCCGGGTGGATCCTTTTGTGACAGGGGGCTTGACACGACCGCGTCCAGGGGGCTTACTTGTTCTCAAGGCCCCTGGATCCAGGGGGGTTGCACAGCCAGATACTTGAGAGCTTCATAGCCCGCTTGGTCGGGGGTTTCCGGATGACGGCGCAGGTCGTGAGGCTGCGCAGGTACCAGGTCCCGGGATGGCATGGCGTTGGCCGCCAGCCCCCGACCGCCTCTCGGGCAGGCAGCGTTCTCGCTGTCCACCGTTTACGGACCGTTCATGTGGTCCGCCGACGGCGGAGAACCAGAGCTCTGTATCAGACCTTCCCTCAGGCTTATTCGTCCCTTCACGTCCGAAGGAGTGGCTTCGCCATGTCTTCTTCCTCGCGTACCAATGGCCGTCCGGCGCTGCCGATCAGCGCGATTCCCGCTCTGCGGCTGGATCTTCCCGAGACCGGGTCGGCCTGGCTGGTGTGCCCCGACTGCCGCCACTGGGTCGAGGCCGTGCGCGGCCTGGTCCAGACGCACAAGCCGGGCGGGCGCCGTTGCGAGGGTTCGGCGCAGGTGCTCGTGTTCGACCTGACTCCGGCGCAGCACGCGGCGCGCCGCGTCGCGGCCCGGGCCCGGGTCGCCCCGAACGGTTCGCCGCAGGTCCGGTCCGGGCGATTCGCGTTCCCCGAGTCCTCCCGCCGCACCGAGCGCCGCGTGGCCGCGCTGACCGGGCAGAGCCGCCTCGCGGCCTCGCGTACCGCCCCGGCGGAAACGGTGACGACGATGACGGCGGCGTTCGCGGCGGCGTGGGAGCGGATGTCGGCGGTGCCGATGCCGGTGGCGACCGCGTACATGGGCGCCGTGCGGCCCGTGCGGGAGAGCCAGTCCGCCGGGCACTCCGGCGCCGCGCTCGCCGCGCTCGACCGAGCCGCGAAGCAGGCCGCTCGGCGCACTGCCCTCGCCGGCGCCTGATCCCGCCCTTCCCCGCCTCCCGCCCCGGCCGTGATTGATACGGCCGGGGCGCTTGGCGTCCCCGCCGCTCGCCTTCCCGACACCGGAGGTTCCCTGTGACCGAGTACGACACCGTCCCCGCGCCGGTTGCCGCGCGCATCGAGCACGGCACTGACGACTTCGCCGCGCTGCGCGCCACCTTGGCCCGCGCACAGGCCGAGGGTGCTCCGGTGACCGTGGTCTTTGCCCCGACGACCGTGACCCACCACCACACCGCACCCGGCACCGGGATGCCCGGCTACGCCCCAGCGCGCCAGGGCGGGCCCGGGCATCGCGGCATCGACGTGGACCTGACCGGCTACGGCGCCGTCTACACGCTCCCGCCCGACCCCGGTCCGCTGCCCGCAGTGCCCGAGCGCCACGAGTGGGCGCCGCTGGTGATGGTGGCTACGGCCTGGTCCGGGATCGGGTCGGTGTTCGTCACGATCCTGACCGGCAGCCCGTTCGCCATCGCGTACACGTTCCTCGCGCTCGCGGTCAACGGGATCGCGTTCGCCGTGGAGTACCGCAACGGGCAGGGCGTGCGATGAGAGACGTCGTCCTGGCCGTGCTGGCGCTGGCTTTCCTGGCCGCGATCCGGCACTGCTACACCCGGGCCCACCCGTGGGTGCGCTGCCGGTGCGGCGTGATCCTCGGCCGGGCCCCCGGCACCGAGCAGGGCAGCGCGTGCTGGTCGTGCACATACCGCGCGCAGCGTGAGGAGCGGGCCGCACGCGCCTCTGGGGCGCGTGCGGCCGAAGCCGACCGTGCGTACGCCGCCGCGGAGTCCGACCGGGTGGCCTCCCGGTTCCCGGTGCGCCGGGCCGGGACCTTCGGCCGGGTCGGAACCGTGTTCGTGCTCGACGGCTGGGTGTTCCAAGACCCCCGCGCCCGCCACGACGCCGCCACCGCCCCGCAGGTGCTCACCGTCGATCGCCGGCAACTGGTCTACGGCTGGCGGCTCGAGGAGCTGCACGCCGAGGCACACGGCGCGACGTGCTCCTGCCTGTGACCCCTGATTCCCGCTCATCCGCCCACCGAAGGAAGGACCCTGTATGAGCATCCTGACCCTGGCGCCGCCCGCCTGCCCCGAGCCGCCCGAGCGCCGCGACGTCTCGGCCGGCCCGATGGTCTCCTATGCCGAGTACGACCGGCTCCAGCGCGCGATCCTGGCCGCGCTGGCCGCCGAGGCGGGCGGGTACCCGAACCCGTCGGCGTACCTGCGCGACGCGCTCGGGGGCGCCGGACCCCGGCCCGGGGCCCACCCGCGCGAGTACGTCCCGGCCGCGCCCGGCGAGACGACCTGGGGACGGCGCTGAAATGGACGCCGCCACCGCCGCGACCGCCGCGCCGGGGTTCCGCGTCCCGCCGTTCGTCCCGAGGGGCTGGCTCGAGGCCGTCACCGCAGTGAACGGCGAGTGCCAGTGCCGCGGGGCGTGCGGGCGCAAACACACCCGCACCCGCACCCCGGTCCCGGTCCAGTGCCCGGCCCGCCAGGGCGTGGACGGGGTGGACCTGTGCCTGAGCGCGGAAGGCGGGATCTACTGCCCGCGCTGCCACGAGGACATCGCCCGCGCCGCCGAGCGCAACGCTCCCGCGCCGGTCGCGGACCAGCTCGACCTGTTCTCCCTCCTGGCCTGACCCGGCCTCCCGCCCGAGCGGCACACTCCCCGGTTCGAGTCCGGGGCGGGCACGCAAACCCCCTTATCCGCACGCCGAGAGGTGGACTCCTTCATGCCCTCACCCGCCCGCCCACGCACCCCCCGAACCCCGGCCCGGCCGCGCGCCGCCCGCACACGCTTCCCGTCCGCACGCCCGACCGGGCTGACGGTGGAGAGCGAGCTGGGGTTCGTGGACCTGGTCGCGGTCAAACGCGCGCTCGGCGGCGACGACCGGGTGCGCCTGACCGCGGCCGAACGCGCCTGGATCTGCCACCGCCAGCGCCCCGGGGCACGGCGCCAGGCCGCCTACGCCCTGGGCACCGGCTACACCGGCCTGCTGCGCGACCTCGAACGACACCGCCGCCGGATGGCCCGCGCCGCCAAGGACACTCCCGCCCCCGACGACCGCCCGCGCTGAACGGAGTCTGATATGGCCTGGTTGACGATCCTGTCGTTCGGCTACCTGCACGAGGTGCCCGAGGCGACCGTGACAGTCGATGTGCGCGAGATCCTGCGCGATCCGCACATCGACCCCGCGCTGCGGAACCTGACCGCGTACGACCCGGCGGTGCGCGCGAAGGTCGCCGCGACC
>FSXZ01002677.1_pt1 | contig 15383 bp, 11 predicted proteins | sample 1638121 | NCBI WGS metagenome assembly FSXZ01 (sample SAMEA3914788, study PRJEB12502) | metagenome | biome: forest; material: soil | place: Canada | collected 2011-07-03 | depth 0.1 m
AAGACGCTCGAGACGCAGTTCTCCAGCGACTCGTTCTGGGACGCCGGCAGCATCCCCACCCAGAGCGGCACGGTGGACGACAGCGTGTTCGGCTCGGGCGACCTGGGCGCGAGCATCGACGACTTCTTCTCCCAGTGGAGCTCGCCGTTCAGCGAGGCCAAGAGCCGGATGACGCAGCTGTCCACCGCCTTCGACCAGCTCGCCACGGCCTGGTTCAACCTCGACGCCCAGGCCGCGGCCTCGGTGGTGGCGGGCGCGGTGATGAGCGCGAACCAGAACTACGCGTCCGAATGGGCCGCCTACGAGAAGGCGCTGCAGGCGTACAACGCGAACCTGGCGCAGCTCGCCGCGGACGGCGACTCCACCACCACCTACACCGAGTACGTCCCGGACGGCCACGGCGGCTGGACCGCCGAGACCGTCGCCATGCCCGGCCCGCCGACCCCGCCCGGCGCCGACTCCACCGCCCCCACCTCCGGCGCCTACGGCTCGGCCGGCACCACCGTGACCACCGGCCCGGACGGCAAGATCAGCACCGAGACCACGACCGTGACCGGTCCGGACGGGCTGACCTACTCGGAGACCACGACCTTCGGCCCGAGCCAGGGCACCGACCCGAGCGGCAACCCGATCCAGAGCACGACGACCGTGGTGCACAACTCGGACGGGTCCACCGACACCATCACCGACACCGAGAACCCGAGCGGCAACGCCACCATGACCGACGTCAACTCGGACGGCACCACCACCGACTACACCCGCACCGGCTGGACCGGCAGCTGGGTGGACACCACGCCGAGCGACACGACCACCACGCACGGCGGCGGCAGCACCGTGGACGGCGGCGACGGCCACCACCCGCTGCTGGACTGAGCCGCGTCGCCGTGCGATGCGTTCCGCCGGCCGAAGGCTGAAGGCCCGGGGCGCAGGCCGCGAACCGCAGGCCGATTGCCGTCACACCGCAGACCGATCCCACCGGACCGACCACGTAAGGAAGAGCCCTCATGGCCGACATCTCCATCGACTACGCCCAGGTGCAGTCCGTCTCCGGCCAGCTGACCACCGCGGTCAGCTCCACCCTGGTGCCCGAACTGACCACCCTGCAGAACGCGGTCAACGGCCTGCTGCAGAGCTCCGGCGGCCTGTACCTGACCTCCACCAGCCCCGCGCTTGACCAGGCCTACATCAAGTTCAACAGCGACCTGAACAACGCGATCCAGGGCATCACGTCCTTCGCCACCCAGTTCAACCAGATCTCCGGACAGCTGCAGCAGATGGACTCGCAGATGGCCGCGTCGATCAAGAACGGGTCCTGAGCTTTCGCCTGCACCCACGGGCGCCGGTTTCCGAGGGAGCAGTCCCCGCCACGACGCCCGCCGCGGATGCGGCGGGCGTCTCGGCGGTCCGCTTGCCCCTCATGGTCCGTCAGGGCGCGGTGCGCCGCAACGGTGCGGGGCGGTCAGGACCAGGTCTGGCGCTGGAGCCACAGGGCCCTGGCAGTTCCGGAGCCCTGGGTGAAGACGTAGAGCAGGGCTTCGGAGTTGGCGATGGCGGGGCTGACGTTGGCGGCGCCGATGACGCCGGCCAGGGACTGGAAGTCGGTGTAGGAACTCTCGTTCTCGGCCGTCTGCACGGCCACCCACAGGGCGTTGTCGGTGCCCTTGACGAAGACGTTGATCCGGCCGTCGAGGCCGAGCGCGGCGGTGGGCCGGTCGATGATCGCCCCGCCCAGGCTGACCGAGGTGTCGAAGGAGTCGTAGTCGTCGCTCTGGCCGACGCGCCAGGCCGCGGTATCCGAGCCGCGGTACAGGATCTGCACGCGCGCCGCGGCGTCGAGCACGACGGAGGGGCGGGTGGTCACACCGGTGGTCTGCTGCGCGAAGGACTGCCAGGCGTCGAGGCCGTTGGGGCTCTGCTGCTGGATCGTCCAGAGGGTGTTGGAGCCGCCCTGGACGGCGACCACGATCCGCCCGGAGCCGTCGAGGATCGGCGAGGGCGTCGCGTAGATCGCCCCGCCGAGGGAGGCCGGGGCGGTGTACTGCTCGTAGTACAGGCCCTGGTTGCGCACGTACCACAGCGCGCCGTCGGTGCCGCGGAAGAAGATCTGGATACGGCCGTCGGCGTTCAGCGCGGCCGCCGGGTCCCCGCCGACGCCGGTCACGATCCGCGCCGGCGTGCCGAACCCGCCGTTGGGCGCGTTCTGCGTCACGACCTCGATGTCGCCGGACGTGGTGCGGTAGAACACCCGGATCTTGCCGTCCTTGCCGCGCACGGCGTTGGGCACGCCGGCGATGGCGGCTCCGGTGATCTGGGACCAGGAGCTCCAGGTCCGGTCGCGCTGCTCCCCGATGGTCCAGAGGGTGTTGGAGCCGCCCTGGACGAAGACCTGGACCCGGTTGTCGGCGTTCAGGACGGGCGCGGGCTCGGCGAGGATGGTGCCCTGGAGGTTGATCCAGGTGCCCCAGTCGGTTCCCGGCGTAGTGGACACAGGCATGAGTTATCCCCTTTCACGCGCTGCGCAGAGACTTCCTTGCGCAATGGTGCTCACGTGAGTTATTCCACCCAAATCGCCCATTCCACACGATATCAGTCTAAATAATGTCCCAGATCGCAGAAGTCAGATGAACACTGGTCCACTCACGCCGTCAGTCGTCAACCGCGCCGGAGTCGATCCAGGCCGCAAGCGGAAGCCGCGGCTATGCCGTCCCCCCGCATTGCTGTTTCGCAGGGCTCGGAGGTGACGCCTCACACCGTCGGGGTGGGCGTCGCGATGCGGGCTCGGGCGCTCTTGACGTGTCGGGCCGTCAGGAATGCGGGGCCGCCCAACCCGATCAGGCGCACGCCCAGGGTGAGCGCCGCTCCTTCGGGGCGCGCCGCGACCTCGGGGGTCACGCTCTGCGCTGCGGTGCACCGAAATCCGACCACGGACCGCGGGTCCCGTTCCGTCGCCGTTCGACGGGCCCTGACATCAGGCCTCATCGCCGCGGCCGGCCAACGCGGGCGAAATCACCGTCAGGGAGCTCTACCGCGCCGCCGCCGGGTTTCGGCCCGGAGCTTCAGGGCCTCGGGACGGCTTCGGAATGTTCCCGCCGCCGCCCGCGACGGTGGGGAGGGGGACCGGGTCGCGGGCGGCGGCGGGAGGCCTCGTGGGTCAGGCGGAGATCTCGTGGCGCTCGCGCTCGGCGGCCGCGGTGATCTCGATCTTGCGGGGCTTGGCCTTCTCCGCGATCGGGATGCGCAGCGTGAGCACGCCGGCGTCGTACCCGGCCTCGATCCGGTTGGTGTCCAGGGTGTCGCCGAGGAACAACTGGCGGGAGAAGACACCCAGCGGCCGCTCGTTGACCAGCATCTCGAACTTCTCACCCGTGTGCACCGGACGCCGCTCGGCCTTGACCGTGAGCACATTCTGCTCGACCAGAAGCTCGATCGCGGACGCCTCGATACCCGGCAGGTCGAAGCAGACCACGAAGGTCTCGCCGTCGCGGTAGGCGTCCATGGGCATCGGGGTGGGCTTGGACCAGGTTCCGGTGGCGGCGGTGCCGAGCAGCTGGCTGGCGAGCCGGTCCAGCTCGCGGAAGGAATCGGTGCGCATCAACATCGAACTGCCTCCTTGTGAGTCAGAGCGGGGCCGGACCGGGCGTTCCCGGGTCCGGCGTGCCTTCGCCAACTTTTCTACCATGTCGTCTTACCGATGACAACTCCCACCGTCGCCATTGGGGTGACGCGGCCGATCTCAGGAAGACCACGATGACCGGCAGGCTGCCGCCCGGCGCGGGCGGCGGCGGGGATACGGACGTGGCCGGCACGGCGCCGCGCCCGCGATGGACGAGGGCCGTCAGCGGCGTCGCTGTGCTTGGACGTCGGCGCGTGCGCTCTCCGCCGCGCCGGAGACGGCGTCGATCTGCTCGGCCAGGTGCTCGTGCCCGTCGCCGAGGTGGGCGCGCGCATCGAGCAGTGGCCCGATCAGCGCCGCGGCGTCCGCGCCGCCGAGCGCCGCGAGCAGCGCGGCCATCGGCGCAGCCGCCGCCTTCGGCAGCCCGGTCACCCCGCCCACCTGCGCGGCGAGTACCCGCAGATCCGCCGAATGGTCCCGGGCGTAGGCATCCACCGCACGCATCCCCGCGCGCCGGTCCCGCTCGGCGCTCACCCGTTGGTCGCCGGTCGTCACGGCCGCGTCGGTGCCCGGGCGCAGCCGCAACGCGCGCCGCTCGGCCGCTTGCCGACTGGCCACCCCGAGCGCGGGAGCGAGCTGCGCCCAGCTCGCACCACTCGCCCGCGCCGCGTCGATCAGTTCCGGCTCCCAACCCGCCAACTGCTCACGCATGGCCCGCAGCAGCGCCAGCGCCAGCAGGAACTGGGCGGAATCCGGCGCGGCCGGCCCCGAGCGGGCCGTATCGAGCGCCGCCTCGATCCGCTCCAGGCCCACAGCCGCCTCGGTGGGTCCGATGTGCTTGCCGGGCGCCGCCGCGCCCGGCCCGGTTGATCGCACCATGACAGTCACCCTTTCGTCGACGATTACGTTTGTCATCGCTTAGACGACATGCTACAACGAAGACGGGAGGGCCGCCGCGGCGATGCGTGCGAACCCTGTCACCGAGCCCCGAACGACAGGAGGAGCAACGGTGGAAACCGCGCTCGAGATCACCCGCGACCGAGAACGCGACGGACGCACCGTTCTGGTGGTACGCGGCGAGGTCGATATCCACACCGTCCCCCGCCTGCGCGACGCGCTCAGCGAGCAGGTTGTTCGGGCCACCGCGCTGGTGCTCGACGTCAGCGGCGCCGTGCTGATCGACGCGGCCGGCCTGCGCGCGCTGACCGCCGCCCAGCGCCGCGCCGCCGAACTCGGCAAACCCCCGATCACGCTGCGCGGCGTCCGACCCCTGTTCGCCAAGACCCTCCACCTGACCGGACTCGACCACCTCTTCCCCCGCGAGCCCGCCCCCGCCTTCGCGGCGCACCGCGGGCCAGCCGCCGCGCCCGCCCTCGCGGCAGCCTGACCGACACGGCGCGCTCGGCATCGGGGGATCGGCGACGAACTCGCTCACCCAGGCCGGGCTGCGGCCGACATCGGAGACGAAGCGCACCGGCCCGGCCACCACGCGGCGGCCGAGCCGGAATCCGTACATCCTCAGGGCACGTTCACGCCCCTCCCCCGCTACTGCGCCTTGAGCGCCGTGATCGGGACGCTGATGGCTACCGGGGCGCCGGAGCCGGAGGGGTCGGCGGTGAGGGCGGAGCCGGGGCGGATCGGGCGGCGGGTGAGGGAGACGGGGAGGCGTACGCCGGCGAGGTCGCCTTCGAGGATGCCCTGCGGGGCGAGGAGTACGCCGCGGCGGCCGCGGCGGACTTCGCCGAGCCAGCCCATGGTGGCCTGGGTGAGTGTGTCGGCGGAGCCGGCCACGGCGATGCCGCGGGCGGTGTCCTTGCCGGTGCGCACCAGGGTGGTCAGGAACGCGTCGGCGGCGGCGCCCATCGGGACCATGTCCACGTCGTCCACCAGCACCACCGCCGGCCCGCCGAGGGTGCGCAGCGCCTCCTCGAGTTCGGCCGGGGCCGGGTTGTGGCCGGCGATCACGGCGGCGCGTTCGTGCCTTGCCAGGCCTGCCAGGGGCGAGGAGCGCGGGGTGACGGCCACCACCGCGGTTCCGTTGGCCAGCAGCGAGATCGCCACCGTGAGCAGCGCGGTGGATCTCCCGGAGCCGCCCGGGCCGGCGATGGTGAGGGTCGGGTGGGTGGCGAAGTCGGCGCCGATCGGTCGCGCCTCGTCGCCGCCGATGCCCAGCAGCGCCCACAGCGGGCGCCGGGCGGCCTGCGGGATCTGCTCGTAGGCGGCGGCGAAGGTCACCGCGCCGGGCACGGCGCCGACCTTGAACGGGCGGCGCGCGGCGGGTACGGCGGCGTCGCGGGCGGCGGCCCGGCGGCCGATCTCCTTGAGCGCGGCGGCCTGCTCCCGGCCGGAGACGCCCGGGCCGAGCAGGGCGATCTGCGCCTCGGCCGGGCCCTCGCTGCGCCAGGCGCGGCCGGGGAACATGACCGTGGGCAGGTCGCCGAAGTCGAGGCCGATCATGGTGTAGTCGCTGCGGTCGGCCATCCGCAGCATCAGCCGGTGGTCGTTGAGGGTGCCGATGCGGCCGGTGAGCAGGCCGCGCTCGGAGGTGGCCACGACGTGCACGCCCGAGGCCGCGCCCTCGCGCACGATCCGCACCACGTCCTCGGTCAGCCGGCCGTTGTCGTGGTCGTTGGTGGTGCCGAACAGGCTCTCCCAGCCGTCGATGAACAGCACCAGATACGCCGGGCGTTCGGCCGCGGGCAGCATCGTGCGCAGTTCGGTCAGCGTGGCCGCGCCGCGGGCGGCGAGCAGCTCCTGACGCCGGGTCAGCTCGGCCCCGACCCGGGTGACGAGGCGGTCGATCCGGTCCAGGTCGCCGCGCCGGGCCACCGCGCCGGTGTGCGGCAGGTCCTCGAGCGCGCCGAGCGCTCCGCCGGCCGCGTCGATGCCGTAGAGGTGTACGTCGGCGGTGGAGTGGCGGCGGGCCAGCGCGCCGGCCAGGGTGCGCAGTACCTGGGAACGGCCGGAGCGGGGGGCGCCGAGCACGTAGAGGTGGCCGAAGGACGAGAAGTCGATGGCGACAGGCTGCTGCGACTGGAGGGCCGGGTGGTCTTCCAGCGCATAGGCCACCGGCGCGAGCACCGCCCCGGTGGGGTCCGGGGGCGCGGGGACGGCGGGCAGCTCGTCGAGGGTGAGCAGCGCGGGCAGCGGGGGCAGCCACGGGCTCGGCTGGGGTTCGATGCCGAGGCTCTCGGCGGCTGCGCGGATCGCCTCGACCAGCACCGACAGGTCCGTCTCCGTCTCCTGCGACAGCTGCGCGGTACCGCTCTGGGCCGCCGCCGGCGCCTGCACCCGGCGGCCGAGTCCGGTCCACGGCAGCGGCTGGGCCCAGACCGCCTCGTCGGCGGCCCAGGCCGCGGCGTCCGCCGAATCCGCCGAATCCGCCGGATCCGCCACATCGCCCGGGGACGCGGCGGCGCGCGGGGCGCCGGCGTAGCCGGTCTGGAACGCGACCACGGTGCCGTGCGCGATCCGGGCCAGCGCCCGGCCGGGGGTGGCGGCCGAGATGGTGACGGCGTCGGTGGAGTCGATGACGTCGTGGCTCTCGGTCGCGTCGGTCACCCGCAGCGCGATCCGCAGGTTGGTGTTGGCCCGGATGTCGTGGTTCACCGCGCCCGCGGGCCGCTGGGTGGCCAGGACCAGGTGCAGGCCGAGCGAACGGCCGCGCTGGGCGATGCCGACGAGTCCGGGCACGAACCCCGGGACCTCGCGCACCAGCGTGGCGAACTCGTCGATCACCAGCACCAGCCGCGGCATCGGGGCCAGCGCGGGGTCGCGCCGGCGCATGCCCGCGTACTCGGGCAGGTCCTTGGCTCCCGCGTCGGCGAGCAGGTGCTCCCGGCGGCGCAACTCGGCCCGCAGCGAGTCGAGGGCGCGGGTGGTCAGGTGCTCGTCGAGGTCGGTGACCATGCCGAGGGTGTGCGGCAGCCGGACGCAGTCGCGGAAGGCGCTGCCGCCCTTGTAGTCCACCAGGACGAACACCAGCTCGTCCGGCCGGTTGACCGCGGCCAGCGAGGCGACCAGGGTTTGCAGCAGCTCTGATTTGCCGGAGCCGGTGGTGCCGCCGATCAGGGCGTGCGGCCCGTCGCGGACCAGGTCGAAGGCGGCCGGTCCGTCGTAGCCGGCGCCGAGCAGCAGTTCGGTGCTGGCCGGGCGGGTGCGCCAGCGTTCGACGAAGGCCGCCGGGTCCGGCTCCGGGTGGCCGAGCAGGCCGAGCAGGGCCACCGCGTCCGGCAGGCCGGAGTCGTCCTCCACGGTGACGTCGCGGATCGGGGCCAGCGCGCGGGCGACGGTGGCGCACCAGTCCACCCGGACCAGGTCCGGGCGCACGTCGGCGACCTCGGGGGTGTCGCGCTGGCGCACCGTCAGCCGGTCCGCGGCGCACTCGACCACGGCCGCGCACTCCTCCGGCAGCAGCCGTTCGGCCCGGTCGAGGCAGATCACGAACACCCGGGCGGCCGGGCCCTCGGTGAGCACCTGGACCATGCCGGGCACCTCGCGCAGGCGGCGGGCGCCGTCCGCGATCACCACCACGTCGCCGTCGGTGGCCACGGCCGCGCTCAGCGCCGCGCCGCGCGCCTTGGTCCGGGCCTTGATCAGGGAGACGAGTTCGGAGACCCGGTTGGCCACGGTCTCCGGGTCGTTGCCCAGGGTCACCGCCGGGCCGCCGGGGGCGCCGGGCCGGGCGTGCGGCAGCCAGCGCAGCCAGTCCCAGCGTTCGGCCGAGGCGTGCTCGGTCAGCAGGACCAGGCGCAGGTCGCGCGGGCTGTGCAGGACGGCGCACTGCACGGCCAGCCAGCGGGCCAGGCCCTGGGCCGCGTCCTGGTCCCCGCACACCCCGAGCACGCCGAGGGCGGGCAGGTCCAGGCCGAGCGGGGAGTCCGGGACCGGCCAGCGCACCGCGCGCTGCCCGTCCTCCCGGGCGGTGTCCTCGACCTCGATGATCGAGGGCTGCTGCACGCTGCCGAGGCGCAGGGCCAGGTAGTCCGGGTGGGCCCGGCGCCGCTCCCAGAGTCGGCCGCCCGGGCCGAGCGCGGCGGCGGCCAGCGCGGCCGGGTCCGGGCTCAGCGACCGGCGCACGTCGTGCTCGGCCCGCACCGCGTCGCGGGCCTGGGCGCTCACCCGGGCCCGCTTCTCCCGGTACTCCTTCAGATCGCGGCGGTGCACGCGCCGGCCGGAACGCCGGTCGCTCCACCAGTTGGCCATCGCGAAGACCGGGCTGAAGACGGTGAAGACCAGGTAGAAGCTGTTGTGGAACAGGTAGGCCATGCCGACGCCCATGAGCACCGGCGCGATCATCATCACCAGCGGGAACGGACGGCGGCCGGGCCGGGCCGGGAGCGGGGGCATGCGCAGCCGGGTGAGCGCGAGCGGCGGCACCAGCCGGGGCGGCCGGTTGAAGTCCAGCGCCACCCCGTCGCCGGAGGCGGAGATCGCGGCGTCCGGCCGGGCCGGTTCGGTCAGCCGCAGCAGCGCGGTGCCGAGCGGCAGGTCCGCGCCGATCGGCCAGGGCCGTTCGAGCTCTGCGACGCCGCGCCCGGAGTCGGCCGGCCCGTCCGGGTCGTGGATCGCGGTGGCGGCCACCGGCGGCGGGCCGGGGCGGCCCGGCGCGGCCGAGAGCCAGCCGCGCCCGTCCGGCGTGACCAGGAGGGTGAACGGTTCGCGGGCCTGCTCGAGCCGGATCGGGTACCGCTCCTCGGCGCCGACCGTGTACGTACCCGGACCCAGCAGCCAGGCGCGCCCGGCGTCCGGGCCGCCGACCACCCGCAGTTCCGCCACCGCCCGCGCGGCCCCGGCGCCGAGCCGGACGCGGTCCGGGCCGCCGGGGGCGGGCCCCGCGGGTGCGACCGGGGCGTCGCCGAGCACGACGACGGCGCCGTCCACGATCCCGGCCGCGCGCAGCGGGAGCTGCGGCCCGAGGCGTCGCCCGGCCACGGTCACGGCGGGCTGGTCCAGGTTGGAGGCCCCGGACGCGCCCTGGGCCAGCACCTGGGCCACCCGGCCGATCCGGCTGCCGGTCTCGGCGCCGAGGACGAGCTCGGTCGGTTCGGCCTCGGCCGTGTGGACGGTGATTCTGAGCTGTACTGCTGACACCGTAACCTCAGCTGTCCTGTTCCTGGTCGGCGTCCGGCGCGGCGCCGGCGCGGCTGCTCACCGAGAGAGCCAGCACATTGATTTCGCGGACGAGTTCGGCCGGACGGGCGGCGCGGGCGGGCTCCGGCGCGGGTCCGGGTTCCGGTGCGACCGGGGGCGCGCTCGGCGACGCGATCGCGGCCGTGAGCACGGTCGTGTCCTGCGCCGTGGGCCCGGGCGCGGCCGCGGTCTCGATCTCGGTCGCACGCTCCACCCGCGGCGCGACGCGCGGGGCCGGGACCAGCGCGGGCGCGCTCGTCAGGGGCCTGCTGTCGAACGGGAGTCCGAGCTCTTCCACCGCGCCGCGCCCGTTGCGCTCGATCCGCACCGTCCAGCGGCCGCGTTCGGTCGGCTCGGGCCGCACGTCGATCCCGCAGGCGGCGCTGAAGTCCGGGGCCACCGCGGCGATCCACGGCCGCGCGCCGGGGCCGGAGGCCACGATCGTGCCCGGGCAGTAGGCGAGATCCACCACGACCCAGCCCGCGCGCTGCGCGCCGAACACCGCGAGCGGGGTGCGCTCGGGCACCTCGACGGCTTCGGCGGCGGCGAACTCCTCGAGCGCGGCGAGCTCGGCGGCCCAGCGGTGGGGCGCGGTGGCCTGCCACGGGGCGCGCGGTTCGAGCGCGCGGGATCCGGCCAGCAGCACCTCGATCCGGTCCGGCGCCACCAGCAGCGCGTACGGCGCGGGGGCGGCCGGATCCTGCGGGTGCAGGCGGGCGATCACGGCCAGGGCGAGCGCGGCCTGTTCCCGGGCCCGGGCGGCCGGCAGCCGCGGGGCGGCCGCGGCGGCGGGCGGCGCCTGGGGCCGGCGCGCGGCCGCGGCCTCGTGTGCGGCGCGGTCGGCCGCGCGGGCCCAGAGGTAGAGGGCGCGCAGCGAGCGCACCGCCGGCGCGGTGAGCACCAGCAGGGCCAGCGCCAGCACGGCCAGCGGCCAGAACCGGGTGAGCTGCGGGGAGAGGAAGGACGCCGCGAGCAGGTCCGGCGGCGCGGGGGGATGCGTCGGTGTCACTCGTGGATCCCTGTCTTCTCGAGCGCGCCGCGCAGGGCACGCGTGGCGTGGTGGGTACGGGATTTGACCGTGCCGGGCGGGATGCCGAGGTCGGCGGCGATCCGCGCTCCGGTGTGGTCCAGGCAGTAGAAGCGCACCAGGATCTCCCGGTGCGCGGCGGTCAGCGTGGCCAGGGCCCGGGCCAGCACCACGGCGTCCAGGCTCTGCTCCTCCGGGCCGCACGGGCCGGCCGACTGCGGCGCGAGGTCCTCCTCCACCTCGACCGGCCGGGCCGCGGCCCGCCGCCGGGTGTCGATGACCAGGTTGCGCGCGACGGTGAAGAGCCAGGCGCGCGGGGAACCGGTCGCCCGTTCGTGCAGGGTGGGCGCGGCGATCCAGGCCCGCAGCAGCGCCTCCTGCACGATGTCCTCGGCCCGGTGCGGGTCGCCCGGCACCAGTCCGCGCACGTAGCGCAGCAGCGGGCCGCGGTGCTCGGCGTGCAGGGCGTGCCAGAACCGCAGCGCCCCGGCGCCGCCCTCGGCGGATTCGCTCGTCATCGCGGGCCCCGGGCTAACCGGCGTCGCTCGGTGCGGGCAGGTCCTCGGGCCGCAGCCGGACCAGATCCGCCTCGGTGGGGGCGGCCAGGGCGGCGAGCCGGCGCGCGTGGTTCTCGGTCATCCGCTGGAACACCTGGCGCGCGGTGCGGCCGTTGCCGAAGCCGCGGCGGCGCGGCATCGAGGCGAAGTGGCCGGTGAGGGCGGCCACGGTGGCCTCGTCGAGCTCGTAGGCGTGCGCGGCGGCCTGGGTGCCCGCGATCGCCACCAGTTCCGCGTCGGAGTAGTCCTCGAACATCAGGGTCCTGGTGAAGCGGGAGGCGAGGCCCGGGTTGGAGCCGACGAACCGGTCCATCTCCCCCGGGTATCCGGCCACGATCACCACGGCCCGGTCCCGGTGGTCCTCCATCAGTTTGACCAGGGTGGCGATCGCCTCCTGGCCGAAGTCGCCGCTGCCGGTGGTCACCAGCGAGTACGCCTCGTCGATGAACAGCACCCCGCCCAGGGCCCGGCGGAAGACGGCCTGGGTCTTGGGCCCGGTGTGCCCGACGTACTCGCCGACCAGGCTGGAGCGGTCCGCCTCGACCAGATGTCCGCTCTCGAGCAGGCCGAGCGCGGCCAGGATCCGGCCGTAGAGCCGGGCGACGGTGGTCTTGCCGGTGCCCGGGTTGCCCGCGAACACGAGGTGGCGGCTGAGCGGCGGCGCGGGCAGTCCGGCGTCCTGGCGGCGGCGCACCAGCCGCATCACGTCCACCAGGGTGGCGATGTCCTGCTTCACCGTGGCCAGGCCGACCAGCGCGTGCAGTTCGGCCAGCACGTCCTCGAGGCCGACGGCCGCCGCGGCCTCGCCGATCCGGGGCCCGGCGGCGGGCGCGGGCCGGGCGGCTGGGACCGGCAGGGAGCTGACGGCGACGTTCTGCACCTGGGAGTCCTCGAACACGGCCGCGGCCTGCTCGTGCACGGCGTAGTCCTCGGCGCAGTCGTGCACCCGCAGCCGCCGGAACACCGGATCCGCGTCCTTGCCGACGCTCAGGGCCGGGAACGCGGTCTTGCTGATCTCGCAGTCCACGTACGTCCCGTGCGCGCCCTCGGCGAGGAAGAGCCCGTTCTTCGCGGCGTCGGCCACCACGAGTTCGCGCACCTCGGGCGCGGTCCCGGTCCACACCACCACCCCGCCCGCCCCGGACTGCTCCACCCGGCAGCGGTCCAGGCGCACCGCGCCGGTGGTGTGCAACAGGAATCCGGCCGTGCCGGGGCGGCGGGTGACGCAGTCCGCGAACACCGCCGCGGCCCGGCCGTCCACGCTGAACCCGGTCAGCGCGGTGCGCGAGACGGCGCAGTCCACGATCCGGGCCGAGGCCTCGTCGGTGGCCCGCACCCCGTGCTCCTCGCCCCCGTCGATGTGCACGGATTCGAGTCGGGCGACCGCTTTCCCGCCCAGGTGCACGGCGCTGTACGCGGTGGCGCGCAGGGTCGCGTAGGTCAGGTCCACCCGTACCGCATCGGCCGCGAGCAGGCCGTTTCCGCCCGCGGTGTCCACCGCGAGCTTGCGCGCGACGAGGCGGGCGCGATCGCGCAGCACGAGGGCGCTGGCGCCGACCCCGCGCACCCGGAAGTCGGTGAGGTCGGCGCAGGCGTCGTCGGTGAGCACCAGCCCGGCGCCGGGCGCGGACTCGACCAGGCAGCCGCGCAGCACCAGCACCGCCTCGCCGGCTCCGTGCACGGCCGCGGTGGTGGAGGAACGAAACGTGCAGTCGCGCAGCAGGACCGGACCGGCCGCGAGCACGCCGACGCGCCCGCCCTCCACCACGCATCCGGTCAGTCGCGCGCCCACCGCCATCCGCACCACCACGGCCGCGCCCGCCTCGCCCCGGATCCGCAGGCCACTGACATGGGCGCCGGGCCCGAGCACGAGCGAGCCGAGCACGCTCCCGCCGCCGGGCGCGCTGAGCACGGCTCCGGCCGGCACGGCGAGATCCCCGGTGTGCTCATGGCCGGGGGCCCAGGTGATGACGTGCTCGCCGCGAACGCTCTGCTCACCCGGCTCGCTCGGCCCGCCCTGACCACCCCGACTGCTCCGATCGGCCCGGTCGTTCGGCGCCGGGCGCTGTGTCCCGCCTCGCATCAGACCTCGACCGACCTCTCCGCGTTCCGCGCCCGTCGCGACGTGCGGCCACGTATGCGAGCTGGGAGAGATCTTCCCCGAATGTGGTGACCAAAAGGTTGCGCGCAGGCAAAGCTGAGTTAACGGCCCGCGGTGTGTGTGTTGCGTCAGACGTCTGCGTACGGCGCTCGCTAGGCTGGCGAAGACCGTTCGACGCGGTAGCCGGCCAGGAGGTCGCCATGTCAGCACACGAAGTGCCGCTCACGATCACCCGCGACGGAGCCGGGCTCACGGCCACGCTCACGCTGCCCGGCCGCGCCCCGGCGGCCGCGCTCGCCGCCTTCACCGAACCGGAGATCCTGCGCGCCTGGTGGCCGGGCGAGCTGACCACCGCACTGCGCCGGGGCGGCCCGTACCGGGTGCACTTCGCGCCGCTGCGGCAGACCATGACGGGGGTGATCGAGGCGTACACGCCCGGCGAGTGTCTCGTGTTCACCTGGGGCTGGGCGCACGAGATGCAGCTCGCCGGACGGTTCCTGGTCACCGTGCTGGTACACGGAAAACCGGACGCGACCGTGCTGGAGCTGCACCACGGCCCGCGCCCCGGGGCCGGGGTCACCCCGCGCCCGGGCGAGGTGGAGGGGCACCTCGAGGGCTGGGAGTACTTCCTGCCCCGGCTGGCCGCGGCGGTGTGAACGGCCCGCGCCGCCCACACCCGGGCTGACCGCGGCCGCCGGAGGTGATCACTCGGTGCGCAACGCCGTCGCCGTGCGCAGCCGGGCCGCCCACGCGGCCGGGATCGCCGCCGCCGGCAGCGCGATCGCGACCCCGCCGAGGCCGAGCAGGACCTCTTCCATCGCCCGGAACACGTGCACGTCCGCGGGCGGCAGGTCGGTCCCGGCCGCGCGCCCCATGATCGGGATCACCGCGTCGTGCAGGGCGATTCCGGCCGGCACGCCGATCGCCGCCGCGATCAGGCCGACCGCCACGGTGGAGCTGAGCACCATCGCCATGGTCTGTTTCGGCGTCATCCCGATCGCCTTGTAGATCCCGAGTTCGCGGATCCGGTCGCGCAGCTCCAGCATCACGGTGTTGAACACTCCGAGTCCCGCCGTGCCGACCACCAGCAGCGTCAGCACCGCGGCGAGCGCGTCCATGGCCAGGATCGTCTGGTCGTCGCCGCGCTGCGGATTCTCCACGGCGTACATCCCGTCGCCCTGGACGGCGTCGCCGAGCTGCCGCGTGTACGCGGCGATGTCCGTGCCCGCGGCGAGCATGACGCCGAACCGGGCCGGCTCGGTGCCGGGGAACGTGGCGGCGTCCGCGATCACTTCCAGCTCGGTGCCGGCGAGGTCGTCGAGCACCTCCCCGACGATGCGTACCCGCGCGCTCGCTCCGTTGTCGACGAGGGTGAGCTCGTCGCCGACCCGCATCCCGGTGGAGTGCAGGAACGCGCTCGGGACCACCACCTGGCCCGGGCCGGTATACCAGCTGCCCGCGATCATCTGATACGGGTTCGACGCGGCGGCGACGTGGTCGTAGAGCTTCGCGGTGACCGAGGAACCGGTCCCGAGCACGGTCACCTCGTCCTCGGCCAGGCCGTAGTAGCTCGCGGTGCCGCGCTGCCGCGCGATCGCGCCCTGCACCGCCGCGGCGTCGGCGGCGCTCAGTTCACCGGCGCCCGGGCCGGTCTTCGCGGAGCCGCCGTCCGCAGCCACATTGGGCAGCACATTGACGTCCACATTCTGTTCCGCGTGGATGCCCGCGTTCACGTCCTCCAGGGAGGCGCGCAGCCCGACCGCGAAGGTCAGCGCCATCGTGCCGAACACCAGCGCCGCGATGACCGACAGATACCGGGCGGGGCGGGTCGGCGGGGCGCCGAGGCCGAGGCCGACCGGCTGCGGAATCGGCAGGGCGAGCAGGATCCGGCGGGCGAACCGGCCCCGGCCGGCCCGCGGCGCCCGGCCCACCGCCAGCGCCGCCGTCACCGAC
>FSXZ01002993.1_pt1 | contig 15244 bp, 9 predicted proteins | sample 1638121 | NCBI WGS metagenome assembly FSXZ01 (sample SAMEA3914788, study PRJEB12502) | metagenome | biome: forest; material: soil | place: Canada | collected 2011-07-03 | depth 0.1 m
GAGGTGAGCGAAGCGGGCGAGGTGAACGAGTCCGCAGGCCGGGAGCGCGAAAGCCGCCTCGGCCCGCTCATCCTCACCGTCTTCGGCCTCTACGCCCGCAGCGAGGACGACTGGCTGTCCGTGGCGTCCCTGGTGCGCCTGATGGCCGAGCTCGGCCTCGACGAGCGCGCCGTGCGCTCCGCCATCTCCCGCCTCAAGCGCCGCGGCGTGCTGCGCCCCGAGCGCCACGCCAAGGCCGCGGGCTACTCGCTCGAACCGGCCACGCTCGAGGTGCTCGCGGAGGGCGACTCGCGCATCTTCGAGCGGGTCCGGGCGAGCGCCGAGGACGGCTGGCTGCTCGTCGTCTTCTCCGTGCCCGAATCAGAGCGCGAAAAGCGCCACGAACTGCGCGCCGCGCTCACCCGGCTGGGCTTCGGCACCGCCGCCCCCGGCGTCTGGATCGCCCCCGGCAACCTCGCCGCAGAGACCCGCCGCACCCTCGAACGCAGGAAGCTGACCGGCTACGTGGACATCTTCCACGGCGGCCACATCGCCTTCGGCGAACCCCGCTCGAAGGTGCGGCAGTGGTGGGATCTGGACGAACTCGCGGGCCTCTACGCCGACTTCTCCCGCCAGTACCGCCCCGTCCAGGAGAGGACCGAGGCCCACGGCGTGGCCCCGCACGAGGCCTTCCAGACCTACATCCCCATGCTCACCACCTGGCGCCGGCTGCCCTACCGGGACCCCGGGCTCCCGCTGCCGCTGCTGCCGCCGGGCTGGAGCGGCGAATCCGCCGGCCAACTCTTCGACGCGCTCAACCAAGCCCTCAGCGGCCCCGCCCGCGAGCACGCGATGGCGGTCATCCACGCCGAGGGCTGACGAACCGTCTTCTCACAGTGTGACGGATCCGTGCCGCCCGGCGCACGCACTGCTAGTTTGCCGGGCATGGTGGAACACGGCGCGCACCCGACCCTGCGGACCAGGCTGGCCGAGGGCGAGGGCGGAGTCCTGCTGTTCGGCATCACGCCGCCGCGCGTGGCCACCACACCCGAGCGGATCCGCGAGATCACCGCTGCCACCGTCGCCCGGCTCGGCCCCCTCGACGTGGACGGCCTGGCGCTCTACGACATCGACGACGAGAGCGACCGCCGCCCGGACAAGCGCCCGTTCCCCTACCTGCCGACCCTCGACCCGGCCACCTACCACGCGGACTACCTCCAGGACTGGGACCGGCCGGTCGTCGTCTACCGCTGCGTCGGCAAATACCCCGAGGCGCAGCTGCGCACCTGGCTCGAGGAGTCGGATCCCGAACGGGTGCTCGGCGTCTTCGTCGGCGCCTCCTCGCGCGACAAGGACGTGCGCACCCGTCTACCTGAGGCCCACGCGCTGCGCCGCGAGGTCCGTCCGGACCTGCTCCTCGGCGGTGTGGCCATCGCCGAACGCGAAGACGAGCAACTGCGCCTGATCGCCAAGCAGCAGGCCGGCTGCGCCTACTTCATCACCCAGGTCGTCTACAGCGCCGACGCCGCGAAGAGCATGGTCTCCGACTACTACTACGCCTGCCGCGAACACGGCATCGCGCCGCGTCCCGTCCTGTTCACGCTGTCGGTCTGCGGCTCGGTCAAGACCCTCGAATTCCTCAAGTGGCTGGGCGTCGAAGTCCCGCGCTGGATCGAGAACTCCCTGATCAACGCCGACGACACGTTGACCGAGTCATACGAGCACTGCCTCGCCACCGCCCGCAACCTGATCGAGTTCTGCCGCGGAATCGGCCTGCCCTTCGGGTTCCTGGTCGAAAGCGTCTCCATCCGCAAGACCGAGATCGAAGCCTCCGTCGCCCTCGCCGCCGAGGTGGGCGCCCTGCTGCGGGCCGGAAGAGCTTAGTCGACCTGCCCTCCGGCTTCGCAGGCTTCGTCTACATTGGGAAGCCTCGGAAAGGAGCGCACGTGGATCGGGGCCAAGCCCACAACGCATTCGGCGGCTCGGCGAGTGCCGGTGCCGTAGTGCAAGCCGGTTCGATCATCGGCGACGTGCACATCGCCGTGTCCACGGCCGCGTCCGCGCCGGGCAGCGCGGCCGAGGACCACGACCTCGACACCTGGAGCGGCCGGGTCGCCCGATCCACCGTGTGGAAGCTCGTGCGGCAGGACTCGAAGATCGAGCACCACCGCGAGCTCGCCACCCGGATCGCTCGCACCCTGGCCGAGATGTGCGACGCCATCCCGCAGCCCGAGGTGGCCGACCCCTGGTCCGATCCCACGATCGCGGACCGGTATCTCGAGAACGTCGAATGGCTGCTCGCCCGCCCCACCACCGATCTCGACCTGTATCCGGCCGAAGCCGCCGTCATCGTCCTGTTCCCCTTCCTCTACCGTGCGCATATGGCACAACAGGCCGCCCGGATCGTGCCGCAAGCCCGTCCGTGGTCTCTGGAGACCGTGCCGTGCCCCCATGCCGACCGCAAGGCCTTCGAAGCCTTCGCGAACGGCCACCGGCTCCTCGTCCAGCGGGCCCGGCGCAATCCGCAGGCGGAAGCCGGGGTGGGCTGGTGGCTGTTTCACCGCTGGTTCATGGCACGCCGGGAGTTCGCCGACGCCGGCTCGCTCCGTGAGCTGCTGTCTCGATGCGGCGAGGACGTGCGCGCCATGGGTGACGTCCTGGAGCCGGACATGCTCAGTGCGTTCCTGTACGGCCTACGGCACGACCCGGAACGCTTCGACTCTGACTTCATCCGTGCTCTGCGGCCGAGCGAGCGCGTACGCAGTGGCCCGGAATTGCAGCGGATCCACCATCAGCGGGCGGCGCTGCTGCTCGCGTTCGCCTACAAGCTCTCGGTCGAGATGGCCACGGTGCCCCCCGTCGTGGTCGAGCATCTCGTCACCCCGTTCCCCGTCGAGGTCGCCGCGCTCGAACAGGCCGTCGTCGGATCCACCTGGAGCGGCCCTCCGGAAGTGGCCGTTCTGCGCGCCAAATGCGGACACGAGGCGATCGTCGAGGCGCTGCGGGAATACGTCGCCGCCGCCGACGAACTTCTGCGCGCGGCCCGGCGCTTCGTCCATGACCGCGTCGGCATGCCGGCTCTACCCGTCCGCCTGTCCGCGGACGACGTCGAGTCCGGTTCCAGTGCCTTCGACAACTACGCGAAGTTCCAGGGCGACGTGAACCGCTTGCTCGGTCTGGTGATGGGCGTCGAACTCTACAAGGACCGCGACCTCGCGGTACGCGAGCTCTACCAGAACGCGCTGGACGCCTGCCGGTATCGCAGAGCCCGCATTCAGTACCTCAACCGGCCGGGCAAGGCCGTCAGGCCTTACGCGTACGAGGGCCGTATCGAGTTCGCTCAAGGTGTCGACGAAAATGGCCGCGCCTACCTCGACTGCATCGACAACGGCGTGGGCATGGGCGAGGTCGAGTTGCGCAGACTCTTCGCGCGGGCAGGATCGCGGTTCACCGAGGAGAACGGCTTCCGGCTCGAATACGCGGCCTGGGAATCGGTCGACCCGCCCATCCGGCTCTACCCCAACAGCAGATTCGGCATCGGCGTCTTCAGCTACTTCATGCTCGCCGAGGAAATCCAGGTGACGACCTGTCTGATGAAGCGGGACGGCTCAGTCGGCGCCATGATCGAGGCCGCCATATGCGGCCCGAATCATCTCTTCCGCATCCAGAAGATCGCACCGCACGGCAGCGAGCCCGGTACACGCGTCCGGCTCTACCTCCGCGAAGAGATAGATCACCGCACGTGGTCGTGCACCAAGATCCTGAAGAGCGTCCTGGCCATCGCCGAGTTCGCGACGACCGCCACGTGCCGCGAGGAGACCGTGGAGTGGAAGCCCGGGGAACTGCGGTACCGAGACGAAAGGCACCCGGGTCGGGGCCACGCCCTGGACCTACGGGGGCCGCTGTGGCGGGCGGAAGGCCTTCAGGACGCAGATGTCTACTGGTGCCGGGAGGGAGGTGCGCTCCTGGTGGACGGCCTGTTGGTGGTGCCGACGGTCCGCAGAGGTGTTTTCTCGGACCAAGGAACCGGCTTGGACCGTGTCGTGGTGAACCTTCGCGGTTCGCTTGCGCCTGAGCAGCTTTCCGCCGACCGTGGGAATGTCATCGATGACGTGGCTGCTCGTGTTGCCGAACTGCTCGCGGCGGCAGCGCCTGCCGTCACCGAGTACGCCGCGTCGCCACCCAGCCTTGACTGGTTCAGTACCGTCGCCCAGGGGAACCCGGTTCTCGGCGATATCATGGCGGCTGCTCTCACGCGATCCGGAAGAGTCTTCACGGCTCAGGACATGGAAATAGGCCCCGCGAGTGGAGGGTATCTGTTCGCTGACCTGGGCATCGTGCCCGATGACCCGGAGGGTGTGCGCAGGAACATACCGCCTACGGCGAGAACCTCTCACTCCATGCCCGATCATATTTATCTGTGGCGGATTCTGGCGCACCGCCCGGAGCGTGCTCTGCGGGAGCTCGCCGATCTGTGCCCCGACATCCTTGACGTCGGCCCGCTCCGCCCGGTACGACCGTCGGACCTGTGGCTGACCGGAATATCGAGGCGTGGAGGCGTCGTTGCGCGGAGTCAACTGAATCTCAATGATGTCTGGTCGGCGGCCGTGCAATTGGCCGACTCACCGCGTGATATCGCACTGCGCTTGACCTCGCTTGGTATGCCTGGCGTGGATTTTCACGCCTGGTCGCCTGAAGCTGACCTCAGCAGCGCGCTCAGCGAGGCGATCAGGGCCGAGTCCCCACTTGGGTTGTCAGTGGGCAAAGCCGTGACCCCGTGGCAGCTCGATTCCTTCGCGCGTCGACTGGGCGTGGGCCCGGAGGATGCGGCGCCACTCTTGCGGCGGTTCGCATTCCATGTTTCGGTGGAGGCCGTAGAGATCTGCAAGGCGGCAGGGCACGATCCTCTGTTGTGCTGGTCGGAAGACAGTTCGGTCAGTCCCGATATCCGCCTCGACAGGCCCGTTCCCGCCGGCTATGTCGCGAGTGTGAGCCTGGATTCCGGAATGCCGGTTTCAGAGGTGTGCAGTCGTCTCCAGGCCTACGGGCTGCGCGCCGATTCCCATCGCCTTCCGGAACATCCGACCGAGGATGTGGTGCGGATGTTGAGGATATTCACCGAGAATTCACATGGTCTGGCACATTGGCTCGACCGGACTGACGGAGCCTCACCGGCGCACGTGCTCGATCTTGCCGACGAGTTAGATCTTGATCCGCGCGAGGTTTCAACGGTGCTGTCGGGGCTCGGCTTCCCGTGCTGCCCCGTTCCGCCGGATGCCTCGGTGGAAGAGGATGCGTGGGTCTTCGTGGATGAAATCAACCGTGAAGACCCCTGGCCGCCTGATGATCTGATGTATTTTCAGGTCTTCCATGGTGTCGATGATTTGGGTGAGCTTGAATTCAGGATCGCCAGACTCCGCGCATACGGCTATGACGTCCCCCTGTCCGTGCCGAAGCAACCCACGGCGCTCGACCGCGAGATTCTCTTCGAGAATGCGCCTTTTGTGCTGTGGTGGGCCAAGACCTGTGTGCCGCTGCCCTTCGGCCACGTCGTGATCGCTGCCCGAGAACTGAGCGTTTCCGCGGAGGAACTCGCCGGACGGCTCGATGCCATGGGCGTGCCCATGACCATGTACAGGCTGCCGCCCGATCTCTCCGCAATCGATGCGCTGCGCCTGATGGACGCCGTCGAGTGGTCGGATGACGGGAACGTTCCCGAAGAGAGCACCTACACGCTTTCCTACATCCATCACACCGCCACGAAGATGGGAATGACCGTGGCGCGCGTCGCGGAGCTGTTGACCATGCTCGGGGTGGCCGACCTCCACCCCGCGGACATGATCCGGGCCGCGCTGCCCCGCATCCCGCGCGCCGAGTAGCCGTTTCGGCTCCCGGCGCGCGTCCCCGCTGTGGTCGCCCGCTACGCCGCCGCCTGCACCGCGTGCAGTTTCGCGTACGTGCCCTGGGCGCGCAGCAGTGCTTCGTGGGTGCCGATCTGGGCGACTTGGCCGCCGTCCATGACGACGATGCGGTCGGCGTCGCGGATGGTGGAGAGGCGGTGGGCGACGACGAAGGTGGTGCGGCCGCGCATGAGGCGGGCGAGGGCGTCTTGGATGAGGGCCTCGGAACGGGTGTCGAGGGCGGAGGTGGCCTCGTCCAGGATGAGCACGCGCGGGTCGCGGATGACGGCTCGGGCGATGGCCAGGCGCTGCTTCTGGCCGCCGGACAGCCGGGCGCCGCGCTCGCCGACGACGGTGTCGAGGCCGTGGGGGAGTTGGCGGACGAACTCCAGGGCGTTGGCGTCCTCGAGCGCTCTGCGGATCGCGTCGTCGTCGACGTTCTCGAGGCCGTAGCTGACGTTCTGTCGGATCGTGCCCTCGAACAGGATCGTCTCCTGCGGCACGATCGAGACGAAGCGGCGGAAGGTGCGCAGGTCGAGGGTCTCCATGTCGACGCCGTCGAGTTCGATCCGGCCGCCGGTCGGGCGCAGGAAGCCGATGACGAGGTTGAGCACGGTGGACTTGCCCGCGCCGGACGCGCCGACCAGTGCGACCGTCTCGCCGGCCTGCACGGAGAGGTTGAATCCGGCCACCGAGGAGCGCTCGGCGTCCGGGTAGGCGAAGGTGACGTCGCGGAACTCGAAGGCGCCGGTGGCGCCGGAGACCTCGGCCTTGCCCTCGTTGCTCTCCAGGTCCGGGGCTTCGAGCACCTGGCCGATCGAGCGCACCGACTCCAGGCCCTTGCTGATCACCGGGGCCAGGTTCAGCAGCGCGATCACCGCTCCGGTCAGGCTGGAGAAGAACGCGCTGAGCATCACCACGTCGCCGGGGGTGACGCCGAAGGTGCCGTAGTACGCGATCAGCGCGGCCCCGGCCAGGCAGCCGACGCCGAGGAAGTTGAGCGTGATCCAGCTGAGCGCGCCGAACTTCCCGTTCGTCAGGTCCAGGGTGAGCCCGGCCTTGCGCACCCGCCGCAGCGTGCCGTCCACCCGCTCGATGGCGCTGTTCTCCAGGCCGTGGCCGCGGGTGATCGGGATCAGCGCGCTCATCTCGATCACGCGCGAGGACAGCTGCTCCACCTCCGCCCGGAAGGTCTCGTTCTGCACCCGCAGCCGCGAGCGCAGCCGCATCACCACGAAGGCCGCGGCCGGGACCACGAGCAGGAACACCGGCAGGAACGAGGGCGTGCGCACCGCGATGATGACCAGTCCGCCGACCAGGCTGGAGAGCGCGGCCAGTCCGCCGTCGCTGGCCTGCTGGAGCATCGTCTCCACCGTCTCCACGTCCCGCACGACCTTGGTCTGCAGCACGCCGGAGCTGACCCGGGAGTGATAGCCGATGGACAGGTCCTGCAGCCGCCGGCACAGCGCGAACCGCAGGGTGTTGCTGATTCGCCGGATCGCCGGGCTGTAACAGCGCACATACAGCAGGTGTCCGGGATAGTTGAGCAGCAGCAGGCCGAGCAGCAGCCCGCAGTTGAACCAGAGCCGGTCCACCGGCTGGTGCGTCACCACCACGTCCACGACGTTCGCGGTGATCAGTGGCAGCAGCCAGGTCGGGCTGGACTTGACGACGAACAACAGTGCGCCGATCGTCAACCGTGCCCGGTCCTCCCGGCACAGGAAGGCGAGGGTGCGCAGCGGATGCTCGCCGCGGTAGTGGTGGTCTATGGACGTGGCGCAGTCGGCCATCTGGGACTCCCGGAACTTTCCCCACAGGTACGGTCCATGCTTTCAAGCCGGAGGGCCCCGACGTCAGGGGTTTCCATACTCCGGACGCCGAGCGGTCCGGCCGCGACGATCAACGGCGCGGCTGCCCGCCCGAGGGCGCACGGTTCGGTACCGTTCACTGCGCCACCCCGGGCGCGTGCGGGTTTAGCCCGGACGAGTGTCGGTTATCCGCACCTCTGCGATGTACGCCGCTCGGCGCATCCGATCGATGGAGGACCTCGATGAACAACGGGACGGACGATACGTCAGCCACGCAGGGGGCGCCGGCCGGGCCGGTGGGCCTGGGCCCGGACATCCGGGCCTGCCTGTTCGACCTGGACGGGGTGCTCACCCAGACCGCCAGCCTGCACGCCACCGCGTGGAAGCAGACCTTCGACGCGTTTCTCAAGTCCTACGACGCGGACCACACCGTCGAGTTCCGCCCCTTCGACAAGGAGCGCGACTACGAGGACTACGTCGACGGCAAGCCGCGCGAGGACGGGGTGCGCTCGTTCCTCGAGTCCCGTGACATCCACCTGCCCGAGGGCACCGTGGACGACGCGCCCGGTATGCAGTCGGTGCACGCGGTGGGCGCGGCCAAGCAGGAGGCGTTCCTGGCCCTGCTCAACGAGCACGGGCCGCAGGTCTTCGACGGCTCGGTGCGCTACGTGCGCGCGGCCCGGGCTTCCGGGTTGCTGTGCGCGGTGGTCACCTCCAGCGCGAACTGCGAGGCGGTGCTGCGCGCGGCCGGGATCGACGACCTGTTCGACACCACCGTCGACGGCAACGACGTGATCAACCAGCACCTGAAGGGCAAGCCGGCGCCGGACTCCTACCTCGCCGGGGCCAAGGCGCTGAAGGTGCCGCCGACCGCGGCGGCCGTGTTCGAGGACGCCATCGCCGGGGTGGAGTCGGGCCGGGCCGGCGGGTTCGCCGCGGTGGTGGGCGTGGACCGGCTCGGCGACGGGCAGGGCGAGCGGCTGCGTACCCACGGAGCGACCGTGGTGGTCAAGGATCTGGCCGAGCTGCTGCCGGCGACGGGGGCCACCCGATGATCGTCGGGCATCCCTGCTTCACCATCGACCCCTGGGCGCTGGTGGAGCACGAACTTCCGCTGGATATGCTGCCGCACGCCGAATCGCTGTTCGCGCAGTCCAACGGGCATATCGGCTGGCGCGGCACGCTGGACGAGGGCGAGCCGCACGGGCTGCCCGGCAGTTACCTCAACGGCGTCTACGAACTCAGGCCCCTGCCGTACGCGGAGGCGGGCTACGGCTATCCGGAGTCCGGACAGACCGTCATCAACGTCACCAACGGGAAGATCATCAGACTTCTGGTGGACGACGAGCCCTTCGACGTCCGCTACGGCACCCTGGTCTCGCACCGCCGCGTGCTGGACCTGCGCGCGGGCGTGCTGCGGCGCGAGGCGGTGTGGACCTCCCCGGCCGGGCGCACCGTGCGGGTGCGCTCGACCCGGCTGGTCTCGCTCACCCAGCGGGCCGTCGCCGCGGTGCGCTACGAGGTCGAGCCGCTGGACGGCCCGGCCCGGCTGGTGCTGCAGAGCGAACTGGTGGCCAACGAGGAGCTGCCGACGCACCAGGCGGACCCGCGCGCCGCGTCCGCGCCCGAGGACCCGCTGGTGAGCGACCTGAACACGGCCTCGGACACCCGGGTCACGCTGGTGCACACGGTGCGTCGCAGCGGCCTGCGGGTGGCCGCGGCGATGGAGCACGTGCTCGAGGTCTTCGACGGCGAGGGCAAGGAGGTGACCGGGGTGCTCGGCTCGCAGATAGAGTCCGAGCCGGACCTGGGCCGGTTCACCACCGGCGGCCTGGTCCACCCGGGCCAGACGGTGCAGCTGACCAAGTTCGTCGCGCACGGCTGGTCCGCCAGCCGTTCCCTGCCCGCGGTGCGCGACCAGGTGGACGCGGCGCTGGCCGCGGCCTCCTTCGGCGGCTGGGACGCGCTGGCCGCCGAGCAGCGCTCCTGCCTCGACGAGTTCTGGCGCGCGGCCGACGTGGAGATCGACGGGGACGCCGAGATCCAGCAGGCCGTGCGCTTCGCCCTGTTCCAGCTCTTCCAGGCGGCCGTGCGCGCGGAGAGCCGGGCCATCCCGGCCAAGGGACTGACCGGCGACGGCTACGACGGCCACGCCTTCTGGGACACCGAGAGCTTCGTGCTGCAGGTGCTCTCCTACCTCAACGCGCCCTCGGTGGCGCAGGCGCTGCGCTGGCGCCACTCCACCCTGCCCGCCGCGCGCGAGCGGGCCGAGCAGCTGGGGCTGGCCGGCAGCGCGTTCCCCTGGCGCACCATCGCGGGGGAGGAGTGCTCGGCGTACTGGCCGGCCGGGACCGCCGCCTTCCACGTCAACGCGGACGTCGCCGACGCGGTGGTGCGCTACGTGCGGGTGAGCGGGGACGTCGAGTTCGAACGCGGGGCCGGGCTGGAGATGCTGGTGGACACCGCCCGGCTGTGGATCTCGCTCGGGCACACCGACCAGGGCGGGAAGTTCCGCATCGCCGGGGTAACCGGCCCGGACGAGTACAGCGCGCTGTCCGACGACAACGTATACACGAACCTGATGGCGCAGCAGAATCTGCTGGCCGCGGCGGCGGTGGCGGCCCGGCATCCGGACGAGGCCGGGGAACTCGGGGTGAGCGAGGCGGAGACGGACCGCTGGACCGAGGCGGCCGAGGCCATGTACGTGCCCTACGACGAGGACCTGGGCGTGCACCCACAGTCCGAGTCGTTCACCTTCCACGAGCGCTGGGACTTCGACTCGACCAAGGCCGAGGACTATCCGCTGCTGTTGCGCTTTCCGTACTTCCAGCTCTACCGCACCCAGGTGGTCAAGCAGGCGGACCTGGTGCTCGCCCTGCACCTGCGGTCGGAGAAGTTCAGCGCCGAGGAGAAGCAGCGCGACTTCGACTACTACGAACCGCTGACGGTGCGCGACTCGTCCCTGTCCGCGTGCAGCCAGTCGGTGATCGCGGCCGAGACCGGCTGCACGTCGCTCGCCTACGACTATCTGGGCGAGGCGGCGCTGATGGACATCGACGACCTCGAACGCAACACCGCGGACGGGCTGCACCTGGCCTCGCTCGCGGGGGCCTGGATTTCGCTGGTGGCCGGATTCGGCGGGATGCGGCACACCGAGGCCGGGCTCTCCTTCGCCCCGCGGCTGCCCGAGGGCTGGAACAAGCTGGCGTTCGGCCTCGTCCTGGAGCACGGCATGCTGCGGGTGGAGGTGCGCCCGGACAAGGTCAGCTACCGGTTCACCGGCGAGGGCGGACTGAGCCTGACCCACCACGGCAGTCCGGTCCGGGTCGAGTCCGGGTCGCCGCTGATCCTGCCGGTCTGGCAGGAGCCCGAGCGCGCCGCGCCGAGCCAGCCGCCCGGCCGCGTCCCGGCGCACCGGGTGGCCGACGGTGCCCGGCCCGACGCGCCGGCCGACGCCGAGTCCTGATCAGGCCGGGTGCCGGGCCCGCTCCCGGCGCCGCCGCCGGTGCTCGCGCTGGCGCAGTGCGAGCAGCCCGGCGCAGGCGAGCACGGCCACGGCCTCGGCGATGAGGCTGATGGTCTTCTCGGTGTACCAGGCCGGGTCGTACATGTTCGGCAGCGGGCCGATCTTGCCCACGTTCACGTAGCGGTAGAGCAGGACGGCGCCGAGCGCGGCGGCGGCGACCAGGAAGCCGAACGCCGCCTCGAGCCGTCGGCCGCGCACGACCAGGCCGAGCGCGGCCGCGGCGGCGAGTGCGGCCTGGATCAGGAAGAGCCGGGTCTCGCTCAGCGTCCCGCCGGTGTCGAACTGGCCGGCCAGGTCGGTGTGCACGTATGCGTCGACGGCGAGTCCCGCGGCGGCCAACAGCCGCAGCGGGATCGCCAGCACCGGACCGCGTCGCCGCCGCCGCGGCGGCTCCAGCAGGTGCGAGCGCTGCTGCTCCGCCGGCTGCCCCGGTCCCGACTCGGGGGCCGGGGGCGGCGCCGGCGGCGTCACGCCCGCGCCGAGGTCTTCGTACTGACTCTGGTTCCGGCCGTTCATCGCACTCCGCCTTTCCGCTCGGTGCTTCTGCGCTCGGTCCGTACTCCTGCTCCGCGTCGCGCCCGCCGCTCGCTCGTTCGGCTCAGCCGAGGTGGCGCACCACCCCGCGCGGGGGCAGGGGGTTCCACGTCTCACTTCGCCGTGGAAAGGACCACCTCGTGTCTTCCAGTCGCCGTTCCCTGCTCGCCGCCGCGGGCGGATCGCTGTTCCTGCTCGCCGGGTGCTCCTCGGGCAACGGTTCGAGCTCGTCCTCCGGCAGTACGCCGACACCCGTCGGCACCGGGGCCAAGGCCTCCGCGAGTACGGCGACCGGTGGCATGATCACGATCCAGAACTTCTCGTTCTCGCCCGCGAACCTCAGCGTCGCGGCCGGCACCACCGTCACGGTGACCAACAAGGACAGCGTCACACACACGGTGACCGCCGGCGACTCGCCGAAGTCCTTCGACACCGGGAACGTGCCGGCCGGGTCGACCACGACCTTCAAGGCGCCCACCAAGGCCGGCAGCTACGCCTACACCTGCACGATCCACCCGTACATGCACGGCACGCTCACCGTCCAGTAGCTGACACGGGGGCGGCGGCGAAAGCGTTCAACGGCGCCCGGGCGTCAGCCGGCCGGCGAGCGCAGGGTGGAGACGTAGAACAGGCCGTCGCACACCGAGCCGAACCGGTAGCCGACCTGCTGCATATCGCTCCAGCTCGAGTCGCCCGGGGCGCTGAAGCCGAACCCGGTGGCCTGCTCGCAGACCACCGGCGAGGCGGCGTACCAGGCGACGTCGAACGCGGCGGACCGGCCCGGCTGCAGGTCGATCCGGTTCGCCGCCGAGCCGCCCTCGTCGTCCCCGTCGAAGTCCTCCTGCGACACGGCGATGTCGCTGGTCACGGTCGGGGCCGAGGCGAGCGGGCCGTACGGGGTGAGCCGGGGTGAGCCGGTCAGCGAGCAGGCCGCGTTCGCGCCGTCGGTGACCAGGAAGCGCTCGACCTCGAGGCCGGCCAGGGTGCGGTGGCTCGAGGCGGTGACGGACAGCTGCGCGGTCGTGCACGGGCCGGAGATCGGCAGGGCGGCGCGGTCGGCCGAGGCCGTCGGCTTGGCCGGAGCGGCGGAGGCCGAGTCGGTGGCCCGCACCAGGGCGGATGCCGTGTCATGCGCCGGGGCGGCGCAGCCGGCCAGGACCAGAGCGCCGGCCAGCGCGGTTCCGGCGAGGGCGGCCAACCGGATCCGTTGCATCTGCGCCCGTCCATCCCTCGCGTCGAGACCTTTCGCGGCATGCTCCCATGCGGACCGGGGCGTTCAGCGCATATCGGCCTTCTGGCGTGTTCTGCGCCGCCGCGCCCGCCACCGGGAGAGCCGGCGCCGCGGCTGCATCCGCAGCAGGGTGCCCAGCGGGCCGAGCCGGCTGAAGCGCTCGCGGCGGCTGCTCACCGCGGTGTCGAGCTCCTCCATCAGCCGCCGGGAGCGGTGCTCGAGGTCGAGCTCGTCCAGGATCCGGTCGATCTCGGTGAGGATCGCGCCGTGCAGCTGCCAGGCGTGCGGATGCTCCTTGACCCGGGCCAGCAGCAGGTGCGCGGCCTGGTCCCGGCTGGTCCAGGCGGCCGCGAGCTGGTCCGCGAGCTCCTCCTCGGCCTGCTGCGCGTTCGCGCTGACCTGCGCGGTGACCAGTTCGGCGAAGTGCACCAGGGCGTCGCCGACGTGGCTGAAGGTCTGCTCCAGGGCGTGCCCGACGTCCGCGGCGAACATCGGCTCCCCGTCGTCGCGGCGTTTGGCCAGGTCGGTCAACGAGCGGGTGAGCACCCGGACCACGACCACGCAGATCTCCAGCGTGTCCAGGCCGGTGCGCAGCACCAGCCGGGAGAGCAGGCCCTCGCTCACCCGCGGGTTGAGCCGCAGGCTGTCCTCGGCCCGGCGCAGCGCGTCGTCCACCTCGGCCACGTACTGGTCCAGCTGCCGCGCCTCGTAGAGCCGGGCCTCGATCCGCTCCACCACCGGCGGCGCGTCCAGCTCGCGGCCCATCGCCGAGAGCAGCGCGTTCATCCGCCGGGCCAGGCCCTCGATGGACTCGGCGGCCGGCTCCACCCACACCGGCGGCGCGAACACCAGGTTGAACGCCAGCCCCACCGCGGCTCCGACCAGCGTCTCCACCACCCGGTCCCAGGCCTGGAAGGCCAGCTGGGTGACGCCGAGCACGAGCATGGCGCTGATCGCCACCTCGTTGACGAACTCGCCCACCCGCACGAACTGGCCCAGGCTGAGCGCGGCCAGGATGATCAGCGCCAGGCTCCACCAGGACAGCCCCACCACCGCGCTGAAGCCGATCGCGATCAGCACGCCGATCACCACCGCGTTCACCCGGCGCACCCCGGTGGTGAGCGTCGAGTACAGCGTGACCTGCACCACCAGCAGCGCCGTGAGCGGGGCGGTGAGCGGGGCCGGCTCCCGGCTGGCGTGCAGCGCGATCACGTAGGCGAGCGTGGCGGCGGCGGTCGCGCGCAGCGTCTGCGCCACCACCGGGTCGCGCCGGGCGCGGGCCAGCTTCACCTTGGCCTCGTCGGCCGCGCCCGCCATGCCACCCGCCATGCCCGTCATGATCGGATCACCTGGTGGTGATGCTCCGGCGCCGCCGTGCCGATGTCTGCGTTGACCCGAACGGAGACAAAGGCGCCGACTCTGTGGGGGCAAATGCGGCCATACGGGTGATTGTCGTCACCTGTATGGACGGGTGCAAAGCTCCGTCGACTGTGATGTGATCGAGGTTAGGGAGCCCCAGCACGCGGCTTGACCGGCCGGGGCCCACGCGCAAGCAGGGGATCGAGGCGAACATGGCTCAGATCCGTACCGCCGGCGCGCACGCGCGGCACACTCCGATGGGGCCCGAGGCCGGACCGGAGTCGGGCGCCCGCGCCGTGGTCGGGTCGCGGGTGGGCTCGGAGGTCGCCGAGTCCCGGCAGTGGGCGATCAAGAACGTCGGCGGCGGTCTGATGATCGCCGCGGCGGTGCTGGTCACCATGGTGACCGTGCTCTACGACCTGCGCGGCGAACCCTTCCCCATGGTCACCCGGCACGCCAACTACGCACTCAGCGCGGCCGTCGCGGTGTTCGGCCTGTACCTGCTGCGCACCCGGCGGCGGCTGCCGCGTTGGCTGGGCAACCTGCTGCCCTCGGCCGCCGCGATCGTGATCTGTCTGCCCACCTCGGTCGAGGAGTCGCCGGACGAACTCGGTCCGTTGCTGCTCACCTGGCCGGTGACCTTCGCCGCGGCGGTGCTCTCGGCCCGGGTCGCCTGGGCCACGGTGGGCGTGGCCACCGTGGTGTTCGCGGCCTTGGCCGCGCTCAGTCGCGGGGTGGACGGGCTGGTGGTCTGGATCGAGGTGGCCGCGTCGCTGTGCGTCGTGTGCTGGATGGTGGTGCGGGTGCAGAGCCAGGCGCTGCGGCTGCGCGAGGCACTGGCCCGGCTGGCCCGGACCGACGCGCTGACCGGGCTGATCAACCGGCGCGGCTTCGACGAGGCCTTGGC
>FSXZ01000894.1_pt1 | contig 15237 bp, 6 predicted proteins | sample 1638121 | NCBI WGS metagenome assembly FSXZ01 (sample SAMEA3914788, study PRJEB12502) | metagenome | biome: forest; material: soil | place: Canada | collected 2011-07-03 | depth 0.1 m
ATTCTCAAGGGCCTGATCACCGGGATCAAGGACATCGGCACCGCCTCGGTGACCTTCCTGTCCGACGGGATCAAGACCTTCGGCAACCTGGTGGAGCTGTTCGGCGGAGCCCGCGCGTTCCTCACCGCCATCCCGGAGCTGGCCCTGGACGCGGTCAAGATCGGCGGGATCTACGTCGTCGACACGATCAAGTCGATCCCGGCGTTCGTGGTCTCCGGCGGCAAGCTGTTGCTGGACGGGATCACCGGCCTGCCGAAGACGATCTCCACCGAGCTCGGCGGCACCAAGTGGCTGCGGATCTTCCTGCCGGTCACGGCCAAGGAGATCGACGTGGTCGGCCTCGGCGGCGCGCTGCGGCTGGGTGTGCTGGAGCGCGGCTTCGGCTTCGCCGCGGACCCGGCGCTCAACTTCAAGATGGCATTGCAGGGGCTCAAGACCGGCGCGCCGAGCCTGATCAAGCTCAGCTCCCTGTCCTCGGACCTGCACCTGGCCGACCTCAAGGGCGGCGACCTGCTGCACCTGGACCCGAACGCGAACCTGCTCAGCACCCTGCGCCCGGAGTTCAACCCGCACCTGACGATCAACCCGGCCGACCTGTCCGCGCCCTCCCGGATGGCGATCAACCGGCTCGACGACAGTGTGCTGCTGCAGAACCCGACCGAGTTGACGCATCTGTTCAACCACGAGGCGATCGTCATCAACACCGGCGACATGACGATCGTGAAGTTCACCGAGGGCATCCGGCCCGCGAGCGTGCCGGGCCTCGAGGCCCCCGCGCACGTCGCCACCACCTCGGTCGACTCGCTCGGCGGGGTCAACGCGATGAACGGGGTCAACGGAGTCAGCGGGTCGATCAACTCCCTGGTCAGCGACCTGAAGCTGACCGGTTTCACGGCGGATCTGAAGGCTCCGCTGAGCACCTCGATCGACACGACGATCAACACCTCGATCACCACGACGATCGACGTGTCGGTCAACTCCTCGATCGGGACCGCCCTCGGCACGGTCACCTCGCTGCTGCACGATCCGCAGAAGGCGTTGGACCTGCTCGACCACTCCAGCGGCGGCAGTCTGGCCACGCACGCGATCTCCAGTGCCCTGCCCAAGGATCTCGCGGGCGTCGAAGGCAGCGCCGATCTGGCCGGCAAGGGCAAGGCGCCCGCCTTCGACCCGGGCCGGGCGGGCACCGCGGGCTCCCTCGACGGCCACGCCACCCCGCAGCCGCTGCACCCCGACCAGATCAACGGCCCGGCCACGGTCCAGGACGCCTGGCTCTCGTATCAGGCCGCGCACATCAATCTGGCCAACGCCGTCGAGCGGGTGGACGAGTCCGCGGGCAAGGTGGGCGAGTCCTCCACCGGGATGACGGCGGCCGAGAACCAGGCCCACGCGGACGTCACCGACGCGAAGGCCAAGCTGGACGACGCGAACGTCGCGATGCTCTCCTTCGGCGCGGATCCGCTGCGGTTCGCGAAGTTGCAGCAGGACGCCGACCAGGCCTACCTGAAGGAGCACCCGGGCCTGCTCGGCGGCACCAGGAACTCCACCACCCGCGAGGTGAGCCTGCGCACCTCGGAGAACCAGCCGCTCGGCACGGCGAGCCTGCACTACGACACCGGCACCGGCGAACTGGTCCGCCCCAACGGAATCACCGAGCCGCTGCACTTCGCCGTGGTCGAAGACGGCATGATCCGGGCGGCCGACCCGGTCTCGCCGCTCGAATGGCGCCAGTTCACCCCGAACGGGGTGCTGCACAGCAGCAACCACCTGCTCGAAGACGGGGCCGGGAACGTCGTCGGCGAGATCCGGGTCAACGGCGCGAACACCCGGGCGGTGACCGACATCGGCGGCGTCCAACAGCCCTGGGAGTACGCCGCGCACACGGACGGCGGCTTCACCCTGACCGCTCCGGGCACCGGTGTGCACGAGCTCTACGACGCCGCGAACGTCCACATCGAGACGCGGACCGAACTGCTCAGCCCGCACGGCCGGCCGCTCGGCCCCACCGTGGTGACGGATCTGCGCGGCCCGGTCCCGGTGCACGCGCTGACCGGCGGCGGCACCGAGACCCTGACCTCGCTGGGCGCGGGCTGGCGCTTGGAGGATTCGGCCACCGGCCACTTCAGCGTGTTCAACGCCGACGGCGTGATGACGCACGAGGGCTTCCCGGTCCGGGCGCCCGGCGGTCGCGGTCTGGGCTCGTACACGTACGACTACGGCAGCCACACGCACACGATCACCCGCCCGGACGGGACGATCGAGACCTACCATCCCTCGCCGCGCACCGACGGCACGCTGCGCTTCGTGGACGACGCCGATCCGAACCACTGGATCCAGATGGACGGCCACGGCAACGTCGCGGCCGAGAGCCACGAGATCGACGCCACGCACGTCATCGAGCTCGACCACAGTAGCGGCACGGCCACCGTTCTCGATCAGGGGACCGTCTCGCACGCGGGCGCGTTCACCGTGGACCACCAGGGCGAGATCACCGTCACCGACGCGACTTCAGGCGTGCGCGAGGTCTTCGGCCAGGACTTCCAGCACCTGGAGACGCAGACGGACCTGTTCGCGCACGACGGCACCGCGTTCAACGCGACCGCCGTCACCGACTACCGGGGCGGCGCCGCGCAGTACCGGGTCACCGGTGCGGGCGGCCAGGGGCACGCGCTGACCCACACCCCGACCGGCGGCTGGGAACTGCGCGACCCGATCAACGGCCGCGGCTACGGCTTCGGTGCGCACGGACGGCAGATCGCCGAGATCCACACCCTGCACGACGTCCAGGCCGGCGCGGGCGGTGCGCGGGCCGGTCTCGGCGAGCTGAGCTTCGACCCGGCGACCGGTCTCGGCCAGGTCGGCCACAACGGCGTGAACCGCAACGTCGTCGTCGTGGCGAACGCGACCGGCCTGCACGTGACCGACGCCGCGAACCCCGCAGTCTGGCGGCAGTTCGACGGCCAGGGCAACCTGCTCAGCGAAGGCCGCGAGACCTTCGGGCCCGGCGGCGGCGTGGACGGCACGCTCACGATCTACCACGTCGCCGACAACACGCACCCCGCGAACTCCGCGGCCACCGTCGAGAACGGCCTCACCACCGCGTGGGACCACTACACCCTCAACGGTGACGGCACCTATCAACTCGACACCGCGACAGGTGCCCTGCGTCACTACGACCCGAACAACGCACTGCTCCAAGAGCACGTGCCGCTGCGAGGCACCGGCACCCGCACCAACCTCGTCGTACACGCCGACTATCGCAACGGCGCCGCGACGTACGCCGTGCACGACGCGGGCGGCCCGATCCCGCACGTCGCGGTCACCGCGCACAACGGCGGCTTCCGGGTCACCGACACGCGGGCGAACGGGGGCGGCGGCTACAAGGACTTCGGCCGTTCGGGCGCGATCACGCACGAGCGGATCCCGGTGCTGGACCGCAAGGGCCGCTGGAATCAGACCTCGTACCAGGTCGACTACGCCGCGGTGCCCGGCGGGCCCACCCGCGCGCGCTGGACCCTGCTCGACGACAGCACCGGCAACGCGTTCACCAGCACCCGCGGCATGCCCGGCGGGCAGACCAGGCCCGCCTACAACGCGGCCGGCGACGTGCAGGTCAAGCCGAACGGGGACGTGCACCTGGTCGGCGGCGACGGCACTCCCGTGTACATCCGGGAGACCCCGGCCGGCCGCAACTTCGAGCTGTTCCGCGACGGCGCGGGTAAGCGCTACTGGCACGAGTTCCTCGCCAACGGCAACGGCTTCCACACCGAGCCGGTCTACTCCGGCACCCGCGAGTTCGGCACCGAGGCGGACTCCTCCGTCTATCGGGACGTCGGCTCCGGCGGCCGGACCGTACGCACCTTCCGCAAGGCCCTCGACGGCGGGCTGGTGCGCGCCGACCGGATGCCCGACGGTACCTGGACCTGGACCCGGTTCGACAGCCGCGGCAACGAGATGCTCTCGGGGACCCGCACCTTCTCGCTCACCGGCGACGGCTGGACCGACACGGCGGTCGTCAACGGGGTCACCCACGTCGCCCAGCGCCAGTACAGCCGGCTCGGCATCTCCGGCACCTCGGCGCACTACCGCGAATACGCGATCGACGGCGCGGCCGGCAACCGCACCGTGAGTGCCAACTACAAGGAGATCTCCCCGCAGGCCAAGGACACCGGCAGCGCCTCCGGTCCGCTCACCTGGACCCGGCTGAGCGAACAGCGCCCGCCGCACTGGCTGTGGAAGACCACGGACAACCTCAGCTGGTACGACAAGACCTTCGGCTACTTCTTCGGGCGCAAGTACGGCGCGCTCGACTTCCCGCACAACGGCTGGATCAGCGGCGACTCGCGTCTTCAGGTCTTCCGGTGGGAGGAATCGGCCAACGGAGTGAGCACGCACGGCGTGCGGGTCGTGCTGCCGGACGGATCCTCCGCGGACTTCAGCGAGGCCGGGGAGTTCCTGCGCGGCACCACCAAGCTCGAGACCGGACACACCCTCGAGGTCAAGACCGACGTCACCCCGAACGGACACGCCGGTCCGGGCGTGCGGGCGCTGGTGTGGAAGCGGCTGGACTCGAACAAGGCGGTGCTGGACTCCGGCTTCCGCTACTTCACCAACCAGCGCGACTGGGTCGAGGTCAGCGACCGGTTCGCGAACCCGGCCGCCCCGCATCCGGCCTACCAGCCCGGCGGGCACGCGGTCACCCGGATGAGCGAGCACGGCAACGGGGACGTCACCGAGTTCACCGACCCCGCCCGCAGGCCCACCTTCGATCCGGCCGCCAACGCCGTCACCCCGCATCCGGGCGGCGCCGTGCCCTCGATCACCCGCAACAGCCTCGGCCAGATCGTCGGGCGCACCGACGAGTGGCACGGCGCAACCGTCACCGCCACCGGCGACGCGCGCACCGGCGAATGGCAGTGGACGCACTCCACCGGCGCCACCGGCACCCGCATCTCCTCCCGCAACACCCGGTGGACCGGCTCCTGGGACGATTCCTACACCGACTTCCAGCGGATCAACGGCCAATGGCAGATGGTGCGCGACTTCCGCTCCCTGGACAAGGGCACCTCGCTCACCTCGGAGTTCGACGCGGCCGCCGGCCGCTGGCGCTCGGTCTACCGGGACGCGCAGGGCAACGAGGTGATCGACGCCGCGCACCCGCAGGGCCTGCGCCAGTTCGACCACGGCGGCGGAAACTGGCGCGACGTACCGCCCCCCGGCAAGCTCAACGCCGCCTGGCGCGACGTGCACCCGACCCAGCTCGACGCGCACGGCAATCCGCTGGTGCTGCAACAGACCTTCGACGGCAGGGTACGGATCTACTCGACCACCGACCACACCGGCAACGCCTGGAAGGAATACGACCACGGCGCCGTCTTCCGCGAGCGCAAGCCCGCTCCGGACGGATCCGGCCTGTGGCGCGAGACGCAGAGCTGGCAGAAGCAGTGGCGGGAGACCGACGCAGCCGGGAACCTGGTGCGCTACCGGGCCCTGTCCGGGCGTATCTGGGAGCGCACGCCGCTGGGCCAGTGGAAGATGGTGGGCCGCGAGTACGAGTACAAGGGCCTGGCCAACGACTTCCGCGGCCACAACCGCTCGCTGCGCGACCACAACCGGCGGGAGTTCACCGTCCAGGACGGCGCGGTAGGCCGCTTCCACACCGAGGGCCACAACTTCGCCGTCAAGACTCTGCTGGACTTCGCGCAGGACTACACGTTCGACGTGGTCGCCAACATCATCATCACCGGCGCGGAGAACAACTGGGACTTCGCGCCCGCGGACTGGGGCAAGATCTTCCTCGGCGGCTTCCTGAGCAGCGGCGTGAAGAACCTGGGCGCGGTACTGCAGGAGAAGGTGCTCAAGGGCCCCAAGGACGGCCTCGCCAACGTCGACGGCGGCAAGGACTGGAACCGCAACCCGTACAACCACGACAAGACCTGGGACAACGAGTGGGCGGGCAACGAGACCCCGCCGCGCTGGCGCTCCACGACCTACGACTACGTGACGAACACTCTCCTGCTGAGCACGGTCGGCTCCTTCGTCTCCAACGCCGTCACCGGCGCGGTCTTCGGCGTCGGATCGGACCACGTGAAGGTGAGCGGGGCCGAGGCGCTCCAGGTCGGCGGCCTCTCCGCGGCCGGCACCCTGATCGGCGGCGCGGTCGTCAGCGGCCCGAAGACCCTCGCGCACCAGCTCTCCAGCGGCCGGCTCTTCCACAAGGCCGGCGTGGCCGACCTCACCCTGGTCTTCGGCGAGAAGCTGTTCGAGAAGTGGCTGATCACCTACGAGCTCGTGCCCAAGCTCGGCCTCAAACCACACGTGAGCGATTCGACGACCACCGGGTAGCCGGGCGCGGTCAGGACTCGGTGCAGCTGAGCTTGACCGCCGCCGCGGCGTGGTGCGCGTAGTCGACGCCGGCCGAGGTCCAGTCCTGGCCCGAGTTCAGCAGCTTGAGCGTGACGTACCCGGTGCTGACGGAGAACGGGGACTGCGCCACCCACTCGCCCAGGTCGTCGACCTCGGCCACGGAGAAGTTCCCGGTCGGCGTCATGGACTCGTTGTAGGAGTAGTTCTGGGCGTAGTAGTAGTAATACGTCGGGTTGCCGCCGACGTGCAGGTGGCTGGTGTCGTCGGGCACGAACACCGATATCTGGCAGGTGGCGTCGGTGAACGAGCCGCTGAAGTTCCACTTGTAGAGCGCGAAGCCGGTCGAGTCGTAGTTCGTCAGGCCGGCCGTCCCGGACATGGGCACCGCGTCGTACTTTCCGGTGCATCCGGAACCCGCGTAGCCGTCGGTCGGCCGCAGCCACCCGGAGTCGCCGTCGGTGTAGTAGCCCTCGGAGTCGCTGTAGGTGGCCGTGGACGAGCCGGTGCAGTCCAGCCCCGCCACCGCGGAGTAGGTGGGCTTGGGCACGGCCGCCGCGGTCGTGCCGGCCGACGTCGTGGCCCCCGCGCTGGTCGGGCTGACGGCCGCGCCGCCGGTGCTGGAGGTGCCGGAGCCGCTTCCGGCCGTGGTGGCCTGGGGCGAGGACTGCGGTGCGACCGTGGCGCCGGAACCCACGGCGCCGCCGCCGGCTCCGCCCGTTCCGCTGCCGGTCCCGCTGCCACTGCCGCCTGCGGTGCTCGAGCCCGAACTCGAACCCGAGCCGGAGCCCGAGCCGGACCCGGCGGCCTTGCCCGAACCGGAGCCCGCGGATCCCGAGCCCGTCTTCGCCGCGCTGCTCGCCGGGGCGTCGGACGCGCCGGTCGTGCCGGACGGGGTCGGATTCGAACCCTGAGCCGCGCCCGCGGTGCTGATCGCGGCCACCTCGCCGGTGTTCGCGGCCGGGGCCTGGCCGATCAGCGAGACCGCGACCACCACGAGCACCGCCACCCCGCCCGCGGCGGCCCCGCAGGCCCCGAGGGCGCCGGCCCGGCGCCAGGCCATCCGCGGTGTGTCCGCGCCGGACGCCGGTCCCGCGGAGAAGGCTGAGACGAAGCCCTCCCCGGCCGACGTTCCGCGCTTGTCCGGCGTGGGCAGATCCGGCACCGCAGCCTCCCTCAGGCACCTGTCTTCTGGCCTGCCGAGGTTATCGGCTCCAGGCTCTACGGTGTGGATCACCGGGTGAACGGGCGGTAAACGAGGCCTGACTATCAGGGAACCGATATCAGCCCAGGGGGCGCCCGCCGCCCCGTTTCGCCACCCGCGCGCGCCTTGCGCCGCCGCGCCCGCCGAGCAGACTGGGCACGGGACGCGGCGTGCCCGGCGGCGCGCCGTCCGGGCTGCGGGAAGGCGGTCGAAGGTGGCGGTGGCAACGGAATCCGGCCCGGCCGCGGTGGGCGCGGCGGGCGGCGCCTGGCCGCTGCTCGGCCACGGCCCGGCCCTGTATCGCCGGCCCCTGGCTTTTCTGGAGTCGCTGCCCGCGCACGGCCGGCTGGTGCGCATCCGGATGGGGCCGCGGCCCGTCATCGTGGTCTGCGACCCCGAGCTGACCGACCGGCTGCTGCGCGAGGACCGGGTCTACGACAAGGGCGGCCCGCTGTTCGACAAGGCCCGCGAGTCCATGGGCAACGGCCTGGTCACCTGCCCGCACGCGGACCACCGGCGGCAGCGGCGGCTGTGCCAGCCCGCCTTCCACCCGGCCCGGCTCGGCGGCTACGCCCAGGTGATGGCCGCCCAGATCGGCCGGATGGTGAACGGCTGGCGCCCGGGCGAACCGGTGGACGTGATGGCCGCGCTCTACGGCCTGACCGGACGCATCGCGGTGCAGACGATGTTCGGCGCGGACCTGCCCCGGGACGTGCAGGCGCAGAGCCTGGGCGACCTGCGCACCATCGTCGAGGGCACCTATCTGCGGATGCTGGCGCCCGGCTGGGTCAACCGGCTGCCCACCCCCGGCAACCGCCGCTACGACCTCGCCCGCACCCGGCTGCGCGCCTCGATCGGGCAGATCGCCGCCGACCGCCGCGCGGCCGAGGGCGGCGGCGAGCAGGCCGACCTGCTCTCCGCGCTGCTCGCCGCCCGCGACGACGACTCGGCCGGGCCGGGCGCCGGGCCGGGCGCGGACCGGCTCGCCGAGGACGAAGTGGTCGACCAGGTCCTGACCTTCTTCATGGCCGGAACGGAGACCACCGCGAGCGCGCTGGCCTGGGCGCTGCACCTGGTGGCCGGACACCGCGAGGTCGAGGCGCGGCTGCACAAGGAACTCGACAGCGTGCTCGGCGACCGGGCCCCGACCACCGCGGACGTACCCGAACTGCCCTACACCGCGCGCGTGCTGACCGAGACGCTCCGGCTCTACCCGCCCGGCTGGTTCTTCACCCGCAGTACCGCAGTGGACTGCGAACTTGCCGGCGTACTGCTGCCCGCGGGCACGACCGTGGCTTACAGCCCGTACCTGATCCACCGTCTGCCCGCGCTCTACCCGGACCCGGCCCGCTTCGACCCGGACCGCTGGGACGGCCCCGACGGCGCCCCTGCCAAACCCGCCGTGCGCGGCGCGTTCCTGCCCTTCGCGGCCGGGCGCCGCAAGTGCATCGGCGAGGACTTCGCCTTCACCGAGGCCGTGCTCGCCCTCGCCGCCGTGAGCACCCGCTGGCTGCTGCGCCCGGCCCCCGGCGCGCAGGTGCGCCCGGTCGTCGGCGCCACCATGGCCCCGCGCGACCTGCGGATGATCCCCACGGCGCGCTGAGGCGGGCCCGGTCGCCGCCGGACCCGCCTCGCCCCCCGCCCCGGGTCAGCTCCAGCTGAACTGCGCGTTCGGGTTCAGGCCGCGGTTGTCCGGCGGGGGAGTGGTGCCGGGCGGGTAGAGCGCGAAGTCCACGTCCACCGGGGTGATGTCGACCGAGGCGCCCGGCGCCACCGTCGCGTCGAGGTCGAAGAAGCTGCCGCTGTCCGCGTACACGGCGTCCTGGTCGCGCGAGTCGTTCTGCACGTGGGCCGCGGTCAGGTTCAGCACCTGGAAGTCGGTGCCCTCAGGCTGGTCGTTCCCGGTCAGGATGACGATGCCGCGGCCGGTCCGGCCGGCCCCGGTGTAGAGCGCGGTGTTGCCCACGCCGAGGCGGTTGAGCGAGTCCGCGGCCGACTTCACCGCGGCGGCGGTACCGGTCCCGGCGATGAAGCCGTTGTTCTGCTGGATGGCCAGGCCCGCGTCCTGGAAGAGCGCGGGCACGGCGGGGGCGGCCGAGGCGGTCGGGGAGAGCGCGAGCACGGCTCCGGTGGCGGCGGCCAGGCTCGTGGACAGGCCGAGGGTGAGGCGAAGCGAAGGCATCAGCGGGCACTTCCTCGGGTGGGGTTGGTCCGGCGGAACGGTTCCGCCGCGGGAGTACCGAGGGCCCGTGCGCACGAGAGTCGGTACCTTCGACTCTGTCAAGGCCTTGTACCACTGCGCAACCGGGGCCGGGCCGGATTCACTCGATCGGCCGGGGTTCCCGGCGGCATCAGGATTCTGTGGAACCCGACGGCGTGGTCTGCCGGATCTGCCGGAGGAACTCGGAGTTCTCCCGCGTGTGGCGCAGCCGCTCCAGCAACAGCTCGGTGGCCTGGGTGCCCGGCTGCGCGGCCAGCACCCGGCGCAGCCGGCGCACCGCGTCGAGCTCCTCGGCCGCCAGCAGCAGCTCCTCGCGCCGGGTGCCGGACCCGAGCACCTCGATCGCCGGGAAGACCCGGCGCTCGGCCAGCGCCCGGTCCAGCCGCAGCTCCAGGTTGCCGGTGCCCTTGAGCTCCTCGAAGTAGAAGTCGTCCGCCCGCGAGCCGGTCTCCACCAGCGCGGTGGCCAGGATGGTGATCGAGCCCGCGTCCTCCAGGTTGCGGGCCGCGCCGAACAGCTGCTTCGGCCGGGCCACGGCCGCCGCGTCCACGCCGCCGGACAGGGTGCGCCCGCCCGGCTTGGCGTTGTTGTTGTGCGCCCGGCACAGCCGGGTGAGCGAGTCGAGCAGGATCACCACGTCGGTGCCGAGCTCGGCGAGCCGCTTGGCCCGCTCCACCGCGAGCTCGGCCACCGCGATGTGCTCGTGCGCGGGCCGGTCGAAGGTGGAGGCGATGACCTCGCCGCCGACCGTGCGGCGCATGTCGGTGACCTCCTCCGGCCGCTCGTCCAGCAGCACCACCATGAGGTGGCATTCGGGGTGGTTGTGCTCGACCGCCTGCGCGATCGAGCGCAGCAGCTGGGTCTTGCCGGTCTTCGGCTGCGCCACGATCAGCCCGCGCTGGCCCTTGCCGACCGGCGTGAGCAGATCCATCACCCGGGTGCCGGGCACGCCCGGGCCGGTCTCGAGCCGCAGCCGCTGCTGTGGGTGCAGCGGCGTCAGCTCGGCGAACCGCGGCCGCTCGAGCCGCCCGCCGCCGGACTCGCCGAGCTCCCAGCCGTTCACCCGCTCGATCCGCAGCAGCGGATTCGCCTTGTTCGGCGCCGCGGCCCGGCCCGAGTTCGAACCGCGCCCGGCACCGCGCGCCGCGGGCTCGGCCTCGGCCCGCCCGACGCCCTGGACGTGGTCGCCGGTGCGCAGCTTGTGCCGGCGGATCAGGTCGGTGGAGATGTAGTGGTCCCGCGGCCCCGGCAGATAGCCGGTGACCCGCAGGAAGCCGTGCTGGTCCTGGAGTTCGACGATCCCGCTCACCGGGAGCGTCGCCGTGGAGGTGGAGGTGGTGGAGGTGTCCGAACCCGCGTTCGCGGGCCGTTCCAGAGTGGTGGTCATGATCAGGGTCCTTTGATTCAAGAATGGGGTTCGGCGGAAACGCGCCGAGAAGGGAAGAGCTGCGGTTGCGGCGGGACCGGGACCGAGCGGCCGGACGCGACGCGTCGAAGGGCCGGGGGCCGAGTCGAAAAACAGCGACAACAGCGGGGGCGTCGCGATGTACGGGATCGAGTTCAATCCCTCGGATCGGACTGCGCCGGAATATTCACGGCAGACAGGTGCGCCCCCACGCTCTTCGAAGTATAGCACACCGGCACGCCTCAGGCCGAGTCCTCACCCGGCGGCTGCGGCGACGGCAGCGCGCGGGCGGCGTGCTCCGCCATGAAGCGGTAGACCTTTGCGATGACCTGGGTGCGGTCCCGGGTGTCGAGCTTGACGAAGATGGCGTGCAGATGGTTCTTCACGGTGGACTCGGAGATGTGCAGGCTGCGCGAGATCCGCCGGTTCGAATGCCCGTCGAGCAGGTGGCGCAGCACCTCGGCCTCACGCCCGGTCAGATGCGACTCCTGGGCGAACCGGCCGAACTCGCCCTCCTCCCGCGGATCCGCCGCCCGCACCGCGCCGTCCGCGGCCGCCGCGTCCGCGCCGGGCGGCTTGACCAGGCGCTCCAGTTCGCGCACGGTCCGGGCCAGCTCGGCCACCCGGGCCGCGACCTCGGAGATCAGGGCGCCGGTGGCCGCGGTGACACGGGCACCGCCCTCGGCGATGGGCTCGACGCTCTCCACTACGTTTCTGATCCCTCGGCTCATGCGCGCGGCGTGGAGCGATCACGGGGAACGATCAGCTCACCACCGAGCGTAACCGCGTCGGGGATCGCACCGCAATCGCCCGAAGGTGCGACATCCGCCCCCGTCAGAGGCCGGTTCCCGGCCCACTGACGCAGAGTTCTACTGACTCGGCCCGCGACCGGTCCCGGCCGCCGCCTCCAGATCCCCCGCCGCCACCCGGCACCGCCGCGCCAGCGCCTCGAGCGCCGCCGCCCAGTCCTGCGCCCCGTCGTCCGCATCCGTCAAGACCTTCGCGCCGGCCGTGTCCGCCGCGGTTCTCGCGTCGCCCGCGTTCGCACTGCCCTGCGTGTCGCCCGCTTCCGTCGTCTGCGGCGGGTCCAGTCCGGGCAGCCTGCGCCGCAACGCCTCGAGCCGCTCGGCACACTCGCGCAGCGTCGTGGCGTCGCCGAGCAGCACGGCCCGGTCCTGTTCCGGCGGCCTGTTCCCCATTCCTCGCCCCTTTTCCCTGTCCCGGTTTCCCTGTCCCGTTTTCCCTGGGCCCGGCTTGCGTCCGTCCTCCCACTATCGCCCCGATATACGAGCCCTCATCATGGTCCTTTCGCACTAGTCGGTTCCCTTCATGGTCAAGGATCAGCGCCGCCATTAGCGTGCTTGACGTGTCACCGACCGAAGCCGGCGGGCCGCTGTCCGTCGCCGTGATCGGTGTCGCCTCACTGCTCCCCGGCTCCCACGACTTCCGCGGCTTCTGGCGCGACGTCGTCACCGGCCGGGACCTGCTGCGCGAGGTGCCGCCGAGCCACTGGCTGATCTCCGACTATCACGACCCTGATCCCACCGCCCCGGACCGGACCTACGCGCGGCGTGGGGCGTTCCTCGATCCGTTCCCGTACGACCCGATTCGCTATGGCACCTCCCCGGCGGTGCTCTCGGCGACCGACACCGCGCAACTGCTCGCGCTGCCGGTGGCCGAAAGCGCCCTGGACGACGCCGTCGGCGGCGACCCGGACCGCCTCGGCCGGCTCGACCGGGAGCGGGCCGGGGTGATGGTGGGCACCGGAGCGCTGGAACTCCTGCTGCAGATGGCCTGCCGGCTGCAACGTCCGGTCTGGCTCGACGCACTGCGGGCCACCGGCGTGGCCGAGCCGCTGGCCCAGCAGATCTGTGACCGCATCGCCGACCACTACGTACCCTGGCAGGAGGCGACCTTCCCGGGCCTGCTCGCCAACGTGATCGCGGGCCGCATCGCCAACCGGCTCGACCTGCACGGCGTCAACTGCGCGGTGGACGCCGCCTGCGCCAGCTCGCTCGCCGCACTCTCCGGCGCCGTCAACGAACTCGCACTCGGCCGCGCCGACCTGATGCTGGCCGGCGGCGTCGACACGTTCAACGACATCACCATGTTCACCTGCTTCTCCAAGACCCCCGCGCTCTCGCCCACCGGCGACTGCCGCCCGTTCTCGGACCGCGCGGACGGCACGATGCTCGGCGAGGGCCTGGCGTTCTTCGCCCTCAAACGCCTGGCCGACGCCGAGCGCGACGGCGACCACGTCTACGCCGTGCTGCGCGGGCTCGGCGCGTCCTCCGACGGGGCGGGCGACGCCGTCTACGCGCCCACGCCCGCCGGGCAGGCCAGAGCCCTGCGTCGGGCGTACGCCCAGGCCGGATACGCCCCCGCCACGGTGGAACTGGTGGAGGGCCACGGCACCGGCACCCCGGCCGGGGACGCGGCCGAAGTGGCCGCGCTGACCGAGGTGTTCGGCCCCGCCGACCGCCCCTGGTGCGCCCTCGGCTCGGCCAAATCCCAGTTCGGCCACACGAAGTCGGCGGCCGGAGCCGTCGGACTGCTCAAGACCGTGCTCGCGCTGCACCACAAGGTGCTGCCCCCCACGATCAAGGTGACCCGCCCCGGCCAGGCCCTGGCAGCCCAGTCCACCCCACTGTATCTCAATACCCAGACCAGGCCCTGGATCCACCGCCCCGACCGCCCCCGCCGCGCCTCCGTCTCCAGCTTCGGCTTCGGCGGCAGCAACTTCCACGCCACCCTCGAGGAATACGTCCCGGCCGGCGCCGGCCGACGCCCCCCGCGCCTGCACGTCACCCCCGCCGACCTGCTCCTGCCCGTCCCGGCCGGGGCCGAGACCGCCCCGCCGGACCGCGGCAAGCTGGCCTACCTCTTCCCCGGCCAAGGCTCGCAATACCCGAACATGGGCGCCGACCTCGCGCTGACCTTCCCGGCCGTGCGCGAAACCTGGGACGAACTGGCCACCGACTGCTTCGACGGCACCGACATCCCCCTGCACCAGATCGTCTTCCCCAGACCCGCGTTCGCAGAGTCCGAACAAGAGAGCCAGCGGGAACGCCTCACCGCCACCGAATGGGCCCAACCCGCCCTGGCCGTGGCCTGCGTGGCCCAACTCAGACTCCTCACCGCCCTGGGCCTGCGTCCCGACTGCGCCGCCGGCCACAGCCTCGGCGAACTCGTGGCCTTACACGCGGCAGACGCCGTCGACGAAAGAACCCTGATCGCCCTGGCGCGACGACGCGGCGAGCTGATGCGCGACGCGTCCCACCGGCAAGGCGCCATGCTCGCCCTGGCCGCCGACGCCAAAGAGGCAGCCGCCCTCATCGCCGACCGCGACGACGCCTGGATCGCCAACCTCAACGCCCCCACCCAGACCGTGCTCTCCGGTACCACCCAAGCCATCGACGAACTGGCCGAACAGGCGGCCGCGGCCGGTATCGCCACCCACCGTCTGGAAACCTCGACCGCCTTCCACAGCCCCCTGGTCGCCGCCGCGACCCCCACACTGGCCGACTTCCTGGCCGGCCGCCAGATCGAATCACCCCGCCTCCCCGTCTACGCGAACGCCGACGCACAGCAGTACCCAGACGACCCCGAAGAAGTACGCGCCCGCATCGCCGCGCAGGTCACCGAGCCCGTCCACTTCGTCGACCAGATCGAAGCCATGTACGCCGACGGCGTCCGCACCTTCGTCGAGTTCGGTGCGGGCGCAGTCCTGACCGCGCTCGTCGACCAGATCCTGGAGAACCGCCCCCACCTGGCCGTCCCCCTGGCCCACCGTACCCGCGACGGCGTAGCCACCCTCCAGGCCGCCCTCGCCCGCCTCAGCGCCGCAGGCTTCCCCCTCCCCGCCGACGCCCTGCTCACCGCCGCCGGTATCGCAGCCCCCGGCGACGCCGCCCCCGACGCGCCCCGCCGACGCTCCCCCCTCACCGTCGAACTCCTCGGCAGCAACTACGCAAGGCCCTACCCGCCGCCCGGCGGCGAAAAGGAGCTGGCCATGCCCAACCTCCCACCCGAGCAGCTCCCACC
>FSXZ01002447.1_pt1 | contig 15181 bp, 14 predicted proteins | sample 1638121 | NCBI WGS metagenome assembly FSXZ01 (sample SAMEA3914788, study PRJEB12502) | metagenome | biome: forest; material: soil | place: Canada | collected 2011-07-03 | depth 0.1 m
GCCGTCCAGGAAGGCCGCGGGCGTGCCGGCGTTCCCCTCGGCCCCGGCGGCGGCCCAGGTGCTCTTGAGCGTCGCCAGCGCGGCCGCGCCCGAGGCGAGCGCCCACGGCCGGAACCGGTCCGCGGCCAGATCGGCCCGCAGCGCCTCGAGGTCCAGGCCGGGGGTGTGGGCGGCGAGCTCGAGCAACGTGTCCTGATCCGCGAGCCCGGCGCTGCCGTGCGCCCGCCGATACGCCAGGATCTGCGCGCGCAGCCCGAGGAACTGCGCCACACCCTGGTCGGCCGCCGCGCCGAGAGCGGCCAGCGCGCTGGTCGAGGGCCCCTGGGCGTCGCCGCGGTCGAGGAAGTTGGCCACCTGGTAGCGCAGCCGGTAGACGCCCTGCTCGGCGAGGGCGGCCAGGGTGGCGCCGAGGTCGCGCTCCAGATCGGCGCAGTAGGAACAGCGCATGTCCTCGAACAGGTCGAGCACCGGGCCGACATCCGGGTCGCCGTGGACCGTGGCGTGCGCGGGAACGGGTGCGGCCGCGGTCGCGGGGACGGGCGCGGCGGCGGTCTCGTCGGTGGTCATGGGGGAACTCTAGCCGCGCCTTCCCGCCCGGGACGGGGCCCGGCTCCCCGGTTCGGACACCCGGCGTCCTATAGTCGGTGACCGTGCGGCCCGTGCGGCCGTGAAGCACCCGTTCCGCTGAGAGGTCGAGTCCGTGAGCGAGTCCCCCACCACCGCCACCGCCGCCGCGACACCCGCCGCCGGCGCCGCGCCCGCCGGATCCGCCGCGGAGCAGGCGCTCGCCGTGGACCGGATGCGCCGCTCCAGCCTGGGCGCGCTGGCGCTGCTGCTGGTCCAGGCGATCCTGGGCATGTGGGCCGGCCTGTACGCCACCATCCCGGACGCCGACCAGGGCAGGGGCGTGTTCGCCTCCTTCGGCGACGCGCTGGCCCACGGCCCGGTCTCGGTGGCCACGCACGCCGGTTTCGGCATGCTGGTGTTCCTGGACTCCTGCGTGATCGTGATCTTCGCGCTCACCGTGCGGCACACCGCCGTGCGCGTCGCCTCCGTGCTGGGCTGGCTGTGCATCGCCGGCTCGGCCATGTCGGGGGCGTCGTTCGTCAACAACAGCAACGCGAACGGGGCCTCCATGACGATGGCCGTGCTGACCTTCGTCGCCGTGGCCTGCTACGCGGTGAACCTCTACCTGCTCGGCGGCCGGCGCGTCCAGGACACGCCGACCGCCTGAGCCGTACCGATGGCGCTGATCCCGCTGATGGCGGGTCAGACCGTTAGAACAGCACCGCGACGCGGCCGGTGGTACTGCCCGCGCCCACCCTGGTGAGCGCCTCGGCCGCCGCGTCCAGCCCGATCCGCTCGCTGATCAGGGGCTTGATCACGCCCTGGTCGGCGAGCCGGACCAGCTCCTGGTGCGCCGCCGCCACCGAGGCCGGGTCCTTCACCTTGTACAGGCCCCAGTGCAGGCCGAGGATCGAGTAGTTCTTCACCAGCGCGTGGTTGAGCGGCGGCGCCGGAATCGAGCCGCCGGCGAAGCCGACCACGACGATCCGGCCCTCGAACGCGATGCACTTGGTCGAGCCCGCGTAGGCGGAGCCGCCGACCGGGTCGAAGACCACGTCCGCGCCGCGGCCGCCGGTGGCCTGCTTGACCGCGCCGATGAAGTCCTCCGTCGTCCGGTCCACCACCAGGTCGGCGCCGAGCTCGCGGGCCACCCGCGCCTTGGACGCGCCGCCGACGACCCCGATCACCCGGGCCCCGGCCGCCTTCGCCACCTGCACGGCCGCGCTGCCGACGCCGCCGGCCGCCGCGTGCACGAGCACGGTCTCGCCCGGCTTGAGCGCGGCCCGCCGGTGCAGGGCGAACCACGCGGTCTGATAGGCGATGTGCAGCGACGCCGCCTGCGCGTCGTCGAGCGACTCCGGCGCGGCGAACGCCTCGACCGCGTTCATCAGCGCGTACTCGGCCAGCGCGCCGTGCGGCAGTGCGGGGTTGCCGATCACCCGCTCGCCCACCCGGGCCGCGGCCACGCCCTCGCCCACCGCCGTGACCTCGCCGCACAGCTCGACGCCCGGGGTGAAGGGAAGATCCGGTCTGATCTGGTACTCGCCCCGGCAGAGCATCACGTCCGGGAAGTTCAGCGCCGCCGCGCGCACCCGGACCAGCAGTTGGCCCGGCCCGGGTTCGGGCACGGGGATCTCACCGAGGCTCAGCGCCTTCTCCGGCTCGCCGTGGGCGAGCACCTGCCAGGCTCTCATCAGCCCGGCCTCCTCTCTCTCGCGCCCGCGGACGCGCATCCCGGCTCAGAACGAGCCGTCGGCCACGTCCATCAGGGCATTGTCGGTGTGCTCGAGCACCGCGCGGCGGGTGGCCAGCTCCGGCAGCACGGTCGTGGTGAAGAAGCGGGCCACGGCCGGCTTGCCGCGGTAGAAGTCGGCGTCGGCGCCCTGGTCCGCGCCGGCGTCCAGGGCCTGGAGCGCGACCGCGGCCTGCCGGGTGAGCAGCCAGCCCACCAGCAGGTCGCCGACGCTCATCAGCAGTCTGGTGGTGTTCTGGCCGACCAGGTAGACCTGCTCCGGGTTCTCCCGCGACTCCCGGCTCCACGCGGTGAGCGTGCCGATCATGGCGCGCACGTCGGCCAGCGCGGCGGCCAGGTACCCGCGCTCGGTCTTGAGCCGGTCCTCGCCCTCGATCGCGGCCAGGAAGTCGTCGATCTCCCCGCTCAGCGAGGTCCAGGCGACGTGCCGGTCCCGGACGATCTTGCGGAAGAAGAAGTCCTGGCCCTGGATGCCGGTGGTGCCCTCGTAGAGCGTGTCGATCTTGGTGTCGCGGATGTACTGCTCGATCGGGTAGTCCTGCAGGAAGCCGGAGCCGCCGAAGATCTGCAGGGCCGTGGCCAGCTGGGCGTAGGAGCGCTCCGAGCCGAAGCCCTTGACCACCGGGAGCAGCAGGTCGTTGACGCTGTGGGCCAGCGCGGCGCGCTCCCCGTCGCCCTCGCCCTCGGCCAGGGTGGCCCGGTCCAGCCAGGCGGCGGTGTAGATGTAGAGCGCGCGCAGGCCCTCCGCGTACGCCTTCAGGCCCATCAGCATGGCCCGCACGTCCGGGTGGCGGTCGATGGTGACGCGCGGGGCGGTCTTGTCCGCGGCCCGGGTCAGGTCCGCGCCCTGCACCCGGGTCCTGGCGTAATCCAGGGCATTGAGGTACCCGCTGGACAGGGCCGAGATCGCCTTCACGCCCACCTGCATCCGGGCGAACTCGATCACCTTGAACATCTGCGCGATGCCGTCGTGCACCTCGCCGAGCAGTACGCCCACGGCGGGCTGGTCCTGACCGAAGGTCAGTTCGCAGGTGGTGGAGACCTTCAGGCCCATCTTCTTCTCGACGTTGGTGGCATAGACGCCGTTGCGTTCGCCGAGCGCGCCGGTGGCCGGGTCGAAGCGGTACTTGGGCACCAGGAACAGCGAAAGGCCCTTGGTGCCGGGTCCGGCGCCCTCGGGGCGGGCCAGGACGAAGTGGACGATGTTCTCCTCGAGGTCGTGCTCACCCGAGGTGATGAAGCGCTTGACGCCGGTCAGGTGCCAGCTGCCGTCTTCCTGCCGCACCGCCTTGGTCACCCCGGCGCCGACGTCCGAGCCCGCGTCCGGCTCGGTCAGCACCATGCTCGCGCCCCAGCCGCGCTCGACCATGAGCTCGGCGGTGCGCTGCTGCTCGGGCGTGCCGATCTGCTGCAGCAGGCCGGCGAAGGCGGGGCCGCCGCCGAACATGAACACCGCCGCCTGCGCGCCCTGCACCAGCTCGACCAGGGACCACCACAGCGCGCGCGGCGCCGGGCTGCCGCCGAGCTCGGCCGGGATGTCCAGGCGCCAGTACTCGGCGTCCATGTAGGCGCGGTAGGAGCGGCGGAAGGCCTCGGGCATGGCGACCGAGCGGGTGGCCGGATCGTAGACCGGCGGGGTGCGGTCGGCCGCGGCGTAGGACTCGGCGATCGGGCCCACGGCGAGCCGCTCCACCTCGGTCAGCAGGTCGCGGGCGCCGTCCGGATCGTGGTCGGCGAACGGCCCGCGGCCGAGGATCTCGGCGGTGTCGAAGACCTCGAACAGGTTGAAGCGCAGGTCGCGCAGATTGCTGCGGTAGTGGCTCATGACGCCCTTTCCTGGGGGTGGCCCGGTCGCAGGCCGAGCAGTGCGGTCAGCCGGTCGACCGTGTCCGGCGCCGAGGTGTGGTGGATCACCGTCATGCCCAGCGCCTCGGCCGGGCGCAGGTTCCCGCGCAGATCGTCCACGAAGACGCAGCGCTCCGGCGGGACCGAGATCGCGGCCGCGCCGAGCCGGTAGATCTCCGGCCGGGGCTTGCGCACGCCGGCCTCTCCGGAGATCACGACACCGTCGAAGAGCTCGGCGATCAGGGCGCGCGGGTAGCCGCCGGGGCCCCAGGAGTTGGAGACCAGCCCGGTGGCGACGCCCGCGGCTCGGGCCGCGCGCACGGCCTCGACCATCAGCGGTTCCAGTGCGACCTCGGCCATCAGCCGACTGATGAGGTGCTCCGGCGCCACACCGAGGAGCACGGCGAGGCCCTGCTCGAATTCGGCGGGCGCCGTGGCCCCGGTCTCCAGGCCCTCGAGCAGCGCGCGGGCGGCCGGGTCGGCGCGGAAGACGGCGGCCACCGCGTCCGGCTCGAGCCCCTGCGCCGTGGCGAAGGCGGCGAACGAGGCGAAGACGTCGGTCGTCATCACCCCGCCCCAGTCGACCAGCAGGCCCGCGTATGCGGGGCCCGCCTCCGGCGAGGCGTCGGGCACTGTGTTCGGCACTCCGGACTCCCTTGGCTAAGCGCTCGCTTAGTATCGCCAGCTCAGCGCACGGTCGTCAAGATGCCGCGCCCGCCCGGCGGCCGAGCGGTGGCCGTAGCCGAACGATCGTGCTGTAATGGTGGCCATGGGCAAGGGCGAGCAGACGCGGATGGCGGTGCTGGCGCAGGCGGCCGAGGTGGCCGCGCGCCAGGGACTCGGCGCGCTCACCATCGGCGACCTGGCCGCGCGCACGCACCTGTCCAAGTCCGGCCTGTTCGCGCACTTCCACTCCAAGGAGGCGCTGCAGCTCGACGTGCTGGCGTACGCCAAGGACCGCTTCGTGGACGAGGTGATCCGCCCGGCCACCCGCGCCCCGCGCGGCGAGGCCCGGGTGCGCGCGCTGTTCGAGCACTGGGCCGTGATCGGGCTGAACGGCCACGCCGAGTGCCTGTTCGTCTCGGCCGCGGCGGAGTTCGACGACCAGCCTGGCCCGGTGCGCGACCAGTTGGTGCGCGACCACCGCGACTTCATGGACTCGATCGCGCAGATGTTCCGCACCGGAATCGCCGAGGGCGAGTTCCGGCCGGACGCCGACCCCGAGCAGTTCGCGTTCGAACTGCACAGCATCATGCTCGGCTACTTCTACGCGCACCGGCTGCTGCACGACCCGCGGGCCGGCGAGCGCACCCGGCGCGCCTTCGAGGCGGTCCTGGCCGAGCGCCGCGTGACCCGGGCGGCGACGGCGCCGGCCGAACCCGAGACCCCGACCTTGGCCGAGACCCCGGTCGCGGCAGTCCGCAGCTAAGCCCCCCGGCAAGGAGAGACCCGTGACTTCGTCTCCAGAAAAAAGCACGATCGTTCGTTCTTCCACTCGCCCCCGCCGGACCCGGATAGACCGGATCCGCCCGGTCTTCCGCATGCTCGAACGCCTGGCGCCGGGCATCGGCGGCCGCTGGGCCTGGCGGCTGTGGTGCACGCCGACCCGGCCGAGCCAGGAGGTGGTGGCCAAGTCGCGGGCCGCGGGAATGGGCGAGGTGCTGCGGCTGCCGACGCTGCTGCCGGACTGGACCGGGCCGCGTCCGGTGGGCCGGGACGGCCGGGCCAAGCCGCAGCTGCGCGCCGAGATCGTGGTGGAGGCGCTCGGCCCGGCCGACGGCCCGGTCGTCTACCTGCTGCACGGCTGGAGCGGCTGGCGCGGCCAGTTCGCGCCGATCGGCCGGGCCCTGGCCGCGGCCGGGTATCGCGCGGTGCTGATCGACGCGCCCAACCACGGCGACACCGGCCCCGGCCCGCTCGGGCCCGACCGGTCCGTCCCGCTGGACTTCTCGCTCGCGCTCGCCGCGGCGGCCGAGCGCTTCGGCCCGGCCCGCGCCGTGATCGGCCACTCGCTCGGCGGCGGCTGCGCCGCGCTCTCGGTGCTGGACGGGCTGGCGACCGAGCGGGCCGTGTTCATCTCCCCCGCCGCCGACCCGATCGCCTTCACCCGGCAACTGGCCCGGATGCTCGGCTTCGGCGAGCGCATCAGGACCCGCATGATCGAACACGGCCGCCGGCGCACCGGCCTGGACGCCGCCGACTTCGTCGTCCCCCCGCGCGCCGCCCGCCGCACCGACCTGCCCCCGGCCCTGATCGTGCACGACCGCGACGACCCGACCGTCCCGGTCACCGCCGGCCGCGCCCTGGCCGGAGCCTGGGGCGACGCGCGGCTGGTGGAGACCTCAGGCCTCGGACACAACCGGCTGCTGCGCGACGAGGCGGTCATCGCGGCAGTGGTCGCGTTCGTCGAGGGCGCGCCGACGCCGACGCCGGAGCCCGCATCCGGCAGCACGGCGAGCACCGCCCCGGCCCGCGTCCACGCCGGAAGCTGACGGAGCGTCGGCAGGCTGACGGAGCGTCGGGCCGCGTCTCAGCGCGCGGATGGCCGACGGGCCGACTAGGCGACCGGGCGACCCTGCGACGGCGGATCGAGCGATGTTTTGGGGAACTTCCGTCGGCCCCACCTGGGGAAGTTGATCTGGGTTGTGTGGGGTTGCCGCGTAGCTGATGCGGTGGGTCTGGGGAAGGTGTTTTGGCCCCACTGATCGGGTGACGTTCGGGCCGGTTCGTGTGCTAGTCGCCTTGTAGCCTGGGATGCGCGGGCCCGGACTGCCGCCTCCGACGGGCTGGCTGTCCGGGCCTCGTTGCTGCCGGTGCGAGTCAGGCTTGGGGGAGCCGCGCCTCGGAGGTGGGGCGGGATTGCTGTTCCACCCCGGCGCAGGCGACGAGTCGGCCCGACTCGTCATCGACGAAGGCGACGAAAAGCCAGCCTTGGCTCTGCCCGCCTATCGCGGCGATCGAGGTGCGGGAGCCTTCCGGCATGGCGCCGAGCTCCCGCACCACGTTGGGCAGGCCGATCGTCCTGATGCCTTGCTCGGCCGTGGTCTGCTGGCGTGCCCAGTAGTCGGCGGCGAGCCCTTGAGCGAGGGCTCCTGGACTGTGGAATCGGTACTCGGCTCCGCTGTCCAGGGCTGCGCGGGCCATGACGCAGGCTTCGTCATCGACGTTGAGCAGTCCGGCCAGTTCAACTCGATCCACACTGCGATCATCGGCGAGCGCGGGCCGCTTGTACAAGTGCGCAGTGACCGGTTTCTGGCTGCGCGGCCGGCCTACTGCTGCGGGTGGCAGAGCTCTACGGCTGGATGGCTGATCTCGAAAAGGGACGTGTGGGTTGAACGGCGCTGGTCAGCGGCGGCGCTTGGCGTGGTTTTCCTGGGTCTGTTGGAGGCGGTAGGACTCGGTGCCGGTCTCGACGATGTGCGCGTTGAACGTGAGGCGGTCGACGACCGCGGCGCACAGGCGCTGGTCGGTGAAGGTCAGTTTCCACTCGCTGAACGGGGCGTTGGAGGCGACCGCGATGGCGCGGCGCTCCTCGATCTCGGTGAAGATCTGGAACAGCAGCTTCGCGCCGGCCTTGTCCAGTTCGAGGTAGCCGAACTCGTCCAGACAAAGGAGATCCACCCGCCCGTAGCGGGCGATGGTGCGGGCCAGCTTCTTCTCGTCGGCGGCCTCGGCCAGCTCGTTGACCAGGTTCGCGGTGGTGGTATAGCGCACCCGCAGCCCCGCTTCCGCGATCGCGGTCCCGATGCCGATCAGCAGGTGGGACTTGCCGGTTCCGGAGTCGCCCAGCAGGCACAGTGGTTGTCCGGCCTGCACCCAGGCGGTGTCCGAGAGCGTGCCGATCAGCTCCGGGGTGATGTTGGGGTTGGCGGTGAAGTCGAAGTCTTCGAGCTATCTGGGGTCGTTCTTGAGCCGTCTGTAACGTCCGCCAGCGTTGGTCTCACTCGTTGCGGTGGACCTTGGCGTGTCGCTATCCGAGGTGGTTCGCCGGCGTCGGCGGCGTCGCCAGCATGATGATGTGACAGTACAGCGGATCGACCTGCCTGCCGGGCGTACCTGGACGGTTGTCGGCGGGGACTTCTTGCCGGTGGCGCCGGTCGAGGAGTTCCTGGAGTTCATGCGGGTAGGGCGGGACGCCTCGCCACATACCATCCGGTCCTACGCCACATCGCTCAGCGCCTGGTGGAGTTACCTGTCGGCGGCCGGGCTTGTCTGGGATGCGGTGACGCTGCCGTCGTTCCTGCCGTTCTTGACGGTGTTGCGCACCGGGGATCCGGTCGGGGTGCGGCGGCTGCCGAGTGCCGGGCTGGCGCCTGTGCGGGTTGCCGAGTCGACTGTCGGACTGCGGGTGACGGCGGTGCTCTCGTTCTACCGGTATCACGCCGATGTCCACGGGGTGCCGGTCGCGGCGCGGCTATACCGTGTTGCCGCGCGGCGAGGCCGCGGCCGCTACGTCAGTGAACTGGCTCACCTGGACCGCGGCCAGGCGTATGCGAGCCCGGCTGTCAGGGTGCGCCGCCGAGACCGCGGCCCGGCCCCGATCCTCACACCCAGACAGATCGAGGCGCTGCTCGACGAGTGTGCGGTCTTCGACCCGGCGACGGGCGAGTGGCGGGGACGGGTGCGTGACCGGCTGCTGTTCGCGACCTTGAGCGAGACCGGGATGCGGCTGGGCGAAGCGCTCTCGCTCAAGCATTGCGACTGGCACGTCGGGCGCGGGGGCACGCCGTTCATCGAGGTGGTGCCGCGGCAGGACCATCCGGGCGGAGCGAGGGTGAAAACAGCCGCTACCGGCGCATCCACATCAGCGACGACCTCGAACGACTGCACAGCGAATACGTGTGGCAGTTATGCGACGCCGGGGCGCACCACGTGCTGGACCTGGAGAACTGGTGGGTGTTCGTCAACCTCCAGCGCGGCCCGTGGCTCGCGGCGATGCGCCCCGAGACGGTCTACGACCTCATCGACGTTCTGAAGAAGCGGCTCGGCGGCTCGGTTCCGTCCGGGTGGACCCCGCACTGGCTGCGCCACTCCCACGCCACCGCGCTGCTCCTGTCCGGTGCGAAAGAGCACGTGGTGATGCGGAGATTGGGCCATGCCGACGTCCAGACCACGCTCGCGCTCTACGGCTGGGTCACCGAGGATGCCGAACTGCGGGCGCTGGCCGACTGGTCGCGCTTCGCCGCCGGCTGGCGCGGCCTGGAGGCGGAGACCGGTGACTGAGTTGGTGGCGAAGCCCGGCATCTACACCCGCCAAGGCTCGGGGCTGGATCGGGACTCGCTCAGCGCGGCGCTGGTGAACGGGCTCGATCAGGTCTACACCCAGTCGCGGTTCGATCCGCGCGACCCGCGTCTGGCCGGTGTCTTCATGACCGGATCCCGGCAAGTCGTGCTGCACATCGAGCAGTTGCCGGTGTGCATGCGCCGGGAGGTCGGATGGTGGATCGCCACGTGCGCGCGCACCGGCGAGCGCCAGGTGCACGCGAGCGAGTGGAACCGGTGGGCGGCCACGGCGCTCGACGTGATCGCCCGCTGCCGGCAGGTCGTCTCCTTCGCGGACCTCACGATGCCCGAGTGGATGACGGCGTGGGCGAGGCTGTTTCATGCCGATCACGGCAGGCTCCCGGCCGTGGCGCACCGCGCCCGGGCCGAGCTCGCGCTGCGCGGGATGATGGTCAGGCTGTTGCGCCAGTATTGCCGGGACGAGTGGTGGCGCCACGACGTGTGGTCGCTGCGCCTGGATGAGCGCATCCCGCGCCGTGAGCACGAGCCCCGGGCGAACACTGCGATCCGCTGGGCCGCGGTGGCACCGGCCTGGCTGCGCGAGGGCGTCAAGTTCTACCTGCACCTGCAGCTCGAGTCCGGGCAGCTGACGTGGTCGAGCGTGATGCAGCTACGGGTGGTGGTCGCCCGGTTCGGCGAGTTCCTCACCGGCCGCTGCATCGATCGCCCCGCGCTCGTCGAGGATCCCGAGCGGCAGCTGCGCGCCCTCGCGCTGGAGTTCAGCACGTTCCTGCACGCCTGGCGACGGCGCCGCTCCGGGCGCGGGCAGGCCGGCGCTGGACTCAAAGCCCGCACGATCAGCAAGAGCCTGCAGACGATCGACCTGTTCTACCGGGTGATGACCGACCACCGCACGGAGGCGGCCGCCGCGCTCGGCGATGCCCGGTGGCTGGAGCTGACCGACAGCCACGCCCGGCTCTTTCGCGCCACCGACTTCCCCAGGGCGCGCGAGCCGCGGTCCGCGGACGAGCGCAACTACATCAACGACACCGACCTGTCCGCGATGCTCACCCATATCGAACTGCTCGGCATGCCGACCGATCAGGCCCGCGCCATCGTGCGCAACGGCGTCGAAGCCGAACTCGCCGGCTTCGCCCAGCCGGCGGTCATGCGCGCCTGGCTGATCCAGGCGATGACCGGGCGGCGGGCGAGCGAGGTGCTGATGATGGACTTCGCGCCTCTGATCGAGGTCCCCGGCCTGGACGTCAAGGCCGTGCCCGAAGGCGGGATGGTCGCCCGGCTGCGCTACCAGCAAACGAAGATCGACACCGCGCCGAACACGATCCTGGTCGGCCGGGACGTCCTCGAGATCATCGCCGAACAGCAGGCCTGGGTGCGCGAGCGCTGGAACCTGCCGACGGACGGGACGATCCGCTACCTGTTCCCGAAGACCACCGGCAACCGCCACGGCACCAAGTCCTGGGAGACCAGCAACTACGACAAGATCCTCAAAGACTTCAGCCGCCATCTCGACCTGCGCGACAGTCGTGGCGAACTGCTGCTTTACTCCCGCAGCCACCGGCTGCGCCACACCAAGGCCACCACCCTGCTCAACGCCGGCGCCCCGATCCACGTGGTCCAGCGCTACCTCGGGCATCTTTCGCCGGCAATGACCATGCGCTATGCCGCGACCCTGGCCAGCACCGCGGAACGCGAGTTCCTCGCCCTCGCGAAGGTCGGCCGGGACGGGCGCGAACTGGGCATGGACCGGCGCGACATGCTCGATCTGGTCCAACTCGACCGGCGCACCGACCGGATCCTGCCCAACGGCTACTGCCTGCTGCCCCCGACCCGCTCCTGCGACAAGGGCAACGCCTGCCACGGATGCGACCACTTCGCCACCGACCGCAGCTTCCTGCCGGCCATCACCCGCCAACTTGCCGAGACCGAGGCCTTGATCGCCACCCGGCAGGCCCAGCACACCGCGCGCTTCGGCGAACCGATGGGCCCGCGCAACGTCTGGCTCGAACAGCGCGACACCGAGATCCGCAGCATGCGCCTGGAAATCCAGGCACTCGGCGCTCAATCCTCCGACGACGGCGCCGTGATCCGCGGCGCGGGCGTGCTCGGCCGCACCGGATATCAAGACCCGCAGGCCGAACGGAGCCCAGAACCGTGACAGACCCGGAAGACAGCACGACCAGCGCGGACCTCGCACGCGAGACGCGCGTGAAAGCACTGCGACAGGCCTCGGCGGACAAGCGCGCCGGGGCCGTGGCCCGCGCCGAAGCAGGCATCCGCACCCTCGTCAAAAACCGGCAGGAGATCAACTACCGGACAGTCGCCCGCACCGCAGGCGTCAGCATCGACTTCCTCTACAGCCACCCCGAACTGCGCGAACGCATCAATACCCTCCGCGCTCAACAAAACCCGGCACCGAGCCCGCACACCGAGCAAGACGCTGCGGAGGGCTCAGTCATCCACACGCTGACTGAGGCGCTGCGCCGTGAACGGAGAGACAACCGCCAGCGAGCACACGAGCTCGAGCAGCGCCTGGCCGCCGCACACGGAGAGATCCTCACGCTCCGGCGAACGCTCCGCGAGCACGGACTCGAGAGCGATCAAGATTGAACTGCCGCGGCACAGCACACGAGATCCGAGCCCAGTAGCGTGCAACCATGCCGCGAACAAGCGTCAAGAACGACACCGAGAACATGCTCTGCCTCTGGCTAGAGCCCTGGGGTAGCGACCACTGGATGCGCCCAGGAGAACGCTTCACCGTCGTCGCCGACGACTCAGCCGAGCCCGTCGACGAGGCGTTCGAAGCGGTCATCCACGACCAGGGAATCAGTGTCTGGGTCACCACGGCCAATTCTGCCGAGGTCATCGACGCCGACGGCAACGAAGTCGAATGCGGCCACCAGCGCCCCATCGAAGTCTTCAGCGACTGGACCGAGAGCGCCCGCCAGGCCGCAGAACGCGTCGAGCACTCCGCCAACAGTTCGCCGCGCCTACGAGAGATGACCCGCAATCACTTCGAGAACATGTGGCTAGAGCTCGAAGCCGCCGAAGCTCGCGAGGCCAAGCTCGACGATGCCGACGTCGTCAGCGGCGTGCCCACCAGCAAGAACACAACCGCGTCAGCAAGCAACCCCGGATAGTGACAGCCGCTTCGGGCGCGGAAAGTTCGCCTCGCGCACCAGGCGCTGCTTGCGCCGTTCCTCCCGGTCGGCGCATTCGGCTTCGAGCAGGTCGGCCAGGAAGTCCTTGTAGCTGCGCCGGTCCTTGACCGCGGCGTCGGTGATCTGCTCGTACTAGGCGCGGATCGTGGGCAGGTGCAGGGTCCGGCAGGCTTCTTCGATCACGGTGTCCACCGCGCCCTGGGCGGAGAGGTCCGGGCGCTGGCGGGGCACGGCCTGGTCGGCAGTGCGCGGTGCGGGGGTCATTCGGTGCCTTTCTGACGGGTGAGCAGGCGGTCGTAGATGTCGATGGAGGGCAGCGGCCGGTGGGTACCGGGAAGCGGCTCCTCGCTTCCCGGGCGTCGCAGGAGCCGGGCGGTGAATTCCTCGGAGGGCTCTTCGCCCTCCTCGCCGGCCGGGTCGAGGTTGGCGTTGGCGTGGGCTTTGCGCGCTTCGATGGCGACCAGTTCAGGACTGGAGGTCCCGGCCTCGAGCGCCGCGGTGACTCCGGACAGCACCGCCTCGGCGGGCAGACGCCGGTGCAGAAGCAACACCTCGATTAGGGCCCGGCTGCCTTCGGCTTGCCCGTGGTCGGCGCGGGCACGGTCCCAGTAGTCCTGGTGCACCGCGGTGAACGAGCCTTCGTCCCTGGCTTGGGCGAGGGACGAGGAGCCGGCCAGCGCTCCGGGCTTGGTCAGCAGGATCTCCAGGTAGTGATCCAGCACGTCGCGGTAGGCGGTGCGCCTGGTCAGCCGCGGATGCCGCGCGACGAGCTCGCGCCGGTCGAACACCAGCAGTTCGTTGCCGCGCAGCACCACCCGCACCTGGCGGCCGATCAGGTGGGCGGGCACCGAGTAGTAGCACTGGCGCACCGTGATCCGTGAATCGCGCGAGACCGTCGGTGTCAAGGTCAGCCCGCACTCGAACTCCTCGCCCGGCGGCGGCGCGAGGGCGGGGCGCTCGAACTCGAAGTCGAAACCGATGGTGGTGCTCCGCCCGTGGATGACCCGCGCGTCCTCGGCCTGATCGATCACCTCGATCTTCTCGTTGAGCTCTTCGAGCGTCGCGACGTCGGGCACCGGCACCAGGTGAGTGCGACGGAACCGGCCTCCCTCGTGCTCGACTCCGCCCTTCTCGTGCGCTCCATCGATCCCGGGCATGCAGTAGAACGCATCGAACCCGTAGAAGGAGCGGAACTCGGTCCACCGCTCGTTCTCCACCCTGGTGCGCCCGGTGCACATCTGCCGGACCGCAGGCTTGAGGTTGTCATACCGGATATGCCGGGTCGGGATCCCGCCGAGCACCCGGAACGCATGCACGTGCCCTTCCATGAAGGCCTCCTGGGCCTGCGAGACGAACACGCGGTGGACGGCTTTGCCCGAGTACGACAGGCGCAGCGTGAACAGATGGCACTTGACCGCCTCGCCGGCCAGGCGCACCCACACCTCGGCGAAGTCCACCTCCGCCTCGGCACCCGGAGCGTGGAGCTGCGGCACCATCGCGTCCTTCGCCCGCCGTCCCGCCCGCTCCTCAGCCTGGATCTCCGGGCGCCGCCAAGCCACGTAGTCGACGACGGTCGAGTACGACGCCTGCGCGAAGTCGTACTCGGTCAGCAGCCGGTCGAAGATCCGTCGCACCGCGTGCTTCTGCTTGCGCGGCGCGGCCAGGTCTTCGCGCAGCATCGCATCGATCCACGCCTTGGCCGGGTCCAGCACGCTCCCGCGCGGAACCGGGGTCTTACGCGGCGGCGGGACCGCCGAGGCCAGCGCCTGGCGCACGGTACGCCTGTGCACCCCGTACTTCTCCGACAACGCCCGCTGCGATATAGAAGGATCCAACCGCCGATCGCGCCTGATGGCAGCGAACAGCTCAACCGCGACAAACCCACTTCCGGCCTTCCGACGCGACCGACTAACGGTCACACCATCCGCCCATAAGCTCGTCACCTTGTGCGATTCACTCGATCGGGGGCGCGGCACCGATCACCACAGTGGAGCCAGATCAACTTCCCCAACCTGGGGCCAAATCAGCTCGGCAGCACGGGGCCAATGGAAGTTCTCACAGACAGAGCGACGGCGAGCGCTCCCGGGTGGCGACCCACGGGGTGTCACCCGGCGGGTCGGGCGCGGAACGGGCCGTGGACGCGTCCCGGAACTCTCCGCGGGGCGGTTGCCCCGCGGCGGCCGGGATCTCCGCCTTCGTGCAGGTCGGAGGCTTGGGCGGGCAGCGCGCGGGGGCATGCGCGGGGGCGCGCGGGTTCCGGAACCAGGCTCCTGGTTCCGGAACCGACGCAGAGCGTTGACCTAGGTCCGCCTGTTTCTCATAATCCCCCGCAAGTGCTTCACCCACCGAGCGGGGGTGACGCAGGCCCGGGACCGTAAACGTTTCCGGATCACCGGGCCGGTGTGCCGCCCGCTCAGAGTAGATCGGAACGACGGTGTTTCGAACCCGAGATCCACACCGGATCACCCACCCCCGGACCTCCGGGCCACGCTCCTCGACGCGCCTGTCCCGGCGTGTCCTGGCCTGGATCGCGGCGCCTGCCCTGGCGATCGCGCTCAGCGCCGCGGTCGGCGCCTCCCCCGCCTCGGCCACCACCGTCCCCGGCGCCCCC
>FSXZ01000761.1_pt1 | contig 15180 bp, 14 predicted proteins | sample 1638121 | NCBI WGS metagenome assembly FSXZ01 (sample SAMEA3914788, study PRJEB12502) | metagenome | biome: forest; material: soil | place: Canada | collected 2011-07-03 | depth 0.1 m
ATACCCCGGCGTCCACGGCGCGACCGCCCCGACCCAGCCCGGCAGAATCGCGAGCGGGACGAGGCTGCCGCTGAGGCAGGTCACGGCCAGCGCGCCGACGTCGGACGCGGCGGCGAGTTGCCCCGGAGTGCGCGTCCACGCACCGACGGCCAGGCCGATGCCCGACACGCACAGGCCCCAGAGCACCACCATCAGCGGCAACCGCCAGGACCCGGCCGCGATGCCGAAGCCGAAAGCCGCATCGGCGAAGGCGAACAGGACGAGCTGCTGGACGGCGAAGACCACCGCGAGCGGAGCAGCCTTGCCCACCAACACCGTCAGCCCGCCGACCGACCCGGCCCGCAGCCGGTCCCAGGTGTGCCAGGTCCGTTCGGACAGCAAGCTCTGCCCCGCGACGTCGAGGGCGAGCAGGGTGAACATCACCGCCATACCCGGTGCCTGCTGGTCGATCGGCACTCCCCCACCCGCACCCCCCCCAGCGCCCGCCGGGTCCAGCCGGGCGTACACCGGTCGCAGCATGCTGAGCAGCACCATCGCCATGACCGTATACGCGAGGAACGTACCCGGATCGCGCGCCAAAAGCACAGTGGTGTGCCGAGCGAGGACGAGCCACCGCCGTAGCCAGGATGTCGAGGGGGACGATGCGCAAGCCATGGCTGCTGACGTGCCAGCGGGTTCAGCCCCAGCCAGCGGGCCTGTTATCTCAGTGGCCATGTGCATGCTCCGCGGTGTCGGCCGTCAGGTGTCGGTAGAGGTCGTCGAGCGTCGGCTCCCGGATCTCGATCCGCTCGACCCGCCCGACCCGGTCGCCGAGCGAAGTCAGCACTCGTGCGAGCGTCCGCGCGGGTTGGCCGGTGACGAAGCTGAGCCCGTCCCGCTCCTCCTCCTCGCGCGCGAAGCCGAGCGCCACCGTGCTCGGCAGCCCCGCCAGCAGCTCCTCACGCCGCCCCCGCGCGACGATCCGCCCGGCCTGCGCCACAGCCACTGTCGCGTCGAGCTCTTCCAACTCGGGCAGGTAGTGGGTGGTGTAGCAGACCGCTGCCCCCTGCGCGGCGCGGTCGCGCACCACCGCGAGCAGGGCCTGGCGGGTGACCGGGTCGGCCCCGACCGTCGGCTCGTCGAGGAGGAGTATCGGCGGTCGCGGCAGCAGCACGGTGGCTGCCTGCGCGCGGCGCTGCTGACCGCCGGAGAGTGCCGAGACCGGACGATCGAGTGCCTCGGTGAGCATCATCGCCTCGGCGATCGCCTCGATCTCACTCCGCAGGGTCCTGCGTCGCAGTCCGGCCAGGCCGCCGAAGAACCGGAGGTTCTCGCGCAACGTGGCACTCGGGTAGAGCGCGATCTCCTGCGGCGCGTATCCGATCAGGGCCCGCGCCCGGGCCGGGGACGCGCCGACGTCGCCGCCGCCGAGCAGCACCCGCCCCGCGTCCGGCCGGTCCAGCCCCGCGCAGACCCGCGCGAAAGTCGTCTTGCCGGCGCCGTTGTGCCCGAGCAGCCCGCAGATCTCGCCCGCCTCGATGCGCAGTTCGAACCCGTCCAGCGCCGCGACCGCGCCGAAGCGTTTGCGCAGGCCCCGTGCCTCCAGCATGCCTTCACCCTCCCGAGAGTGTACGCTGTACATATACAGCGTATCTTAACCCCGGAGACGGGAGAAGGAGAACCATGCGACCGGCCCGGATCAGCCGCGCCCAGGTGCTCGACGCCACCCTCGACCTCGCCGCGGAAGCCGGGCTCGCCGCCGTCACGATGCGCGCCGTCGCGGCCCGGCTCGAGGTCACCCCCATGGCGCTCTATCGGCACGTGGGCGACAAACAAGGCCTGCTCGACGGCCTCGTCGAGCGGCTGATGGCGCAGATCGCCGACGCAGCCGACGCCACCACCGACGGTGCCGCGCCCGGGCACGACGCAGACCCCGACGACGACTGGCGCGCCACCCTCCGCGCCCTCGCGACGTCCATCCGCGCCGTCGCCCGCCGCTACCCCGACCTGTTCCCCCTGCTGTTCCAGCGCCGCGCCGTCACCGAAGGCGCCCAAGCCCCCCGCCAATCCGTCTACGCCGCGCTGCGCGGCGCAGGCGTTCCCGAATCGGAACTGCCCGCCGCCGAGCGCATGCTCTCCACCTTCGTCTACGGCTTCGCCGCCTCGGAGGCGGGCGGCCGGTTCGCCGGCCTCGACATCGAATCCGAGTTCGATTACGCCGCGCAGCACGTGGAGCGGCTCATCGAGGCCATCGCCGCCGACGGCCGCCGCTGACGCCGAGTCAGCCGGGCAGCAGGCCGAGCAGGGTGCCACTCCGGAGCAGCTGCTGTGAAAGGATCGGCCCCCGTGACCGAGACAGTGCTTTCCTTCGCTGAAAAGCCGACCCTTGTCGGCGAACTCGTCCTGCTGCGCCCCGTCGGCCCTGCGGACGTGCCCGGGCTACTCGAGATGATCGAGGACCCCGAAAGCATGCGGCTGACCGGCTCGCACGCCGAACTCGATGTCGCGGTCGCGCAGAACTGGTACGCCACCCGCGCCGATCACGACGACCGCATCGACCTCGCCGTCATCGACCGCGCGAGCGGCGAGTACGTCGGCGAGGTCGTGCTGAACGAACTCGACAACGACAACCGCTCGTGCGGCTTCCGTATCTGCCTGATCGGGCCGCGCGCGTTCGGCCGCGGATTCGGCACGGAGGCGACGCGGCTGGTGCTGGCCCACGCGTTCGAGACGGTCGGGGTGAATCGGATCGAGCTCGAGGTCTACGCCTTCAACCCGCGCGCCCGGCACGTCTACGAGAAGGTCGGCTTCGTCCACGAGGGCACCAAGCGCCAGTCGCTGCGCTGGGACGGCGAGTGGGTGGACACGCACCTGATGGGCATGCTCGCCGACGACTGGGAGAAGCAGGAGCACGCGACGCGATAGCGCAGACCCCACCCCACCGACACCACCCCGCCTTCACCACTCAGCGCCCTGCCTCGGCGAGGGCGTCGAGGATGGACTTGGTGCCGCCGTGGGCGGTGTGGCCGCCGTCGACGGGGATTTCGGCGCCGGTGATGTAGGAGGCGTGGGCGGACAGCAGGAAGACGACGAGGTCGGCCACTTCGGTGGGGGCGCCTTCGCGGCCGAGGAGGGTCTGCTGGACCGTGGCGCGGAGGAAGACGGGGTCGGCGCCGGCCGAGATGGGGGTGTCGATGGGGCCGGGGTGGACGATGTTGACGCGGATTCCGCGGGGGGCCAGTTCGATCGCGGCGACCTTCGTCAGGCCGCGCAGCGCCCACTTCGAAACCGTGTAGGCGGCGGCGTGGTGGGCGGTCAGGCCGGCGATGGAGCCGATGTTGACGATCGAGGCGCCGGCAGACTGTTTCATCAGCGGCGCGAGGGTCCTGATACCGAGCATCGCTCCGGTGAGGTTGACCGCCATCGTCCGGTCCCAGCCCTCGCGGTCCACCTGGAGCAGGCGGGGGCGGTAGGGGACGCCGGCGTTGTTCACCAGGCCGTGTAAGTCTCGGTCCTGTTCGGTGAGCCACCGCGCCAGTTCATCCCACTGCTGCTCGCTGCTGACGTCGAGGTGGCGGTACACGCAGGAGCCCGCGACGACTCCCGCGGCGGTTCCCGCAGCACCCTGGGTCAGCCGCTCGGCCAGTGCGCGGCCGTCCTCGTCCAGCACGTCCGTGGCCACGACGTGGGCGCCCGCCGCGACGAGCAGTTCCGCTTCGGCGGCGCCCTGGCCGCGGGCGGCTCCGGTGACGACCACGGTCTTGCCGCTCAGTCCCCGTCCCAATTCCGCTCCGGTCATGTCTCAGCCTCCTTGCATCGGGTCGTGCAGCAGGCCGTGCACCACGTCCTGGCCCAGCAGGTCCAGCAGTTCCGTCGTGAACGCGGCGTCCACCAGGATGAACGCCATCCGCGCGGTCTGTGCGGCGCGGTTCTCCCAGCGGTGGTCGGTGCCGCGCTGGACGACGACGTCGCCGGGGGTCAGCACGCGTTCGGCGCCGTCGTCGAGGATGAGGACGACCTCGCCTTCGAGCACGATGCCGTAGTCGACGGTCTGGGTCCGGTGGGTCGGGGAGACCACGCCGGGCGGGAACTCGTTGATCCGGATCTTGGTGCCGCGCGGGGCGGGGGGCACGGTCAGGTCGCGCCGGGTGGGCTCGGGCTCGGCGGGGGCGAGCGGGGCCGGGGCGGCGTCGGTGTTCCAGAGTTCGTAGAACAGGGCACCGTCCGGGGCGGTGCGCACGACGGGCGGTGCGCCGTCGTGCAGGAAGACGGATCTACCTCGCGCGTCGTGTCCGGTCACCACGCGCCTGGGGATGGTCGGCATGGATCCATCCCAGCACGCGCGGGCGCCCGGGTCAGCCCCTTCGGCGATCTTCAACCGACATGGTTGGTATACGTGTCGGCGAACAGCGCGCGCTGGGCTCCGTCGTCGGCCGGGAGCGAGGCGGCGACCTCGACCAGGGTGCGGCGCAGCCAGGCGTGGTCGGGGGCGCCGGCCCGGTCCGGGTGCCACCACAGGGTTTCCACCAGGTCCACCCGCCCGAAGGGCGGGTCGAGCACGGTCAGCCCGGCCGGGACGGCGACGCGGCGGGCGAGGCGCTCGGGCATGATCGCGACGAGGTCGGTGCCGGAGACGAGGAAGGGCAGCGGGAGCCAGCCGACGGTGCTCACCTGCACCCGCCGGCGCACGCCGAGTTCGTCCAGGACCCGGTCGGCCGGGGCGACGTGGGTGCGGCTGGAGCTGCGCACGGCGTGCGGCAGGACTTCGAGGTCGGCCAGGCTCAGGGTGCCGTGGCGCAGCCGCGGGTTGGCCGGGTCGACGATGCACACGAAGCGGTCCCGGAACAGGGGTTCGTGGGCGCCCTCGAAACCGAAGCCGAGCGGTCCGATGAAGGCGTCGCAGTGCATCAGGCCGCGTTCGGATTCGTGCATGTCCGGCGGGATCGCGTCGAGTTCGAGGCGGACGCCGGGGGCGAGTTGGGAGACGCGGCGCAGCAGCGGCTCGCCGAGGATGGTGGTGGCGTAGTCGCTGACGGCGAGTCGGAAGACGCGGTCGCTGTGCACCGGGTCGAAGGCGCGGCCGGTGCCGAGGGCGGCCTCGACCGCGCTCAGGGTGCGCCGGACCGAGGGCACCAGGGTTTTGGCGAAGGGGGTCAGTTCGTAGTCGCGCCCGACCCGGACCAGCAGTTCGTCCTGGTAGTGCCGGCGCAGCCGGGCCAGCGCGGTGCTCATGGCCGGCTGGCTCTTGCCGATCTTCGCCCCGGCCTTGGTGACGTTGCCCTCCTCCAGCAGAGCCTTGAGCGCGACCAGGAGGTTCAGGTCCGTTCCGCCGAGGGCCATGGGCTACCACCGTCCGTTTCCACGCATCGTCGCGTGCCACCGATAATCCGGCATCGTCTCCCGGCCTTCCGCGCGGGTCAGCCCTGTGTTACCGGATTGTTACCAGCCGGTGGACAGGGCCGGACGCCGCCTCAGGGTCGCCGAAGCCGTCACGGCTACCATGGGCCGCATGAGCCGCGCCGACTCTCCCGCCGACGCACCGTCCGTCGCCGTGACCACCGCCGCCCGCGACGGGGCGGGGCAGGCCCGGGTCGCGGCCGGGCTGCGCACCGCGATCCAGTCCGGCGAATTCGCGCCGGGGGCGCGGCTGGTGGAAGCCGATCTGATGGACCTGTTCGGGGTCTCCCGCGCCGGGGTGCGCCTGGCCCTGGCCGAGCTGGCCGCGGACGGTCTGGTCGAACGGGTGCAGAACAAGGGTGCGCGGGTGCGCGTGGTCGGGATCGCGGAGGCGGTGGAGATCGTCGAGTGCCGGATGGCGCTCGAGGGGCTGTGCGCGGCGAAGGCGGCCGGGCGGGCCACCGCGGCCGAGCACGCCGAACTCAGGGGACTGATCGATCGGATGCGGTCCGCGGCCGCGGCCGGGGACGCGCTCGGCGCCTCGGAGCTGGGCCATCAGGTGCACCGGCGGATCCAGGAGATCTCCGGCCAGGTCACCGCGCAGCGCACGATCGAGCGGTTGCGCGGGCAGTTGGTGCGCCATCAGTTCCGGCTGGCGCTGCGGCCGGGGCGGGCGCGCGAGTCGTTGCGCGAGCACGCCGCGGTGGTCGAGGCGGTGGTGGCCGGGGACCCGGAGAAGGCCGAGGCGGTGATGCGCGAGCACCTGCGGCAGGTCGCCCGCGCGCTGGAGCAGGGTGCGTATCCGGCGCCCGGGTTTCCGGCGCCGCGCATTGCGGGGATGGCGCCTACGCCGGGAACGCCCGCGCGCTGAGCGGCGCCGCGCCCGCGGGGGGCGCGCAGGGCCCGCCGTGCCCCAGGTCCCGGGCGCGTGCGGGATCGGTTATCTTCTTCTCAGCATCTTCAGCTTCTTCAGCACCCGCGCTGACCTGCGCGGGAATGGTGATTTTCTCATGAGAGGGCGGCATCGTGGCCGACGTCGGAGGTGTCGACCTCAATCTGCTGCTCGCCCTCGGCGCGCTGCTGGAGGATCGCAATCTGACCCGTGCGGGGGTCCGGATCGGCATGAGCCAGCCCGCGATGAGCGCGGCGCTGGCGCGGCTGCGCAAGCACTTCGGGGACGAGTTGCTGGAGCGGGAGGGGCGCGGCTACCGGCTGACCGAGCTCGGCGGGCAGCTGCTGCCGACGGTGCAGGAGGCGCTGCGGCAGATGGAGGCGACCATGGACCGCTCGCCCGAGTTCGATCCGGCCGGCTCCGACCGGGAGTTCTCCATCGCGGCCTCCGACTACACCGTCTCGATCCTGGCCGATCCGCTGCTGCGGCGGGTCAAGCAGGCGGCGCCCGGGATTCGGCTGGAACTGCACCCGATTCCGACCGACATGTCCTTCTCCGCGCACGGGATCGCCAAGCACGACGTGGTGGTCGGGCCGCTGGGGTACGCGTTTCCGGGGCGGCGGATGGAGTTGTTCCGGGACCGCTTCGTGTGCCTGGTGGATCCGGCCAATCCGCGGCTGCGCGACGGAAAGCTCACCCTCGAGGACGTCGCCGAGCTCCCGCACGCGGTACCGACCTTCGGGCATGAGGCGCCGACTCCGGCGGACCGGCATCTGGATCTGCTCGGCATCTCCCGGCATGTGCAGGTGACGGTGGTGGGCTGGCTGACGGTGCCGTTCGTGGTGGCGGGCACCGGGCTGCTGGCGATCGTGCCGGAACGGTTGGCCCGGCGGGTGGCCGACACGGTGCGGCTGACCATCGTGGATCCCCCCTTCGGCCGGGTGGAGCTGGTCGAGACCGCGTTCTGGCACCCCAGCCGCGGCGCCGACCCGGCCGCGCGCTGGCTGCTGCGCACCCTCCAGGACACCGCCGCAGCGCTCTGATCTCGGCGCATCCATGCAGTTCAGGCAACTATGCCTGGGGGCATGGCTGGCATCGCGGATCGGTATTTCCGCTTGATCGTCCGCGCTCCTAGCCTCATGCCATGACCACAGCACAGCTTCCCGCGCCCTTCGCCCTCGGCGTCTTCGGCGCGCCGGACGCGGGCACCGCGCCGGGCTTCACCGGTCTGGTGCGCGGGGACCGGGTGCTCGACGTCTCCGGACTCGGCACCGTCAACACCCTGTTGGCCGACTGGGACGCGTCCCTGGCCCGGCTGGCCGAGCTGGCCGAGACCGCGGATCCGGCGGACTGGCTGGAGCGGGCGGACCTCGCGGTGCGCTGCCCGGTCGAGCCGCGCCAGATCCTGCAGTGCGGGGCGAACTACCGCAAGCACGTGGTGGACATCGTCCTGGCCGAGCGCCGGGCCAACCTGTCCACCACCGGGCACAACGCGGACGTGCCGGAGGAAGAGGCGCGCGCCTGGGCGGAGCAGATGATGGACGAGCGGGCGCGCACCGGCAGCCCGTACGTCTTCAGCGGCCTGCCGAGCGCGCTCACCGGCCCGCACGACGAGATCGTGCTGCCGGCGCGCGGCGAGAAGCACGACTGGGAGCTGGAACTCGCGCTCGTCATCGGCCGCCCGGCCCGGCATCTGACCCGGGAGAACGCGCTCGAGCACGTGGCCGGATACACCATCTGCAACGACGTGACGACCCGTTCGCTGGTCTACCGGCAGGACCTCAGGGCGATCGGTACGGACTGGTTCGCGGCGAAGAACGCCCCGACCTTCCTGCCGACCGGGCCGTATCTGGTGCCCGCGGCCTTCGTGCCGGACCCGGCCGCGCTGCGCATCACCCTGACGCACAACGGGGTGGTGCGGCAGGACGAGTCGGTCTCCGACCTGCTCTTCGACATCCCGTCGATCCTCGTCTATCTCACCTCGATCACCGAGCTGCGTCCCGGCGACCTGGTGCTGACCGGTTCGCCCGCGGGCAACGGCATGCACTGGGGCGTGTTCCTGGACGAGGGCGACGTGGTGGAGGGCACCATCTCCGGCCTCGGCACACAGCGCAACACCTGCGTGCGCGAGCAGAGCAGCCAGAACTAGAGGACCCGCAATGACCGACAGCCTGATCACCCATCTGCGCCACGTGGACCTGGCGATACCCGACTACGCGCGGCAGCTCGCGTTCTACACCGATGTCTGGGGTCTGACGCAGGTGGCCGGGGACACCGGGATCGCCTTCCTGGCGGCCGAGGGTTCGCCCGAGCGCTACGTCATCCGTCTGCGCAAGGACGCCAAGCGCCTGGACCTGGTCTCCTTCGGGGCGGCCACGAGTCAGGACGTGGACACGATCGCGGAGCGGTTGATCGCGAAGAACGTGCCGCTGGTGGCCGAGCCGGGCGCGCTGGCGACCGAGGGCGGCGGATACGGGCTGCGCTTCTTCGACCTCGACGGCCGGACCATCGAGGTCTCCGCGGACGTCGCGGTGCGCGAGCACCGGCGGCTGCAGGAGCGCGAGTCGATCCCGGTACGCCTCTCGCACGTGGTGCTCAACGGCACCGACCCGGACCGCACCGCGCTGTGGTACGCCGACGTGCTCGGCTTCCGCCTCAGCGACACCCTGGCCGGGGCGGAGATGGGCACCGTCATGAACTTCATGCGCTGCAATCCCCGCCACCACTCGGTCGCCTTCGCCCGCGGCCCGCACGTCTCGCTGCACCACGTCTCCTTCGAGATGCGCGGCGTCGACGAGTTCATGCGGGGGGCGGGCCGGGTGATCCGCTCCGGCGCCAAGCTGGTCTGGGGCCAGGGCCGGCACCTGGCCGGGGACAACACCTACTCCTACTTCCTGGATCCGCAGGGCAACACCATCGAGTACACCACCGAGCTGGCCGAGCTCGACGAGGACACCTGGCACCCGCACGTCTACGACATGCACGACGAAGCGGTCCAGGACCAGTGGGGCACCGCGAACCCGATGAACGAGCTGGTCGCCCGCGAATCCTTCAACGATGTGGACCCCGGCCTCTTCTGCGCCCCGCCGGTGTGATCCCGCAGCCGCCGCGGCTCCTTCCCCCTCCCCCCTCCCCCCTCCCCTCCTTCTATCAGTCAACGGAGACTGCCCCATGAGAATCCCCTCCCGGCCGGTGGCCGGACTGACCGCGCTCGCTCTGACCGCGGGCCTGGGCCTGTCCGCATGCTCCTCCTCGAAGAAGGCGGCCGCCGCCGGTTCGAGTTCGGCGAGCAGCAGCTGCGGCACCATCCCGAACACCTCCCCGTCCGACCCGGACGGCGTGCTCACCGCGCTCTCCAGCGATCTCAAGGCCCTGTACAACGGCTACCCCACCGCCGTGCACAAGAGCGCCTTCGCCTCCTGGAAGCCGTCGTCGAGCACGAACAAGACGGTGGGGCTGCTGCTGTCCGAGACGAACAACGGCTACCAGCTCGCGCTCCAGTCCATCCTGGAGGGCCAGCTCAAGGCGGCCGGGTACACGGTGGACGCGGTCACCTCCTCGGACCAGGTGACCGACCAGGTGGCCGACTTCAACCAGATGGTGGAGCAGAAGGTCGCGCTGATCGTCTACGAGCCGCTCTCCTCCTCGGCGTTCACCACGGCGGTGGCGAACGCGGCGAGCGCGAGCATCCCGTCGATCTCGCTGATCAACTCGGTGGACAGCGCGGACACCATCAGCCTGGGCGCCAACGACTGGCTGCAGGGCGCCGAGATGGCCCAGGACGTGGCCAAGGAGATCGGCGGCAGCGGCAAGGTGCTGGACGTGCACGGCATCTCCGGCGTCGGCATCGACACCGCGACGTATCAGGGCATCAAGGCCGTGTTCGCGCAGTGCCCGGGCATCAGCACGGACGACTCGATCTACGACCAGTTCGCCGATTCCACCGCGAAGAGCTCGGTGCAGACCTACCTGTCCACGCACCCGCAGAAGATCGCGGCGGCGATGACCTCCGGCGCCGGCGCCACCGGCGTGCTCGAGGGCTTCCAGGCCGCGGGCAAGACCGTGCCGGTCATCGCGAACGACTCGCTCGAGGACGGCCAGCTCGCCTACTGGTACCAGAACAAGAGCTCGTACAACGGCGTGGGCATCACCGCGACCCCGCCGCAGCTGGCCACGGCCGCGACCACGCTGGTCAAGGACCTGTTCGCGGGTGACGGGGTGAAACTGTCGGCGGTCGTGCTGGACACCCCGCTGGTGACGAACGACAACGTGGCCGACTGGTACACCGCGGACATGACCACCTCGTCCACCGGCAACGCCGGCGGCCCGGCCTCGCTCGACGTACTGCCGGCCGGCGAGCTCGACCAGATCCTGTCGAACGCCAACTGAGCCGAGCCAGACCCCTCACGGACTGCGGGAACGAATGAGCACATGGACACGATGACACTGCTGACGGTGGAGGGACTGGCCAAGTCCTTCGGCCCCACCAAGGCGCTGCGCGCCTGCTCGCTGGAGTTGCGGGCGGGCGAGGTGCACGCGCTGATGGGCGAGAACGGATCGGGCAAGTCCACCCTGGTGAAGATCCTCTCCGGGGTGCACCGGCCGGACACCGGCCGCATCCTGCTGGCCGGCGCCGCGGGCCCGGCCCCGGCGGCGCCGCGCGGACCGCGGGCGGCGATCGCCTCGGGCGTGGCCACCGTGTTCCAGGAGGTGCAGTGCGTTCCCGCACAGTCCGTGCTGGAGAACCTCTGGCTGGGTGTGGACGGGATCGTGCGCCGGGCCGGCGGCGCGGCGCGGATCCCGGCCGGGCAGCGGCGGGAACGGGGCGCCGCCGTGCTCACCCGGCTGCTCGGGGCCTGCCCGGACCTCGACGCCCCGGCCGGTTCGCTCTCGCTGAGCGAGCGCCAGGCCGTGGCGATCGGGCGGTCGCTGTTGCGCGATCCCCGGGTGCTGATCCTGGACGAGGCCACCTCCGCGCTGGACGTGGCCACCCGGGACCGGTTGTTCGAGGCCTGCCGGGAGTTGACCGCGGGCGGCGGGGCGGTGCTGTTCATCTCGCACCGGATGGACGAGGTGGAGCAGATCGCGGACCGGGTGACGGTGCTGCGTTCCGGCGAGAGCGTGGGCACGCTGGAGCGGGAACAGGCCGACATCGACACGCTGGTGCGGCTGATGACCGGCGGTGAGCGTCTGGTGCGGCGCGAGGCCCGGGAGCGGGTCGAGCCCGGCGCGGTGGTGCTCGCCGGCGACGGCCTGGACCTGCGGGCCGGGGAGATCGTGGGCCTGGCCGGGCTCGAGGGCCAGGGTCAGGACGAGTATCTGCGTGCTCTGCGGGCGAAGGCCGGCGGCGTGCGGGTGGCCGCGGTGGCCCGGGACCGCCGGGAGGAGTCGATCTTCCCGCCGCTGAGCATCCGGGAGAACTTCACCGCGGCCACCCTGCGCCGGGACGCGCGGGCCGGGCTGATCTCCCCCTCCCGGGCCCGGGAGCGGTTCGCCGGGTACCGGGAGAAGCTGAAGATCAAGATCGGCCGGGACGCGGACCCGATCACCACGCTGTCCGGCGGCAACCAGCAGAAGGTGGTGATCGCCCGGGCGCTGGCCGACGATCCGCAGGTGCTGCTGCTCAACGACCCCACCCGGGGCATCGACATCGGGGCCAAGCACGACGTCTACGCGCTGCTGCGCGACCTCGCGGCCGCGGGCATGGCGATCGTCATGCTCTCGACCGAGGTGGACGAGCACCTGGAACTGATGGACCGGGTGCTGGTCTTCCGCGAGGGCGAGCCGGCCGCGCAACTGCCGCACCCGGAGTTGACCCGGGCCGCGCTGGTGACCGAGTTCTTCGGCCCCGCGGCGGATCGGGACGCGGCGCCGGACCGGCCCGAGGAGCGAATAGCGGCGCCCGCAGCCGAATCCCCGGGCCAACGGGCCCTGCGGTTCGCGGCGGAGCGCACCTGGGTGGTGCCCGGGGTGCTCGCGCTGGCGCTGCTGATCGCGAACGCGGTGGCCCAGCACAGCTTCCTGCAATGGCATTCCTGGATCCTCACCTTCGCCGAACTGGCCACCCCGGCGCTGGCCGCGATGGCCTCGACCCCGGCGATCCTGGGCGGGTCCGGCGGCATCGACATCTCCATCGCACCGCTGTTCGTGTTCGTCTCCGTGGTGGTCGAGGTCATGTTGCTGGGCAACGGGATCGGCGGCGCGGCCGTGGTGATCCCGGTGGCGGTGCTGGTCGGGGCCGCGATCGGGGCGGTCAACGGCGCGCTGGTGAACTACGGCCGGTATCAGGCCGTGGTCGCCACGCTGTGCATGAACTTCATCCTCTCCGGCGTCGCGCTCTCCTACGCGCCGGCCCCGGCCGGCGGCACCACCGGCTGGCTGACCTCGCTGGGCACCACCGTGGCGGGCGTCCCCGGCGGGCTGATCCTGCTGGCGGTGCCGCTGCTGGCCTGGTTCGGGCTGGGGCGCACGCCCTTCGTGCGGACGCTGTGCGCGGTCGGCGGCAGCGAGACCACGGCGTACACGGCGGGCGTGAACGTCCCGGCCGTGCGCACCCTGGGCTACGCGCTGGGCGGCGCGATCGCGGGTCTGGCCGGCCTGGCCATCACCGCGCAGCTGCACCAGGCCGAGGCCGACACCGGCTTCATCACCCCGTTCGTGCTGATGGCCATCGCCGCCGTCGCCCTCGGCGGGACCCCGCTGACCGGCGGCCGCGGCAGCCTGGTCGGCTCGCTGATCGGCGCGGCGGTGATCTTCCTGGTGGAGAACCTGCTGGGCGCGCTGCACATCTCCTCGTTCTGGTCCCAGGCCGTGTACGGGGCCACCCTCATCGCGGCCGTGCTGTTCGCGGCCCGCACCCTCGGCTCGGGCAGGAGCACCCGATGAACCGCCTCAGTACCCTGTCGAACCTGCCGCGCCGGCTGCCGCTGCTGCAGATCGCCGTGCTGGTCGTGCTCGTGCTCTACGTCGGGCAGAAGGACGCCGACTTCAGCTGGGCCGACCTGTTCGCCCCGATCCTGCTGCAGGCCTCGTTCCTGGGCATCGCGGCGGCCGGGCAGACGCTGGTGGTGCTCGTCGGCGGGCTCGACTTCGCCCTCGCCGCGTACATCGTGGCGGGCGATCTGATCATCACCCACCTGGTCGGCAACGAGCACTGGAACTTCGCCGCGGCGGCCGCGCTGGTGGCGGTGATCTGCCTGGCCGGGGGCGGGTTCACCGGCTGGGTGTGCCACCGGTTCCAGCTGGAGCCGCTGGTGATCACCCTCGCCATGAGCTCGGTCGTGGTGGGCGCGCTGGTCGGCACGAACACCACGCTGCTCAACGGCTCCGGGCCGGGCTGGCTCCAGACCTTCTCCCAGGCGGACGCGAAGACCTTCGGCCTGCCGATCCCCCCGATCGTCTCGTTCTGGATCGTGCTGGCCGCGGTGATCTCGCTGGTGCTGCTGCGCACGCCCTGGGGCCGGGCGGTGTACCTGGCCGGCTCCGGGCCGCGCGCGGCCGACCTCTCGGGTGTGCGCACCCGCCGGGTGTGGGCCGGCACCTACGCGGCCAGCGCGCTGCTGGCCGGACTGGCCGGGGTGCTGCTGGCCGGGTACAGCACCGGCGGCGACACCAACATGGGCAACTCCTACCTGTTCCCGGGCCTGGCCGCGGTCATCGTGGGCGGCACCATGATGGGCGGGCGCGGCGACTACCTGCGCACCTGTCTCGGGGCCCTGATCGTGACCTCCCTCAACTTCCTGATCTCCGTGCTGAACATCACCTCGGCGGGCGCCCAGTCCGTCATCCCCGGCGTCCTGATCCTGCTGTTCGTCGCGTTCTACGGGCGCGAGCGGCGCCTGCGGGACCGGGTCTAGCACCGCACAAGAGAGAGAACCACCCATCATGCGACTGCATCACGCCGGGTTGAGCGTGCCCGATCTCGAGCGCTCCCTGGACTGGTACTGCCGGGCGTTCGAGCTGAGCGAGGGCCACCGGTTCCACGTCCCCTCCATCGGCCTGCGCGGCGTGTTCGCGCTCGACCCGCAGGGCGCGGGCGTGGAACTGCTGGAGAAGTCCGGCGCGCTGCCCGGGGTCAACCGGGCGGACCCGCCCTCGGCCAACTCCGTGCACGGCTTCAACCACGTCTGCTTCGAGGTCGAGGAACTCGAGTCCGCGTACCGCAGGGCGCTGGCGGCCGGCGGCACCGAGGTCTGGGGCCCGCGCCCGGCGCCGGAGCCGGGGGTGCGGATGGCCTACCTGTCCGACCTCGACGGCAATCTCATCGAACTGATCCAGCGGATGGACGAGGGGGACCGGTCGTGAGCGCGGCGGACGAGGCGACGCTGGAGGCGCAGGTCTCCGGCGAGGTATACCGGCGCGGCGCGGCGGGCTACGAGGAGGCCAGGCTCGACTCGGTGTGGAACGCGCGCAAGCCCGCGGCGTACCCGGCGGTGATCGTGATCGCGGCGGACGAGCGGGACGTGGCCGCGGCGGTGGGCTTCGCGCGTGAGCACGGGCTGAGGGTCACGGTGCGCTCGGGCGGCCACAGCTGGTACGGCATCCACCTGCGCCAGGACTGCCTGCTGCTGGACCTGTCCCGGCTGCGCGGGATCAGCGTGGACCCGGCGGCGCGCACGGCCGCGGTGGAGTCGGGCGTGGTCGGCCTCGAGGTCTACGAGGCGCTGGCCGAGCACGAGCTGTTCTTCCCGGTCGGCCACGGCCCGGACGTGGGCCTGGCGGGCTTCATGCTGGGGGGCGGTTACGGGTGGAACTCCGGCCACCTGGGCCCGGCCTGCTTCTCCATCCTCGCGGTGGACGTGGTGACCGCGGACGGCGAGTTCCTGCACTGCGACGAGACGCGGAACACGGACTTCCTGTGGGCCGCGCGCGGCGGCGGGCACGGCCAGTTCGCCGTGATCACCCGGTTCCAC
>FSXZ01000520.1_pt1 | contig 15146 bp, 15 predicted proteins | sample 1638121 | NCBI WGS metagenome assembly FSXZ01 (sample SAMEA3914788, study PRJEB12502) | metagenome | biome: forest; material: soil | place: Canada | collected 2011-07-03 | depth 0.1 m
CACCCAGGTGCTCGAGGCGCTCACGGCCTGCTCGACGGTGCCGGGGATGATCTCCACGATCACCTTGCCCTCGAGCGAGCCGTAGCTGCCCCAGTTGTCCGCCTTGGCGGCGGTGTCCAGGTCCGGGTAGAGCGTGCCGTCGGACTTGGTGAGCAGGTCGGCCGGGGTGTACAGGACGCTGCCGAGGTTCGCCTTGATGTAGCCGTCGAACTCGGTCGGGTTCATGCCGAGGGTGTCGTAGAACCCGTTCTTCATCTCGATCTTGACCATCAGCGGCCCGTGCGCGGGGTGCGCCAGCATCCAGATCCGGATGTCGTCGAGGCAGCTGTCCAGGTTCTGGTTGCGGTCGCCGGTGTAGAGGTCGGCCGCGGTGCCGGCCTGCACGCAGTTGTTGGAGCTGGCCAGCGGATCGCTGTGGCTCACGTCCCACTTGCCGTTGAGCACGTTGGCCCAGGTGTCCAGCTCGACCAGTGAGGTGCCGGTGTCCAGGGCGTTCGCCAGATAAGTGTAGGTGGAGGAGTCGTCGTAGGTGTTGTGGATGCCGGTGCCGGTGACCGCGGCCAGGCTCAGTGCACTGACGCTGTCGGCCTGGGCCGGGGCGGCGACGGCGCCGAGCGCGGCGCCGAACAGCAGGGCGGCGGCGAGCAGTCGGGGGAGCGCCTTGCGGCGGCGCGGCAGGGTGGGTGTGGGCATGATCGTCTCCAGGCGAGGGTGTCCGTGGGGGCGTTGCCGAGACGGTTCGGCCGAGTGGGCGGGCCGAGCCAGCACGCATACTGACACAGCCGAAAGGGGTCGTCGAGGGCTGCGACGAAAAAATGGACCGCCGTTCATCTTCATCAGAATGTGCAGTTCAAGAGGACTGAGAGCGTTCACACACGAGCCCCCTCCGGTTTGCTCTGCGGGGGCAGGACGTCACCGTCACCCTGGACGCGAGCCGGCCGGGCTTCGCCGCGGCCGACGCCACTGCGCCGCCGGCCGGTCAGAGCGTCCAGACCAGGGCGGCGGAGCCGTCCTCGCGCAGCGCGACGCTCGCCCGCACGGGATCGAGCGCGCGCTGCCGGGACGCCGCCACCGCCTCGGCGGCACTCGCGTACGGCAGCAGCTGGCGCAGGGTCGTGAGGGTCGGCGGGAGCATCAGTGCACTGCCCCGCTCGTAGTCGGCCAGCGCCTGGGCCGGGCTCGTCCACGCGGTCGTCTCGGTCTCGCCGGACACGTCCCGCGCGGCCTGCCCGGCGGGCAGCGCCGCGACGAAGAACGCGGTGTCGTACCGGCGCGTCTCGAACTCCGGCGTCACCCACCGCGACCAGCCGCCGAGCAGATCCGCACGCAACACCAGCCCGCGCGCCCCGAGCGCGTCGGCCAAGGTGGTCTCGCGCGCCTCGATCCGGCGCCGCTCCCGCTCCCACTCCGGCCCCGCGACGTCGCCGAGCACCTCGCCCGGGTCCGACCCGGCGAACAGCACCCCGGTCTCCTCGAAGGTCTCCCGCACCGCACCGCAGACCAGCGCGTGCGCGTGCGCCGCCGCGAGGCCGAACCGGGCCGCCCACGCCGCCGGGTCCGGACCGGCCCAGGGCATCTCCAGCGCGTCCCCCGGATCGATCCGCCCACCCGGAAACGCATAGCGGCCGCCCGCGAACGCCATGCTCGCGGCCCGCTTGATCAGATAGACCTCCGGCCCCGACGGCGTGTCCCGCAGCAGGACGACGGTCGCGGCGGGCCGGGCGGGCACCACCTCCAGCCCGCCCTCGAGATAGCGCACGACGCGCTCGTACCACTGCGTCGGCACGGGGAACTCATAGGTGCTGGCCACGCGGCCACCTTAGCGGCGCCCGACCCTCAGCGGTGGTCCGGCTCCGCGGTGATCCGGCCGGAGCGCAGGGCGGCGCGCATCGCGTCGTAGTCCCGTTCGTTCTGCTCGGCGTAGGCCTCGGCGAACTCGGCGACGGCGTGGGCGAAGGTGGTGTCCTCGCCCAGGTACGCGGCGAGCGCCACCCGGTCGCCGGAGCGGGCGTGGGCGCGGGCGAGGGTCCAGCCGCAGAGCCTGCCGTAGGCGGTCATGCCGCTCGGCACCATCTCCTCGATCGCAATCGAGCCCTTCCAGTCGGCGAGCTGGCGGGCGTAGAAGTCGCGCTGCTGCCCGTCGATCCCGTCCACCGTGGCCCAGCCGAGGAAGATGTCGCTGGCCGTCTGCATCAGCCGCTGGCCGTCCACCACCCGCCGGCCCTGGCAGCCGAGGTCCGCCCGGCCGGTCTTGACCCCGCCGTACTCGGCGAGGACCGACCGCTGTGCCTCCTTGACCTGGAGGAACAGCGGGTCCTTGGCGTCTCGGCCGAACATCAGCACGATCCAGCAGCGGGTGCCGACGCTGCCGACCCCCACCACCTTGCGAGCCAGGTCGGCGAAGACGAACTGGTCCAGCAGCCGGCGCCGGTCGCTCTGCAGGGTGCTGCGGTACTGGCCGAGCATGCCGCGGATGGCGGTGACGAACGCGTCCTGCTCGTCGGCCGCCAGCAGGTCCGCCACCGGCACCACCAGGGGCGGGTCGGCGATGATCCGGCGGTGGCGGCCGACCAGTTCGGTCAGCTTGGCCATGGACCGCTGGCTGTCCCGGGTCCTGGCCTTGGCCACCGTCTTGTCGAAGGCGGCCTTCCGCCGCGACTTCTTGAGCTGGTCCTTGAGCATGCCCTCGAGATCCTCGACGTCCGCGCGGGCGTACCAGAGGTCGAGCTCGGCCATCCCGGCGAAGTCGTTCATCGCCTGCTGATACGCCCGGACCGTGGCCAGCTGGATCGCGCGCCGGTGCTTGCGGCCGAAGTCGTTACCGCGGGCGGCGATCTCCAGGCTGGCGGCCAGCCGCTTCAGGTCCCACTCCCACGGGCCCGGATGGGTCTCGTCGAAGTCGTTGAGGTCGAACACGAGCCGGCGCTCGGGCGAGGCGAACATGCCGAAGTTGCACAGGTGCGCGTCCCCGCACAGCTGGGTGCGCAGCCCGGAGTCGGGCGTGGCGGCGAGGTCCCCGGCCATCACCGCGGCCGCGCCGCGGAAGAAGGCGAACGGCGAGGCCAGCATCCGGCCATAGCGCACCGGCACCAGCTCCGGCACCCGGGAGGTGGCCTGGCGCTCGAGCACCGCGATCGGATCGAGCCGGTCGGGCGGCAGGTCGAACCCGGCGTGTTCGACCGGCGGGGTGGCGGCGCGGGCGGCCAGACCGGCTTCGGCCGAGTCCCGGACGGTGGTCTTCACGCGTGCCTCCCGACGTCGGTGATGTTCCGTCATCCTGCGGCCCCGCCCCCGGCCGCGGCGACCGCTGGGCCGCGTGCCGCCGCCGAACGAGTGACCGCTGCGGCGCGCGCTACACCCCGGCACCGGGCCCCGGCCCGGCCGCGGCCGGCGCCGCCGCGAGCGTCTCCCCGGGCCGGCGCGCCGCGATCCGCCCCAGCGCGCCCCCGACCACGATCACCCCGGCGGACACCAGCAGCCAGGACATCAGCGTGAGCACGATGCCGAAGGGCCCGTACTCGGCCACGCTGTGGCGGGTCGCGTAGGGCATGAACAGCACCGAGCCCACCCCCACCACCGTGGTGGCCAGGCCCGTGGCCAAGGCGGTGGGCAGCAGCCGGCGCCAGCCGATCCGGCCGAGCAGCAGCAGATGCGGCGTCCACCACCACAGCGCCACCGCCATCGCCCCGGAGCCGATCCAGCCGAGCACCGCCCACACCCCGGCGCCCGCGCGCAGCGGCCCCTGCACCGCGAACGCCGCCACCCACACCACGATCCAGACCACCCAGCGCCCCGCCGAGGAGGTCATCCGGCCCGGCGCGAGGGTCCAGTAGAACTCGTACATCCGCTGGAGCCGCCGGCTCAGGCTGGTGGCCGAGGCCAGTGCGAACAGCAGGCCGACCACGCCCACGGTCTCCCGGGCGGTGTTCCCGCCGGCGAACAGGGCCGTGGTGTGGAGCGCGCTCTGTCCGGTCAGGCCGAGGGTGCGGGTGACCCCCTCCACCATGCGGGCGCGCAGGGCCGCCGGGGCGAAGGCGGAGGCCGCGATCAGCATCGGCACGGCCGTGATCAGGATCTGCGCGGCCAGCACGAAACAGCGGTCCAGCGTCTGTGAGGCGGCGACGGTGCGGACCGTCTGGGTCAGCGTCGGATGACGCTCGCGGAGCGCGAGAGCGCGGGTGCGCCAGTCCTGGATCCGGCCGGACCAGGACCCTCCGCGCGACCCGCGCACCCCGAGCACCGCGACCGGTCAGTCTTCGCTGAAGGCGGAGCGCAGCGCGGCCTCCTGCTCGGTGGACAGGTTCGTGTGGATCAGCTCCGCGTGCAGGTTGCCCACGTGCTCCTTGACCTTGTCCAGCACCGCGTCGGTGGAGAGCAGGAACAGCGCCGAGGTGCCCGGGGTGACCTTCGCCTTGACCTCCTTGATGAAGGAGTCGTCGATGCCCACGTCGGCCATGGACCCGCCGAGCGCCCCGGCCGCTGCGCCGAGCGCGAGACCGATCAGCGGGATGAAGAACAGGATGCCGAACAGCATCCCCCAGAACGCCCCGCCCAGCGCGCCCGCGCCGGCCAGGTTGTGCAGCTGGGTCGTCTTCGGCTTCTTCTCCCCCTCCGGCCAGGACACCACCGCCCCGTCCTGAACCGTGATCAGCTGCTCGCGCTGGAGGTCTTCCAGCGTGCTCAGCGCCCGCTGGGCCGCGTCGGCCTCCGCGAACTTCCACACCGTCAGCGTCGCCATGCCAGGCTCCTTCTGTGTCGGTACTCGTGTGTGCGCGGGCGGGTTCGACGGGTGCTCAGACCGCGTCCGGGCCCACGTTGTGGAACAGCGCCCAGATCGCGAACACGCCGAAGCCGATCATGACCAGGGACCAGCCGGGCTGGTAGGGCAGGGCGAGGAAATTCGCGAACACCACCAGCGCGGTCAGCGCGATGCCGAGCGCGCGGGCCACCACCGAGCCGGTGAACAGGGCCAGCCCCGCCGCCAGCACCAGGACGCCGGCGATCAGGTGGATCCAGCCCCAGGTGGTCAGGCTGAACTTGTAGACGTACGTGCCCACCAGCGCGTACACCTCGTCCTTGGCGATCGCCGCCACGCCCTGGGTGATCCCGAGGACGCCCTCGAGGATCATCAGCACCGCGGCGAGCACGGTGCCGGCCTTCGCCGCGCCCACTCTCGTTCCGTCGCCCGCCATCCGTGCCTCCCTCGTCCCTCGGCCGCGCCCGCACCATCCCGTCCAGGCTCGTTGAGGGCCGGGTCCCCCGCACGGCGAACTGGTCCGATCGGGGGCTGGGCGCGGCAGGCGAATCAGGGTGTGACGATCGGGAACCTGGTGTCCGGCGTGTCGAGCAGGTCCAGCAGCACGGGCAGCACGGCCGGATCGCCGCGGTGCTCGACATCGTCCAGCTTCCCCGCACCCGCCAGCAGGCCGAGCAGCTGAGGCTTGGTCAGCGTGAGGGTCAGGTCGGCCGGGTCGGCGGGGTCGGGGGCGCCCTCGTGCGAACGCGGGATCAGCGCGCCGCGGGACAGGCCGATCCGCCAGGTGCGCGTCTCGTCGGTCACGTGCAGGTCGATCCGCAGCCGGGCGTCGGCGGCGCGCAGGCCGTCCACCCGCACCGCGAGCGAGTCGATCACCTGATCCACGGTCAGCGCCAGCATCACCTCGGGACCGGCGGTCGAGGTCGCCGCCGGGCTCACCCCGCCACGCAGCTCCGTCGCGCCGACCAGGTAGAAGTTGCGCCAGGTGCCGTTCTCCGTCGCGTAGCCGAGCCGCTCGTAGACCTCGGCGAGGGCGGTGCGCGACGCCTCGTCCCGCGGGTCGGCGAACACGGCATGGTTGAGCAGGGTGGCGGCGAAGCGGAGATCGTCCCCGGCGGCGTAGCGCTCGGCCAGCTCCCGCACCGCCCGCTGCCCGCCCAGGCTCTCCACGTAGCGCCGGGCCAGCCCCGCCGGCGGGTGCTCCCACAGGTGCGCCGGATTCCCGTCGAACCAGCCCAGGTAGCGCTGGTAGATCGCCTTCACGTTGTGGCTGACCGAGCCGTAGTACCCGCGGGTGCCCCAGCACTGCTCCAGCGCGGGCGGCAGCGCGAACCGCTCGGCGATCTCGGGCCCGGTCAGCCCCTGGTTGAGCATCCGCAGGGTCTGGTCGTGCAGGTAGGCGTAGAAGTCGCGCTGCGATTCGAGGTACTCCACGATCTCGGCCCCGCCCCAGGTCGGCCAGTGGTGCGAGGCGAAGGCCACGTCGCAGGAGTCGGCGAAGGTGACGATCGCCTCGTCGAGGTAGCGGGCCCAGACCCGGGCGTCGCGGACCAGGGCGCCGCGCAGGGTGAGGATGTTGTGCTGGGTGTGCGTGGCGTTCTCGGCCAGGCACAGCGCCCGGTGATCGGGAAAGAGGAAGTTCATCTCCGCGGGCGCCTCGGTGTCCGGGGTGAGCTGGAAGACGATGCGGATCCCGTCGACCGTCTCCTGCTGGCCGGTCTCGGTGATGTGCACCGTGGGCGGGATCAGCGAGACGGTGCCGAGCGACGCGGTCATGCCGAGCCCCGCGCCGATCTGGCCGTCCGGCGCCTTGGGCAGGGTCGCGCCGTACATGAACACGGCCCGCCGGGCCATCGCGTTGCCTGCGTAGACGTTCTCCGCCGCCGCGTGCTCGAGGAACCCGGCCGGGGCCAGGATCGGCACCGGCGGATGACCGGGCGGCAGCACGCCGCGCACCCCGCCGAAGTGGTCGGCGTGCGAGTGGGTGTAGAGGACACCGGTGACCGGGCGCGGGCCGCGGTGGGCGCGGTACAGGGCGAGCGCGGCGGCGGCGGTCTCCACCGAGATCAGCGGGTCGATCACCAGCACCCCGCTGTCTCCCTCGACCAGGGTCATATTCGAGATGTCCAGCCCGCGCACCTGGTAGATCCCCGCGGTCACCTCATAAAGACCCTGACGCGCGCAGAGCTGCCCCTGCCGCCACAGGCTCGGGTTCGCGGTGGGCGGACAGTCCGCGGCCAGGAACGCGTAGGCGTCGTTGTCCCACACCGCCGCGCCCTGTTCGTCGCGCACCACACCCGGATCGAGCATCCCGACGAAACCGCGGTCGGCGTTGCGGAAGTCGGTCCGGTCAGCGAATGAGGGCATGGTCATACGCAGGCTGTTCCCGGAGGCGCGGGGTCCCAGCCGCGGCTTAGCTCGGCCGGGCTAGTCCGGGCTGCGCGCGGGCGCCCGGGCGACGAGAGTCGGTACGTGGTCACGGTGCCCCGCTTCGCGGCCGCCGCGGTCGGCGCGGCGATCCAGACTGCCGACGGACTGGCCGAACTCGCCGCGGAGAGCGCGCGCCGAGCCGGCAAGGGCGCGACGCTCGCCGCCGCCCTGGCCGAGCGCGCCTACCGCGACGCGGTCCGCCGCGGCGACCGCGCCGCCCGCGACTGCGCCGGCCACGCCGCCCGCCAGGCCGAAGCCGCCGCCGACGCCTCGGCCCGCTGGCTCGAGCGCGAGGTGGTGCGCCGAGTGGCCGCGTCGATGACCCCGTACCTGGTCGAGGACCTCGTCCCCACCGTCATCGAGGGCGTGCTGCCGCTGATCCGCACCCGCGTGGTCCCCCTCATCGTGGCCGACCTGGCCGAGGACGAGCAGATCAGGGAGATGATCGCGCAGCAGAGCCGCGGCATGGCGGCCTGGACGGTCGGCGAGGTCCGCAAGGTCTCCACCACCGCGGACGACCGCGTCGAACTCGCCGCCCGGCGGATCCTGCGCCGCCGGAGGCCGACCGATGCAGAGGCCTGAGGACGGGGTGGGGACGGGAGCGGGAGCGTCCGACGCTGGACTCACCACGCCGTCCCACTCCCCCGGCACCCCACCGTCGCACTCCCCGGGCGCCGCGCCGTTGCACCCGGCACGCTCGGCTCGGGCTCCGCACTCCCGCTACCCCGGCCTGGTCTCCCGGCTGCTCGCGCTCGGCCTTGACGCGGTGCTGGTGGGCGCGCTGGTGGCGCTGGTCGGTGCCGGCGGCCCGGCCCTGTGGCACACGCTGACCGGCAACACGCCGGACTGGCTGCGGGTGTGCGCGAGCGTGGCCGCGGGCGCGGTGCCGGTCGTCTACTTCTGGCTCTCCTGGTGGGCGATCGGGCGCAGCTTCGGCGGCCTGCTGCTCGGCTTCGTCGTGCTGCGCGCCGACGGCCACCGGATGCGCCTGCTGCACGCGGCCGCCCGGGCGTTCCTCGGCCTGCTCTTCGCGCCGCTCTGGCTCGTCGGAATGCTGCTGATCCTGGTCACCCCGCGCCGCCGGGCCCTGCACGACATCCTGCTCGGCACCGTCGTCACCCGCACCACCCACGACCCCCTCGACCACGCCCCGCATCCGAACCCGCCGCACCCGGCCGCAGCACCCGCCCCGCCACCCGCCTGAAAGGCCCCCATGACCGACTCCGCACGATCCGATCACCCCGAGCCCGGTGCCCTCGACGTCCTCGTGCTGTGTGCCTCACGCCGCACCGGTTCGTTCAACGCGCGCCTGGCCGAACTGGCCGCGGCCACCATCGAGGCGGCCGGCCGCACCACCCGCCAGGTCAACGTGCGGGAGCTGGACGTGCCCTCGTACGACGGGGACTCCGAAAAATCCGGCGGCCTGCCGCCCGGCGCCGAGGCGTTCGCCGAACTGCTGCGCCGCGCGCACGCGTTGGTCATCACCTCGCCGGAATACAACGCGTCGATGCCGGGGCTGCTCAAGAACCTGATCGACTGGGTCTCGCGACTGCGGCCCCAGCCGTTCAACGAACTCCAGACGCTGCTGATGTCCGCGTCACCGTCGATGTCGGGCGGCAACCGCGGCCTGTGGTCGCTGCGCATCCCGCTCGAGCACCTCGGCGCCCGGGTCTACCCGGACATGTTCTCGCTGGCCCAGGCGCACACCGCGTTCGGCGCGGACGGCCGGATCGCGGACGCGACCCTGCAGGCCCGGTTCGAGACCAACATCCAGAACTTCATCGCGCTGGCCGAGGCGGCGACGCACTACCCGTGCGCCAAGAAGGCCTGGGTCGAATTCCTCGGCGAACGCGGCGAGTTCGCCGGCGTGAACGAGCAGGTCAGCCGCTAATGTCGGCGGCCGCTGGACTGCGGGTTCGCCGGTGTGAACGAGAAGCCGCACGGCGGCTGCCAGGCGGCTGTGCAGGGCCCGGCGGGAGCGGGCCCCGCGGCCCCCGGCGGCTGGGTACAGCGGTGGCCGCCCACCCCCGCCGCCGGGGTCAGGAAGCGGCGGGAGCGGGCGGCCACCCGTGCGTGAGGCCGCTCGGCGGCTCAGCGAGCCGGCCTCACAGGTGCTGGTGCTGGTCGCGCCGTCGGGTCGTCTCGTCCATGCGCGGGTCGTCCATCCGCGGGTCGTCCATCCGCGGCTGTCCGGTGCCCTCGGTCTGACCGACCTGGGTCCGCTCGATCGGCGTCCATTCGGGTGAAAGGCGCTGGCCCTCGGCCGCCGCCGGGACCCGCTTGCGCCGCCGCGACGCGGCGACGACCGAGCCGATCAGCATCAGCGCGCCCCCGCAGAACGCCAGCGGTACGCCGGCCCCGACGAGCGTGGCGTGCAGCCCGGGCACGGTCTGCGCCTGCCGCAGGCCCCACAGGTACACCGCGGCCAACGTGACCAGCCCGGCCAACGCCCACAACCAGCGCCAGCCCACCACGAGCCCGGCCAGCACCAACACGGCGGCCACCGCCATCGGGATCAGGATCGAGCCCCACACGTTCGAGTTCTGCAGCGTCATGTGGTTGAACAGGTCCTGGATCCGGATGTTCGAGCCGTTGCGGTTGGCGTACCAGTCCAGGAACACGCTCCAGACCGCGATCACGGCACCGACCACGGCCAGCAGCGCGCCGATCATCCAGCGGGTCATCCTCAGCATCGCTCTCAATCTCCCTTCCCGGGAGCGGTGGGCCGGCACCCGGTGGGTCCCGGCCCGCCGCCTCACCGGCTACCGCCGAGCAGCTTGGTGATCTGCTGCCTGACCTGATCGATGTCGAAGCCCTGATGCTCCTTCGGCACCTCGCCCTCGGGCGTGAGCTTGTCCACGGCGTCGGGCAGCACCTTCGCGACGCCGTCGGCCGCCTGCTGCGGGCTGACGCCCGCCTGGTCGGCGAGCTTGTCCAGGTTTTCCCGGCCGAGCGCGTCACTCACCTGCTGCCCACTGACCGGCTCGTTCTTCGCGTTCGGCGACACCCAGGACTTGGCCTGCTCGCCGAGACCGCCCTGCTTGAGCTTCTCGAGCAGGCCGCTCAGACCGCCCTGTGCGCTCATCATGCCCATCGCGGCCGGAACGAGCTTGGCGAGCACGGCCCCGGCCTGACCGGACTGCCCGCCCTGGCCGCCGAGCAGCCCGCTGAGCATGCTGCCGAGATTCGGCTGCTGCCCGGCCTGCTGCCGACCACCCTCCTGGGCTTCCTGACCCCGCTGTGGCTGTTGTGCCTGTTCTCGAGCCTGCTCAGCCTGGGTATCGCTCATGGAATGGTCACTCCTTCCATCGACCCCTCGTCCCAGCCTGCCTCAGTGGACCGGGACCGGCGACCGGAGCGGCCGGGGACGCCGGGGACGCGGAGCTCAACCCAGCGGGTCGTCCTTGCGCCGGAGCCACTTCCACACGGTGAAGTTCACCGCGCCGAGCGGGATCGGCACGATGAAGGTGAGCGCGCGGGCGAGCAGGATGGCCGCCGCGATCTGGTCGGTGACCGCCGCGCTGGCCCCGGACGCGAGGTACTCGGTCAGCCCGACCTCGGTGATGCCCAGGCCGCCCGGGGTGATCGGGATCGTGGTCAGCAGCCGGATCAGGGCGTATCCGGCGAAGGACTTCTCCCAGGACACCTCCGCCGCGCTCACCCCCAGCGCGCGCAGGCAGGCGAGCTGCACCAGCCAGCCGCCGAGGTCGCTGGCCAGGGTGGAGACGCTGATCAGCCAGCCGCGGCTGGCCAGCAGGTGCGCCGCGCGGTGCTTGAAGCCGAGGAACCCGCGCTCGACGTGCTGCGGCCCCCGGCGGTGGAAGAGCCCGGTCAGCCAGTCCATGAACCGCTGCGCGACGCGGCCGAGCGCGGCCATGAACCCGTCGCTGTGCAGGGCCGCGATCACGGCGGCGAGCGCGGCCAGGAACACGGCCGTGCCCAGGACGGTGGCCAGCACCAGCGAACGGTTGGCCGAGCCGACGGCCGAGAGCGCGATCAGGGCGACCGCGGGCGTGCCGAACTTGGCGAACTGGCTCCACAGGCCGGACACGAGCGTATAGAGGGTGAACTCCTCACCGCTGAAACCCCAGGCCGAGGCCATGTTCCAGCTCACCCCGAGCGCGATCGCCCCGCCCGCCGGCACCGTATTGGCCACGGCCGTCGAGGACAGATTCATCGCGGCGGCGCGGCGCAGCCCGAGGCCGGGCAGACAGGCGGTGATGAACCACCAGTTCACCAGCAGGTTGAGCACCGTCACCCCGGCCAGCGTGGCGATCCACGGCGCGGTCATCGTGCTGACGTCGTGCCAGGCCCGGCTGTAGGACGCGATACGCGGGAAGATGAACGCGAACACGGCGATGATCACCGCGACCGCGAGCGCCTGGGTCAACAGATGCCGCAGCCGCTTCCGCCGGGCCCGGTCGGTCTCTGTGCGGAGCTGGCCTGTGGGGTTGGTGGGGTCGGCTTCATCTGCGGCGTCGGCGTGGTCGCCGGGGTCGGCGGAGGCAGCAGACGCGGCTTCGGCGTCAGCAGCTTCGGCATCGGCACGGTCGCTCTGCGCGGGGCCCGAGTTCGCGACGCCGGACTCGGCGTCATCCGGATGCTCGGGTTCGGCGGCGTTCGCGGGACCGCGATCCGCGGCGTCGGCCCGCGCCGGACCGGCCTGTGCGGCGCCGGGCTCGGGGCCCGTATGCGAGGGATCGTCAGAACCCCCGTGCCCGGCCGTATGCCCGACCGCGTCCGTCTGCCCGGTCGAACCGCCGCCCCGGGATCGGTCCTCCGCCATCTCCTGCGCCACAGCCGCGAGTCTATGGTCACCCGGGTCCCCGAGCATCCACCGCCGGGATCATCCGTCCCACGCAAGGCGCGCCCTGGTTGCGCGCCCCGTGAGCCCGGGTGACGATCTTGGGGTGGCGACCTGGCTCAACGGCAGCGGATGGGGAACCCGCGAGGACGCGATACCCGGGGAGTGGGCGCTGCTCGTCCTGTGCATGGTGATGGCGGCGCTGCTGGGCATCGCCGTGTTCTGGTTCACCACGCTGCGGCACGAGCAGACCCTGCGCGAGCGGGCAGAGCGTCGGCCCAGCGGGGCGGAGACGTTCCGGATGGCGGAGCTGGTGGAAACCGAGCCCGCGGCGGAGTCGGAGCCGGAATCGGAGTTCGACCCGGAGCCGGAAGCGGAATCGGAATCTGAGCCGGAGCCGGATCGCGAGCCCGAGCCGGAACCGGAGTCGGTGCCAGAGGGCGAGCCGGAGCCGGAACCGGAACCGGAACTAGAACCGGCGCTGGAGAGCGCGGCCGAGCCGGAGCTTGAGCCCGAACCCGAACCCGAACCCGAACCCGCAGTAATGCTGGATTCCGCACCCGAGCCCGAGTCGGAGCCCGCGTCCGGCAAGACGCCGGCCAAGAGCTCCCGCAAGCTCACCGACGCGATGCTCGACCGGGTCGAAGTCGAGCGCTCCCGCCGCAGGTCGGTGAAGTGGAAGGAACTCGCCGCCCTGGTCGCGCAGGAGTTCGGCGTGCAGGTGCATCCGCGTACGATCGAGCGGGCGCTCAAGCGGCGCAAGGCGGCGAACTCGGCCGCGAACTCGGCCGCGGTCTCGGTCGCCGCGGCGCCCGCCCCGTCGAGCGCCGAGTCCGGCGCGTCCGACCCGGCGTCAGCCTGACGCGGACGGGCGTTCCCCGTCGCCGTCCTCGTGGCGGGGACGGCTGCGCAGGACCAGGAAGAGCACCACCAGATACGCGGCGAACGCCACGATCGCGCCGATCAGCGAGCCGCCGCGGAAGCCTGGGGCGAGCACGTCCATCGTCCGCGAGCCCGCGTGTGCGCCGCTGCCGTCGCCCGCGACCACGCTGAGCGTGCAGAGGTTCGGGAAGGCCAGCACCAGCGCGAGGATGAACCAGGTCAGCCGCAGCTTCCAGCTGGTATGCGGGCGCAGTGCGAGGGTGAGCACGGCCAGCGGGACGAGCGTGAAGGTGAAGCCGAGGCAGAGCCCGAGCAGCGTCCCGGTGGTGATACCGCCGTTCACGGCCTGGCCGATCTGCTGCGACCACCACCGCGGGATCAACGCGCTGAGGATGATGTACGCGATGATCAGCAGGGCCAGCGCGAGCGTGCCCAGCAGGAACGTGCGCTTCCAGTCCCGTCCCTCCTCGGCCACGACCGTCGGCCGACCGCCACCGTGGGGATCGGGGGAAGCCGGTTGCGCATCGTGCACGTCAGCCATGCCCTCATCCTGGCGCGCGGCACCGGGTTGCGCCCGACGACCCGCCCGAAACGGGAACTCGAAGCGCCGTCCGAACGGTTGAACCTGGTGGAGAGCGTGACCGAAGGTGACGTGACGCACCGTCAGCGTGAGGGGAGATGAGGGGCAGTGATGGATCTGGGCAAGCGGCTGCGCGCGGTGTCGCGTCGTCAGCTCGATCTACTGGAGGAGTTACAGCGGGCCCGTGGGGAGATCATTGACATACGTGGACGTACTCGGATGAAAATCGCCGAGCTCAAGGAGCACGAGCAGCATGCCACCGCGCAGTACGCGCAGGCGGCCGAGGCGGCGGAGCCAGACGCCGAGGCCCTACGCGACTGGCCGGAGCGCGCACGACGCCGCGTCGAGGAACTCGAGGCGGCCGTGGCGGAGTTGGACGTGGCCGAGCAGAAGCTGAGCGAACGGATCACCCGGGCCACGCTCGATATGGAGGACTTCGAGTTGCTCGCCCCCCAACTCGTGGGCCGGGTCGCGGCGGCGCGCACGGCCGGGCTCAGCCGCGAGGTGTTCGAGACGCTCAACGACGCTCTGAGGTATGTCGAGCTCGCTCTCAATTCGGCCTGATCTCGCTACCGTCAGACCGATCCGAGTGAATGAACGGAGTGAACAAAGCGAGCAGGGCGAACGGAGCGAACGGAGCGAACGGAGCAATCCGAACGGTCGGAGCGTGGCGGTGGGGAGACGGTGTCAGGGAGCCGGCGGCGGGATCAGGGGCCGGCGTGGCGCAGCCGGGCGAGCGTGCCGAGGGTGTGTTCGAGGACGTCGAGCGGCGGGGAGGCGAGGCCGATGCGCACGGCGCGCGGGTTGCTGCGCGGATCGGCGGCGAAGGCGGAGCCGGGCGTGATGGCAATACCGAGGCGTGCGGCCGCGGCGACGAAAGTCTCGGCGCGCCACGGCTCGGGCAGCTCCCACCAGTACGAATAGGAGTGTTCGAAGGGGCCTTCCGACGGGTGCGCAGACGGGCCATCAGGAGCGTGGGCGGACGCGCCATCAGGGGCGTGGGCGGACGGGCCATCAGAGGCGTGGGCGGACGGGCCATCAGGAGCGTGGGCGGACGGGCGATCGGGGGCGTGGGCGGCGGCGAGATGGGTGCGGGCCAGGCGTTGGCGGGCTGCGGCGTCGGCGCGTTTGGCGGCGGTGATCTGGTCCACGGTGCCGTCGTCGAGCCAGCGGACGGCGGCTTCCAGGGCGAACGCGCTGGGCAGGGCGGCCGCGGCGCGCACTGCGGTGGCTAGGGCCGCGTGCAACGCCTGCGCCTGCGCCTGCGCCCGTGACTGTGCCCGAGGCTGCGCGCCGGTGCCGGTTCGTGCGCCTGCTCCGGCGGGCCCGATCCCGGTCCCAGATCCCGCACCCGCTCCCAACCCCACCGTCAACCCCGGCGCGACGAGGAAACCGACGGACAGGCCTGGGGCGAGTCGCTTGGACAGGCTGTCGATGCGTACGACCCGGTCCGGGGCGGCGGGGGCCAGTGGGGCGGCGTGGGGGGCGAGGAATGACCAGACGGCGTCCTCGATCGCGTACAGATCCGCCTGCCTCAGCACGTCGGCGAGCGCGTCGCGACGCTCGGCGTCCATGCTCAGGCCCAGCGGGTTGTGCGCGCAGGGCTGGAGGTAGACGGCGCGCAGCGGGGCGGCACGGTGGATGGCGGCCAGCGCTTCGGGGATCACGCCGCGGCCGTCCATCGGCAGCGGCAC
>FSXZ01002708.1_pt1 | contig 15043 bp, 14 predicted proteins | sample 1638121 | NCBI WGS metagenome assembly FSXZ01 (sample SAMEA3914788, study PRJEB12502) | metagenome | biome: forest; material: soil | place: Canada | collected 2011-07-03 | depth 0.1 m
CCCCGTACGCCGAGGCCCGGCCTGCCGACACCCCGCCCGCCGAGGCCCCGCCCGCCCAGATTCCGCAGGCCGACTTCCCGCCCGCCGAGGCACCGCAGGCCGACTTCCCGCCCACCGAGGCTCCGCAGGCCGACTTCCCGCCCACCGAGGCACTGCAGGCCGATGTCCCGAAGACCGCCGCGCCAGCGGAACCACGGCGCCGCCCGCCCGCCGACCTGCGGCTGCGCGTGGCCGGCGTCCTGGCCGTCATCGAGGCGATCGTGCTGGCCCGCGTTCCGTTTGAGCCGTTCACGCGCGCATCGGACTACCGGCTGATCTCGTACGCCGCCAACAGCGAGCAGCTGTTCATCGACGCGGCCGTGGTCCTGGCCGCGGGCGTCTGCCTGCTCATCCCCCGGCTCAGCCGGCTGGTCGGGACCGGCCTGATCCTCGGCGCGACCGCCGTGCTGCCGAGCGACATCGCCCTGGTGATCGCCGTCCAGCGGGTGGAGCAGCCGGCCGCGCCCGGGCCCGGCGGCTGGCTGGTTCTCAGCGCCCAGGTCCTGGGCCTCACCGCCGCCATCCTGGCCGGCCTGGCGCTATGGCGCGGCCGGGCCGTCCGGTTCGAGCCGCGGGCCCTGGCCGACCCGCGTCGGCGCCAGCTGGCCGCCTGGCTCGTCGTGCTGCTGGGCGTGGCCGGCGCGATCGCCTACGTGATCCAGGTCGCCCGGGCCTCGTACGTCCCCGGGCTGAGCCCGTACATCACCAGCCAGCTGACCGTCCCGCTGATCTGGCTCACCTTCGTGGCCGTGGCCATCCCGCTGGCGGCCGCGGCGGCCCGGCCCCGGGTGTTCGGGACCGCCCTGGCCGGCGGGTGGATCGGCGCCGGCCTGGGGGAGGCCGCGTTCCTCACCGGGTTCACCACCAGCGTGTTCAGCTACACCCTGGTCGCCCTGGCCCTGGTCCTCATCCCGTTCGGCCGCTCCGTCCCGCCGCCGGGCCGTCCGCGGGCGGCCCGCTCCGGTCCGCGGCTCTCGCGGCGGTGAGCCGGCCGTGCGGTACGGCCCTCGTTTCGTCAGGACGGGCCGTTCGCTGGTCCGGGGGTGCCGTTCCGGCGGCGGTCTAAGCTCGGTCGGGTGCAGTACCGCAAGCTCGGGGCGACCGGCCTGGACGTGTCCCGGCTGGGGCTGGGCGGCCTCAGCTTCGGCGAGCCGGCCCGGGGCAACGACCCGTGGACCCTGGGTGAGGAGGCCAGCCGGCCGCTGATCCGCAGCGCCGTCGAGGCCGGCATTAACTTCTTCGACACGGCCAATGTCTACTCGGCCGGCAGCAGCGAGGAAATCGTCGGCCGGGCCCTGCGCGACTTCGCGCGACGCGACGAGGTGGTGATCGCCACCAAGGTCTGGGGGCGGGTGCACGCCGGGCCGAACGGCGCCGGGCTGTCCCGCAAGGCCATCCTGGCCGCCATCGACGACAGCCTGCGCCGCCTGGGCACCGACTACGTCGACCTGTACCAGATCCACCGGTGGGACCCGGGCACCCCGGTCGAGGAGACCCTGGGCGCTCTGCATGACGTCGTCCGGGCCGGCAAGGCCCGCTACCTGGGCGCGTCGTCCATGTTCGCCTGGCAGTTCGCGCAGGCCCTGCACCTGGCGCAGCGTCACGGCTGGACCCGCTTCGTCGCCATGCAGAACCACTACAACCTGCTGTACCGCGAGGAGGAGCGGGAGATGCTGCCGCTGTGCGCTGATGCCGGGGTCGGCGTCATCCCGTGGAGCCCGCTGGCCCGCGGCGTGCTGACCCGGCCGTGGGACGCCCGGACCGCGCGCCGGGGCAGCGACCGCTACATCGACCGGCTCTACGGCGAAACGGAGCGTGTCATCGTCACCGAGCTCGCCCGGGTGGCGGCCGCCCGCGGGGTCCCGCCCGCGCGGGTCGCCCTGGCCTGGGTGCTGGCCCAGCCGGCCGTCTGCGCGCCGATCGTCGGGGTGACCAGGCCCGGTCACCTGCAGGACGCGCTGGCCGCCTGCGACCTGGAGCTGACCGCCGCGGAGCTCGCGGCGCTGGAAGCCCCGTACCGGCCGCGGCCGGCCGGGATGTTCGGCTGAGGCCGGGGAGCGGTACTGACGGGGAGCGGTGCTGGCGGGGAGCGGTGCTGGCGGGGGAGCGGTGCTGACGGGAGCGCGGTGTCACAGGAGCGCAGTGTGACGGGAGCGTGGCAGTGACGGGAGCGTGGCGGTGACGCCGCGGATCAGCGCGGCGCAGCGGCGGGCGCGGCTCGGGCCACGGCACCGGCTGGCGGCCGGCGCGCAGGCCGCGGCGCCCGACGCGGCCGCCCGGTCGCTGGTCGCAGCGCACGGCACAGACCCGTCCTCGGTCTACCTGGGCCTGCTGGCCCGGATGGGCCCGGCCGGGGACATCGCGGCCGTCGAGCGCGCCCTGTACGCCGACCGGACGCTGATCCGGCTGCTGGGCATGCGCCGGACGGTGTTCGTCGCGCCGCTGGACAACGCCGCCGTGATTCAGGCCGCGTGCTCCCGCGCGGTCGCCGCCCGCGAGCGCCGCAAGGTGCTGGGCTGGCTGGCCCAGGTGGGGGTGACCGGCGACCCGGAGGCCTGGCTGGCCGGCGCCGAGGAGGCGGCGCTGGACGCCCTCACCGCCCGCGGCGAGGCGACCGCGGCCGAGCTGGCCGCCGCCGACCCGCGGCTGGCGACCGAGCTGGTGCTGGCCGCGGGCCGGAGCTACCAGGGCCGGCAGACCGTGGCCAGCCGGGTGCTGTTCCTGCTCGCCGCGCAGGGCCGGGCCGTCCGGGGCCGCCCGCGCGGCTCGTGGACCTCCCACCAGTACCGCTGGGCGCCGCTGACCGCGTGGTGCCCCGGCGGGCTGGCCGCGTGGGAGACGCCCGCCGCCGAGGCCGAGCTGGCCCGCCGGTGGCTGGCCGCCTACGGCCCGGCCACCGTCGATGATCTGAGGTGGTGGACGGGCTGGGGCCAGGCGCAGGTCCGGCGGGCGCTGACCGCGGTGGCCCCCGCCGAGGTCGACCTGGACGGCGTGCCCGGCATCGCCCTGGCCGGGGACACCGAGCCCGTCCCGGCGGCGCCGCCGTGGGTGGCGCTGCTGCCCGGGCTGGACTCCACGCCCATGGGCTGGCAGGGGCGGGAGTGGTTCCTGGGCGAACACGGGCCGCGGCTGTTCGACCGTTACGGCAACGTCGGCCCGACGCTGTGGTGGGACGGCCGGGTCGTCGGCGGCTGGGCCCAGGCCCGGGACGGCGAGATCGTCTGCCGCTTCCTGGAGGACGCGGGGTCCGATGCGGCCGCCGCGGCCCGGGCGGCGGCCGAGCGCCTGGCCGCGCTGCTCGGCCCCGTCCGGCTGACTGCCCGCACCCGCGGCATGACCTGGCTCGAGGAAGAACTCGCCGCGCCCGGGCCGCGGGCCTAGCGGGCCGGCTCGCTGCCCACCCAGGCGACGTGCCGCGCGCCGCTGTCGCCGGGGCTCCCGTCCAGCAGTTGCCCGGCCGCCGGCATGAGCTCATCGAGGTGGGCCGCGGTCAGGGTCAGGGCACCGCCGCGGGCCGCGATCGTGACCGACAGCCCGGGCGGCCGCGTCCGGATGAACCCGGGCAGGATGCTGATCGCGGCGATCAGCCCGCCGGTGCTCGCCTCGAGCACCAGGCCGGATAAGTTACCCGGCCCAGTCACGATGCCGTCCGGGCCGGGCGCGTGCACCGGTAAGACGCGGACGCCGGGCGCGGCCCAGCGCAGTAACTCGGCCAGCGAGATGAGCTGCGCCGGATCCGAGACGCTTATCTCCGCACGGCCGGAATCGGTCAGTGGCATGGCCTTCACGTGCATAGTCACGCACTCCCCAATGCGCCCCGGCTTACCAGGCCATTATGGCGGCACCATTCGTGCAAAAGGCCGCAGATCATGAAAACTGACCGGATGCCGTAGCCATCCGGGGCGGGCCGGTCCGCGGTGGGCCGGTCCGCGGCGGGCTAGCCTGGCCGGGTGAGCCGGGAACCGGGTGCGGCCGCGAGGGCCGGCGTGACCGGGCCGCAGCTCGACGCCGCCTGGGAACGGGCGCTAGAGCTGGCCTGGGCCAGTTTCTGCGCCGGGACGACCCCGGTGGGGGCCGTGATCGTGGATCCGGCCGGGGCGATCGTCGCGGAGGGCCGCGGCCGCCGTTATGAGCGCTCCGGGCCGCCCGGCCAGCTGGCCGGCAGCGACATCGCCCACGCCGAGCTCAATGCGCTGGCCGGGCTGCGCGCCGGGCAGCACCACGACGACCACGTGCTGCTGACGACCCTGGAGCCGTGCGGCATGTGTCACGGGGCCGCCATCCAGTCCGGCCTCGGCACGCTGCGGTACGCCGGGGCCGATCCGTACGGCGGCACCGGGGCCCTGGCCTTCGGCACGCCGCAGGCGCAGCGCCGGCGGCTGGCCGTGCACGGTCCCCTGGAGGACAGCCGCGGCCGCCTGGCCGAGCTCCTGCACATCCTGTGGATGGTGAATATGCCCGCCGGCGCGCACGTCATCGCCGCTCAGCGCGCCCGCCTGCCGGAACTGACCGCCCTGGCCGGGCAGGCCGAGACCCGTGAGCTCTTCGCCCGGGCCGCGGCCCGGGCGCTGACCCTGGCCGGCCTCCGCGAGATTCTCCCCGCGACGACCGCCGCCCGCCTCGGCCCGGCGTAGGCCGGCGGCCGCCCGCCGTTACCGCGGCGGGTACCGGGCGAGCAGCGGGGCGACCACGCCCGCGGCCAGGGCCTCCCGCAGCCGCCCCGAGGTGGCCGCGAACTCGCCGGCCGGCGGCGGGCCCGGCCGGCCCTGCCGGGCGCGCAGGTTCAGGTAGCTCCGCTGGGCCAGCTCGACCTGGATGGCGTCGACCCGGTCGTCCCCGGCGAACCGCTGGACGGTCCAGCCGCCGATGAGCCGCTGGTTGAGCCGCACGTCGAAGCCCTGGCCGGCCAGCGCCCCGGATACCAGCCCGACCGCCTCGGGCCGGGCCGTCAGCCCGTTGCGGTCGCCGAGCACGACGTCGCCGGGATGCGGGCGGCCGAAGCTGTGCAGATCCAGCAGCAGGACCCGCGGGTACGCCTCCAGCAGGCCCGTGATCACGTCGTCCAGCGCCCGGTGGAACGGCTCGTGCGCGAGCCGGATCCGGTCCTCGATCTCCGCCGGGGTCAGCGCCCGGCGGTACAGGGGCCGCCCGCTGGGCTGCTTCGCGGAGACGACCGTGTTCCAGAACCCGCCGTGCCCGGAGGCCGGGTCCCGGTTCACGTCGGCCACGAACCGGGACAGCGAGGTCGTGACCGTGGTGATGCCCACGTCGGGCAGGAACGCGTACAGCTCCCGGGTCAGCCAGTCCGCCCACAGGGAGTCCGGCCGGACGACCAGGTCGCCGCCCAGCTCGGCCGGGAAGTCGCGGCCGCCGTGCGGCAGGCAGGCCACGACCGGCGCCGGGGACCCGGCCGGCGCCAGCACCCACTGCGGGATGGTTAGGGCCGGATGTTCCTGCTGCGTCACACTGCCGATACTAGGAACAGCAGACGCGCAAGCAAGGGAGCGGCGGGTTGAGCCAGGACACGGATCAGCGGGGCACGGGCGAACTGAGCACGGGCGGCCTGGACGGGGCGGGCCCGGCCGCGGACAACCTGACCGGGGCGCAGGCCCTGATCACCACCCTGGTCGGGGCGGGCGTCGACGTCTGCTTCACCAACCCCGGCACCTCGGAGATGCACTTCGTGCAGGCCCTGGACTCGGTGCCGGCCATGCGCGGCGTGCTGGCCCTGTTCGAGGGGGTGGCCACCGGCGCGGCGGACGGGTACGCGCGCATCGCCGGGCGGCCCGCGTCCGTCCTGCTGCACCTGGGGCCGGGCCTGTCCAACGGCCTGGCCAACCTGCACAACGCGCGCCGGGCGCACAGCCCGATGGTGGTCGTCGTCGGCGCGCACGCCACCGGCCACGCCCGCTACGACGCGCCGCTGCACTCCGACATCGAGGCGGCGGCGCGCACGGTCTCCGGGTGGGTCCACACCGCGGGCACGACCCGCGGGCTGGCCGCCGACGCCGTGCGGGCCATCGATGCCAGCGGCCGGGACGGCGGGCAGATCGCCACCCTGGTGCTGCCCGCCGACGTGTCCTGGGGCCCGGGCGGCCGGCCCGCGGCCGCCTACCCGCCGGTGCCGCCGGCGCCGGCCGGGCCGGAAGTGATCGACGCCGTGGCCCGCGCCCTGCGCGACGGCGGGCCGTCGCTCATCCTGCTGGGCGGCACCGCGCTCAGCGAGCGCGGCCTGCGCGCGGCCAGCCGGATCGAGGCCGCGACCGGGGTCCGGCTGCTGGCCGAGACGCACCCGGCCCGGATGGAGGGCGGGGCGGGCGTCCCCGCGGTGCGGCGGCTGGCCTACTTCCCCGAGCAGGCCGACCAGCAGCTCGCCGGGCTGGACACGCTGGTGCTGGCCGGCGCCCGGTCGCCGGTGTCGTTCTTCGCCTATCCCGGCCGCGCCAGCGGTGACCTGGTGCCCGACGGCACCGGGGTCATCGAGCTGGCCGGCGCCGGGCAGGACGTGGCCGGCGCCCTGGAGGAGCTGGCCGCCGCGCTCGGCGCGCCCGCCGAGCCGGTCATCCCGGCCGCCGAGCGCCGCCCGGCCGGGTCCGGCCCGCTCAGCGTCCAGAACCTGGGCGTCACCATCGCCGCGTCCCTGCCCGAGCAGGCCATCGTGGTGGACGAGGCCAACACCTCGGCGGCCGGGCTGCCGCGCGCGCTGGGCGGCGCGCCCCGGCACACCCTGCTCGCCCTCACCGGCGGCGCGATCGGGTACGGCCTGCCCGCCGCCACCGGCGCCGCCGTGGCCGCGCCCGACCGGCCGGTCGTCTGCATCGAGGCCGACGGCAGCGCGCTCTACACCATCCAGGCCCTGTGGACCCAGGCCCGCGAGCAGCTCAACGTCACGACGGTCCTGGTCAACAACGCCGCCTACGCGATCCTGCGGGTCGAGCTCCAGCGCACCGCGGCCGGCCCGGCCGGCCCCCGGGCGTCGGCCCTGCTCGACCTGTCCGGCCCGACCCCCGACTTCACCAGCATCTCCCGCGGCCTGGGCGTGCCCGCCACCCGCGTCACCACGGCCGAGGAACTCGACGAGGCGCTCCGCCGCGCCCACGCCGAGCCCGGCCCGCACCTGATCGAGGCCATCGTCCCGCCCGTCGCCTGACGGTGCCTGCGGCCGGATGGCGCCGACGGCCCGGCGGTGCGGGCGGCCCGGCGGTGCCGACGGCCCGGCGGTGCGGGCGGCCTGGCGGTGCCGGCGGCCTGGCAGTGCTGGCGGCCTGACGGTGCCCAGGGGCCTGACCGTGGCTGTTGCCTGACCCCGCCCGGCGGCGGGGCCGCGCGGGGTCAGGCCGCTGCGGCGGCGAGCCGCTGCACGGAGGAGACTAGCGAGTGGGCGGCCCGATAAGAGAGCGGGAATCGCCGGGCCGGGATCACCTACCCGAAACGGCTGGCCAGGACCCGGAATGTGCGCGGCGCGGTGCCGTGCAGCCAGGCCGGGAACCGCATCCACCGCGGGACGAAAACCAGGTCCCGGTCATGGCTCACGGCCTTCACCACCGCGCGGGCGACCCGGTCCGCGGGAATGGGCGCCGGCGTGCTGCGGCCGTAGGGGCGGCCGCGCCGGTCGAAGAACGGCGTGTCGACCACGCCGGGCACCACCACCGATACGCCGACGTTCTGGCCGGCCAGCTCGTAGGTCAGGCTCTCGGCGAACGTGCGCAGGCCGGCCTTGGCCGCGGCGTAGGCGGCCTCGTTGCGGGCGCCGGTGACGCCGGCGATCGAGGAGATGAAGACCAGGCGGCCGCCACCCTGCTTGGCCATGCCGGGCACTAGCAGCCGGGCCAGCTGGATCGGGGCCAGCAGGTTGACGGAGGTCAGCTCCACGGCCTTGGCCGCGGTCAGCTCGCCGATCTCCCCGGCCCAGCCCACCCCGGCGTTGCTGATCAGGATGTCGACCCGGCCGGCCTTGTCCAGCGCGGCCGCCACCAGCTCGTCGGCGCCGTCGGGATCGGCCAGGTCAACCCGGAGCGGGACCGCGCCGGTCTGCCGCGCGACCGCGTCCAGCCGGGCGGGGTCCCGGCCCGCGATCAGGGGGCAAGCTCCCGCGAACGTCAGGGCGCGGGCCGTGGCCGCGCCGATCCCTGACGAGCCTCCAGTGATAAGCGCGACTGCGCCGTCGAGTCGCATGGCATTTTTCACTCTACGCACGCCCCGTGACGCCGCAACGACCGCCGGGTGAAGCCTGGACCGCACCCGCGCGCCCGCGCCGCCTCAGGCTCCCGCCGCCCGCTGCCCGGCCGGGCCAGCCGCCCGCTGCGGCCGGCATCGCCGCCCGCCGCCCGCCGCCGGAAGCACTCCCGGCCGCTGCCCGAGTGGCCCGCGCGGCAGGCCACTCGGGCGAGGCTAGGACAAGGCGGTCAGCTCGGTACAGCCCGGCCAGGCCAGCGCCGGCCCGGCGAGCAAGGTCGCCGGGCCGGCGGAGACGCAGGCCAGCGGGCCAGCGGGGCGAGCGGGCCGGCGGACCGGCGGGGCGGCGGGGCGAGCCGGGGTTAGCCGCGGGCGGGGGACAGCAGGCTCAGGACCTCGCTGTGTAGCAGCCCGTTGGTGCATACCGCGCTGCCGCCGTCGGGCACGGCCCGGCCGTCCAGGTCGGTGAACGTGCCGCCCGCCTCCTCGACGATGACCTGGAGGGCGGCCAGGTCCCACAGCTTGACGTCGGTCTCGGCCGAGATGTCCACCGCGCCCTCGGCCACCATCACGTGCGACCAGAAATCCCCGTACGCCCGGGTCCGCCAGGTCTGCTCAGCCAGCCCCAGGAACTCGGTCAGCCGCCCGCTGTCCTTCCAGGTCGACAGCCCCGAGTAGGACAGCGACGCGTCCGCGATGCTGGTCACGCCGGAGACATGGCAGCTCGTCGCCTTGGTCAGGCTGCGGCCGGTCCACGCCCCGCCGCCCCGCGCCGCCCACCAGCGCCGGCCCAGCGCCGGGGCGGACGCCACGCCCACGGTCACCTCGCCGTCGGCCATCAGGCTGATCAGCGTGGCCCAGACCGGGACGCCGCGGACGAAGTTCTTGGTCCCGTCGATCGGGTCGATCACCCAGCAGCGCTGGCTGGTCCCGCTGCGCCCGAACTCCTCGCCGAGCATCGCGTCCCGGGGGCGTCCCCGGCGCAGCAGGTTGCGCAGCGACTCCTCGGTGGCCAGGTCCGCGTCGCTGACCGGGGTCAGGTCGGGCTTGGACTCGACCCGCAGGTCGATGGCGCGGAACCGGCGCATCGTGACGTCGTCCGCGGCGTCGGCCAGGACGTGGGCGAACCGCAGGTCGTCTGACCAGCGCCCCCCATGGTCGTCGCTCTGCTGCATGTCTCCGGGAGCCTTACTCGGGAGGCCGTCTGCGCACCGTCATGTCCCGGCGCGGGCGTCCCGCCCCGGATGGTGCTGGTGCGATGGTGTCAGACGATAGCCACCCAAAGCGAGTCGGCCTCCCTGGCCGCGGCCCGGCCGGGGCTCCGTTTTCATGATCTGTGACCGATATACCGCAGCAGATTACGGAGAATCGGCCGCGATCATGGACGGCCGTCCCGGCCTGTCCCGCCTCGGACCTGTCCCGCCTCGGACCTGTCCCGCCCCGGAACCCGGCCCGGCGCGGACCGCCTCGGCCCGGCCTCAGGCCTCGTCGTCGTCGGCGGCGGGGCCCAGGCCCTCCTGGCTGCGCAGCAGCCGCCGCAGCGAGTCCAGCCGGGCCGCGGCCGGCCCGCCCGGCCCGCCGTGCGCGGCCACCCAGCCGTCCAGCGCGCAGCCCGGCTCCAGGTGGCTGCAGCCCGGCTCGCATTCCGCGGCCCCCTCGGCCAGGTCCGGGAAGGCCGAGATGACGTCATCCGCCGAGATGTGCCCCAGCCCGAAGCTGCGCAGCCCCGGCGTGTCGATGAGCCACCCGCCGCGCCGCCCCGGCAGCCGCAAGGCCAGCGCCGACGACGAGGTATGCCGGCCCCGCCCGGTCACCGGGCTGACCGTCCCGATCGCCCGCGACGCGTCCGGGACCAGCGCGTTGAACAGGGTCGACTTGCCCACGCCGGAGTGGCCGACCAGCACGCTGACCCGCCCGGCGACGGCCGCCCGCAGCTCGTCCAGGACCTCAGCCGTCAGCGGCCGCCCGGTCACCAGGTGCGCGACGCCGAGCGGCTCGTAGGCGGCCAGCAGCTCATCCGGGCTGGCCAGATCGGCCTTGGTCAGGCACAGCAGGGGCTCCAGCCCCGCATCGAACGCGGCCACCAGGAAGCGGTCGATCAGCCGCGGCCGGGGCGGCGGGTCGGCCAGCGCGGTGACGATGACCAGCTGGTCGGCGTTGGCGATCATGATCCGCTCGACCGGGTCGGTGTCGTCGGCCGACCGGCGCAGCGCCGTCTTGCGCGGCGCGACCCGCACCACCCGGGCCAGGGTGTCGGGCCGCCCGGACACGTCGCCGATCAGGCTCACCGTGTCGCCGACCACGATGCCGCCGCGGCCCAGCTCCCGTGCCTTCATCGCGGTGACCTCGCGGTCGCCGACCCAGGTCCGGTACCGGCCGCGGTCCACCGCGGCCACGAACGCCTCGACCGCCTCGTCGTGCGCGGGACGGCGCCGGGTCCGCGGCCGGGAGCCCTTGCCCGGCCGGATCCGGACGTCGTCCTCGTCCAGGCCCGCGTGGCCCACCGACCGGGTCAGGGGGTGCTCTCCAGCATCTGCTGCCACAGCCCGGTGAAGCCGGGGAACGTCTTGCCGACCGTCGCCACGTTGCCGACCCGCACCCCCGGCACGGCCAGGCCCAGGATCGCGGCCGCCATGACCAGCCGGTGGTCGTCGTGGCTGTCGAACACCGGGCCGCCCGCGGTAAGCGGCCGCGGCTCGACCCGCAGCCCGTCGGGCAGCTCGGTGACCTGACCGCCCAGCGCGCCGATCTCCCCGGCCAGGGCGGCCAGCCGGTCCGTCTCGTGCGTGCGGATATGCCCGACCCCGGTGAACACCGACGGCCCGTCGGCCAGCGCCGCCAGCGCGACCAGCACCGGCGTCAGCTCGCCGATCTCGCCCAGGTCGGCGGTGATGCCCGCGATCGTGCCCGTGCCGCTGACCCGCATGCCGCCCGGCACCGGCCCGGCGCTCGCGCCCATGGCGGTCAGCGTGCCCAGGATCAGGTCCGCCGCCTGGAGGCTGGCCGCCGGCCAGCCGGCGATCGTCACCGCGCCGCCCGTGACCATGGCCGCGGCCAGGAACGGCGCCGCGTTAGACAGGTCCGGCTCCACGGCGATGACGCCGGGCGCCAGCTCGCCCGGGTGCACCCGCCATACATCCGGAACGGGGCCGCCCCGGCCCGGCCCGCCCGCGTCGACCTCGGCGCCGGCCGCGCGGAGCATGGCCACCGTCATCGCGATGTGCGGCTGCGACGGGATGCGCGGGCCCTCGTGCCGGATCTCGGCGCCCTTGGCGTACCGGGGCGCGGCCAGCAGCAGGCCCGAGACCAGCTGGGAGGACCCCGAGGCGTCCAGGCTGACGGTGCCGCCCGGCACCTGACCGCGGCCGTGCACAGTGAACGGGACGGCCCGGCGGCCGTCGTCGCTGATCTCGGCGCCGAGCTGGGCCAGGGCGGCCAGGAGCGGCCCGACCGGCCGCTGTGACGCGCGCGGGTCGCCGCGGAAGGCCACGTCCGCGCGGGCCAGCGCGGCCGCGGGCGGGACGAACCGGATGACGGTGCCTGCGTTGCCCACGTCGACCGTGGCCGGCCCGTCCGTCCAGCCCGGCGTCACCAGCAGGTCATCCGGCGCGGACTCGCCCGGCGCCCCGGCCCCCGCCCGGCCGGCTCCGTCCCCGGCGGGGGATTGGGCGACCGCGGCGCCCAGGGCCGTGATCGCCCTGGTCATCAGATCGGTGTCGCGGGCGCGCAGTGCCCCGGTGATCCGGGTCGGCCCGCTGGCCAGCGCGGCCAGGATGAGCGCGCGGTTGGTGATGGACTTTGATCCCGGCACGGTCAGCCGCGCCGCAATCGGGCCGGCCGCGGCCGGCGTGGCCCAGGTCTCGTCCTGCTGCTCGCCTCCCATGCTGTGAGCGTACTGGCCGGCCGGGCGCGGGCGGGAAACGAGGTTTGGCGGCCCCGCAAGCTGGCTATGAACGTTCGATCTGAGCTTCCCCCGGCAGTGCGGCCGCTGTGCCGCGACGCGGCCTGCTGACCGCGCCCGAGTGACAAGGTTGAGGACATGTGTGGTCGGTATGCGTCCGCGCGCAAGCGCATCGAGCTCCTCGAGGAGTTCAGCGTGCAGCGCGACCGCGTCGCCGAGGACCTGACGCCCGACTACAACGTCGCGCCGACCCGGTCCGTGTACGCGGTCATGGACCGCGAGCAGCGCGCGTCGGATGCGGATAAATCGGATTCGGCTCCTAAGAAGGCTGCCGCCAGGAAAGATGCCGGCCAGGAGAGCACGGCCGGCCCGCCGGAGGCGGGCGCGGTGGCCCGTGAGCTGCGCGTCGTCCGCTGGGGGCTCGTGCCGTCCTGGGCCAAGGACATCTCGATCGGCAGCCGCCTGATCAACGCCCGGGCCGAGACCGTCAGTGAGAAGCCCTCGTTTCGGCGGGCCTTTGCCCGGCGGCGGTGCCTGCTGCCCGCCGATGGCTATTACGAGTGGCAGGTCCTCGAGAACGCCGGCCCGCGGGGCGGGAAGCGCAAGCAGCCGTATTTCATCCACCGCGCCGACGGCGGCCCGATGGCCTTCGCCGGGCTGTACGAGCTGTGGCGCGACCGCCAGTTCCCGGACGGCGACCCGGACGCGTGGCTGTGGACCGCGACCATCATCACCACGACCGCGGCCGACGAGGTCGGGCAGATCCACGACCGGATGCCCATGACGATCGCGCCGGGCAGCTGGGCGGACTGGCTGGACCCGGCCAACAGCGAGGTCAGCGACCTGCAGGCGCTGCTGGTCCCGGCCGCCGACGGCGGCCTGACCAGCTATCCCGTATCGGCCGAGGTCAACTCGGTACGCCACAACGGCCCCGAGCTGATCAAGCCGGTGCCCGCGCCGTTAGAGCCCGGCGCGCCGCTCTGGTCCGACCAGGATTGAGGAGAAAGCCCATGGATACCTCGACCGCGCAAAAGCGCCTGGAGGCGACCCGGGACGAGTTGGACCGCTCGATCATGGTGCTGGAGAGCGACCACCCGCTGGAGCAGCGCGGGGAGATGGCCCCGGACCCGGCCGACGCGGGCACCAACCTGTCCGAGACCGAGCGCACCGAGGCCGTGATGACGGTGGTCAAGCAGCAGCTGGCCGAGGTCCTGGGCGCGCTGGAGCGGATCGAGCACGGCCGCTACGGGACCTGCGTCGACTGCGGCAAGCCCGTTCCGCCGGGCCGCCTGGAGGCCAAGCCGGAGGCCGCGCGGTGCGTTGCCTGCCAGGGAAAGCGGGACCGCCTGCGGCGGTGACAAGATAGGGACGGGCGGAATGCAGGCGGACATGCTGGTGTTACCGCGAACGTGTCACTAGCGAGTTACGCCACCAGTGCCAGCCCCTCGCGGGCGGTCGCGCGCGCCCCGGTGGGCGCCGGCCCTGTATTCTCCCGCCGTGATGGCAGGCCGCCCGTGGGGCGGCCAGTGCCGACGATCTCGGAGGGGGTGGGTCCTGTCGCGGAGACACTGCAGGAGCGCAGTCAGCGCTTTGAGCACGACGTGCTGCCGTACCTGGATCAGCTCTACGCGGCCGGGATGCGGATGACGCGTAACCCCTCGGATGCCGAAGACCTGGTCCAGGAGACGTTCGCGAAGGCATACGCGTCCTTCCACCAGTTCCAGGAGGGCACGAACCTCAAGGCGTGGCTGTTCCGGATCCTCACGAACACGTTCATCAACTCCTACCGCAAGCGCCAGCGCGAGCCGCAGCGGTCGGGCACGGAGGAGATCGAGGACTGGCAGCTGGCCCGCGCTGCGTCGCACACGTCGTCGGGCCTCAAGTCGGCCGAGTCCGAGGCGCTGGAGCGCCTCCCGGACTCCGACATCAAGCGCGCGCTGCAGGCCCTCCCGGAGGAGTTCCGCATCGCGGTCTACCTCGCCGACGTCGAGGGCTTTGCCTACAAGGAAATCGCCGAGATCATGGGCACCCCGATCGGGACCGTGATGTCGCGCCTGCACCGCGGACGCCGCCAGCTCCGCGAGATGCTCCAGGATTACGCCGCTGACCAGGGACTGGTTTCCGCCCCGGCCGCCGCGCAGGCATCATCCGAATCAGCCTCGGCTGGAACTGACTCGCCCGAAGTGGGGGAGAACGCGTCATGAGCTGCGGTAAGCCTCACGAGACTCCGTGCAGCGAGGTACTCGCCGACCTGTACACCTACCTCGACGGCGAGATCGACGAGCACACCAGCGGTGACATCCGCCAGCACCTCGACGAGTGCGGCCCGTGCCTGCGCGAGTTCGGCCTCGAGGAGGTCGTGAAGCGCCTGGTGCACAAGTCGTGCGGCCAGGAGGCCGTCCCCGGCGAGCTCCGCACCAAGGTGCTGACCAGGATCGCCGTGGTCCGGGCCGAGCTGGAGGTCACTGAGGTCACCGAGGTCACCGAGGTGACGACCGTCACCCGGCGGCCCGCGGACTGACGTTCCGCGCCCGGTCACATTCCACCAGAGCCCTACGCGTTTCTGGCCGCTCGCGTTACTGTAAGTCGCGGCTATATCGCGGTGCAGCACGGCGCGGAACGGGGGGTGAGGCGGGCATGACGTCCAGGATGGCCTGGCTCTACACCGCCCTGGTCGCCGGCGCGGCGGCCGCGCTGGTCACCCTCAGCATGCCCCGCGATCTGCCCGCCCGCTTCTGGGCGGACCTGATCGTCCTCCAGTTACTGTTCCTGGTCTGCGATTCCACCCCGGCCCTGATGGCCGCCCGGCAGTCCTCGTGGTCGCCCAGCACGGCCGCCAGCCTGGCCGCCGTGGTCCTGACCGGCCCGTTCGGCGCCGCGCTGGTCGGCGCGGTGTCCGTGCTCAGCCTGCGCGGGCCGCTGTCGCTC
>FSXZ01002994.1_pt1 | contig 15032 bp, 10 predicted proteins | sample 1638121 | NCBI WGS metagenome assembly FSXZ01 (sample SAMEA3914788, study PRJEB12502) | metagenome | biome: forest; material: soil | place: Canada | collected 2011-07-03 | depth 0.1 m
ACCCAGGGCTACCGCGAACTGCGGGAGGGACAGCAGGTCACCTTCGAGGTGACGGAGAGCGCCAAGGGCCCGCAGGCCTCGAACATTCTTCCGCTGTAGGTTCCGCGATCGCGCCCCGGCCGCAGGGCCGGGCAGCAGTCCGATGCCGCCGGCTCGTTCCGGCGGCATCCGCGCGTGCGCGCCCGCTGCTACTTCAGCAGCCGGGACATCCGCCGGTCGGCGAGGATCTTGCCGCCGGTCTGGCAGGTGGGGCAGTACTGCAGCGAGGAGTCGCTGAAGGAGACCTCGCGGACGGTGTCGCCGCAGACCGGGCAGGCCTCGCCGGTGCGGCCGTGCACGCGCAGGCCGGACTTCTTCTCGCCCTTCAGGTCGGTCAGCGGCAGGCCGCGGGAGCGCTCGACGGCGTCGGTCAGGGTCTTGACGGCGACCTCGTGCAGCGCGGCGACCTCCGCGGCGGTCAGCTTCGACGCGGTCTTGAACGGGGACATCCGCGCGGCGTGCAGGATCTCGTCGGAATAGGCGTTGCCGATGCCCGCGATCACGGTCTGGTCCCGCAGCACACCCTTGATCAGCCTGCGTTCGCCCGCGAGCAGCTCGGCCAGCTTCGGCGCGGTGAACTCCGGGGCGAGCGGGTCCACCCCGAGGCGGGCGATACCGGGGACCTCGCCCGGATCGCGCACGACGTAGACGGCCAGGCGTTTCTGCGTGCCGGCCTCGGTGATCTCGAATCCGGACGCGTCGCCCTCGAGCCGCACCCGCAGCGCGAGCGGGCCCCGGCCCGGGCGTGCCGGGGTGGCGGCGAGCTCCTCGCGCCAACGGATCCAGCCGGCCCGGGCGAGGTGGACGACCAGGTGGAACTCACCCAGGCCCAGGTCCAGGAACTTGCCGTGGCGGCTCACCCCGTCGAAGCCGAGCCCGGCCAGGGCGGTGAGCGGCGGGTCGTAGGTCTTGAGCGCCTGGATGGACACCGGGACGGCATCGGCCACGGTGCGGCCCGTGAGCCGTTCGTCGAGGAACGCGGCGAGTGCTTCGACTTCGGGCAATTCGGGCATGGGACGAGTCTGCCACGCGGCCGCGGCGGCTGCGCGGGCCGGCGCCGGAACAACATCACCGGGCCCGGCTGTTGCTCTCGGCATGAGCCTCCTCTTCAACCCGATCACGCTGCGTGGCCTGACCATCCCGAACCGTGCCTGGGTCTCCCCGATGTGTCAGTACTCTTCGGTCGACGGACATCCCACGGACTGGCATCTGGTGCACCTCGGCGCGCTGGCCCGCGGCGGTGCCGGGCTGGTGCTGGCCGAGGCGACGGCGGTGACGGCCGAGGGGCGCATCTCGCCGCAGGACGCCGGGATCTGGACCGACGCGCAGGCCGAGGACTACGCCCGGATCACCGCGTTCATCCGGTCGCAGGGGTCGGTGCCGGGCATCCAGCTCGGCCACGCCGGGCGCAAGGCCTCGACCTACGCGCCGTGGCGGGGCCGGCGCAGCGTGGCCGAGGCGGACGGCGGGTGGAGCACGGTGGCGCCCTCGGCGGTGGCCTTCGGCGACTACGCCGAGCCGCGCGCGCTCGCGGCCGAGGAGATTCCCGCGGTGGTCCGAGCGTGGGCGGACGCGGCGGTGCGGGCGGTGGCGGCGGGCTTCGACGTGCTCGAGATCCACGGTGCGCACGGCTACCTGGTGCACCAGTTCCTCTCCCCGCTGTCCAACCTGCGTACCGACGAGTACGGCGGCGACCTGGCCGGCCGCGCCCGGCTGCTGCTGGAGATCGTGGACGCGGTGCGCGCGGCCGTACCCGAACGCATTGTGCTGTTCGTCCGGCTCAGCGGCACCGACTGGGTCCCGGGCGGGCTGAGCGTGGAGGAGGTCGGCGAGGTGGCCGGGCTGCTCGCCCCGCGCGGGGTGGACCTGATCGACGTGTCCAGCGGCGGCAACAGCCCGGCCCAGCAGATCCCGGTCGGCCCGGGCTACCAGGTGCATCTGGCCCGCGCGGTGCGTGCGGCGAGCGGGCTGCCGACCGCCGCGGTCGGGCTCATCACCGAGCCGGGGCAGGCCGAGAAGATCCTGGCCGAACAGTCCGCCGACGCCGTGCTGCTGGCCCGCGCCCTGCTGCGGGAGCCGACCTGGCCGCAGCGGGCCGCGTTCGAGCTCGGCGACGAGCTGGCCTGGCCGCCGCAGTACGAGCGGGCCAAGCCGGAGCGCCGGGACTGATCCGGGGCCTGACCCGCCGCCGAGGGAGCGCGGGAGCGCACGCGCGCCGTGTGCACCCGCGCACCCCCGGCTGCTACGTTCACCGGTATGGCGTTGGAGTCCCATCTTTATCCGGACGCCGATACGGCGGAGTACGCGGTCGACGTCGCCAGCGTGGTGCACGACACCAAGCTCGGCGGCGAGCGGCCGGTCGAGCTCGCGCGCTTCTACGCGCTGATCGCCGGACTCGTGGCGTACGCGAAGAACGACGACCTGCGCATCTACGCCGTGGCCGACTGGTCCCTGGTGCGTGACAAGCGGCTGACCGACAAGGAACGCTCGACCCTGCTGCGCTGGCACCGGCGCGGCCGGATCGAACTGCTCGACCCGGCCGACGACCGGCTGCTCGAACTCGCCGAGCGCACCGGGCAGCTGGTGGTGAGCGCGGACAGCTTCCGCGACTACGTCCCGCTCTTCCCGTGGATCGCGGGCAACCGGGACCGGTTCCTGCTGCACGTGCCGGATCCGAGCGGGACCGGGGTGACGGTGGAGCCGCGGGTGATGCCGATCCCGTACGAGTCCGAGATCTCGCGCAAGCTCGAAGAGCACGAACTGCTCGCCATGGGGCTCTACGACCGGCGCAGCGGCAAGGGCCCGCGGCGCGATCTGCTCTCCCGGCTCTGGCGCTGCCCCGAGCCGGACTGCGCCCAGTTCGGGCCGCAGGAGCCGGAATTCCAGCCGCTGCCGCGCTTCTACAACGACGCCGCGCACTGCCCCACCCACAAGCTCGTACTCGAAGACGTCGGCGCGGTGCCGCGCCGGGTGCAGATCAAGGTGCGGGTGGGCGGCGTGGTGCGACGCAGGTTCCTGATGCGCGCAGGCCAGCAGATCCCGGTCGGGCGCGCGCCGGGCGAGAGCGGGATCGCGCTGGCCGAGCACCTCGGCCCGCTCGAGCGGGCGACCGCGCACGAACTCAGCCGCAGCCACGTCGTGCTCAAATGGACCGGGTGGAAGCTCACCGTGCTCGACACCAGCCGCAACGGCACCCGGTTGCGCCCGCCGCACGGCCAGGGTCCGGACCGGGTCCTGGTCAACGGCGAGTCCGCGCGGGTCAAACCGGGTGAGGAGGTCGTCCTGGTGGAAGGGCTCGAACTGCTCGCCAGCGGGCGCGAGTTCGCCTTCACGGCGGACGATTCGCTCGGTGGCCAGGACGAGGGCGGTGGTCCGGACGAAGAGGTCGAGGGCTTCGCGCAGACGATCACCACGGTCAACGGGCCGCGGGTGGGCGGGCCGCGCGCGGCCCCGGAACCGGTCGATGTGTGGCGTCCGCCGAACGCCTGACGCCGGATCAGCTCGCCGCACGTTCCGGCGTGGCGGTCATCGACGATCGTCCGGCGATACTGTTTAATGCGCACAACGGACGTTGGACCATAATTCACAGCGGCCTCGTCGGCGGCGGGGCGAGATCGGGGAGAGTGCCGTGTCGTCGCCTGAGCCGGCGCCCGCGCCATCGCGCGCGGGCGTGCCCTGCGCCACGTACCGGATCCAGTTGACCGAGGCGATGACCTTCGACGACGTCTGCGCCCAGGTCGACTATCTGCACCGGCTCGGGATCAGCCACGTCTACCTCTCGCCGATCCTGCAGGCGGCCGAGGGGTCCACGCACGGCTACGACGTGATCGACCACAACCAGATCGCGGCCGGCCTCGGCGGCGAGGAGGGGCTGCGCCGGCTCGCGGACCGGCTGCACGCGCGCGGCATGGGGGCCATCGCCGACGTGGTGCCCAACCACATGGCCGTGCCGGTGCCGGAGAAGCGCAACCGCGCGCTCTGGTCGGTGCTGCGCGAGGGGCCCGAGTCGCCGTACGCGTCCTGGTTCGACGTGGACTGGTCCGCGCAGGACGGCGCGCTGCTGCTGCCCGTGCTCGGGCGGCGGATCGCCGAGTGCCTGCGCATCGGGGAGCTCACCGTGGACGTGACGGCGGAGGCGGTGGAGGAGTTCGGCGGCCCGGTGCTGCGCTACTTCGGGCACGTCTTCCCGGTGCGTCCGGGCACCGAGCACCTGCCGCTGCACACGCTGGTGCGGGCCCAGCACTACCGGCTGGCCTACTGGCGGGTGGCCACCGAGGAACCGGGCTACCGGCGCTTCTTCGACATCAGCAGCCTGATCGCGATCCGGGTGGAGGACTCCGGTGTGCTGCACGCCACCCACCGGCTGCTGCTCGACCTGGTGCGCGACGGCACGCTGGACGGGCTGCGCATCGACCATCCGGACGGCCTCGCCGACCCGCGCGGGTATCTCCGCTTCCTGAACAAGTCCACCGAGGGCACCTGGACCGTGGTGGAGAAGATCCTGGCCGCCGACGAGCAGCTGCCGGCCGACTGGGAGTGCGCCGGCACCACCGGATACGACGCGCAGCGGGCGATCGGCGCCCTGCTGACCGACCCGATCGGCGCGGAACGGCTGGTGGCGCTGTACGCCGGGCTGACCGGCTCGGTCCAGGAGTTCGCGCCGCTGGCCCGGCAGGCGCGGCTGTTCGTGCTCGACACGGTGTTGCGGGCCGAGGCGGACCGGCTGGTCGAGGTGCTCGTGGCGATCTGCCGGGCCGAGCTCGAGCTGCGCGACCACACCCAGCTCGGGCTGCACGAGGCGGTGTGCGCGCTGATCGCGAACCTGCGGGTGTACCGGGCGTACACGGTGCCGGGCGAACCGGCCCCGGCCGATTCGGTGATGCGGGTGGAGGCGGCGGCGAAGGCGGCGGCGGCCGTGCTGCCGGCCGAGCGGCACGAGACGCTGCGGCTGGTGCGCGATATCGCGCTGGGCCGGGTCGAGCCGCGCGACGAGCTGCGCGACGAGTTCCAGGTCCGATTCCAGCAGACCTGCGCGGCGGTGATGGCCAAGGGCGTGGAGGACACCGCCTTCTACCGCTGGACCGCGTTGCCCGGCGCCTCCGACGTGGGCGGTGAGCCGGTCGAGCCGGCCATGGCCCCGGCCCGGTTCCACGGCTTCTGCGCCCTGCGCCAGGCCGAGTGGCCGGCCGCGATGACGGCGCTGAGCACGCACGACTCCAAGCGTTCGGAGGACGTGCGGGCCCGGCTGACGGTGCTGACCGAGATGCCCGAGGAATGGGCCGTGGCGCTGGCCGGGTTCCAGACCGCGGTACGCGCCACCGCCGCGCCGCCCGCCGAGCCCGAGCCGGCCGACGAGTACCTGCTCTGGCAGAGCCTGCTCGGGGCCTGGCCGATCGACGGCGAACGGCTGCTGCCCTACCTGCGCAAGGCGCTGCGGGAGGCGAAGACCCGCACCTCCTGGGGCGCCCCGGACGAGGAGTACGAGGCGCGGGTGCTGGACTTCGCCGCCGCCGCGCTGGCCAGCGAGAAGGTCCGGGACGAGGTCGAGGCGTTCGTGCGGCGGATCGAACCGTACACCACCGCCAACATCCTGACCCAGAAGCTGGTGCAGCTGACCATGGCCGGGGTGCCCGATGTGTATCAGGGCTCGGAGGCCGAGTTCTGGGCCCTGACCGACCCGGACAACCGCCGCCCGGTGGACTTCGCCCGGCTGCGCGAACTGCTGGAGAAGGCCGACGCGGACGCCGAGGGCGACGGCGGCGCGCAGTACGGCGGCCCCGCGGCCAAGATCCTGGTCACCTCGCGGGCGCTGCGGCTGCGCCGGGAGCACCCGGAGTGGTTCGACCCGCGGGCTTCGCAGACCCCGCTGTTCGCCATCGGCCCGGCCGCCGGGCACGCGGTGGCGCTGCTGCGCGGGGAGAACGCGGCCACGGTCGGCACCCGGCTGCCGGCCGGACTGGAACGGGCCGGCGGCTGGCGCGACACCGCGCTCCCACTGCCGCCGGGCACCTGGCGCTGCCGGCTCAGCGGCAAGGCCTACCGGGTGGACGCGCAGTCCGGAGTGGGGCTGCCGCTGGCCTGGCTGACCGAGCATCTGCCGGTCGCGCTGCTGGTACGGGAGGAACAGGCGGAGACATGAGCAACCCGGAGAGCGTATTCGAAGTCTGGGCCCCGTCGGCGGAGCAGGTCGACCTCGACCTCGGCGACCGGGTACTGCCGATGAAGAAGGCCGACCGGCCGGGGCGCCCGGGCTGGTGGCGGGCCGAGGCCGAGTCCGCGACCGGCGACTACGCCTTCCGGCTGGACGGCGGCCCGTCCCGGCCGGACCCGCGTTCGCGCCGGCAGCCCTACGGCGTGCACGGGGCCAGCCGCCTCGACGATCCGGCCGCGTTCGGCTGGACCGACTCCGACTGGCACGGGCGGCCGCTGCGCGGATCGGTGCTCTACGAACTGCACATCGGCACGTTCACCCCGCAGGGCACGTTCGAGGCGGCGATCGGGCGGCTCGAGCACCTCGCCCGGCTCGGCGTGGACTTCGTCGAGCTGATGCCGGTGGCGGCCTTCGGCGGAGAGCACGGCTGGGGCTACGACGGCGTCGGGCTGTGGGCCGTGCACGAGCCGTACGGCGGCCCGGACGGGCTGCGCCGCTTCGTCGACGCCTGCCACGCGCACGGCCTCGGGGTCGTGCTCGACGTGGTCTACAACCATCTCGGCCCGAGCGGGAACTATCTGGGCGAGTTCGGGCCCTACTTCACCGACACGCACGTCACCCCGTGGGGCCCGGCGGTGAACCTGGACGCCGCCGGATCGGACGAGGTGCGCGCTTTCCTGGTCGGCAACGCCCTGCACTGGCTGCGCGAGAACCACCTCGACGGTCTGCGCCTGGACGCGGTGCACGCGCTCGTGGACAACCGGGCGCTGCACATCCTGGAGGAGCTCGCCACCGCGGTGGACGGCCTGGCCGCGCACTGCGGGCGCATCCTGCACCTGATCGCGGAGACCGACCGCAACGACCCGCACACCATCACCCGGCGCTCGGCCGGCGGACAGGGCGTGCACGCGCAGTGGAGCGACGACTTCCACCACGCCCTGCACAGTGCCCTGACCGGCGAGAAGCAGGGCTACTACGTCGATTTCGGCTCGCTCGCCGCGATCGAGAAGACAATGACGTCCGGGTATTACCATGATGGTACGTACTCCACCTTCCGCGGCCGCTGCCACGGGCGTGCGGTGGACACCGGGATGCTGGACGCGGACCGCTTCGTCGTCTCGCTCCAGACCCACGACCAGGTCGGCAACCGGGCCGAGGGCGACCGCATCGGCTTCGGCCTGTCCGAGGGCCTGCGCCGGGTCGGCGCCGCGCTGCTGCTGACCTCGCCGTTCACACCGCAGCTGTTCATGGGGGAGGAGTGGGGCGCGGACACGCCGTGGCAGTACTTCACCGACCACCCCGAGCCCGAACTCGCCGAGGCGATCCGGGCCGGGCGCCGGGCCGAGTTCGCCCGCTACGGCTGGTCCGCCGACCGGGTGCCGGACCCGCAGGACCCGGCGACCTTCCAGCGCAGCAAGCTGAACTGGGACGAGCCCGGCCGGCCCGACCACCGCGCCCTGCTCGACTGGTACCGCGACCTGATCGCGCTGCGCCGCGCCCGGCCCGACCTCAGCCACCCGGGCTTCGCCGGCGTGGACGTGACCTACGACGAGGAGCAGCGCTGGATCGTGGTGCGCCGCGGCCCGCTGCGCGTCGCGGCGAACCTCTCCGCCGTACCCCGCCGGGTTCCGCTGGAAGTGCCCGGCCGCGAGATCCTGCTCGCCTCCGATCCGCAGGTCCGCCTCGCCGAGCCGAACCCGGGCGCCGGTGTGGGCCCGGGCGTCTCGCTGCCGCCCGAGTCCGTCGCCGTGCTCGCCTGAGTGCTGCCAGACTGGGGCCGTGGAACGGGAACCGGTCGCGGACGTCCTCCGGCGCCTGGCCGAGGCGACGGACGAGCTGACCACTGATATCAGTGGGCTCTGATCGCGCGATCGGATACGAGCCGGAGGACTGGCCGGCCGGGTTCGTCGGCGAGCGGCTCGAATCCCTCGCCGCCGCGCTGGGCGAGCGCTACGCCGGGTCGTTGTCGGTGAGCCTGCACGCCTCCGACTCCGGCCGGACGTTCCAGATCGGCGCGGCGTCCGGTGCCCGCAGAGCCCGCGGCTCGCAGGCGCGCCTGCTCGCGCGGAGTGAGCAGCGTGGAACGGCCCTGATCCACGGCCACGTGGCATCATGCATCGCATGCCGATGACATCACCCGCTGATCCCACCGCGCCCGCGCCGATCCACCTCGTCCCCGCGCCGCGATCCGTCGCGCGGCCGGCGCAGCCGGGAACATACCGGCTCACCCCGGCGTCCTCACTCGGCGGCGAGGCGGGGACGGAGCGGGTGGCGGCGTGGTTGCGGGCGGAGCTGGGGGCCGCGACAGGGTTCGACCTGCTGCCGGAAACGGCGGACGCCGGCGGGGGAGTGCGGCTGACGCTCGACCCGGGCCTGGGCACCGAGGCGTACCGGCTCGTGGTCGACGCGGACGGGGTGCGGCTGACCGGCGGTGGCGCGGCGGGGCTGTTCTGGGGCGCGCAGACGCTGCGTCAGTTGCTCGGGGCTGATGCGTATCGGCGCGGGGCGATCCGGGCGGCCGCCACCGAGCCGGAGGGCTGGAGCCTGCCGTACGTCACCGTCGAGGACGCGCCGCGGTTCGGCTGGCGCGGGTTCCTGCTGGACGTGGCGCGGCATTTCCTGCCCAAGGCCGACGTGCTGCGGCAGATCGACCTGATCGCCGCGCACAAACTCAATGTGCTGCATCTGCATCTCACCGACGACCAGGGCTGGCGGATGGAGATCCGCCGCCACCCCCGGCTGACCTCGGTCGGTGCGTGGCGCGCGGAGACGATGGTGGGCACGCGCGAGGGCGGTCGGCGCGACGGGCGGCCGCACGGCGGCTACTACACCCAGGACGACCTGCGCGAGATCGTCGCGTACGCGGCCGCGCGGCACGTCACCGTCGTGCCGGAGATCGACGTTCCCGGGCACTCGCGCGCCGCCATCGCCGCCTACCCGGAGCTCGGCAACGTCGATGTCGTCGACACCGCCGCGCTCACCCCGTTCACCGACTGGGGCATCAGCCCCGACGTGCTCAACGTCGAGGACGCCACGCTCCGCTTCTACGAGCACGTACTCGAGGAGGTGCTCGAGGTCTTCCCCTCCGCCTTCATCCACATCGGCGGCGACGAGTGCCCGAAGGAGCAGTGGCGGGCCAGCGCCCGGGCGCAGGCCAGGATCCGGCAGCAGGGGCTCGCCGACGAGCACGCACTGCAGAGCTGGTTCATCCGCCACTTCGACCGCTGGCTCGCCGACCGCGGGCGCCGCCTGATCGGCTGGGACGAGATCCTGGAGGGCGGCCTGGCGCCGGGCGCGGCGGTCGCGTCCTGGCGCGGATACGAGGGCGGGATCGCGGCGGCGCGGGCGGGCCACGACGTCGTCATGTGCCCCAAGGACCACGTCTACCTCGACTACCGCGAGTCCGACCACCCGGACGAGCCGATCCCGATCGGCTTCGTGCGCACGCTCGAAGACGTCTACCGGTTCGAACCGCTGCCGCTCGCGCTGCGCGAGGACCCGGAGGCGGCGCGGCACGTACTCGGGGCGCAGGCGCAGGCCTGGACCGAGTTCATGGACGGCGTGCGGGTGCTGGACTACCGCGTCTTCCCGCGGCTGTGCGCGTTCGCCGAGGTCGCCTGGTCCGCGCTGCCGCTCGAACCGGCCGAGCGCGACTTCGCCGAGTTCGAAGTCCGGATGGCGACGCACCTGACCCGGCTCGACGCGCTCGGCGTCGAGTACCGCCCGGCCGACGGCCCGCACCCCTGGCAGCGCCGTCCGGGTGTACTCGGCCGTCCTCGAACCTAGGCCGTGTCCTCGGTTCTCGACGCATTGACGTCAACGGTCACCCTCCGGCGACTCGTTTTACCGCTGTGTCACGGACCGCGCCCGGCCTGGAAACCTCCGGCGGGCATCGTGGGCTCATGACCCTGCAGAACACTTTCCGGCACCACAGACACCTGGTCGAGCTCGGCTCTCTGCTCGCGACGGCGGGCGCGGCCGACTCCTTCTCCGACGTCTTCGGCCAGCACCGGCACGGGATCGGCCTGCTCATCGGCCTCGGCCTAGCGCTGGTCCTGACCACGGTGGGCCACCACATCTGGCTGCGCAAGAGCGACCACGCGCCGCCGAGCGAGGCTGAGTCCGGGCCCGGCGCCGAGGGCTGCGCCGGCTGCGACACCGCCGGCGCGGACGCGACGGTGACCGGCGTCGTCTGGCGGGTGCGCACCGAGATCGACAACACCCCGGGCCGGCTGGCCGTGCTCGCCGGGGCCCTGGCCGCGGCGGGAGCGAACATCCACGGCCTGGACGCGCAGCCGGCCGGCGCGGGCAAGGTGGTGGACGAGTTCCTGGTGGAGACTCCGCCGGACACCTCGGCCCAGCAGCTGTGCGACGCGGTACGGGCGGTCGGCGGGCGGGCGACCTGCGCGGTCCCGACCGATCTGCTCGCCCTCGTGGACGCCCCGACCCGAGCCCTCGATCTCGCCGCCCGGCTGGCCCGCCGGCCGGATTCACTCGAAGCCGTGCTGGCCGATCTGCTCGAGGCCGAACACGTCCAGGTCCACCCGTACGACGGGGAGTGCGACGGCCCCGACGCCCTGACGCCCGCGGCGCAGGCCGAGGCCCGTCGCGCGGACCTGGTGTTGCGCGGCCCGGACGGCGGCTACGTCACGGTACGCCGGCCCGGACTGCCGTTCACCGCGGTGGAGCGTTCCCGGGCCCGGGCCGCGGTCGACCTCGCCGCCGCCCACGCCGCCGCCCGCGAGCGCGGCTGAGCAGCCGAAAGCCCCTGCGGCCGACCCGCGGAACGGATCGGCCGCAGGGGCTGCGGGACTGACCGCGCGTCAACCGACGCGCGGTCAGACGCGGTCAGGCGGGATCAGGCGCGGTCGAACCGGTCCAGGTTCATGACCTTGTCCCAGGCCGCGACGAAGTCGTGCACGAACTTCTGCTTCGCGTCGTCGCTGCCGTAGACCTCGGACAGCGCGCGCAGCTCGGAGTTGGCGCCCAGGGCCAGGTCCACCCGGCTGGCGGTCCACTTCACCGTGCCGGACGCGTCCCGGCCCTCGAACGCGGAGGCGTCCTCGGAGGTCGGGGTCCAGGTGGTGTCGATGTCCAGCAGGTTGACGAAGTAGTCGTTCGTCAGCTTCCCGGGCGTCTCGGTGAGCACGCCGACCGAGGAGCCGCCGTGGTTGACCCCGAGCACGCGCAGGCCGCCGACCAGGACCGTGGCCTGCGGGGCGGTGAGGGTGAGCAGGTTCGCCTTGTCCAGCAGCAGGTACTCGGCCGGGAGCCGCTGGCCCTTGCCGACGTAGTTGCGGAACCCGTCCGCCTGCGGCTCGAGGTAGGAGAAGGACTCGACGTCGGTCTGCTCCTGGGTGGCGTCCACGCGGCCGGGCCGGAACGGCACGGTCACCTCGACCCCGGCGTCCTTCGCGGCCTTCTCCACGCCCGCGTTGCCGGCCAGCACGATCAGGTCGGCCAGCGAGACCTGCTTGCCGCCCTCGTGCGCGGCGTTGAACTCGCGCGCCACGCCCTCGAGCGTACGCAGCACCCCGGCGAGCCGGTCGGGCTCGTTGACCTCCCAGCCGAGCTGCGGCTGGAGCCGTATCCGGGCGCCGTTCACGCCGCCGCGCTTGTCGCTGCCGCGGAAGGAGGAGGCGGCGGCCCAGGCCGTGCCGACGAGCTGGTCCACCGTCAGGTCCGTGGCCAGCACCCGCTCCTTGAGCGCGGCGGCGTCCTCGGCGTCGATCAGCGGGTGGGTCAGCGCGGGCAGCGGGTCCTGCCACAGCAGCACCTCGTCCGGCACCTCGGGGCCGAGGTAGCGGGCGATCGGGCCCATGTCACGGTGCGTCAGCTTGTACCAGGCGCGGGCGAAGGCGTCCGCGAGCTCTTCCGGGTGCTCCAGGAAGCGGCGCGAGATGAGCTCGTAGGCCGGGTCCGCCCGCAGCGCGAGGTCGGTGGTGAGCATGGTCGGGGCGTGCCGCTTGGCCGGGTCGTGCGCGTCCGGGACGGTGTCCGCGGCGGCGCCGTCCTTCGGCTTCCACTGGTACGCGCCGGCCGGGCTCTTGCCCAACTCCCACTCGAAGCCGAACAGAATCTCGAAGAAGGTGGTGTCCCAGGCGGCCGGGTTGTAGGTCCAGGCGCCCTCGAGGCCGGAGCTGATGGTGTCCGCGCCCTTGCCGGTGCCGAAGGCGTTCTTCCAGCCCAGGCCCTGCTGCTCGAGCGGCGCGGCCTCCGGGTCCGGGCCGACGTTCTCGGCCTGCCCGGCGCCGTGGGTCTTGCCGAAGGTGTGGCCGCCGGCGATCAGCGCGACCGTCTCGGTGTCGTCCATGGCCATCCGGCGGAAGGTCTCCCGGATGTCGCGGGCCGCGGCCAGCGGGTCCGGGGTGCCGTTGGGGCCCTCCGGGTTGACGTAGATCAGGCCCATCTGCACTGCGGCCAGCGGGGACTCGAGGTCGCGCTCGCCGGTGTAGCGCTCGTCGCCCAGCCAGGTGTGCTCCGGGCCCCAGTACACGTCCTCCTCGGACTCCCACACGTCCGCGCGGCCGCCGGCGAAGCCGAAGGTGGTGAAGCCCATGGTCTCCAGGGCCACGTTGCCGGTCAGCACCAGCAGGTCGGCCCAGGACAGCGCCTGTCCGTACTTCTTCTTCACCGGCCACAGCAGCCGCCGGGCCTTGTCCAGGTTGACGTTGTCCGGCCAGCTGTTGAGCGGGGCGAAGCGCTGCTGGCCGGAGCCGGCGCCGCCGCGCCCGTCGTGCACCCGGTAGGTGCCGGCCGCGTGCCAGGCCATCCGGATCATGAAGGGGCCGTAGTTGCCGTAGTCGGCCGGCCACCAGTCCTTCGAGGTGGTGAGCACCGCGGCGATATCGGCCTTGACCGCGGGCAGGTCCAGCGACTCGAAGGCGGCGGCGTAGTCGAAGCCGGCGCCGTTGGGGTCGGCCTCCACCGGGTTCTTCGCCAGGATGCGCAGGTTGAGCTGTTCTGGCCACCATTGCCGGTTTCCGCCGCCGCGCACCGGCTCGAGGGCGCGGCCGTGCGCCACCGGGCAGCCGGTTCCCTCCGACTTGGGGTCTACGTCGAGTGCGTCATGGTGCTCAGACATGTCAATCCTTCCGGGGTAGGCGGATCACAGTGCTCAGGGCCCGTCGGCGGCGGTGGAACAGCCGGGACACAGGCCCCAGTAGATGACCTCGGCCTCGTCGATGGCGAAGCCGTGATCCTCGGACGCGGTCAGGCAGGGCGCCTGGCCCACCGCGCAGTCGACGTCGGCGACGACGCCGCAGGAGCGGCAGACCAGGTGGTGGTGGTTGTCCCCGACCCGGCCCTCGAACCGGGCCGGGCTGCCCGGCGGTTCGATCCGACGGATCAGCCCCGCCGCGGTGAGCGCGGTCAGGGCCTCGTACACGGCCTGCAGCGAGACGTGCCCGACGCGTTCCCGGACACCGGCGGCGACCGCCTCGGCGTCGAGGTGGGCGCCGAGCCTGACGGTCTCGAGCAGCGCGACCCGGGCCGCGGTGACCCGCAGGCCGGCGCCGCGCAGCTGCGCGGCGGTGGTCGGGGTCGCGGGCGTGGTCATGGCGGCCACCCTATCTCCCTAAAGACGAATGATTCAAGAAAACGAGGGATTCTCGTTACATGAAAGTTTAGTGCGGGTCCGGCGCGGCGTCATCGCTCTCGCCGCCGCCGGCCCTGCCGACCGGCGCGTCGGATCGGGCCGTATCCGCCGCCGTATCCGCCCACGTCCCGGCGGCGGCCGCGGGGGCCTCACCCCCGCCGCGCGTCCGGCCCACCGCCCCGGCCGCGCGCGCGAGCCCGGGCCCGGCCCAGGCTCACCCCGGCGGAGATCACCCCGATATGGCTGAAGGCCTGCGGGAAGTTGCCGCAGAACGCCCCCGTGGTGGGGTCGATCTGCTCCGCGAGCAGGCCCAGCGGACTGGCCCGGGAGCACAGCGCGGTGTAGAGCTCCTCGGCCTCCTCCACCCGGCCCTGCCCGGCCAGGTTGTCCACCAGCCAGAAGCTGCACAGCACGAAGGCGCCCTCGTCCCCGGGCAGCCCGTCCGGGGAGGATTGGTGCAGGTATCGGTAGAGCAGGCCGCCGCCGGCCGCCAGCCGCGTCGCCACCGCCTCGGTGGTCGCGATCATCCGCGGGTGGTCCACCGGCACCACCCGGCGCAGCGGCAGCGCGAGCAGGCTGGCGTCCACGCCGCCGCCCCCGCCGAGATGCTCGGTCAGCGTGTGCGAGCGCTCGTCCCAGGCCTCGCGCAGAATCAGCTCACGCAGGTCGTCGGCGCCGGCCCGCCAGCCCGCCGCGGCCTCGCCCACCCCGAGCAGCGTGCCGATCCGGGCCGCCCGGTCCATCGCCACCTGGCACATCGCGGCCGAGTAGGTGAACACCCGGCCCGGACTGCGCACCTCCCAGATGCCCTGGTCCGGCGTGCGCCACTGCTCCCCGGCCCGGTCGGCCAGCCGGGCCAGCCCGCGCCACAGGTGCGGCATGATCTCGCCGCCGCCCTGGAGCCACTGGTACGCGCAGTCGAGCACCTCGCCGTAGACGTCGTGCTGCACCTGCCCGGTCGCGCCGTTGCCCCAGCGCACCGGGGCCGAACCCCGATACCCCTCCAGCCCGGGGTCCACCACCTCGTCCGGCACCGGCCGGCCGGACACGGTGAACATGATCCGCGGCATCCCGTTGGACTCGAACGCGTCGATCACCCAGCCGAGGAACGCGTCCGCCTCGTTGCCGAAGCCGATCCGGCGCAGCGCGAACACGGCGAACGCGGCGTCCCGGATCCAGGCGTAGCGGTAGTCCCAGTTGCGCACCCCGCCGATCGGCGCGGGCAGCGAGGAGGTGGGCGCGGCC
>FSXZ01000980.1_pt1 | contig 15013 bp, 15 predicted proteins | sample 1638121 | NCBI WGS metagenome assembly FSXZ01 (sample SAMEA3914788, study PRJEB12502) | metagenome | biome: forest; material: soil | place: Canada | collected 2011-07-03 | depth 0.1 m
GAGCGGTGATAACCGACGCTTCGTCGCGCGCTCGCCGCGGTGCGCAGGGGACGCGCTCGCAAAGGCAGGTCGGGGCGCGGGTGCCGGCGGCAGGGGCGGTGTGGTCGCAACGGCAGTGTCCTCACACGTTCGGCCCAATGGCTCGAGGTGGGCGAGGGACACACCGTTTCCGCGCGGGGTCGGCGGGCACTCGATCTAACCTTGGGCCCCGCACGGGCCCAGCCGGTGTCGAGGAGGAGTACATGACCGCGACCAAGCCAGCCGCAGCACCAGCACGCGGAATCAAAAGTCTGGTACCGGCCAGGATCGACCGTCTGGCCTGGTCCCGGTTCCATACCCGCATGGTGGTCGCGCTCGGCGTGGCCTGGATTCTGGACGGGCTCGAAGTCTCCATCGCGAGCAACGTCAGCCCCTACCTGACCGAGCCCGGCGCGCTGGGCATGAGCACCGGCTCGGTCGCGTTCTCGGTCGGCACGATCTATCTGCTCGGCGAGGTCTTCGGGGCGCTGTTCTTCGGCAACCTCTCCGACCGGTGGGGCCGCAAGAATCTGTTCATGATCACCCTCGGGGTGTACCTGATCGGCGGCGGCCTGACCGCGCTGACCTGGGGTAAGGGTCAGGGCTGGGTCCTGTATCTGGACATGACCCGGTTCATCGCGGGCGCCGGTATCGGCGGCGAGTACGCGGCGATCAACTCGGCCATCGACGAGTTGATCCCGGCCCGGTACCGCGGCCGGGTGGACATCGCCGTGAACGGCACCTACTGGGCCGGGGCGTTCATCGCCTCGGTGCTCACCGTCGGCGTCATCCAGCATCTGCCGGTCAGCTACAACTGGCGCATCGGCTTCCTGTTCGGCCCGGTCCTCGGCCTGGTCATCCTGTTCGTCCGGCGGAACCTGCCGGAGAGCCCGCGCTGGCTGGTGATGCACGGCAGAGTGGACGAGGCCGAAGCGGCGGTCGAACGGATCGAACAGGAGTCGCTCGCGACCGGCGGCAGACTCGATCCGGTCGACGAGTCCAAGGAGATCGAGATCCTGCCCGCCGACAGCGTCGGCTACTGGCAGCTGACCAAGACCCTGTTCCGCCGCTATCCGAGCCGGTCCGCGCTCGGTGCGACGCTGATGATCACGCAGTCGTTCCTGTACAACGCGATCTTCTTCACCTACTCGCTCGTGCTGACCAAGATCTACGGGGTGCCCCCGGGCAACACCGCGTACTACTTCATGGCGTTCGCGATCGGCAACCTCTGCGGGCCGCTGGTGCTCGGCCACCTGTTCGACACGATCGGACGCCGCCGGATGATCAGCGGCACGTATCTGATCGCGGGGGTCGCCCTGGCCGTGAGCGCGTTCCTGTTCCACGCCGGGCAGTTGACCGCGCTCACCCAGACGATCTGTTGGTGCTTCATCTTCTTCTTCGCCTCGGCGGGGGCGAGCGCGGCCTACCTGACGGTCAGTGAGATCTTCCCGGTGGAGGTGCGGGCCAAGGCCATCGCCGTGTTCTTCGCCATCGCCCAGTGCTTCGGCGCGTTCGGGCCCTGGTTCTACGGCAAGCTCATCGGCCAGACCGACGGGCAGAGCGCCGACTACCTGCTGCACCACTCCAAGCTGTGGATCGGCTACCTGATCGGCGCCGCCGTGATGATCATCGGAGCGCTGGTCGAACTCTGGCTCGGTGTCAACGCGGAGGGCCGCTCGCTCGAGGACGTGGCCACGCCGCTGACCGCGGTGGGCCGGCCGGACGGACTGTCCGGGCAGCCGGCCGAGACCAGCGGTGCGCCGCGCCCACCGGTCGCATGACCGAAGCCGGCGACGAGGGCGGGAGGAAGGACGAGAAGGGCGGCGGCGACGGAGAGGATGTCCGCGCCGCCGCCGGCCGTGGCGGGAACGAGAGCACAGGCCGTGGCGGGAGCGGGAGCCCGGGCCGTGGCGGGAGCGAGAGCACAGGCAGCGGCGGGAGCGGGAGCCCGGGCCGTGGCGGGAACGAGAGCACAGGCAGCGACGGAAACGGCGGCGGCTCCCAGGGCGGCGGTGTTTCCGTGCTGCTCCCGCGCGGCGCGGGTCCGGGCGGGCGGCGCGGGGTGCGTGGGGCCCTCGCCTGGGCTCTGGTGCGCAGCGTGGTGGGGGTGCTCGTGCTGGGGGTGGCCTATTTCGTCATGCCGCTCGGCGGGGTCAGGACCCTCGGCGACGTGGGCATCCTGGTCCTGAGCCTGATCGTCATCGTCTTTCTGGTGGTCTTCCAGGTGGGCAGGATCGTGCGGGCGGACTATCCGGGGCTGCGCGCGATCGAGGCGATCGCGTTCACCGCGACGCTGCTGCTGTTCGTCTTCTCGGTCACCTACGACGTCATGGACGCCGAGACGAGCGCCGCGTTCAACGTCGCGCTCAGCCGGCTGGACTCGCTCTACTTCACCGTCACCGTCTTCGGCACGGTCGGCTTCGGCGACATCACCGCGCATTCCCAGGCCGCGCGCGCGGTGGTCACGGTACAGATCCTGTTCGACTTCGTCTTCCTCGGCGTGGCCGTGCGCGTGATCGCCGGCGCCGTCCAGATCGGGCGCAAGCGGGTGGCCGGGGGCTGAGCCGGCCCGACGCACGACCGGAGCCCGGGCGCGTGGACGCCCGGGCTCCGGTTCTCCTTCGCGTCGGCTGCCGTGATGCCGAAGGTCACGGCTCGCCGCGCCGCGGGGGTGCTCTGCGCGAGTGCCGACGCCGCCCCCCGACGGCGGCGCCGGCCGTTCTCGCGCCACCCGGCGGATGCGCCCCGGCCCGCGGGTGAGCGCGGGCGGGGCGGCCGGGTCGCGCGATGGCCTGGGTGGGGGTGTGCTCAGCCCTCGTAGCTTTCGACCACGCGGGCCGGCCGGGCCTGCGCCCGCTCCGGGTCCTGGTGGAACTCCTGCCGCGCCGCCCGCTGGCGCAGCAGGTCCCAGCACTGGTCGAGTTCGGCCTCGAGGGCGCAGAGCCGGGTGCGCCGCTGGGCGTCCATGGCCTCGGGATCCGCGCGCAGCTGGTGTTCCTCGCCGATCAGCTCGTCGATCCGGTGCCGGATGCCGGCTTCGCCCATATTCCGTGTCATGGCCGTCGCTCCTTCCGGCCGCGGCCGTGCACGCGTGCTCGCGGCCCGCGCGCGCGGCTGCGGTGTCCTGCCTCCACGCTACGCGCCGGTGAGCCTGGTCGCGATGTCGGCGAGGCGGCGGCCCTGGTATCGGGCCGCCTCGAGGGTCGGCCCGTCGGGGGCCTGGCCGCCGCCGGAGGGCCAGCTGGTGCCGTAGGGGTTGCCGCCGGACTCGTAGAGCAGCGGGTCGGTGTAGCCGACCGGCACGATCAGGCAGCCCCAGTGGTAGAAGACGTTGTTGAGCGACAGGATGGTGGACTCCTGGCCGCCGTGCCGGTTCGCCGACGAGGTGAAGCTGGTCACCGGCTTGTCGTGGAAGACGCCGTTCTGCCACAGCCCGCCGGTGGTGTCGATGAACTGCTTGAGCTGCGCGGTGACGTTGCCGAAGCGGGTCGGGGAGCCGAAGGCGTAGGCGGAGGCCCACTCCAGATCGTCCAGCGTGGCCACCGGGACGGAGTCCTTGGTGGCGTCCACATGCGCCCGCCAGGCCGGGTTGGCGTCGATCGCCGCGTCCGGGGCGAGTTCGGCGACCCGGCGCAGCCGCACTTCGGCGCCCCGGGACGCGGCGCCCTCGGCCACCGCGGCGGCCAGCGCGTGGACGTTGCCGGTGGCGCTGTAGTAGATCACTGCGACGCGAACGCTCATGAAGGCTCCTTGCGGGCTCGGTGTCTCCTTGCGGATTCCATCCCACCAATCCCGGGGCCCGGCGGCGCGGCGGACTCACCCGTGCAGGCGAACCGGAATGCCGATCTGGGCGAAAAGGGTGAATATAAGGACAACAGACGATTCGGCCTCACGTGCGCGGCCCGTTCCGGCACCGACGCCGAGAACGGAGTGCGGGTCATGAACTACCCGATGCTGGACACCTTCCTGTCCATTATGTGGTTCTTCCTGTGGATCCTGTGGATCTTCCTGCTGGTCCGGGTGACCTTGGACATCTTCCGGGACGACCGGCTCGGCGGCTGGGGCAAGGCGGGCTGGCTGATCTTCGTGCTGATCCTGCCGTACCTCGGCGTGCTGGTGTATCTGATCGCCCGCGGCCACGGGATGGGCCAGCGCGACCTCGCTCAGGCCAAGCAGCAGAAGGCCGATATGGACGACTACATCAGGTCCACCGCGGCGGCGGGTGGAGGTGGCGGCGGGGCGAGCGCCGCGGAGCAGCTGTCCAAGATCGCCGAGCTGAAGAACTCCGGTGCGCTCACCGAGCAGGAGTACCAGATGGCCAAGGCGAAGATCCTGGCCTAGTAGCGGGTTGCCCGGCGCAGCCGGTGCCGTGTGGCGTGGCCCGTCACGGCACCGGCTCCGAGCGCGACCAGGGCGGTGGTCACCACGTCCGGGGTGATGGAGGTGCCCACCACGTACACGCTCTCGTGGTTCGCGGCGTACGAGATCGCCGTCAGGGCAGCGAACAGGGTGCTGTACTGCGCCGCCAGCAGGGCCCAGCCGAGCAGGGCCGGACCGCGCCGCCGGATCAGCCGCCGCGTCGTCCAGATGAGCATGAACGACGTCCACACGAGGGCGGCGATCAGGGACTCGGTGTCGGACGTGTACTGCACCTGGGGTGAGGCGGTGGTCTGGTAGGTGTGCGCGTCGAAGTTCACCGAGGCGGCGTCGTCCGAGCCGGCCCGCACGACCGCCGTGAGCGGAGTCGTCGTATCGATGCCGGGCGGCACCGACGAGACCTGGCCGAAGTCGGCGTAGACGCTGATCAGGTCGTCGGTCGCGGAGTCCGAGCCGGCGCCGGGGTCGGAGTCGGACGCGTAAAGGAGCAGCAGGCTGTCGGAGGAACTGTCGTAGATGGCCTCGAGGTTGGTGACGCTGCACCAGACGCTCGGCGGCTGCCAGCCGGCCCCGTCCGGGGTACAGGACTGCGGGGACTCGTATCCGGCCAGCGCCGAGTGGTCGACGCTGAGCCGCTGGGCACTGTTGTAGAGCCCGAATATGCTGAACCCGAGCGCGCCCACGACACAGGAAGTGAGCATCGTGGCCAGCACGCGCCGGCGGGTCGTGGGGAGTGCGGACGAGCTCGGACGCACGCGCCGGGGCGGGGCGCTCGGGCCGGCGGGTGCGGCGTTGACCGATGGGGCGGCGGATGGCGGGGAGACGGGCGCGAGCGGTGCGGCGAGGGCGCGCTGCCAGTAGTCCGTGAGGGTGTCCAGCGCGGCCTCGGTCTGGTCGCTGAAGGTGCCGTCGGTGGTACTGATTCCGGGCAGGTCGGTCAGTACGGTGCCGTCGTTCAGGCGCACCACCGCTGTCCAGCCCACCAGGTATCCGGTGCGCCGCTCCTGGGCTATCGAGGCGACGTCGCGCCAGGGCACGATGACCCGGCGCAGGTTCCGGCGCAGGGTCAGGCCGGCCGCGTCGGCGGTGGTCGAGGGACCGCGGGTGCCTCGGGCGTGCCAGCGGGTCGGTTCCTCGGCAGCGCTGTGCGACGACCGTTCCATGCGAGTGAATATAGCTGCTGACATCATCGGCCGTCGCAGCGAGGGGGGAGCGGGCGGTTAGAGTCGGGCCCATGGCATTCAGCGGCTGGCCGGACCGGGCATTCGTGTTCTACGAAGGACTGGAGGCGGACAACTCCAAGGAATACTGGAACGCCCATCGGGCCCGCTACGAGGCCGACGTGCGGGCGCCGATGGAGGCGCTGCTGGCCGAGTTGCAGCCGGAGTTCGGGGAGGCGCGGGTGTTCCGGCCGTACCGCGACATCCGGTTCAGCCCGGATAAGACCCCTTACAAGACCGCGATCGGGGCCGGCCTGGCCAAGGGCGGCTACGTGCACCTGTCCGCGGACGGGCTCGCGGCGGGTCTGGGTTACCACCAGATGGAGCCGGCGCAGCTCGCGCGCTATCGGGCCGCGGTGGCCGAGGACATCGCCGGCGAGCAGTTGCGCCGCGTCGTCGAGCGGCTCGAGGCCGAGGGGGTGGACGTGGTCGGCGAAAATCCGCTCAAGACCGCCCCGCGCGGATACGCCAAGGACCATCCCCGCATCGGCCTGTTGCGGAACAGGGGTCTGATCGCCTGGCGGGAGTGGCCGGTCGAGCCGTGGATGCACACGGCGCGGGCCAAGTCGAGGATCGTGGAGTTCCTGCGGGCGGCCGAGCCGCTGCGGGCCTGGCTGGACGATCGGGTCGGGCGCGCCGGGTGAGCACGGCCCCTGATTCTCCGGGGAGGATTCCACTGTTTTCGGGCGCGGTCCCACTGTTGCCTTGATCTGCAACACATTTCCATCAGGCGATCGAAAAATTGCTTGTCCGCGCAAAAGCGCTTCGCTAGCCTGGGCCCGTGATCGAAGCCAGAGGTTTGATCAAGCGCTACTCGTCCCGCGGCGGCGAGCCGTTCACGGCCGTGGCCGGGATCGACCTGGACGTGCGGCCGGGGGAGTGCTTCGGGCTGCTCGGACCCAACGGCGCCGGCAAGTCCACCACCATGCGGATGATCGGCTGCGTCTCCCGGCCGACCGCGGGCAGTCTCAGCATCCTGGGACTCGACGCGGCCACCCACGGCGCCGCGATCCGGGCCCGGATCGGGGTGGTGCCGCAGGACGACGCCCTGGACGCGGAGCTGACCGTGGCCGAGAACTTCCTCGTCTACGGGCGCTACTTCGGCCTCGGCAAGCGCGACATCCGGGAGCGCACCGCGCGCCTGCTCGAGTTCGCGCAGCTGGTCGAGAAGGCCGATCAGCGGGTGGACACCCTCTCCGGGGGCATGCGCCGGCGGCTCGCCATCGCCCGCGCCATGATCAACGAACCTCTGCTGGTGCTCCTCGACGAGCCCACCACCGGACTCGATCCGCAGGCCAGGCACGTGCTCTGGGAACGGCTGTTCCGGCTCAAGCGCGAAGGCGTGACGCTGCTGCTGACCACGCACTACATGGACGAGGCCGAGCAGCTGTGCGACCGGCTCGTCGTCATCGACGGCGGGCGGATCGTGGACGCGGGCACCCCGCGCGAACTGATCGAGCGGCACTGCACCCGCGAAGTGCTGGAACTGCGCTACGACTCCGGCGACCTGGCCGATCTGGCCGAGCGGGTGCGCGGCGCGCTGGCGCGGCCGGCCGTGGCCGGATCCGGACCCGGATCCGCCGGCGCCGAAGCCCTCGCGGTGCGGGACCGGGTCGAGATCCTGCCCGACCGGCTGCTGTACTACACCGAGGACGGCGAGGCGGCGCTGGCCGACCTCCATCGCAGGGCCCTGTCCCCGGCCACCGCCCTGGTGCGCCGGGCCACGCTCGAGGACGTCTTCCTCGCCCTGACCGGCCGGACCCTGGTGGACTGATGACGACACTCGCCGCCACCCCGGCCCCGGCCCCCGTCCCGGCGGTCGCGGACACCAGTGTGCCGCCGCGCCCGGCGCTGGCCGAGCTCTCCTACCGGATGCTGCTCTACCGCCGCACCTGGCGCCGCAGCCTGGTCATGAGCTTCGTCAACCCGCTGCTGTTCTTCGCCGGGATCGGCATCGGCCTCGGCCGCCTGGTGGACCGCTCCGGCGGCGATCCGCTGCCCGGAGTGAGCTATCTGGCCTTCCTCGCGCCGGGGCTGCTGGCCGCGGCGGCGATGCAGACCGGGGCGATCGAGTCCGGGTACCCGGCGTACCAGTCGCTGCGCGTGCGCAAGACCTACCGGGCCGCCGCCGCGAGCCCGCTGGACCCGGGTGACGTGTTCGACGGCCACCTGCTGTTCACCGGCTTCCGGATCCTGACCTCCTGCCTGGCCTTCTTCGCGGTGACCGTGGCCGTGGGTCTGGCCCGCTCGCCCTGGGTGCTGCTCGCGCCGTTCGCCGCGCTGCTGACCGGTCTCGCCTTCGCCACCCCCTACTTCGCCGCCGGAGTCCTGCTCACCCGGCCGGGCACCCTCCACGGCCTGTTCCGGTTCGTCATCATGCCGCTGTATCTGTTCTCCGGCACCTACGCCCCGGTCAGCCGCTTTCCCGAACCGGTGCGGCTGCTGGCCTACGCGCTGCCGCTGTGGCACGGCGTGCAGCTGTGCCGGGGCCTGACCTTCGGCACCCTCGGCGCAGGCGCCGCGGCCGAACACGTCGGCTACCTGCTCGTGGTGACCGTGGCCGGATACGTCTTCGCCCGCCGTGCCTACGCCGCCCGCCTGCACGACTGACGCCCCGCCCGACCGACGTCCGCACGACTGACCGGAAAGCGTGCTCCCCGTGACCATGTCGCTTCCCCTGACCCGCCCCGTCGCCGAGCGCCGCATCGGTCCGTCCGCCGCCGTCGTCAGCCGCAACCTGCTGGTGCTGCGGCACGAGTGGACCGCACTCGCGTTCGGCGTGCTCGAACCCGTGCTGTACCTGCTCTCCATCGGGGTGGGCGTCGGCCGGATGATCGGCACCGTGCCCGGCCTCGGCACCGTCTCCTACGCCGCGTACGTGGGCCCGGCGCTGATGGCCATGGCCGCGATGAACGGCACGCTGAACGCGACCGCGCAGACCGTGTTCCTGCGGCTGCGTTTCGAGAACACCTACCAGATCATGCTCGCCACGCCGCTGAGCGCGACCGACGTGGCCCGCGGCGAGATCGGCACCGCCGTGCTGCGCGGCACGATCGAGGGCGGCGGCTTCCTGGCCGTGATGGGCGTGTTCGGCGTGGTGCACTCGCCGTGGGCGCTGCTTGACGTCCCCGGGGCGCTGCTGGTCTGCTTCGCCTTCGCCGGGATCGGCCTGGCCACCGCCACCTACCTGCGCGACTGGCCGGACTTCCAGATGCTGGAGCTCGTGCTGCTGCCGATGTTCCTGTTCGCCACCACGTTCTACCCGCTCGGTGTCTACCCCGGGCCGATCCAGGCCCTGGTGCGCTGCCTGCCGCTCTACCACAGCATCAACATGCTGCGAGAGCCGGCGCTCGGCCAGATCGGCACCGGGCTGATCGCCCCCGCCGTGTACCTGGCCGCGGTCGGCCTGGCCGGGTTCGCGCTGGCCGTGCGCCGGCTGGAGTCCCGGCTCGAGGACTGAGCGCGGCGGGCTAGCGCAGGCCGTGGTCCCGGGCGAACTGCGCCGCGGCCATCCGGTCGCGCGACCCGGTCTTGGTGAAGATCCGGTTGATGTGCGTCTTGACCGTGTGGCCGCTCAGGAACAGCTGGGCGGCGATCTCGCCGTTGGTCAGTCCGCGGCCGATCATGCCGAGGATCTCGGCCTCGCGCCGGGTCAGGCCGTCCGGGAGCTCGGCCGGCTCGGCGTCCGCCGGTGCGCCGGCCGGTGCGGGCGGCTGCGGCGCGGACGTCGCGGCGAGCAGCCGGGCCTGGACGCCCGGGTCGAGCACGGACAGGCCGCGCACGGCCGCGTGCAGGGCGCCGGCGATGTCGGAGCGGTCCGCGTCCTTCGTCAGATAGCTGCGGGCCCCGGCCCGCAGGGCCTCGAGCACGGAGCCGTCGTCCGCGTACGTGGTCAGGATGACGATGGCCACCCGCGGGTGTTCGGCCGCCAGCCGCCGGGTCGTGGCGATGCCGTCGAGGACGGGCATGTGCAGGTCCAGCAGGATCGCGTCCGGCTGGTGCTCGGCCACCAGTTCCAGCGCCTGCTCGCCGTTGGCCGCGGTGGCCAGCACGTCGACGTCCTTCAGCCCGCCGAGCAGCAGCTCAAGGCCCTGACGTACGGTCGCCTGGTCGTCCGCGATGACGATCCGCACCGCCGCGCCCCGCTCCGCGCCCGTATCCGTCCGCGCGTCCGTGCTCACCGCTCGTCTTCCCCGCCTTCGGTCCCGGCCCGCACCGCGGTAGTCGGGTGCGGCAGCTCGGCGACGACGGTCCAGGTGCCATCCTCGTCCGGCCCGGCCTGCAGACTACCGCCGATCAGCAGCAGCCGTTCGCGCATCCCGGCCAGGCCGTAGCCCGCGTCCGCGGTCTGCATCGCAGGGGCCTGGGTCCTGTGGCCGCGTGCCATCCGGTTCACCACGCTCAGCCGCACCCGGTCCGGACCGTAGTCCAGCCGCAGCCCGATCGCCGCCCCGGCGCCGTGTTTGGCCGCGTTCACCATCGCCTCCTGGGCCACCCGCAGCAGCGCGATCGACGCGGCGGCGGGCAGGTCGCGCACGGACCCGGTGATCACGCAGTCGACCTTCGCCCGATGCATCTCGCCGTGCTGTTCGGCGAACGAGCGCAGCTCCGCGTCGAGGGAGAGCGTGTCGGTGCGCAGAGCGTGCAGGGCGCGCCGGGTCTCGGTCAGGCCGTCCGAGGCCAGCCGCTGCGCGGTGGACAGGACCGACAGGGCCGTCCCGATGTCGCCGGAATCGGTCAGCACCGCGCGCGCCGCCTGGATCTGGATGCCGAGGCCGCCGAGCGAGTGCGCGAGCACGTCGTGGATCTCGCGCGCTATCCGGGTGCGTTCGTCCAGCACGTCCGCCCGCCGTTGCAGATCCTGCACCTGGCGGGTGCGTTCGAGCAGTTCGGCCGACTGGCGCGCCTCGACCTTGTACGACCGCCGTCGCAGTCCGATGATCAGCCCGGCCACGATCGTCACCGGCAGCCCGATCAGCCCAGCCGTGCTCGTCATGTCGACGACGACGGCGCTGATCAGCGTGCACGCCACGCCGAGGGAGGTGATCCCGAGCGCCGGCAGCAGCGCGATGTCGCTGCCCGCCACCATCGTGGCGATGCCCGCCAGCACGATCGTCCACTCGGCGTAGTTCGTCATGGACAGCGCGCCCGACACCGCGCAGATCGTGCCGAGCGCGAGGTACAGGCCGGGGCGGGGCGGGGAACTCGGCGGCGTGCGCGCCTCGATCAGGGTCAGGGCGGTCATCGCGACACCGATCACGAGCAGCCCGACGATCTGCACCGCCAGCAGCCGCGGGTCGCGGCCGTACACCGCGGTCAGCAGGATCCCGACGGTGACGCTGACGTACCCCACCAGGCGGCTGATCCACGCCATCGACGACGACACCACCTCAGTATCCTCATCGCGCGCACCGGACGCGTGCACGTCGCGCGCGCGTCGGGCGGCGGTTGGATCCTCGGCGGTCGTGGCGTTCATATCCGGGACGCTACCTCGCCCGGCGGCCCGGCTCGTCGCCGCCCGGTATGACGGCCGGTATGACCTGGCTGGTACCGGGCGTCATACCGCGGCGCTACTCCCATCGCCGCGGACCTGGTACCGGGCCTCGGCGTGCGCTCCGATCCGGTGGTACCGGGCGTCCGGCGAGAGTGGAGCTCGTCAGCACGACCCGCCCGGCCGCCACGACGGCCGCGAACCCCGGAGCCCGCGATGTCCACGCTCACCCAGGCCATGCTCGTCAACGTGCTCGTACTCGTCTCCGTCCTGGCCACCGACCTCGGCCCGGCCCGCAAGGTCGGCAAGGCCCGGATCCTGCGGCCGCTGCTCGTGGCCGCCGTCATCGTCCCGCTGTTCATCAAGGCCCCGGCCTCGAGCGGCACCGGGCTCACCCTCGAGATCGCCGGCATCGCGCTCGGCCTGGTCTGCGGCCTGGCCGCGGCCGCGCTGATGCGGGTACGGCGCTCGGCCGTGACCGGCAAGCCGGTCTCCCAGGCCGGGTTTGGCTACGCGGTGCTGTGGACCGTGGTGATCGGCGCCCGGGCGGCGTTCTCCTACGGCTGTGTGCACTGGTTCCCGGTCCAGCTCCTGCACTTCGCCGAGTCGCACCGGCTGACCGTCGACGGGCTGACCGACGCACTGGTCTTCATGGCGATCGCGATGCTGGTGGCCCGCACGGTGGGACTGGCCGCCCGGGCCGCCCGGCTCGCCCCGGCCGGATCGCAGTCCGTGTCCGTCAGCGCCCGATGACCTCGACCCGCACGCCCGCCCGCCGCGCTCCCGGTCCCTTCACGGAACCGGGAGCGCGTCAGGGTCTGAGCATGCAGTAGGTTCTGGGCCATGGGCCTCCTCCTTCTGCCGGCGCTGCTGCTGCTCGCCGGGTTCGCCGCGGGTCTGACCGCGGCGGTCTCGCTCTGGTGGCTGTTCGCCGCCGTTCCGCTGATCGCCTTGTTCGCGCTGGGCGTCTGGGACGTGCTCCAGCGCCGCCACACCATCCTGCGCAGCTTCCCGGTGCTCGGCCACGCCCGGTTCCTGATGGAGTACATACGTCCGGAACTCCAGCAGTACTTCATCGAGCGCAACTACGACGGCCGCCCGTACGACCGCGACACCCGCACGGTGATCTACCAGCGGGCCAAGGGCACCCACGGCGAACAGGCCTTCGGAACCGAGCGGGACGTGGAGCAGTCCGGGCACGAGTTCGTGGTGCACTCGACCGCGCCGCGCACTCCGGAACAGGAGCAGCCGCGGGTGCGCATCGGCGGCCCCGACTGTACGCAGCCTTATGACATGGCTCTGCTGAACGTGTCGGCGATGAGCTTCGGCGCGCTCAGCGCGAACGCGGTGCGGGCCCTGAACCGGGGCGCGGCCAAGGGCGGATTCGCCCACGACACCGGCGAAGGCGGCATCTCGCCCTATCACCGCGAGGGCGGCGGGGACCTGATCTGGGAGCTCGGCAGCGGCTACTTCGGCGCCCGCGCCCAGGACGGCGGCTTCGACCCGGACAAGTTCCGCGACAAGGCCGCGGACGCCCAGGTCAAGTGCGTCTCGCTGAAGCTGAGTCAGGGGGCGAAGCCCGGCATCGGCGGCGTGCTGCCGGGGGCGAAGGTGACGCCCGAGATAGCCGGGATCCGCGGCGTCCCGGTCGGGGTCACCTGCGTCAGCCCGCCCGCGCACCGGGTCTTCGCCACCCCGCGCGAACTCGTGCTCTTCATCGCCCGGATGCGGGAACTGGCCGGCGGCAAGCCCACCGGATTCAAGCTCTGCGTCGGCTCCCGGCTGGAACTGCTCGCGATCTGCAAGGCGATGGCCGCCGAGGGCGTCACCCCGGACTTCATCGTGGTCGACGGCGCCGAGGGCGGCACCGGGGCCGCCCCGCTCGAATTCGCCGACTACGTCGGGCGGCCGCTGACCGACGGCCTGATCACGCTGCACAACGCGCTCGTCGGCACCGGCCTGCGGGATCGGATCCGGATCGGCGCCAGCGGGAAGATCGCGACCGGTATGGACCTCGTCAAGCGGATCGCGCAGGGCGCCGACTACACCAACGCCGCGCGCGCCATGATGATGGCGGTCGGCTGCATCCAGGCGCAGAAATGCCAGACCAACCACTGCCCGACCGGGGTGGCCACCCAGGATCCGCTGCGCTACCGCGCCCTCGAGGTGACCGACAAGAGCGAGCGGGTCCGCCGCTTCCAGCAGGCGACCGTGGCCGAGGCCCAGCAGATCATCGCCGCCATGGGCCTGACCGGTCCGGGCGAACTCGGCCCCGCCATGCTCTACCGCCGGATCGACCACCACGCCGTGCAGACCTTCGCCGACGTCTACGACTGGCTCCGGCCCGGCGAACTGCTCGCCGAGCCGCCGGCCGAGTGGGCCGCGGACTGGGCCGCGGCCGACCCGGACCGCTTCGCCCTGGCCGCGCCCGCGCCCCGGTGACCCGCACCGGGCGCGCGGGCGCCGGACCCTGACGGGCCGGGCCCGGACGCCGGGTTACGGCGCCAGCCGGGTCAGGTCGCGCGGGAAGAGCGTGGCCAGCCGGATGTTCTCGGCCCCGATCAGCCGCGCCACCCAGCGTTCCAGCCCGAGCGCGAACCCGCCGTGCGGGGGCATGCCGTGCCGGAAGGCCTGCAGATAGCCCTCGTACGGCTCGGCCGCCTCGCCCCGGGCCGCGAGCGCCTCCAGGTACTCCTCGTACCGGTGCAGCCGCTGCCCCCCGGTGACCAGTTCCAGTCCGCGGAAGAGCAGGTCGAAGCTGTTCGAGTACTGCGGCCGGCCCGGCTCGGCGTGCGTGTAGAACGGCCGCTTGGCCATCGGATAGCCGGAGACGAACAGGAATTCGCTCCCGTACTCGCGCACCGCCCACGCGGAGAGCCAGCGCTCGTCCACCGGGGCGAGGTCGGGCTCGCCGCGCGGGTCGCGCCCGCTGTGCGCGGCCAGCAGCTCCTGCGCGTCGGCGAAATGGATCTCCGGGATCTGCTCGGGCACCTCGGGCAGCGCGACCTCCAGCAGTGCGCAGGCCGCCGCGGCCCGGGTCCCGACCTGCTCCACCATGCCCGCCAAGGCCTCGCGCAGCACCGCCATCACGTCCCGGTGGTCCTCGATGAAGCCGAGTTCGGCGTCCAGCGAGGTGTACTGGGCCAGATGGCGGGCGGTGTCGCTGGGCTCCGCGCGGAAGACCGGTCCGGTCTCGTAGACCCGCTCGAACACGCCCACCATCATCTGCTTGAAGAACTGCGGCGACTGCGCCAGATAGGCGCGGCGGCCGAAGTAGTCCACGCCGAAGACGTTCGCGCCCGACTCGGTCGCCGAGGCCACCAGCTTCGGCGTGTGGATCTCGGTGAACTCCAGCGCGTCCAGCGCGCCGCGGAACCCGGCCACCGACGCGGCCGCGAGCTCGTGCGGGGCGCGCAGCCGCGGATGGCGCAGCGCGACCGGCGCGTGGTCCAGGATCACCGGCAGGGTGGCCGGAACCACCGGGCGGTAGAGCTCGAACGGCGCGGGCTCGGCCCGGCTGGAGAGCGCCCGGATGCTCGGCCCGGTCAGCTCCACTCCGCCCGGGGCCTGCGGGTTGGCCTGCGCCGTGCCGACGATCTCCAACACGGTCTCCTCGCTCAGCCCGGCCGCGGCCTCGAGCTCCGGCGGGGTCGCGCAGACCACCTGGGCCAGGCCGGTGCGGTCGCGCAGCACGAGGAAGGACACGGATTTCAGGGCCCGATGGCGGTGCAGCCAGCCCTGGAGTTTCACCTGCTCGCCGGCGTGCGCGGGCAGCTCGGCCGCCCACACGCGGGCGGCCTCGGTGGCAGTACGGATCATCATCACAGTCCTTATGACATGTCGTGGTGATCCCTTGGAGGTGCGGGCGAGAAGGGCACTCGCGGTACCACCGCACCTTCGCCGCCTC
>FSXZ01000229.1_pt1 | contig 14994 bp, 15 predicted proteins | sample 1638121 | NCBI WGS metagenome assembly FSXZ01 (sample SAMEA3914788, study PRJEB12502) | metagenome | biome: forest; material: soil | place: Canada | collected 2011-07-03 | depth 0.1 m
ACCTACGGGATCCAGTCCTACGGCGGCCACACGATGGGCTGGTCGAACCCGGCGGTGATCGCGGGACTCGGCGGCGGCGCGGCGCTGCTGGCCGTGTTCGCGGCCATCGAGCGGAGAGTCGCCGAACCGCTGTTCCAGCTCCGCCTGTTCAAGATCAGGGCGTTCACGGCCGGCACCCTCACCGGGTTCACCGCCCGGCTCGCGCAGGGCGGCCTGCAGTTCGTGCTGATCATCTGGCTGCAGGGCATCTGGCTGCCGCTGCACGGTTATGACTACAGCCAGACGCCATTCTGGGCGGGCATCTTCCTGCTGCCGCTGACGGCCGGGTTCTTCATCGCCGGCCCGCTGTCCGGCGCGCTGTCCGACCGGTTCGGGGCGCGCTGGTTCGCTTCCGGCGGCATGCTGCTGTTCGCCTTGAGCTTCGTCGGCCTCCTGGTCCTGCCGGTGAACTTCCCCTACGTGGCGTTTGCCCTGCTGATCGCCCTCAACGGAGTGGGCGTCGGCATGTACAGCTCGCCGAACTCCGCCTCGGTCATGTCGAGCGTCCCGGCGCAGTCCCGCGGCGTCGCCTCCGGGATGCGGTCCACTTTCCAGAACTCCGGCACCTCGCTGTCGATCGGGGTGTTCTTCTCCCTCATGATCGCGGGCTTGGCCAGCGCCCTGCCGCGCACCCTCACCAGCGGTCTCGCCCAGCACGGCGTCACCCATCAGGTCGCCGCGCAGATCGGCAGCCTCCCGCCGGTCTCGTCCCTGTTCGCGGCCATGCTCGGCGCGAACCCCGTCCGTCACCTGCTGTCGCAGTACGGGGTACTGACGTCGCTGACCCAGGCGAACCGGAACCTGCTCACCGGGCGGGAGTTCTTCCCGGACCTCATCTCCGGGCCGTTCCACGACGGCCTGGTCCTCGTCTTCGCCGTCTCCGCGGCCCTCGGCGTGATCGCCGCGATCGTGTCGCTCACGCGCGGCAGCAGCCAGCTGCCAGCCGAGACCGGGGCGGCCGTGACCGCGGCCGCCGGAGGCCGGTCCTGACCCTTCCGTCCGCTACCTCCTCAAGGAGCGCCATCCGTGCCGCTGACCACGCTCGACCCCGTGACCGCCCTCGTCGTCATCGACCTGCAGAAGGGAATCGTCTCCGGCCCGGTTGCGCGGGTCGTGCCGCACGCGGCCGCCCTCGCGAAGGCCTTCCGCGGGCACGAGCTCCCGGTCGTGCTGGTCAGCGTCACCGGCCGCGCTCCGGGCCGCACCGACGCCGGCGGCCCCGGCCGCGCCGGGCCGCTTCCCGCGGGTTACGCGGACATCATCGACGAGCTCGGGTCGCAGCCGGGCGACTACCTGATCACGAAGCGGCGCCGGAGCGCCTTCCACGACACCGGCCTCGACACCCTGCTGCGCGACCTCAGTGTCACCCAGGTCGTGCTGGCCGGCGTCTCCACCAGCTCCGGTGTCGAGTCAACCGCGCGCTCCGCCCACGACCACGGCTACCACGTCGTGTTCGCCACGGACGCGATGGCCGACCCCGACCCCGGCCTGCACCGGCACAGCGTCGAGCGCGTCTTCCCGAAGGTCGGCGAGACCGCGACCAGCGCCGAGATCCTCGAGTTCATCGGCCGCAGGCCGGGGCCGTCCTGACCGCGCAGGCCGCCGGGCCCTAGCCAGGCGCGCAGGCCGCCATATTCACAGCAAGAAGGAGTCAGAGTCATGCCCGCCAACCCTCTCGGCGTCGCACTGCGTGGCCGGCGCGCCGGCCACCACACCCTCGTCTGGGCCCGCCCCGGCCTGCAGGCCCCGGAGAACTTCACGCTGACCAGCCCGGCCTTCGACCACGGGGCGCCCATCCCGGACAAGCACCGCGGCCGGCTGTTCGGCGCGAGCATCTCGCCCGCCCTGGCCTGGACGCAGCCGCCGGCGGGCACCGCTGAGCTCGTTCTCATCGTGCAGGACCCCGACGTGCCGATCGGGAAGCCAGCCACTCACGCGCTCGCGCTGGGCATCGGCCCGTCGCTGAGCGGCATCCCCGAGAACGCCCTCACCGATCCCAGCCCCATCGCGGGGATCCGGCACGGGAAAGGCCCGCTCGGGCGGCGCGGCTGGGCCGGGCCCCTGCCGATACGGTCACACGGGCCCCACGCCTACGTCTTCCAGCTCTTCGCCCTCGGGCAGGCCCCCGCCCTGCCCGCCAGCTGCACCCTCGGTGACGTGATCGCCGCCATGACGGGCCACGTCATCGGCCGCGCCCGGCTGGACGGAACTTACGAAATCCGCTAGATCCAGCGCATGACACAGACCGCAGCGTCCACGAGCCTGATGCTCCCGCCGCCGCGCCGCCGTCACGTGGCGGCGGCCCGGTAGGCGCCCGGTGTCTGGCCCATGGTGCGGGCGAACGTGTCGACGAACGCGCTGGTCGTAGCCCAGCCGCAGCGGTGGGCCGTCTCGGTGACGGTCGCGCCCTCGGCCAGCTGGATCATGGCCTGGAAGACGCGGGTGCTGGTGCGCCACTGCGGGTAGGTCATGCCGAACTCGGTCCGGAACAGCCGGGCCAGCGTGCGCTCGCTGGCGTTGACGCGGCGGGCCAGCCAGGTCACGCTCCGGGGCTCGCGCAGGTCACCGGCGACCAGCTCGCAGGCGAGCGCGAGCCGCGGGTCGCGCGCGACCGGGAGGACCAGGGGCTGGACGCGCGCGCGGCGCAGCCGGTCGTGCATGACCGCCTTGATGCGCTCGGCCTCGGGGGCGGGCAGGCCCGGCCGGCTGCAGGCGATCAGGAGCTCGCGCAGGAGCCCGTCGACGGCGACTACGGTCGGGGAGCTATCCGGCAGCGGGGCGCTGCCCACCGGGAACCCGACGGTGTGCACCGAGCTGTGCCCGTAGACCCGGTGCGCGTGCCAGGTGTGTGCCGGGCTCCAGATGGCGCGCCCGCCGGAGGCGACCCAGGCGCCCTGATCGGTCTGCACCGCGAGCACCCCGGCGCTGACGTAGATGAGCTGGTGATAATCGTGGCGGTGCCGGTCGATGACCTCGCCGGGAGCATGCTCGTGGCTGGTTTGCGACATTGGTCGGCAGCATATCGGAAGCACGAATCGGGGCACTCATGACAGCGTGGGGGCATGGACGCAGCACCGCAGCCGAGCAAGACCGGCCTCCTGCGCCGCGTCGCCCTTGACACCCGGCCGCTGGCCCATCCTGCCTACCGGCGCATCCTGATCGGCCAGGGCACGGCGTTCGTGGGCACGATGGTGACCGAGGTCGCCGTCCCGGTCCAGATCTACGCCATCGCGCACTCCTCGCTGGACGTGGGCCTGGCCGGCCTGGCCGGGCTCGTCCCCATCGTGATCTTCGGCCTGTACGGCGGTGCCATCGCGGACGCCGTCGACCGCCGCGTCCTCTACCTGGCGTCATCGCTCGTGACCTGGGCGGTGACGATCATCCTGCTGGCCCAGGCGCTGCTGAACCTGCGGTCCGTGGGCCTGATCCTCACCCTGGTCGCCGTCCAGGCCGCCGGCTTCGCCATCTCCTCGTCGACGCGCGGCGCCATCATCCCCCGCATCGTCGCGGCCGACCTGATCCCCGCGGCCAACACCCTCAGCTTCACCGTCGGCAACGTCGGGCAGGTCCTCGGGCCCCTCGTGGCCGGCCTCCTGGTCGGCCTGCCCCACGGGTTTTCCTACGCCTACGGCGCCGACGCGCTGCTGTTCACCGCGGCGCTCTACTCGGCCTTCCGGCTGCCGTCCATCCGGCCGGCGGCCGGCGGGGGCGGCCGGGGCCTGCGCGCGGTGTTCGACGGCCTCCGGTTCATCAGCGGCAACCGGGTGCTGCTGATGTCCTTCGGGGTCGACATCGCGGCCATGGTGCTGGCCATGCCGCGCGCCCTGTTCCCCGAGGCCGCCGCGACCCGGTTCCACGGCGGGGTCGGCCTGCTGTACTCGTCGATCGCCATCGGATCGGTGCTGGCGGGCCTGTGCAGCGGGTGGATCGGCCGGGTCCGGCGCCAGGGCGTCGCCCTGACCATCGCGGTGGTCGGCTGGGCGGCGGCCATCACCGTGGCCGGGTTCGCGCGGTCACTGTGGCTGGCCGTCGTCTTCCTGGCCCTGGCCGGCGCGGCCGACCTGGTCAGCGCCGTCTACCGGCAGACCATCCTGCAGACCTACGCTCCCGACGAGATGCGCGGCCGCATGCAGGGTGTCTTCACCGTGGTCGTGGCGGGCGGGCCCCGGCTCGGCGACCTCCGCGCCGGGGCCATGGCCGCCGCCACCACGCTCACCATCGCGTGGTCGGGCGGGGCCATCCTGTGCATCGGCCTGGTCCTCATCGGCGCGGTCCTCGTGCGGCCGTTCTGGCGCTACGACGCGCACGAGCGGGCCGTCGCCCCGGTGGAGTCCGGCCAGGCCGCGTGATCCGGCCGTCCGGGCGCGCCCGATAGTTTCCCGCCGGGCCCGTCGTCTGCCCGGCTGACCGCTCGTAGGAAAGGATCAGCCCATGACCAGCCTCCGCGACATCCTGCAGCCGCACGTCAGCGACGGCCCGGTGCCCGGCGTGGTGGCCCTCATCGCCCGCGGCGAGCGGGCCGAGGTGGAGGTCATCGGCCATGCCGACGCCGAGGGCCGGACCGCGATGGCCCGGGACTCCATCTTCCGGATCGCCTCGATCTCCAAGCCCGTCACCGCCGCGGCGGTGCTGATGCTGGCCGACGACGGCGTGCTGGCGCCGGACGACCCGGTCGAGCGGTGGCTGCCCGAGCTGGCCGCCCCGATGGTGGTCGCGACCCCGGCCAGCCCCGTCGGCGACGTGGTTCCCGCGGCCCGGCCCATCACCGTGGCCGACCTGCTCACCTTCCGCGCGGGCTACGGTTTCCCGTCCGACTTCTCGCTGCCGGCCGTCGCGCTGCTGTTCAGCGAGCTCAGGCAGGGCCCGCCGCAGCCGCAGTCGGTCCCGGCGCCGGACGAGTGGATGAAGCGGCTGGCCGGGATCCCGATGCTGCACCAGCCGGGCGAGGCATGGCTGTACAACACCTGCTCCGACATCCAGGGCGTCCTGATCGCCCGGGCCTCGGGCCAGGCCCTGCCCGAGTTCCTGGCCGAGCGCCTGTTCGGGCCGCTGGGCATGACCGACACCGGCTTCGCGGTCCCGCCGTCGAAGCTCAGCCGGCTGGCCCCGTACTCCCAGCCCGGGCCCGCCGGCGCCGTGACGCTGGCCGACGAGCCCGGCGGCCAGTGGAGCAGGCCGCCGGCGTTCCCCTCCGGGGCCGGCGGCCTGGTGTCCACCGTCGACGACTGGCACGCCTTCGCCCGTATGCTGCTCGCCGGCGGCACGGCGGGCGGCCGCCGGCTGCTGTCGGCCGCCGCGGTCCGGCAGATGACAGCCAATCACCTGACCAGCTCCCAGCGCGACGCCAGCCGGCTGTTCCTGGAAGGGCAGGGCTGGGGGCACGGCGGCTCGGTCGACGTCGCGGCCATCGAGCCGTGGAACGTCCCCGGCCGGTACGGCTGGGTCGGAGGCAGCGGGACCGCGGCCCACATCGTCCCCGCCACCGGCATGACGTCGATCCTGCTCACCCAGCTGGCCATGACCGGTCCCACCCCGCCGCCCCTGATGCGCGATTTCTGGCGGTACGCGGCCGCCGGCTGAGGCCGGCCTCAGCCCGTGGTCCCGCGCGCGCCCCGGAGAATGGCCCCATGACTGACGATCAGGCGGAGGCCGGCGGGCACGGCCGGGACTGGGCCACCTGGACGCGGCGGCGCCTGCCCGCCCGCGGGCCGTTCTTCGACAATGCCGCCGCCGGCCGCAGCTCCGCCGCCGTCCTGGCGGCGACCGCGGGCCACGCCCGGCTGGAGGCCAGCGCCGGCGCTTACATCGCCGAGGAGCAGGCTGCTCCCATCCTGAACGAGGGCCGGTCGGCGCTGGCCCGGCTCCTGGGCGTCGAGGCCGGCGGCCTGGCCTTCACCGAGAGCGCGTCCGCCGCCCGGCGCGCGCTCCTGGCGGCGTGGCCGCTGGCCGCGGGCGACACCGTCGCCGTGGTGGCCAGCGAGTGGGGACCGAACCTGGAGGCCTTCCGCGACCGCGGACTGCGGGTTGCGGAGCTGGCCGCGCGGGACGACGGCCAGGTCGACCTCGATCACCTGGAGCGCTTCCTGGCGTCATCGCCGCCCGCGGCCGTTCATCTCACCCAGGTGGCGTCGCACCGGGCGCTGGTCCAGCCCGTCGCCGCGGCCGCGCGGATCTGCCAGGCCGCCGGCGTGCCGCTCTGGGTCGACGCCGCCCAGGCCCTGGGCCACGTGGACACGGCGGCCGGTGCGGACGCCGTCTACAGCACCAGCCGCAAGTGGCTGGCCGGCCCGCGAGGCGTCGGCCTGCTCGGCATCGCCCGGCCCTGGTGGGACAGGCTCACGACGCCGGTGCCCGGCATGGCCGTGCCCGGCACGCCGCCCGTCCAGCTCCTGGAGTCGCAGGAGGCCCACGTGGCCGGCCGCGTCGGCCTGTCCCTCGCGGTGCGTGAGCACCTTGACCTGGGCCCGGCCGCGGTCTGGGCGCGCCTGGCGGAGGTCGGCCAGGCCACCCGCCTGGCTCTGGCCGGCCTGCCCGGCTGGCGGGTGGTCGATGCCGCTGGCGCACCGGGAGCCATCACGGCCCTGCGGCCGGCCGCCGGGCAGGACCTGATCGCGGTGCGCCGCCGCCTGATCGATGACCATGGCATCGCGACCACGGTCGCGATGCCGGCCCGCGCCCCGCGGGACATGCGGGAGCCTTACCTGCGGATCAGCCCGCAGGTCGACTGCTCCGCCGCCGACCTCGGGCAGCTGGCGGCGGCCCTGCCCGCGCGCTAGGGGCTTCCTGCGGTCCGGGCCGCGCGGCCCGCGGCCGACACGGGTCAGGTAGTGGCCACCAGCAGGTCTTCCCCGGCGGACGGGCGGAGGCCGTCGGGCCGGCCCGCGAAGTAACGCTCGGCGAGCAGGCTTCCCGGCACGTGCCGGGCGTCGGTGAAGCCGGCCTGGCGGGCCAGGGCCAGCATGTCGGCCGGGGTGTAGAAGCTGATGAACGGCGTCCCGGACGCCTGCGCGCCCTGCCGGGAGGCCTGGAGGCGCGATCGGTCGGATTCGGCGAGCAGCTCAGCGGGCAGCAGGAACGTCATGACGACGGTCGAGCCGGGGGCCAGCCCGGCCAGCTGGCGCAGGGTGGTCGTGGTGGCGTCCCTGGTGAGGTACATGCTGACCCCCGTCGAGACCACGACCGCGGGCCGGCCGGGATCGAAGCCGGCCTCGGCCAGCCGCTCCGGCCAGGACCCGGCCTCAAAGTCGACCGGCACCAGCCGCAGCCAGCCGGGGATGCCGTAACCCAGCTCGATCAGGCGCTGGCGCTTCCAGGCCTGGGGGCCGGGCTGGTCGACTTCGAACACCCGCAGCCGGGCGGCGAGCTCCGGCCTGCGCTGCGCGAACGTGTCCAGGCCGGCCCCGAGGATGACGTACTGGGCTACACCGCGATCCGCCTGATCGGCCACCAGGTCCTCGATGAACCGGGCGCGGGCGACGATGGCCGCCCGGAACCCGCTGGTGCCGTCCAGGTCCATGTCCGGGCGGCGGCGCCAGTCATCCTCCGGCGCCGCGAGCCGCAGGCCGATCTCGTCTTCGAGCACGTGCGGGGGCGGGTCGGCCTGGGCGTGCAGGGCCCGCCAGAGGGCCACCCGCACCGCGGTGCTGTCCGGCGCCCCGGTCTGCTCGCCGGTCACCGCGCTCTCTCCGGCGGGGCTCATTTCCGGGCCGCCGCCTGAAGGCTCCACAGCCGCCCGTCGGGATCGCGGACGGTCATCTCCCTGGTCCCGTAGTGGGTGTCCTCGAACGGCGTGACGACCTCGACGGCCGGATCGGGCCGGAACGCGTCGGCATCGGCCACCGTCAGCACGATCTGCGGCGGCCGGGGCGCCTGGTTCTCGGGGATCTCGGCGATGAACACGCTGGGACCGTCGCCGTTACGGAGCTGGCCGGAGTTGTGGTCGGTCGAGAACTCCAGCTCGAACCCCAGTGCCTGCAGGAACTTCGCCGCCTTGCCCCAGTTGTGCGTCTCCAGGAACACGGCCTCAATGCCGTCGGTCGTCATGTCAGGTCTCCTCGTCCGGTGATGGCGGCCGCGGCCCGGCGACGTCGTCGAGGTAACCGCGCAGTGCGTCAGCGACCAGCGCCGAGAGGGACCGGCCCGACTCGATGGCATGGTGCTTGACCTGCTTGATCAGCCCGACTGGCAGGTACACGTTGAACTGCTTGACCTCCTCGTCGCCCACGCCCTCACGCTAGCTTGCTAGCAACCTAGCGCGCAAGCCTTCGTGGCCGCCATGACGAATCAGCGCGCAAGCTGAGGCATACCCCAGGGGCCGCGGCCGCTGCCGGAAAACAGACGGGATCTCCAGCGGCAGATCCCCTTCCGGAGAGCGTCAGCAGAAAAACCGTTCGTAGCTTCTCTGGTGTGGCGCTGGACAGGCCAGCGCTGATCGAGAGAGGAAATGTCTCATGGCCTTCCACGTTCCGGTTCCCCGCCCGACCCCGACGTATCACCCTGGCCCGGTCAGCATTAAGGGCAGCCGGCGCCGGCCCCGTCCCGGGCAGAAGGGCTGCCCGACCGGCGGCATGAAGTCGGCCAGCCCGACCCAGCAGTAAACCGGCAGCGGGAGCGACGGCAGAAATGCCGCCGCTCCCGACGGGCGCGGATTCATACCGGCTCACCTACGGAAGGGAAACAATGCCCCGCCCTGGCCGGCCGCACGTCGCGCTCGCCCGTGAGCTGTTCCGGAGATTCTGGCCCTATACCCGGGGCGACCGCCGGGTGCTGTTGTCCGCCGCCCTGCTGGCCCTCCTAGTCCCGGTATCCGAGTTGGGCGTCATCGCCGTCTTCGACGCGCTCACCGACCGCGTTCTGGAACACGGCCACCTGGCCGGATTCCCGCGCCTCGCGCTCCTGTGGGGCGCCATCGCGGCCCTGGCCGCGATCGCCATGGGCGGCAGCAGCTACCTGGCCGCGCTGGCCGGCGAGCGGTTCATGATGCGCCTGCGGGACAGCGTCTTCCGCCACCTGCAGGGCCTGGCCCCCGACTTCCTCAGCACGCGCCAGCCCGGCGACCTGGTCGTCCGGCTGACTGAGGACATCGAGATCATCGAGGGATTCATCGCCTCCGGCTCGGTCAGCCTCCTGGCCTCGGCCGTCAGTCTCGTCCTGTTCGCCGCCGCGGTGCTGGTCATCCAGTGGCAGATCGCCCTGGCCGCGTTTGCGTCCCTGCCCCTGTTCTGGCTGATCTCCCGGCTGTTCGCAGGCCGGTTCGCGGCCGCGGCTGAGCGGGAGCGCTCGGCGAGCTCCGCCGTTACCAGCGTCATCGAGGAGAACCTGGCCAGCCAGGCCCTGGTCCAGGCGCTCGGCCAGGAGAAAGCCGAGGGACGGCGGCTGCGCGCCGAGGGAACCACCTGGCTCCGGGCCCGGATGAGCCAGGCCCGGCTGGGCGCGGCGTACGCACCGCTCATTTTTCTCGCCGAGACGATAGCCGCCGTCACCGTGCTCGGAATCGGGGCCCGGGACATCGCGCAGCACCGGCTGAGCATCGGCGGCCTGCTGGCCTTCGCCGCCCTCGCGGCCTATCTTTACGCGCCCGCCCGCGAGCTCAGCGGGCTGCCGGTGGCCGTCGCCGAGGCCGCTGCCAGCGGGCAGCGGATCAGCGACATTCTGGCGGCCCGGCCCGCCGTGGCTGACGGCGGGGAGGTCGGCGCCCGGCTGCGCGCCCGCGGGCGGGTGGAGTTCAGCCACGTCACCTTCAGCTATCCCGGCGCGGACCGGGCGGCCGTGGCCCGGCTGAGCTTCGCCGCGCCCCCCGGCTCGGTCCTGGCCGTGACCGGGCGCAGCGGCGCGGGGAAGACGACCATCGCCCGCCTGTTGCTGCGCGTGTACGACCCGTCGGAGGGCAGCATCCGGCTGGACGGCGTGAACATCCGGGACATGTCCCTGCGTACTCTGCGCGGTAACGTCACGGTGCTGGACCAGGAGAACCTGCTGATCCCCGGTACTGTCCGCGGCAACATCACCTACGGCCGCCCGGCAGCTAGCCCGGACGCGGTCATCGCGGCGGCCCGCACGGCCGGCGCACACGACTTCATCACCGCGCTGCCCGAGGGCTACGACACTCAGGTCGGCCAGCGCGGCCGCCTGCTCTCCGGCGGCCAGCGGCAGCGGATCGCGTTCGCCCGTGCCATCCTCCGCGACGCGCCGGTCCTGGTCCTCGACGAGCCGACGACCGGACTGGACCGCTCCAGCGCCCGGGCGGTCCGAGACCTCCTGGCCGCCGCGGCGGCGGCCGGGCGCACAGTGATCGTCATCACGCATAACCCCGAGCTCGCGGCGGCCGCTGACGCGGTGGTGACCGTCGGCGCCGACCAGGACGACAGCATGCTGCCGGGCCACCTGGCCAATGCCCGGCCGGGCTTGGACGGGCCCATTCGCCGGGACAGCAGTGCTGCCCTGGCTGTGGTAGATAAAGGTTTGCATTCTCCCGGCCCGTCGCGCACACTAAGAAGTGCCGGGTAATCGCCGGCAGCCCTACGAGGAGGACACCGTGTTTACCTGGTCAGCTAGCTTCGGGTGGGACGGGCAGAAAGCCCGATGCCCGAATCTGATGCTGGGCGCGACCGGGTGGATGGTGCGGACGTAGAAGCAGAGAAGCTGCTGCGAAGGCGCCGCCCCCCGGGACTCCCCGGCGGGCGGTTTCTTATTTCACCGGTTCTCATGTCACTGGGACGTAGCTCAATGGTAGAGCGCTGGTCTCCAACACCAATGGGTGAGGGTTCGATTCCTTCCGTCCCTGCGAAGCCATGCCTGCGGGCAATAAGGCTTGTTTCTTGTCAATTTCATAGTGGGAACGTTAGTGCGGCCGGCGGGCCGCACGCATGGACGTCTGCTTCTCCCGGCCAGCTTGGCCGGGCCGGGAGAACCAGGCGCATGGGCCGCTAGCTCATCGAAGGAAGAGTGCCTGTGTCGCACGCAGGAGGTGCGGGGTTCGAGCCCCCGGTGGTCCACGCCTGATCTGCGCCGCAAGCATTAGTGGTGATGCACTGAACTCTTACTTCAGAGAACGGGGTTCAAGTCCCTGGCGGCGCACGCACAGCCGCGCCACCTTAGCTCATCAGGAAGAGCGGCCCACTCGTAATGGGCAGGTGACCCGTTCGACTCGGGTAGGTGGCTCCCAGGGCAGCGGGACGGACCCGGCTTCAGATGGCGGGGCAAAGGACAACGCCTGGCGGTCGCCGTCCCGCCCGCCCATTTACGTGGATGTAGCTCAGTTCGGGAGAGCGCGGCGTCGCCATCGCCGAGGTCGCCGGTTCGATCCCGGCCATCCACTCCAGGCGCTCGTGGCGCAACTGGCTGACGCGCACGGCTTAGACCCGTGGCTTTCGAGCATGAGGGTTCGAATCCCTCCGAGTGCACGCAATGACCCGGCTACGCCGCCCGCGCCCGACTGGACGGGCACCGGACTTTTAATCCGGACTGCAGGGGTTCGAGTCCTCTGGGCGGCACGTCAATGGCCCTGCGGGGCTGCAGCGCGGTAGGGGAGTTCGGCCGTCCCCGTGGCCCTCATAAGGCCGAGATCGTCGGTTCAAATCCGACCCGCGCCACCGATCTCGTGTCGTCCAACGGCAGGACGCCGGACCGTTACTCCGGTGATAGAGGTTCGAGTCCTCTCACGAGAGCGCAGCACGCTCCCGTGGTGAAACGGAAATCACGCCGGACTACGAATCCGGTGTTGAAGGTTCGAGTCCTTCCGGGAGCACCCCTGCTCAGGACAGCAGCCAGTAGACCTCGGTCCACTGCTGAGCAGGCTCGTCATTATGCGGTCCGTAGATTTCCCAGCGGACGCCACCGGGCCGGTGCCCGCGCACAGCGCACCAGCGGAGGACGGCGTCATGGGCGGCCCCTACGTCCCCGAACGGTCCGCGATGGACGGTCATGGCCGCGGTCCCGGCGGGCAGCGCGGAGGCCACGACCCGGCCGGTGAGCGGGCACGGCTGGCCCAGCAGGACCCCGACCTCCACATTCGGCACGCCGTCCAGGTAGAGCATGATGTTGCGGCAGCCCCGGTAGATCCCGCCCGCGTGCAGGCAGTCCCATACCTCACCCAGGAGCCGCCCCCACAGCGCTGGGAACTCCGGCCAGGTCGTCGTGGCGGCAATGACGGCAGTCGGCCGGGGCTCGACCTCGGTGAGACTCACCTGGTAGTCCATCCGGCCATCATCTACCGCGCCTGCGGCTGAACGTCGTGAAGACGTTGCCGCTGTCGCTAGCTAGCCCGCCAGGGCGTGCCAGTGGGCGGCGACGAACGCCGGATCGGCCACGTAGACGCCCAGGCCGACCAGGGCCACGGTCAGCAGCGGATCGACGAACAGCAGTTCCGGGCGGGTTCCCGTCGTGAAGGCCAGCGGCTCGGGCAGCAGGTGATACCGGTACCGGGACGCCGGGTAGCCCAGCATGCAGCCCGAGTCGGTCAGCATGTCCCCGGCGATGTGCGTGGCGCAGCCGATCAGCACGGCCAGCGGGATGAGCGCCAGCCCGTAGCCGTACCAGATCTCGACGGCGGCCACGCCGATCCCGATGACGTCCGCCACATGACTGCGGGCGATGCGCAGGGCCTCCAGCGCTCCGGCCACCGACAGCGTCATCAGCAGGGCCAGCCCGGCCTTGCCGCCCACGTCCCCCCGGAAATGGCAGGACACCCAGGCCAGGCCCGTGAAGACGGCAATGCCGAGGATCGAGTGCGTCGCGTGCCGGTGGCCGCCGCTGATCGTCGCGATGACCCGCGCCACGGCCTCGGACAGGAAGCCCAGCGACCGGGCCGGCGACGAGCCGCACTTGTCCAGGTCGGGGAGCAGCGCCATGCCGGCCGTGAAGCCCGCGAGCGCGGCAGTCCGCGGGTCGGGGAAATGCAGGAGGATCCCGGCGGCCGTCCCGGTGACGGCCCCCGATAGTGCGTGCGAGTGCCCCAGCATGAGCCCGAAGCCTCCTCGCCCCACTGTCCCGGCCGCACTGGCCCGGCCGCCCACCGGCCAGCGCATCGTAACCAGGCGGGCCGACAAAACCCGCCTTACCCGGCCGTGTCGCGCCGCCGGGCCAACTCGGCGGCCAGGGCCGGCGGCGTGTGGTGCGCGTTCCGCCCGCTCGTGGGGTAGCCAGAATGTCCGCTGATAGGAGCGTCCGCGTTAGGCTTGATTCGCATCGTTGTGGTAGGGAGGCGTCGGTGGCGGGAGGCCGGGGGGACGAGATGGCAGCACGGGCCGGAGACGGTGGCCGCCTGCGCGCGTCGCACGCCGACCGCGAGCAGGTCATCGGCGTCCTCAAGGCCGCATTCGTGCACGGCGTGCTGGACAAGGACGAATTCGACCTGCGGGTGAGCCAGACGTTCGCGTCTCGGACGTACGCCGACCTGGCCGCGGTCACCGCTGACATCCCCGCCGGGCTGAGCGTGGCCCAGCCGCCGGGCCCGGCCCGGGGGCAGGACCAGCCGCCGCCACTGCTGCGGCCGGGCCGGGTGGCCAGAGTGGCCAGCGTGCTTTACGCGGGCCTGTGGGCGGCCGTGATCCTCTCCCCGCTGGGGAACGATCCCCGGCCAGCGTTTGCGCTGGCCTGGACGGGCACCCTGGTCTACGTCGGGACGCTGCTTGTGACCGCCGCGGCGACCCTCGAATTGCGGCGTGAGAAGCGTTCCGGCCGCCAGCTACCGCCGGGGCTCCTCCGCGGCTAGCCTCAGCTCGCGGAACGCCTCACCGAGCTTGGGCGGAGGCCATAGAGCGTTCAGCCCGCTCGGGTTGGGGAGCACCCAGACCCGGGTGCGGCCCAGGACCAGGTCCTGCGGACCGACGATCACCCCTTTTCTTCCGAACGCGGCCGCGAACGCACCCACCCCCGCGATGGCCAGCCACTGCGGGGCCAGGGCCTCGACTTTCGCCGCCAGCAACCGCCCGCCCGCGCGCAGCTCGTCGGTGTTCAGCTCATCGGCCCGCGCCGTGGCGCGGGCGGCGACATTGGTGATGCCCAGACCGAGCTCAAGGAGCTGTTCCTGCTCGCTGGGGTCCAGCTGGCGGGGCGTGAAGCCGGACTGGTGCAGGGCGGGCCAGAACCGGTTCCCCGGCCGGGCGAAGTGGTAGCCGGTGGCCGCCGAGTAAAGGCCGGGATTGATTCCGGCGAACAGCACGCGCAGCCCGGGACCCGCCACATCCGGCAGGATCTTGTCCCGCGCGGCTTCCAGCTCGGCCTGGCTAGGCCGCGGCGCCCGACCCGCGCTCGGCATGACCGCATGCTAGAGGAGACCCGGCGCTGTCGGCAGGGCTGGCTACATTCCTGGCATGACCGGACACCCAGGTGCCCTCGCGGGCCTGAACGACGAGCAGCGCGCTGCGGCGACGCACCAGGGCGGGCCGCTTCTCATCCTCGCCGGAGCCGGCACCGGGAAGACCGGGACGCTGGTGGCGCGGGCCGCCTGGCTGCGCGAGCAGGGCGTGCCCGCCAGCCGGATCCTGCTGCTGACCTTCACCCGCCGCGCCGCTGATGACATGCTGGCCCGGGCGCGCCCGGCGGACGCGCCGGCCGCGGAGCGGATCTGGGGCGGGACCTTCCATGCCATCGCGCACCGCATCATCCGCGCGCACGCCGAGTCGTTCGCGCTGCCGCCGGCGTTCAGCGTCATCGACCCGGCCGACGTGGCCGACGTGCTCGACACGCTGCGCGCCGAGCACGACCTGGTCGGCACCCGGCGCCGGGCGCCGCGGGCGGCGGCCTGCGCCGACATCTACACCCGCTGCGTGAACACGGGCACGCCGGTGGCCAAGGTCGTCGCGGCCAGCTACCCGTGGTGCGCGGACTTCGTCGCCCAGCTCGGCGGGCTGTTCCGGGCCTACGGCGCGCACAAGCGGGCGCACGGGCTGGTCGACTTCGACGACCTGCTGCTGCTGTGGCGCGCGGCGCTGGCCGACCCGGCGGCGGGCCCGG
>FSXZ01000596.1_pt1 | contig 14894 bp, 12 predicted proteins | sample 1638121 | NCBI WGS metagenome assembly FSXZ01 (sample SAMEA3914788, study PRJEB12502) | metagenome | biome: forest; material: soil | place: Canada | collected 2011-07-03 | depth 0.1 m
CCGCGCCGACGTCAAAGCTGCACCGCCTTGTGGTGGCCTCGCGTCGTGCCGCGCGTGTCGAGCAGCCGCGTCGCCGCGTCGGCCAACTGGAGCGTGTCGATGACGCTGTGGGCCTGCAGCAGGATCGTGAGGTCGGCCTCGGCGGCCGCGGACACCAGCTCGCCGGCCCGGCGCACCGGCGCGTCGTCGACGGTCCAGTCCTCGACGTGCGGGTCGAAGTAACCGATCTCGGCGCCGTGCCGGCGCAGTTCGCGCAGCACCGCGACGGCGGGGGTTTCGCGCTGGTCTGAGATGTCCGGCTTGTAGGTGATCCCGACGAGCAGCACCCGGGAACCGCGCAGCGGCAGGCCGGCCTCGTTGAGCTGTTCCATCGCGCGCCGGACCACGTGCAGCGGCATCCGCTGGTTGATCTCCTGGGCGAGTTCCACGAAGCGGAAGGGGATGCCCAGCGACTTGACCTTGTAGGACAGATAGTTCGGGTCGATCGGGATGCAGTGCCCGCCGACGCCGGGGCCGGGATAGAACGCGGTGAACCCGAAGGGCTTGGTGGCGGCGCAGCGGATGGCGTCCCACAGGTCGACGTCGATCTCGCGGCAGAACATCGCCATCTCGTTGACCAGGGCGATGTTGACGTGCCGGTACGTGTTCTCGAGGAGCTTCGCCATCTCGGCCTCGCGGGTGCCCTTGGCCTCGACCACCTCGCCGACGAACCGCTCGTAGAGCTTGCGGGCGACCTTGCTGCAGGCCGCCGTGTGCCCGCCGACCACCTTCGGCGTGTTCTCCAGCCGGTAGACGGGGTTGCCCGGGTCGATCCGCTCGGGTGAGAAGGCCAGGTGGAAGTCCACGCCCGCGACCAGGCCGCCCGCCTCCAGCGCCGGGCGGACCACCTCGTCGGTGGTGCCCGGGTACGTGGTGGATTCGAGCACCACCAGCATGCCGGGGCGCAGGTGCGCGGCCACGGCCGCCACCGCGCTCTCGACCGCGCGCAGGTCTGGCGCGGCGTGCTCGGTCAGCGGCGTGGGCACGCAGATCACCACGGACTTCGCCCGGCCGATCACCGCGGCGTCGGTGGTGGCGGTGAACCCCTGGGCGAGCATCTCGGCGATCTCCGCGTCGGACAGATCGTCGATGTGCGAGCGCCCGGCGTTCAGCCCCTCGACGACCCGGGTGCTCAGATCGAGGCCGACGACCCGCAACCCGGTGCCCGACGCGCCCCGCGCGAGCGGCAGGCCGACGTATCCGAGGCCCACCACGACGAGGTCGACGCCGGCTGCGAGAGGGTGCTGATTGAACTCGAGTGAATCAGGCTTGGCTATCATCGCATACTTTCGTCAGGCATTTCGGCGGCAAGTCGACATTGCGCGAGCCCGCTTCTTACCGGCCGTTCCCGCAGGCCAGGCTCGCGTCCGTTGAGAGAATCTCAATACTCGTCGATTGATCCGGCTTCCGCGGGCGAGCGCAGCAGCGCACGCCCAGCGGCACCGGCCGAGGTCACCTCGACTCCGCTGTGGCGCGTCCCCCACTTCATGGTCGCGGGGGTGACCGCGGCGTACAGCCGAACCGGGACGTTCACACAGAGGCTCATCAATCCCAGTACGGGAGCGAGGAGGAAGATTGTGAATGTGCGCCAGGAGTTCTCGTCCTGCCGGGGCATCCTCGGGTATCGCACGGCCTTCAGGTACATCAGCAGGGCGAAGGCGGCTGCGGTGTAGCCGAGGGCCGATGTCAGCTGTCCGATCGTCAGGCAGGCGAACGGGCAGATCCAGCCGCAGAGTTCGAAGACGTAAACCCAGAAGGCGAGCTTGCGCGGACTCTGCCGACGCAGCGCCCACAGGCTCTCGCGCTGGAAGGACCTCGCCCAGCGGGCCTGCTGGCGGATGAAGTGCGACCACCGTTCGGGAACCACCGTGTACCCCACCGCGGATTCCTGGTAGACGACCCTTCCCCGGCGCAGGCAGTAGTTGCCGACGCGCAGGTCCTCACCGGTCAGCGCCGGCCTCCCGAGGTAGGTCTGCGTCACGTAGTCCGTCAGGTTCTCGCGCATGATGTCCGCCCGGTACGCGGCCAGCGCACCGCAGCAGCTGAGCGCCGACCCGAGCCTGGTCTGCGCGGCCCGCTTGGTGAAGAGACTGGCGTACTGCAGTTCCTGCAGGAGCCGCAGCGGCGACCAGCCGGGCTTGGCAGGCAGCACCAGTGCGGCCGCGGCTGTGACGGTCGGGTCGCTGAACGGCGCGAGCAGTGCGCCGACCGCGTCCGGGGCGAGAATGGTGTCGGAATCGATGGACAGGAAGACGTCCGCGCGCGGCGACTGCTCGATCCCGCGGCTGAGCGCCTTGCGCTTGCCGAGATTGCGCGGGTTCTCGCTGATCTGGTAGTCGATTCCGTGCTTTGCGAACAGCGCGGCGAGTTCTCGCGCAGCGGCCAGCCCCGCCTTGTCGTGGCTGCAGTCGTCGATGACGTGGACCTGGTCGATCCGGCGGCGCTGCGCCACCAGGCTCCGCAAGGCCGCCTGAAGGATCGCGGGATCCTCGTTGTAGAGCGTGACCAGGGCCGTGACGTACAGCTGCGCGGGCGGCTGCGCGGGATCCGCCGCCTTCGGCGGTGTCGGATACGGCCGGTAGGCCACCGCCAGGAACAGCCCGACGAGCGCCCCGATGACGACGGCAGCGAGGTACGTCGTCTGGCACACACTCAGCCAGCCGGCCGTTATGGCCAGACCGTGCATCTTCATCAAGCGCTACCCTTCCCTCCGGGCCGGATCCAACGGTGTGCCGCGCCGGACGGCGCTATGCCTTCGCCGCCTCGTTCATGGCCTTGTCGCGCGCGGCGAATCCGGCCTCCTGGAACTCGGCGCGGTGGGCCCTGACCCAGGTGTTCGACGCCCGGAGCGGCGCCACCGAGCCGGTGAAGTGCGGCGTGACGTGGCGCGCGAACAGGCTCAGGCTGCGCTGCTGGGCCTCGTACGGCGCCCAGTCCTGGCAGGAGATCAACAGGGTGCCGAAGCCCCCGGTCAGCTCGCCCAGCTTCTCGATTCCGGCGATCACGTCCTGCGCGGATCCGGCGAGGATCCCGCCCTGCTCGACCGTGTGCTCGAACGCCTTGCGGGCGCTGAGCTCCGCGCGCGACAGCGGAATGCCCTGCGTCTCGCCCCACAGCTCGTCGCGCTGGTGCCGCCAGCCGGGCCAGATCTCCTCGCACGCCTGCTCGCGGGTCTCGGCGACGTGCACGGGGACGACGATGCGCCAGTTGCTCCGGTCGATCGTGCGGCCCGCCTGCTCGGCCGCCTCGCGGGCGAGTTCCCACTGCCCGGCCAGCTTCTCGACGCCGAGCGGGTGGCCCGCGCGCACGGCGCCCCACGGCGGCGCCACATACGACAGGACATTGATCCCCAGCCGGCCGGCCAGCTGGACGCCGAACGGGGTGGCCGCGCTGGTGACGGCGACCTCCAGGCCCTGCGGACGGTAGGGCAGCAGCTGCAGCCGCGCGTCGCGCAGGGTGAACCAGCCCTCGTCGCGGGTGACGGTCTCGCCGCGCAGGAGCGCGAGGATGGTCTCCAGCGACTGCGCGACCCGGGGCCTGGTCTCGTCCGGGGAGATGCCGAACATGTGCATGTCCGAGACCACCGAGCCGGCGCCGCAGCCGAGGATGAACCGTCCGCGGGTCATGTGGTCGAGCTGGACCGCGCGGTCCGCCACCAGGAACGGGTGGTGGTAGGGCAGCGCGGCCACGCCGGTGGCGAAGGTGATCCGCCGGGTGCGCTCGGCCGCGGCGGCGATGAACAGCTCGGGGGACGCGATCGTCCCCCAGCCGGCCGAGTGGTGCTCGCCGACCCACATCTCGTCGTAGTCCAGCGAGTCCGCGAACCGGGCGAGCTCGAGGTCGCGCTGGAAGAGCAGGGCCGGGTTCTCGCCCACCGGGTGCAGGGGGGACATGAAGCAGCCGAATCGCATGACAGGTCTTCCTCTTCTTTCAAGCGTGGTCGGGACCGGTGCCGGGACTCACAGCGCGCGGGCGATCGCGATCCGCTGGATCTGGTTGGTTCCCTCGATGATCTGGAGCAGCTTGGCCTCGCGCATCCAGCGCTCGACCGGGTGGTCGCGGACGTATCCGTGGCCGCCGAGGACCTGCACGGCGTCGGTGGTGACGCGCATCGCGGTGTCCGAGGCGAACAGCTTGGCCTGGGCCGCCTCGGCGCTGAACGGCTTTCCGGCGTCGCGCAGCCGGGCCGCGGCAAGCAGCAGGGCGCGCGCCGCCGCGGTCTGCGTGGCCATGTCGGCGAGCATGAACCCGATGCCCTGGTGGCGGATGATCGGCACACCGAACTGGATCCGCGTCTTGGCGTAGGCCACGGCGTAGTCCAGCGCCGCCTGGGCGAGGCCGACCGCGCAGGCGGCGATGCCGAGCCGGCCGTGCTCGAACACGGAGGAGGCGATGAGCATGCCGCGGTTCTCCCGGCCGAGGCGCTGCTCGGCCGGGACGGCGACCGCGTCGAAGGTGATCTGCGCGGTGGGCACCGTGCTGAGCGCCATCTTGTGCTCCGGGGCGTGCGGCTGCACGCCGGGCAAGTCCGCCTCCACGAGGAGGCAGGAGATCCCGGCGATGCCCGCCGCGCCGGTGCGGCAGTAGACGTTGTACAGCCCGGCCACCCCGCCGTGGCTGACCCAGGACTTGGTGCCGTTCAGCCGGTAGCCCTCGCCCTCGCGGGAGGCCGTGGTGCGGATCGACTCCAGGTCGGAGCCGGATTCGGCCTCGGACATGCAGGTGGCGCCGAGCATCTTGCCGCTGAGCAGATCCGGCAGCCACCGGTCGCGCTGCGCGTCGGTGCCGAATCTGGCCAGGCCGTGCGCCGCGAGGACCTGGAGGTGCACCGACTCGGCGACGGCGAACCACCGGCTCGCGAGCAGTTCGAGCGCCTGGAGATAGACCTCGTACGGCTGGTCCGCCCCGCCCCAGCGTTCCGGGAACGGCAGCCCGAGCAGCCCGCTGCGCGCGAGCAGGTCGATGACCTCGCGCGGCTGCGCGCCCTCCCGCTCGGCGTCGGCCACCCGCGGGGCGAGTTCGTTCTCTGCGATCTCCTCGACGAGGTCGAGCAGTTCCCGGTGCTCCGGCTGGGCGAAGGTGCGGACGGGCTTCACCACGCCGCCGCCTCGGGCCAGGTCCGCGCGGCGCGCCGGACGCAGTGCTCCCAGTACGAGCGGACGGCCAGATCGGAGTAGATGAACTCCCGCTTGGCCGCGATGTCGTCCGTGCTGGAGGAGTGGTAGCCGCCGGGAATCCGCTCGGCCTCCAACTGGAGCTGGCAGGCGCGTTCGAGCAGTTGCGCGAACACGGTGACGTGCCGCAGCGACTTGCCGACGATCAGGCCGCCGTGGTTGCGCATCAGCACGGCCGGGTCCGGGCCGAGCGCCTGCGCGATCGCGTTGCCCGTGCCGATGTCGAGCACGGTGTTGCTGGTGAGCGTGAACCGGCCGAGGCGCCCCTCGAAATAGGCCCCGTCGTGCGAGACGGACCGCAGCTGCAGGTCCGAGGCGCCGAACAGCAGCGTGTACGGGGCGTGGCTGTGCACGACGGCGTTGACGTCCGGGCGGGCGGCGTAGACGGCCTGGTGCAGCGGCAGCTCCGGCGGAGCCATCGGGTGCGGGCGCAGCGTGTGGTCGACGTCCGCGGTGACGACGTCCTCGGGCACGCACTCGTCGAAGCCGCGCACCGCGCCCTTGATGTGGAAGGTGCGCGAGCCGGGCAGCCGGGCCGAGACCTGCCCCTGGTTGAAGTCGTCGTGACCGCCGAGCGAGAGGATGCGCGCCGCGACCGCGATCTGGCTGTGCAGCCGGCGTTCGGCCGGGTTCAGGCCGGCGGTGCCCTCCTGGGCCGCCGCCGGGATGGTCGTCGTCACGCTCTCTCCCTTGCGATGAAGTCTTCGTATACGTCGTCCATGGACCACAGTCCGGGTGCGGCCCGCCGGATCCACCCGGCCGCGAGCACGGCGCCCCGGGCCGGTGCGCCCAGGTCGCGCACGTCGTGGTGCAGGGTCAGCGTCTCCCGCCCGAGGGTCAGCTCGAACAGGTGCTCGCTCACCGCCAGGCCGCCGCGGCGCGCGTCCACCCCGGCCTGCTGCCCAGTGAGCCGGTTCCAGTGCCCGGCCAAGCCGAGGGCGCTGGCGCTGGGCCGGTCCCGCTTGGTGACCGGGTGCCGCTCGGCCACCGCGCTGCCGGCGTTCTCCGGAAACGCGGCGCGGGCCCGGGCGATCTCCGCCATCGCCCGCCGCTGCAGCCAGTGGCCGAGTGAGAGGTTGGTGGCGCGGACGACCGGGATTTCACGTGCCGCGAGCGCGATGAGCTCGACCGACTCCTCATCGAGTGCGGACGCGCAGCTGATCAGCCGTATGCCGTGCGCCCGGCAGTAGTCCGCGGTGCGTGCGCACGCGTCTGCGGTGGCCGCGTCGATCAGTACGCCGGGCACGGGCGCCGCGGACCAGTCGTCGGACCGGCCGAAGCCCGGTACGACCGGTGTCCCGGCGTCTGCGAGGGCTTGGGCTATCGCGGTGCCGAGGCGGCCGGACGCGCCGACCAACCCGACGGCTGCGTGTTCTGAGATTCGGTCTGCGGGCGTGCTGCGGTGCGCCATGCGCTCACCTGCCTTCGGCGTCGGGGATCGGCTCACGAGGCCGAAGCGGTCGGCAGAACGGTGTCGCCGAGGAGTTCGCGCACGGCGGTCAGCCTCGGCTTGCCGATCGCGGTGAGCGGCAGCGCCTCGACCACGACCAGCCGCTCGGGGACCTTGTAGTCGGCCAGGACGCTGCGACAGTGCGCCCGAAGCGCGTCGGCGCTCACCGCGTCCGATGCCGCGACCACGGCGCCGAGCGCGGCGTCGCCGTTGCGCTTGGTCACCGCGACGACAGCCGCCGCGGTGACTCCGGGCACACCGGTGAGCACCGCCTCGACCTCGCGCGGGTCGATCTTGCGGCCGCCGACGTTCACGGCCTTGCCGGAACGGCCCGCCAGGTGCAGCCGGCCCTCGCGCAGGAAGCCTTCGTCGCCGGTGCGGTAGAAGCCCGCCGCGTCGAGCTTCGCCTCGAAGACGCCGGGGGCGTTGAGGTAGCGCGTGCCCATCGACTGGGAGCGCACCGCGATCGGACGCGGCTGCTCGTCGTCGGCGGCGTCGCCGAGGTCGAAGACGACCCCGGGGAGCGGGCTGCCGAGACCGCGTTCCGGTGCCGGTTCGGGGTCGAAGGTCAACGGGCCGACCTCGGCGACGCCGTAGTAGTTGGCGATGGCGAGGCCGTGGCGTTCGCGCAGTTCGACGGCGTCGGCGGCCGGCAGCGGCGCGCCGGAGGAGAGCGCGACGCGCAGCCGGCTCAGGCCCGGAAGTTCGCCGGTGCGCCGCAGCAGGGAGCTGTAGAGCGCGGGGAACCCGGTGAGCAGGCTCGGCTCGCACTCGGTCAGGAACCGGGCGACCTGGCCCGAGGTCGGCAGGCCGGCCGGCAGGACCAGCAGCGAGCCGGCCAGCAGGCCGGGATTCAGCGAGGTGTTGAACGCCAGGCCGTTGGACAGGCCGGCGAAGCAGAGGATGCGGTCCTCGCTGCTCAGTCCCGTGCCCTCGCGCCACCCGGCCGCGGCGCCCAGCACCGCGGAGCCGGCGAACTCGATGCAGTTCGCGAATCCGGTGGTACCCGAGGTGTACCGGCACACTTCCGTGTCCGGCGCCATCTCGGGTCCCTCGACACGCTCCAGCGGCTCGCTCACGGTCATCGCGTCCGCGGTCTCGGCCAGCACCCGGCTCGGCACACCGGTCAGCGCCCGGTCGTGCAGGACGAGGTCGACGCCGCAACTGCGGATCGCGGCGTTCAACTCCACGGCTCCCCAGCCCGGATCGAAGAGCAGCGGCACGCCGCCGTCGCGCAGGATGGCGAGGAACGCGGTCACGTAGCCGATGCCGTTGCCCGCGAACAGCGCGATGCGCGGCCGCGGCCTGAGGCCGGCGGTGTGCGTGGCGATCCGGCGCTGCAGCGCGGCCGACTGCTCGTCGAGTTCCGCATAGCTGACCTGCGCCCCCGCGGAGCCGACGGCGGGCCTGTCGTGGTGCTGCCGCAGCGAGTCGTGCATCGCCTGCCAGAGTCGTCCGGTCACCGTTCCCCCTGCGCAAGAGCGATTTCACTGCGGTCGAGCTTGGTGTGTCCGGGTCCGTCGCTGCCGAGGGCGAGGATGTAGAAGATCTCCCGGTCGTCGCTGAGGTTCGCCGCGCCGCGCCATCGCGCGGTGTCGAATCCGCCGACCGCGGTGATCGCCACTCCGGAGCGGGCCGCGCCGAGATAGATCAGCTGAGCCGCGCCCGCGGCGCGGAACATGGCCTCGCGCAGGTTCCGCGGGTCCGTGCGCTCCAGTACCCGCCGGCGACTGTCATGGAAGACCACGAACATGCTCGCGCCGGCCAGGTGCTGCTGGCCCATGCAGGCGTCGGCCACGGCCTGCGGCTGGTGCACCCAGTCGGTTTCGGCGAGGTGGCTCGCGCCCGTCCACGAGGCCGGGCTCGCCGTGCCGAGCGTCCCGGGACCGACGACGACGCTGGCGCCGAACTGCTCCGCGCCCTCGGGATCGAGGTCGACCGGCAGCGGCGTGCCGAGGGCGCCGATGGCGCCGAGCAGGGCGTCCGGTTCCGGGGTGCCGGGTCCGAACCGCTTGCACGAGCGCCGGCGCCGGGAGAGCTCCGACCAGGCGTCGCGCTCGATCCAGTCGGCCTGGTCGGCCCCGTCGATGCGCACGAGCGGCTGCTCGACCGGCTCCGACTCGGTCCGGCCGCCGTCCAGTCGGAGGATCGCCGGGATGTAGTTCCAGGAGATCTCCTCGAGGCGGAGGGTGGAATCGCGCACCGTGCGATCGTTGCGGCGCGCGAAACGCCAGCCGGCCGGGGCGTCGAGCGTTTCCGGCGCGGCGTGCAGATCGATGACGGAGTGGGCCTCGCGCCAGGGCAGCTGCTCGTGCAGGGCCTTCGAGATCTCCTCGCGCGGCAGGGACAGCCGCAGCCGGGCCTGGCCGCGTTCGAGCGCGGTGCCGAGCATGTTCGTCACCGCGTGGCCGGCGTCGATCTGCGTGTACAGGAAGCCGCGCGTCCCGTACTTGCGGATGGAGAGCCAGGGGCGCACGACGAGCAGGATGCAGGCCTCGAAGTCCTCGTCCTGCGGGGCCAGCAGGGTGTCGATCCGGCCGGCGTCGATGTCGAGCTGGACGCACATGCGCCGGGCCAGGTCGAGGTGGTGGGCGCTGGCGTCGCGCGCGCCCCGGCCGCGCAGCAGGACCATGACGTCGTACGGGTAGATCGCGCCCGCCGAGGGCACGCTGCGGACCATTCCGGCGCCGGAGCAGAGCAGTCCGTCCTCGACGATCCGCAGCGCGTGGTGGATGCGCGGATCGACTGCCGATACGTCCGGCAGCGGCGTGTGCGGGCTGATCGCGACGGTTCGCGCCCAGGCCTGGCCCAGAGTCACGTCGACCTGGGCGCCGCGGTCGGCTTCCGCGCTGCCCGTCCGGGTGGAGGAGTATGCCATCAGAGTTTCCATTTCGACTCGTTGCACCGGCTTCGCCAGTTCCGGGGATGCGGCCGGCCTGTCACGCCGGCCGTGTCCGTCGGCTACTTCGTTGAATTGCGGCGGACGACTGCGAACGCGACTAGGCCCAGGCACAGCAGGAGCGGGGGAATGGTCGACAGAGCGCTCACCGTCGTCCAGCCGAGGGAGTTGAAGATGAAGCCGGAGGCCAGCGACGCCGCGGCCAGGAAGATGCCGCTCCCGCCGTCGGCGAGCGCCTGGATCCGGCCGCCGGTCCCCTGCGGGTAGGAACGCACCACGAGTGCGGTACCGGATACGAAGAGGAAGTTCCAGCCCACGCCGACGAGCAGAAGGCTCATCGTCATGGCGGCCATGCTCATGCTGCAGGCGCCGATCGCCGCGCCCGCGCAGAGAATGGCGGACCCGGCGAATCCGGTGCGGCGGGCACCGAACCGCGTGCAGAGGCGCCCGCTGAAGAACGAGGGCACGAACATGCCCATCATGTGCCATTGGATCATGAACGAGGTGTCCGCCATGCCGTTCCCGGCGGCCATGCTGCCGAGCGGGCCGGTGGTCATCAGCAGCGTCATGACGGTGCCGCCGACCGTCAGCGCCGCGAATCCGCCCCGGAAGCCCGGGCTGGTGAGCGCGACCCGGGCCGGCGTGACGGCGGCAGGCCGGGCAGGCTGCCCCGGGGCGGCTGCCCGGCCGACGGGGCGCCGTCGGATCATGGCGATGAGCGGGATGACGACCGCGGCCAGGATCGCGACGAGAACGTACGATCCCGCGTAGACGGCCGAGAGCAGATGGCTGAATCCCGTCGCGGCCAGCGGTCCCACGATGGCGGCGAGCACGCCGCCGCACAGGACGATGCTCAGTGCCCGCTCGCGGTGCTCCGGCAGCGCGCGGTCCGCCGCGAGGTAGCGGATGTATCCACCTGTTGCCTTGTAAACGCCCACCAGGGCCGTGCCCGCGCACAGCATCAGGAAGCTGTGCCGTTCGATGGCCAGCGCGGAGACGCAACCGCCGAGCACCGCGAAGGCGGCTCCGGACAGCAGCACGTTCCGGTGGCCGTATCTGGCGGAGAGCAGCCCCGCCGCGAAGCTCCCGGTCACGGTGACCACGGCCATGACGCTCGAGGGGACCGTGGCGAGCTCGGCGTTGGGCGCCAGCACGAGGCCGACGATCGCGGTCAGCGTCAGGTCGACGCTGACGCCCATGTAGTAGAGGAACTGGCAGACGGTGAGGATGGCGATCTCGGACTCGCGCCGGCCGCGCTTGCGCAGCAGTACGGCGAGCAGCCGCGGCGGGGAGGCGGGATCGGCGGGTTCGGCGACTGCGGCCGCGTCAAGCACGCCGTCCACCCCCGGTCAGCGGGGGGCGAATCGCAGTACCTGTCACGGTCAAGCGTTCGATCCTCGCCTGGACGCACGATTCGGGCGGAAATTGAGTGAGACCATGACGGTACACAGAGCGCTCCCCTGGTAGCTGTTCAGATCGTTTGATCGGGTGAGTATGGCCAGGCTGAGCCGTGATCACTGCGAGTGTCTACGTGCCCTGCATTGGCTAAAATTCTACTCATATAGGGATGAAGCCGACGTACGGATGCCATTCGACCGTTTCGCGCACATGCTTCTCGCGCAGGTCAGTGCCTCGTCTCCGAAGTCACTCAGGCTGAACAGCTACCTCCCCTGGCTCCTGGTTCTTATTTACGGTGCCGCGATGTTCGATGGTCGACGTGGGGCGACGTGGAGATCGCGACCCAGGGCTGCCCCGTATTCCGGCGGACGGATACCGGAATGTGGATACAGGGCATGGGGAACCGCCCGGACCCGTGAAGTCGCTCGATTGTGGGTTTGAGCGAAGGCCGGCACTTGCGGTTCAGGCAGTAATTCCCCTTCCGGAGGCCGTCTCTCCAGATCATGGAAACGGGCCGCTGGCGGTTGCTAGTACAGCATGCTGATTAAACCGACGTCAACCATCTATCCAACCGTTATAGTCGGTGACATATTCGTATATGCTGTCCGGTATTTGGGGGATTTATTCGCCTTGGTGCGCAGGCGTAGCTGACAGTGATTCATACAGGTCAGGCCGCGACCGGCGCGCCAGCCCGGCCGCGGCCGCGCGGCCAGCGACAGAATCGGGACAATGCCGCCGCGCGCAATGTGACGCTATTGCGCCACGCGTAAGGACGATGACACAATAGTGCCATCTCAGCCGCGAGCAGAGCATTGACTTACGCCGAGAGAGCGTGATCTAATGGCATCGTCGGACATTGGCTTCCACAATCTGGAACGCGGTGTCCGGAAGGGGAGAGGCTGCGTGAACCGCGCCGGCGGACCCTCGCCAAGGGGCGAGGTGGAGCGGCTTGGCGGAGCAGTCGGTGAGAAGCGCGCGACCGGTTACCGCGCTTGCCTCGAAGCCTTGGCGACAATGCGAACTGTATATCTCTCGGCGGAGCTGAAATCATGGATGCAAGCATTTCGGAATCTATCATCGACCTGGTCGTGGAGATCGGGGACGGCACCCTGGACCGCCAGGAGGTGGTCGCCGCGGCGACGCTTCGCGACCTGGGGATCTCCTCGCTGTCCTACCTCAGGCTGATCGACGCCATCGAGAACAACTTCGGCGTGTACATCGACCTCGAAAAGGGCGGCTTCGACTCCGTCGAGAAGTTCGCCGAGTTCATCTCCGCCAGCACGGCGGCGCAGCAGTAGGGCGGATCCGCCCTGAGGGGACGGACCTCGGCAGGCCGCAAGGCGACGGTGGGAGAAGGGCTTTGGACGTGAGCATGAGGCCGGACGACTTCGCACTCAGCAATGAACAGCGCAGCATGCTCTTCATGAAGGCGCTGTTCGGAGGTCCGTACATCTACCACAACCTGGTCGTGGAGGCGTCGGTCAGCGGGGATCTGCCGATTCCGCAGCTGCAGCGGCGCATCGACAACCTGATGAAGGCCCAGGACGCGCTGATCGTCGGCCACGTCGATCCGGTTCGCGGCGTGCAGCGGTACGCCGACAGCACGGGCGAATCGCCGCTCGTGCTGGACGAAGCGCGCGAAGCGCAGGACTACCTCCACTGCGGTGTCCTCGGCGAGCTGGCGGAGTCGGTAGCGGCGTTCCGCCTCGGAAAGACGACGAGCGACGGGATGCGGCAGCTCTATGTGGTGCTGGACCACATCATCGCGGAAGGGTCCTGCAGCGAGATCATCAGGAAGGCGCTTTCCGACGAGGTGCCGGACCCGGGATCGCAGCAGACTCCCTTCGCGGACTACTGCCGGAGCCAGGGCGAGCCGTCCGGCCCTCAGCAGGCGCGCCGGGCGAAGGAGCTCGAGCACTGGCGATCCGCGCTCAGCGGGCTGGCCGGCCTGCCGATGGCCGATCCGGTAGACCCCGAGCGATTCTGCGTTCGCAACGCCTTCCGCAGCGAATCCCCCGAGGTCTACCGGCGCGCCACGGAGCTGGCCGACCTCACGGCGACGACGCCCTACTCGGTCGTGGCCGCCGTGACGGCGGTCGCACTCGGCTGGCTCTACGGCGTCGAGGAGCTCGCCTTCTTCACGCCGATCTCCACCCGCCGGACGAAGGAGCTCCAACAGCTGATCGGGAACTTCCACTTCGATCGCCCGATCGCCTGCAGGCTCGCGCCCGGGCTGGAGTTCCGGGATCTGGCGTCGGCCATCTCGTCGCGGCTCCTCAACGCACTGCGATTCTCGTCGCTGCCCATCCCGGCCCTCGTGGAGGAGGTCGGCGACTACGCGAACATCCTCGCGAAACCGGGCGTGCAGTACTTCCAACTGCATGTCAACGTGAGTGAGTACCAACGCGTGGCCGAACTGGACCAGGCGTCCGGCCCGCGCTCGCTCCAGAAGAAGCGCACCGTCTTCGGTCCCTTCGATCCCCCGCAGCCGGTCGAATGCACCACTCTGCACGTCACGGCGAATCCGACCTCGTCCAGGATTCAGGCCTTCTCCGGCGGGTCCTGCGTCACCGAGCAGAAATCCGTCCTGGTAGCGGAGATGGTGGCCGACCTTCTCGGCTACCAGGCACTGGCCGGCGGCCTGCGGATCGAGGAGCTCTTCGACTACCTGGACCACCGCTTCCCGCGGTAGCCGCACCGGCCCGTCCGCCGCCGGGCGCGCGGACGGGCCGCCGGGGCCGCCGGGCCCCGTCATGTCCAGACCCTGATCACTATTAACAACCAGTGAATTTCAGGCAGCTGATCTCGTCCTCGCGCAAGCCCCTGTGATGTCTAGACCTCATGCTAGAGTCAACGGATGTTTATCCGGATTCCGTCGGGATGGATGAGGCACGGTGAGCACGGTGGGCGACGTCTCCGATATCGACAATCGATTCTGGCTCGTCTACGGGGAGCTGGTCCGCCAACCGCTCGGCACCGCGGCGGAGATCGCCGTGCGGACGGGGTTCGCGCGGCCCGCGGTCGAGGCGGCGCTGCACTCCCTCGCCCAGCACGGGATGGCCGCCGCGGACCGCCGCGGCGTGGTCACGGTGTGGGGTGCGCGGCCGCCGGAGAGCGCCGAGGCCCTGGCCGCCCAGGAGCGGCACGTTGGGCTCCTGCGCGAGCGTTTCCGCACGCTGTCGGGCGGGCAGGTCTTCGCCGGCGTCGAGGGGCGCGGGTACCCGGGGATCGAGATCCTGCACTCGCGCGACGCCCTGCGCGACCGGATCCTCGGCGAAGTCGCCGCCGCGCAGCGGGAGCTGCTCTGGTTCGACCACCCGCCGCGGGTCTTCGCCGCGCAGGACGACGAACCGCACAGCCTGCTGCGCACCCGGCGCAAGCGCATCGCCATGGGCGTGCGCTGCCGAACCCTCTACCAGGACGGCCACCTCGGACATCCCGAGCACGGAGCGCAGACGCCGGGTGCCGCGGGCGCAGAGGCACGCGGCGTCGACCGGCTGCCGCTGAGAATGCTGATATGCGACCGGCGGGTCGCCGTGGTCCCGCTGGACCGCGCCGAGGACGAGCAGGGCGCCACCCTCGTGCTGCACGCCTCCGGCCTGCTCACCGCGCTCGTGTCGGTCTTCGAGATCCTGTGGGACAGCGCGGTTCCCGCCCCGTCCGATCCCGGGCGCGACGAGCTGAACGCCGCCGAGCGCGAGACCCTGGCCCTGCTCTCCGCGGGCCTGCCCGACGAGGCCATCGCGCGCGAACTCGGGGTCTCGCGCCGGACCGTGGTGCGCAGGTCGAGCGTGCTGATGCAGCGCCTCGGCGCGTCCTCCCGCTTCCAGGCCGGCGTGCAGGCGGCCCGCCGCGGCTGGGTGTGACCGCGCCCGGCACCCGCTTCCCGGCCGGCCGCCGCGGGTCCCCCGCAGAACACCGCAGGGCCCTGGCC
>FSXZ01002121.1_pt1 | contig 14885 bp, 7 predicted proteins | sample 1638121 | NCBI WGS metagenome assembly FSXZ01 (sample SAMEA3914788, study PRJEB12502) | metagenome | biome: forest; material: soil | place: Canada | collected 2011-07-03 | depth 0.1 m
CCGCTGCATCCGAGCAGCTTCGTGCAGATGGCCCCGGGCGGCAGCCAGCTGCCCAACGGCGAGTCCGCCCCGGCCGGCGACGCACTCGTGGTCGCCCCCGAGGCCGCCGCGGCCGGAGCGAAGGTGATCGTGCGGATGCCGGACTGGTATCCCAACTTCCCGTACAAGTGGGTCAGCTGGTCCAACTGGCTCTCCGCGATCGACACGCAGGTCGCGGCGGTGAAGTCGTCCGGGGACGGCAACATCCAGGCCATGGAGATCTGGAACGAGCCGGACTGGACCTGGGACACCACCGACGCCGGCAGCTTCAACGCCGGCTGGGTCGAGTCCTACAACGAGATCCGCAAGGACGACTCCACCATCCCGATCGAAGGACCGAGCTACTCGGCCTGGAACGAGAGCTGGATGTCCTCGTTCCTGACCTACGCCAAGGCCGACAACGCCCTCCCGCAATACCTCAGCTGGCACGAACTCTCCGGCCAGGCGAACATCGCCGCCGACGTCGCCGCCGCCGAATCGCTCGAATCCTCCCTCGGCATCAGCCCCATCCCGATCGTCATCGAGGAATACGCCGAAACCGGCGAAGTCGGCATCCCCGGCTCCCTCGTCGGCTACATCGCCAAATTCGAACGCACCGGCGTCTACGAAGCCGACCTCGCCTTCTGGAACCAGTACGGCACCATGGGCGACACCCTCACCTCCACCGGCGGCGCGCAGAACGCGGCCTGGTGGCTCTACGACTGGTACGGCAGCATGACCGGCGAGATGGTCTCCACCGTGCCGCCGGCGCAGACCGGGATCGACGGAGCCGCCTCGGTCAATTCCGCGAAGAATCAGGTCAACGTCATCTTCGGCGGCGGCTCCGGCACCGCGGCGGTCACCGTCAACGGACTGAGCAGCCTGTCCGGATTCAGCGGCACCGCGCACGCCGTGCTCCAGGAGGTCGTCTCCAACGGCCGGACCACGGCGTCGCTCGGGCCGCAGACGATCTCGGCCGGGGACTACACCATCTCCAACGGCTCGATCACCGTGCCGGTCAACTCGATGAACGCGGCGAACGGCTATCAGCTCGTGGTCACCCCGTCCACCACCGCCCTGTCCGGCACCTACAAGCTGGAGAACGTCAACAGCGGCCTGGTGCTCGGCATCTCGGGCGCCTCGACCACGGCCGGGGCCGACGCGCTGCAGTGGACGGACAACGGGACCGCCGACCACGACTGGAAGCTGGTCAGCCAGGGCAGCGACCTCTACAAGATCGTCAACGTCAACAGCGGCCTGGACCTCGGCATCACCAGCGCCTCGACGGCGGCCGGGGCGGACGCGCTGCAATGGTCGGACACCGGCACCGCGGACCATCTGTGGTACATCGAACCGGCCGGCAACGGCGAGTACAAGATCATCAACGATAACAGCGGCCTCGACCTGGGCATCGCCAGTGCCTCGACGACGTCCGGAGCGCTCGCCGTGCAGTGGAACGACAACGGCACCGCCGACCACCTGTGGAAGCTCATCGCCGACTAGCGGTCAGTGGCCAGGAAAAACGGCGCAGGCCGGTCTTCTCACGAAGACCGGCCTGCGATTTCCCACTTCTGCTGACGCCAGGTCAGCACGGCGGACCCGTCAGTCCGTCAGCCGGCGACGGCGCCGGGCCGCGAGCCCGGTCCCGAGGGCCAGCAGGGCGCCGAGTCCGGTGAGCGTGCCGCCGACCGCCAGCAGCCCGCTGGTCTCCGCACCGGTGGGGGGCAGCGTGCCCTTGCGCACCCACACCGTCACCGAGCCCTTGGCCAGGCCGGCCGGGGCATCCGGCGAGGCCGGGTCGCGCCAGGTGACCACCGCGACGTTGGTCAGCGCGCAGGGCGGCGCCTTGCGGGACACCAGCACCTTGACCGTGATCGGCGGCGCGGAGCTGTTCGGGCCCAGGGCCGCGGACAGTGCGCAGGTCAGCACGCCGCCGTAGCCCGCCGCGTCCTTGCCGGTCACCGCGCAGCCCTGCCAGTGCGGGGATGCGCTCGTACTGGTGAGGATCGCGGTCACCGCGAGGACTGCCGGGATGGGGTCGGTCAGCCGTACCGGGAAGGCCGAGGCCCGCGTCGCGTGGTTGGCCACGGTCAGCGTGTAGGCGAAGGACTCTCCGGGCTTGAGGACACTGCGGCTGGCGACCTTGGCCACCGTCAGCATCGGCCGGCCGGGCTTGGTCACGGTGTGCTCGGTGGTGCAGTCGGCGGCGGTGGCGCAGTGCCCGCCGTCTTCCGGCACGACCGTGTTCGTCAGCGTACTGCCGGCCGCACCCTGCTCGACCTTCGCCTGGAAGTGCACGGAGACCGAATCGTGCGGCGCGAGGTCCGACACCGTCCAGGTCAGCGTCCGCCCGGACAGGGACAGCCCGGCGGGCAGCGGCATGACGACGTCCACACCGGCCGGGATCGTGTCGATGGCGTGGAGGTGGTCGAGCGGGCCGTCGGTCGCGTTGTGCTCGGTCAGCGTGTACGTGATCGTCGATCCGGGGGCGACCGCGGAGCCGGAGGACGGATCGGCGCTCTTCGCCACGGTCCAGTCGATCTCCTTGGTGTTGACGATCTTGCACTTGGTCGCCGTGCCGGCGGCCAGGCTGATCACGTCGTCGACCACCGCGACCGGTTCACCGCTGACCGCGTCCACGCAGCTCCAGGTCCCGTTCACGGAGCCGGGCAGCGAGGTCTCGCTCAGGGTGTAGCGGCCGGGCAGCACGTGGGTGGCCGGGAAGCCGCCGTGCCCGGAGACGGTGTCCTGGTGGCCGGGGTAGGGCGTGATCGGCGTGCCGTCGCCCTCCACCACGATCGGGGGCTGCCACGCGGCGCTCAGCGTCCACCGGTCGGCGTCCTTGTCACCCACCACACCCAGGATGCTGACCTGCTTCTGCAGTTGCAGCGTCGGCTTGGGCCGGTTGACCGCCACACACTCGCTCCAGCTGCCGACCGGCACGGTCACGCCGCCGTTGCGCCCGTCGTAGCGGTTGGAGGTGTCGAAGATCGGCCGGTTGGGATCATCGTCCTGGAATCCGAGCAGCGGGTAGCACAACCAGGATCCGGTGGCCCCGGCGGCGTGGTTCGGCTGCCACTGGGAGTTGAGCGAGGGGGTGAAGTCCTGCACGTAGCTGCGGGCGAGGTCGGTCTGCGGCGTCTCGGCGAGCGCGTAGACCGTGCCGGGGATGACCTCGGTGACGACCGGCGACTGTCCGGAGGCCCGGCCGCCGAGGATCGCGCCGTTCACCGGGTTCGAGGAGAGCGTCCACTCGTCCGGTCCGGCCGTACCGCCCTCGACCTGCTTGACCATGGTCAGCTTGGTGTGACAGTGCACGGTGTTGGTGATGTGCACGACCACCGGGTCGTGGGTGATCTCGATCTTCCCGTCGGTCAGCGCCGGACTGTAGGCCGGCGGATCGAGGGTGCACAGCGGCGGCAGATTGCTGACGTTCTCGGCGACCCCGACCCTGGAGCCGACCACGAGGCTGCCGTAGGTCTGGCCGAAGTTGAAGCCCCCGCCGGCCGGCGGCAGCGCGTCGTTCCCGCTCAGCAGCAGCTGGGCGTTGCCCCGCACGCCGTCCGGCGGATTGCTGCCCACGCTCTCGAGCGGGGTGGTGGCGCCCTCGTACGGGTAGACCTTCCACTCCTTGTTCACGGTGAGCGAGGAGGTCTCGATCGAGACCTCGCGGTTCTGGATGGTGCACCGGACGCTCGGGATGACGTGGTGGGGGTCGGGGCCGACCTCGACTTCGAAGCCGTCCGTCGTGTTCGTCACCGGCACCGTGCCGTTCTCGTCGACGCACTGCGCGTTCCTGCCGCCCGGGAACTCGGCGAGTTCGTACCCCGGCTGCGGCGTCTCGGTGAAGCGGAGCTCGGAGGCGGGGCTGCCGGTGGCGATCCGGTAGGTCACCGCCCCGCCGCTGTTGGTCTGGCCGGAGACCGTCGCCGCGTAGCCGCCGCCGGATCCGTCCAGTTTGAGGATCGGGGTGTCGGCGACGGAGTGCGCGTCCACGGTCCAGTTCGGGCCGGGGCCGATGTCGGTGCCCGAGCCGTTCAGGATCCGCTTGGTGACGCTGACCGTGCCCTCGCAGGCCGTCTTGACCAGGGCGGTGAGCTGGTCGGTCAGCTGGCTGTAGTTGGCCAGGGTGACGTAGTCGCTGCCCTCGGTGTCGCCGGAGATGACCTTGAGGTTGGTGGTGTGCGAGCCGGTGGCCGCGCCGGAGCCGATGCCGACGGCGGTGATCTTCACGTCCTTCGACTTGAGGTAGTTGGCCGAGGCGACGGCGTTCTCCACCTCGATCAGCCGGGTCGCGTTGCCCGGGCCGTCCAGCGGACGCCCGCCGACGCCGCCGTACTGGGTCGGGTAGCCGTCGGTGAGCACCAGCACCGAGTTGAGTTGGCCCGCGGTGGCGCCCGGGAAGAAGCCGGCCAGTCCCGCGTCCCAGTTGGTGGCCTGGCCGGAGACCGGGGTGATGCCGTTGATCCAGCCGGGCAGCTGGTCGCTGTTGACCGAGACCAGGTTCCGGTTCACGTTGCCGGTGCCGGGCGCCGGGGTGTTGTCGCCGAAGGTGTGGATCTCCACCTTGGCGGCCGAGCCCTTGAGCGCGGCGACGAAGGAGTTGAGCGCGGTGCGGATCTGCGTGGTGGCGCCGGGGGTGGAGGCCACCGAGCCGGACAGGTCCACCAGGATGCCGAAGTTGAGCGCGCAGCTGGTGGGCAGTTCGGGGTTCTCGCGCCGGCTCATCCAGGTGCCGGAGGAGGTGCGGGCGCCGTTGGCGGCGTTGGCGGGCACCCGGATCAGCGCTCCGCTGCGGGCCTGGCCGGTCTGGAAGGCGTCGTAGGTCTGGGCGACGGACTGGCTCGCCAGGCCGGTGGTGGAGGTGTCGATGGTGGGGATGACGCTGAATCCGCCGGGCGCGGCCACCTGCTCCACGGTGTATCCGGCGGTACGCGCGTCCACCTGCATCCAGCACTGGCCGGTGCCGTCGGTGGTACAGCTGTTGACGACGGTGGTGCCGGCCAATGCCTCGAACCGGGCGCCGGCCAGTCCCCCGATGACCCCGCCATTGGCGGCCCGGTCACCGCCGGCGGTCTCCTGCAGCACGGAGCTGCCGGTCGGCACCGGGCCGGTGTGCGGACCGCTGCCGTTCACCGGATCGGCCCTGACCTGGGCGGCCGAGGCCGAACCGGGCAGGCCGGCGGCGGCCGCGAGAGCGAGCGCCACGCACAGGGCCAGCGACCGCGGCGCAGCCCCCGACCACCGCCCGCGACCGCCCCCATCACCTCTTGTCATACTTTTGCCGTCTTTCCCGAGAAGGTCGTGTTATTCGCATCTTGAGGTTGAAGTACCGAATGACCAGATTCCCCGCCACGGGGCGGGGACACGGGGCCGAACTGACGAAGTATCAGATCCGTTGGGCCGTACGGCCGCACGGCGTACGCCCAGGTACAGCGGGTGCGCGCGGCGCGGCGGCGCGCCCTCGCTGATGCACGTCGCCCGGGACCGACCACCGCTGCGGTGGTCGGTCCCGGGCGACGTGTGGGAGCGAGTGGACGGCTACGCGGCCGCCTCGACCGGGGCGTCCCAGTCGATCCGGTGGCGCTGCTCCCAGCCCATCGTCTTCTCGAAGTTCATCATCTTGAAGAAGAGCGGCATCATCGCGTGCATCATCGCCCGGCCGACGGGGCCGGGGGTCTTGGCGCGGTTGGTGCGGGCGCCGCGCTTGGTGATGCGGTACACCCGTTCCCGGCGCAGGCCCTCGTAGGTGGCGAAGGCGGAGGCGGGGTCCGGCAGGTCGCGCAGGCAGCGGGCCAGTTCGATCGCGCTCTCGATCGCGAGCGAAGCGCCCTGGCCGGTGCTGTTGGACGGGGCGTGCACGCTGTCGCCGACCAGGACCAGCCGGCCGCGGTGCCAGTGCGGGACCGGGGGCATGATGTGGATCGCGCCGGTGACGTCCAGGTTCTGCGCGGTGGTGCGCTCGGCCAGCAGTTCGCCCGGCCGGTCGCCCGCGTAGGTCTGGCGCAGGGTGCGCAGCCACTGTTCGGCCGGGATCGCCCGGGCCTCGGTGAGTGACGTGTAAGACTTCGACGGAAGGTTCGCGCCCCAGGTGATCCGCCCGTCCGCCATCTTCCAGTAGAGGTAGTAGGCGCGCCGGCCGAACGCGAAGGTCATCACGCCGGGCTCCGGGTCGAGGTCGGGGGTGGGATCCAGATAGCCCTGGAAGCCCAGCATGCCGGTGTAGTCGGCGCCGGGGGCCTGCGGGTCTATCAGGGTCCGCACGGTGGAGCGGACGCCGTCGGCCCCGATCAGGATGTCGGCCGTGGCCTCGGTGCCGTCGGCGAAGCGGGCGGTGACCTGGTCGGCTCCCTGCTCGGCCGCGACCAGGCGCTTGCCGTACACGAAGCGGACGCCCGCTTCGCCGGCGCGCTCGCGCAGCACCTGGTGCAGGTCGCCGCGGCCGACCACCTGCATCGGCTCCACGTCGGCCAGGCTCGGCAGCGCCAGCCCGCTGCCGCCGACCGACAGCACGGTGCCGGTGATCGGGGTGGCCAGCGCGCGCACGGCGGCGTCGGCGCCGATCAGGCCGAGGGCCGCCATCCCGTTCGGGGCCAGCGCGAGGCCGCCGCCGATGCCCTCCGTCGGCTCCGGGTAGGCCTCGTATACGCTCGCCTGGATTCCGGCCTTGGCCAGCGCGGTCGCGGCGACCGGGCCGGCGATGCCGCCGCCGATGACGAGGGCGGTGCGGACCTTCTGTTGTGCGTTCGGGTGCATGATCGTCTCCCGTGGGGTGTGCTCGGGTGGTGGAGCACCGGGGCGCGCACGGGGATCTGGCTATCCTGGGGTTGCCACCTCGTGGCCGGATCCGTGTCGTGCGGCTTCGGTGCGAGTGCGTTGCGAGGGGTCGGCGGGACACCGCCGCCCCGGGCCCGGCGGCGGTGTTGGCGCACCGCCGCCGGGCCTTGATCCGGTCAGTCCGTCTCCAGGCCCCTTTCCGCGAGCTCGACGAGGTGCGGCGGCAGCGGCCCGCCGGAGTGGAAGGCACGCCAGGTCGGCAGATCCGGGAACGTGCCCGAGGTCAGTTCCTCGAGCAGGGCGCGGACCCAGGCCGCTTCGGCCTCGAGCATGGCCGTGGCGAACTCGTCCTCGATCAGGAACAGCCGCGGCAGGGTCTCGAGGTGGCCGGCGTACGCGGCGCGGCGCGCGGCGATCGTCTGCTCGAGTGCGGCGAGCCGGACGCCCAGCAGCGCCGCGACCTCCTCCGGCGGAAGGATCATCTGCACGGAGAGCCCGGCGGCGAACCGCGGGTGCTCCGGCTCCGGGGTGCTCAGCAGCTCCCTGGTCCAGTCGAGCATCTCCTGCCGGCCGGCCTCGGTGATCCGATACACCGTGCGCTCCGGGCGGGCGCCCTGGCGGCTGGTGCCGACCACTTCGAGGAAGCCGTGTCTGGCCAGGTTCTGCACGACGGTGTAGAGCGAGCCCCACTTCACGTCCATGTCCTGGTCCTTGCCGCGGGCCCGGATCAGCGAGGCGATCTCGTAGCGGTGCATCGGCCGCTGGACGACCGTGGCGAGCACCGCCAGCGCCATCAGGTTCTCGACCTTGCGCTTCGCCGCCATCCCCGCCGCCTCTCGTCGGAGCCATTACTCGTCTACAAATATATGTCGACGAGTAATTCCTGGCAAGGGCGCGTCCGACTGGCCGCCCGCGGGGGCCGGAGGGCAGAATCGGCGTCATGACCAGTTCCACAGATCTGCACGGAGACCCGCACGTCGCCCGCTACCTGGAGACGGACGGCGAGGACGGATACCACTGGCGCAACGGCACCACGATCCTGGTGCTGTTCACGAAGGGCCGGAAGAGCGGCGAAGAGCGTTCGCACGCCCTGATCTACCGCCCGTTCGGCGAGGCGTACACCGTCGTCGCGTCCAAGGGCGGCGCGGACCAGCCGCCGGCCTGGTTCCTCAACCTCCAGGCCGACCCGAACGTCGAGGTCCAGATCAAGGGCGAACGCTTCCGCGCCGTCGCGCGGGTGGCCACGGCCGAGGAGAAGCCGGCGATGTGGGCGTCCATGACCGAGGCGTGGCCGGACTACGACTCCTACCAGCAGAGCACCTCGCGCGAGATCCCGGTCGTGGTGCTCGAACGCGCCGCATAAGGGCCCTGGTTGCCCGGGCCCGGGTCCGTCGCCATCGTGCGCGCCGGGCCCGGGCCCGGCGTTTTGGCATACTGCTGAGATGGTCACGCCTTTCACCGATGCCGAGGTCGCCGCCCTCTATGACCAGGCCAACCCCTGGGACGGGCGGAAGTGGGCCGCCGACATCTTCTACAGCGAGCTGGTCATGGCCGCCGAGAGCGTCCTGGACGTCGGGTGCGGGACCGGCAGCATGCTGCACTACGCCCTCGATCACGGCCATCCCGGGCGGCTGGCCGGGATCGATCCGGATCCGGACATGCTCGCCCGCGCCCGGCGCCGCGGCGAGGTCGAGTGGGTGCTCGGGAAGGCCGCGCAGATCCCCTGGCGCGGCGAGTTCGAACTGGCCACGATGGTCGGCCACGCCTTCCAGTGCCTGATCGCCGACGCGGAGATCCGCGCGTCCCTGGCCGCGATCCGGGCGGCGCTGCGCGAGGGCGGCGCCTTCGCCTTCGAGACCCGCCACCCCCAGGCGCGCGCCTGGGAGCAATGGGCTGAGATGGGCGTGAGCGAGGTGACGACCGAGACGGGCCGGAGCCTGCGGTCGTGGTACACGATCGACGCCGTCCGCGCCGATGTCGTCTCCTTCAGCGAGACCACCACCGAGGCGGACGGCACCTTCTTGCGCCGCGACTCCTGCGACCTGCGCTTCCTGGACGTGCCGACGCTGACCGGATTCCTGGAGGAGGCCGGCTTCGTCGTCGAGGCCCGGTACGGAGACTGGGACCGCACGCCCGTCACCGCCGAGAGCCGCGAGATCATCACCATCGCCCGGGCCGCCTCAGTTCGCTGAGCCGGTCTGCCGGTCCGCGTCACGCAGCAGCGGCCGACCCGCCCGCCACAGTTCCGTGGCCTGTTCGGCGGGCATCGCGGGCGCGTAGAGGTAGCCCTGGGCGGCGCGGCAGCCCATGTCCCGGAGGATTTCGTGTTCTTCGATGGTCTCCACGCCTTCGGCCACGCAGCGGATGTCGAGCTGGCCGGTGAGGGTGATCAGGGCCTGGACGATGCGGCGCATGCGGGCGGAGTCGCGGAGCCGGCCGGTGAACGACTTGTCGATCTTGATGAAGTCGACCGGCAGCGCGTGCAGTGAGCTCAGGGCGGCGTAGCCGGTGCCGAAATCGTCGAGGGCGATGGAGGCGCCGAGGTCGCGGAAGGTGCGCAGGCTGGCCGCGATCCAGGAGTCGTCGTGGTCGAGCAGCACCGTCTCGGTGATCTCGAAGACGACGTGGCCCTCCAGGATGGGCGTGTCGGCGAGGACGTCGCGCACGGTGCTGACGAAGTCGTGGTCGCGCAACTGATGCACGGAGACGTTGATGCCGATGTAGCAGCCGGAGGCCGATTCCGCGTTCCACCCGACGCCCTGGGCCACCGCGGTGCGCAGCACCTGCGTGCCGATCTGCAAGATCTGGCCGGTCTGCTCGGCCAGCGGGATGAACGTGTCCGGGCCGAGCAGGCCGCGGGTGGGGTGCGGCCAGCGCACCAGTGCTTCGAATCCGGAGATCAGACCCGTGTCAAGGCGGACGCTGGGCTGGTACCACACCGCGAGCCCGCCGTGGCGCAGCGTTTCGTCCAGCGCCGTGCGCAGCTGCGACCGGTTCACCGCCGCGTCGAGCAGGGTGCTGCGATAGCGCTTCCAGGTGTGCTTGCCCTCCTCCTTGGCCTCGTAGAGCGCGAGGTCCGCGTTGCGCAGCAGCAGGTCCAAGTCGGGCGGCGCGCCGCGGTCGGTGACGGCCAAGCCGGCGCTGGCCCCGGCCCGCAGCGGCCCGGCGGTGGTGTCGAAGGGCGGCTCGAACGCGGCGATCAGTCGTCGGGCGATCGCCTCGTGCTCGTCGTTCGCACCCTGGCCGAGCAGCACGGCGAATTCGTCTCCGCCCAGCCGGGCCACCGTGTCCTCGGACCTGACACTGCTGGTCAGCCTGCGGGCGACGCCGATCAGCAGCTCGTCGCCGATCGGGTGGCCGAGGGTGTCGTTCACCTCTTTGAAGTCGTCGAGGTCGAGCAGGATCAGGCCACCGACCGGACGGGCGGACTCCTCGGCTGACCCAGGCGCCGGAAGGTTGCGCAGGCCGGCCCGGTTGACCAGTCCGGTGAGCGGGTCGGTGGTGGCCTGGCGGCGCAACTCGTCCTGCAGGTGCTGTTCCTCGGTCACGTCGTGCAGGGTCAGCACGATGCCGGACACGGAGGGGTCCGCGCGCAGGTCGCTCCACCGCGATTGGGCCCTGACCGGGCGCCCGTCCGCGGCGGTGACGGTGACCGACGAAGGCAGCGCGTACTCCCGGTGCCCGGTTCCGGTGGGCGCGCCGGCCCGCGCGGATTCCTCGGCGCGGATCTTCGCGAGCTCCTCGGCGACGCGCGGCCCGTCCTCGCCGGCGAAGATCTCGGCGATCGGGATGCCGGGTCGGGCTTGGACTTCACCCAGCAGGCGGACGGCCGCGGGGCTCGCATAGCGCAGCACGCCGTCCTGCCCGGCGATGAAGATCGCGTCCGAGGTGTCCGCCACCAGCGTCTGGAAGTAGGCCTCACTCTCCCGTCGCCGGATCGTGCGCTGCCACGCGTTCATGGCCTTGACCAGCCGGGCGAACACGAGGCCGAACAGCACCACGCAGTACCCGGCGAGGAACTGCTCATCGCGTCGGGAGGCCAGTCCGGCGTCGACCAGCAGCAGGCCGGGGCCGATCAGGGCCGCGCACCACAGCAGCACGATCCAGGTGCGCGGCGCGGTCAGCGCCCAGGGCCGCCGCGTCGGCGGTTCGCCCACCTCCTTCATCGACGGGCACAGCGCCGCCGCGCCGATGCAGACGAAGAACGCGGCCCAGCCGAGATCGGCGCCGAGCCCGGGTGTCCAGGAGGCGTGCAGCTGGGCCAGCCCGTAGATCGCGTCGGAGGCCAGCAGCCCGAGCACACCCACCAGCAGCAACGCGACCGGGAGCGAGCGCAGCCGGCCCGCGAGCGGCAGCCGGAGCGCGAGGGCGAGCAGGACGGCGTCGCCGGCCAGGTAGGCGATGAGGATGACCCGGTCGAACGCGGTGAGGTGGGACAGCCGGGCATAGGGCAGCACGAAGACGCTCCAGGTCGCCGCGGCGAGCCCGGTCGAGATGATGAGCACGTCCAGCAGCGTGCCCGCGGAGTACTCGGGCGGGTCGCGGCGGGCGAAGCCGAGCAGGCCGGCGACGGCCAGCGGATACACCGCCAGGTAGAAGGCGTCCGCCCAGCTGGGGAAGGGCTGCCTGCCGCCGACGTGGCCTCCGGAGAAGTGGTACGCCAGGTCCCCGGCCGCCTCCGCGGCGAGCGCCGCGGCCAGCAGCAGCCACGGTGTCCGTGCCCGCGGCCGATGTCTCCGTACGCCGCCGAGCACGGCCACGACCGCGACCGCCCCGAGCAGCGCCCACCACAGCGCACGCCACTGCGGCACCGCGAAGTAGCAGCCGATCAGCACGACGGCGCAGCCGAGTAGCGCCCCGACGGCTGCCGAGGTGCTTCGCAGTGGCAGGTCGGTGCGGATACCCACATGACCGGTTTACCAAGTCTCGCCGCTTCGGACCGCTCGACGCGGCCGAACGAGGTGCGGGCAGATCCGGCCGCCGCCGACCGCGACCGTGGTGGTCACGGTCGCGGTCGGCGGCGCCGAGCCTCGCGGCGCCGGCTTTCTCAGGGCCAGATCTGGAAGGCGTCGATCTGCACGTACGAGCCGCCGGTCTTGACCAGTTGGAGGGTGTGGGTTCCCGGCGTGAGGCCTCTGACCTGGTAGAGGAACTGCTGCGCCGTGTACGCGCCGGAGTAGGACGCCGAGGTCGTGCCGACCTGCACGCCGTCCAGGATGACGTTCGCCGTGCCGTCTTCCGACTCCATCGGGCCGATGTAGTCGATTCCGGTGCCGGTGAACGTGATCGTCGCGGTCCCGCCGTTGGTGGTGGTGTAGTGGACGTCGTTGTCGTAGTCCCCGGCGTTGCGGTTGCCCGCGTACTTCCAGGTGCTGTCGTAGCTGATCGACGCGTCGGTGTCGTTGACCGTGGTCGGGTTCGGCACGATGCGCAGTGCGTCCAGCAGCATGTAGGTGCCGCTCATCTTGACGGCCTTGAACGTGTGCTGGCCCGGCGTCAGGTGGCGTGCGGCGTAGAGGACCTGCTGGGCCTGGCGGGAGCTGCTCGACGCGTTGACGGTGGTGACGAGGACGCCGTCGATGTAGATGTCGATCTGGCCTTCGTCCGAGTTCTTCTCGCTGATGTAGTCGATTCCGGTGCCGGTGAACGTGTAGCTGAACGAGTCGCCGGTGGTCGTGGTGTATTGGACGTCGGCGTCGTAGTCGCCGTAGCCGCGGCTGGAGGACAGGGTCCAGCTGCCGGTGTAGGTGATGCCCGAGTCCGTGTTGTTCACCAGGACGGTGCCGGTGGGGACCGCGGGGACCGTGCCGTAGACGGCCTGGCGCAGATCGACGAGCATACGCCGGTCGACGTCCGCGACGGTGCCGTCCTCGTACATCATCAGGTCGATGCTCACCGGCACGTTCCGGCCGGCCGCGCTGGTGATCCAGCCGATCAGGGCGTTGCTGGTCGGGTTGAGCGAGGTGTTCGGGGTGATCTTCTGGCCCTGGGTGTGCACGCCCCAGTCGCCGTCGAGGATGAACATGCCCTGCTGCAGCAGTCCGTTGGCCGGTCCGCCGGTGAAGACGCCGTCGCCGCCGGCGGCCGCGCTGCCGATCCAACTCTGTCCCTGGCTGCCCTCGCCGAAGAACACGTCCTGGAAGTCGGTGACGTTCAGGCCGCCGATGGGGCTGCCGCTCCAGGAGATCAGCCGGTCCGGGTTGCCGGTGCGGGCGGCCTGTTCCAGGGCCTGGAACGGCGCGGGGTAGTAGATGACGCCGTCGTCGAAGAAGAATCCGTCGAGCTTGGTGCCGTACTGGTTGCCGATGGCCGTGACGACCTCGGTCCAGTTGTTCAGGAAGGTGGACCGGTCGCCGGTGCCGTTGGCGGAGAACTCGGTGGGGAAGTCCTGGTAGGGCCACCAGTCGGCGTCCTCGTCGCCGGTGTGGTAGTACAGCAGGAACTTGACACCGGCGTTCTGGCAGGCGGTGGCGATCTCGCCGATCAGGTCGCGGCTCGCGGTGAGCCCGGGGGAGGCCGGGCCGCCGGCCGCGGTGACGATGCTGTCGATCTCGGTGATGGGGGCGTCGATGTGGTAACCCCACCAGCTGAAGGACCAGACGACGTAGGAGGCGCCGGACTCGGTGACCAGGCTCATGAAGGCGTCGACGTTGAAGTCGTTCGCCTGCTGGGCCAGGGACTTGGCGGTGCCGACGTTGTTCGGGAAGCCCCAGGAGCCGTACTGGAACATCAGGCCGTACTTGGACTCGCTGAACCAGGTCGTGTCCGCGCGGGCGGCGGCGACGGCGCTGTGGTAGCTCGAGAGCTGCGAGGAGGGGATCAGTTCGACGGCCTTGACCTTCAGGTCCCCGCTCAGCGTCCCGGTCCGGGTGAGGGTGATCGTGCTGGTTCCGGCGGCCAGGGATATCTGCCCCAGGTCGATGCGCTGCCACGTGTTGGTCGAGTTGAGCGTGGCGGACAACGGCGTGGCGTTCCCGGTGGTCGCGATCTGGATCTGCTGGCCGGAGGCGCCGTCGACGAGGGCGAACAGTTCGAAGCTCGCCGCGCCGGTCACCGAGACCTGCCAGGCCAGGAAGTCGGAGGCGACCAGCATGTTGTCGGTGTAGAAGTTCTTGCGGCCCTCGGTCGGGTCGTAGACGGCCATGTCCGAGGTGTAGGAGGCGCTGGCGGCCAGCAGCACGGTGGTGACGTCGGTGGTCGCGCCCTGCGTGATCGGGAAGGGCACGGTGCCGGACTGCGGCACGACGGTCGCGGCGTACGCGGCGCCCGGGGCGAGCAGGTCGGAGCCGGCGTTGAGCAGCACGGCGCCGGCGGCGGCGCCCCCGAGCAGGCGGAAGGCCGAGCGGCGGGTGAAGCCGTGCGGCGCGGCCGTGGCTTCGGCGGCGGACGAGAGGGCGCGGGGGGATCCAGGCATGGAGACTCCTGTGTCTCGGCAGCGCGGGGTGGTGCGCTGCCGGTGGCAAGCCGGGGGACGGGGAGGAGGCGGGCGGCGCCGGGCGTCGAGGACGCCGACCGGGGAGCGCCGCCTCGCCTGGGGTACGCGCCGAGAAACTACGCCGAAACCGCGACGGCGGTCAAGCCTTTCCGTCTGAAAGCCAGACAGATTTGAGTTCGGGTCGGTCGCAAGGCCCTTACGGCAGGGGGCTGGTGCCGTCGGTGAGCGCGAGCAGCGCCGCCAGGGCCGAGCCCTCGGCCGCGGCCCAGGCGTCGAGGCCGGATACCTCGAGCTGCTCGTGCTCGGGCGCGGGCATCAGCAGCGCGCGGCGGAAGGACTCGCGCGCGGGGGTGAGCAGCCAGGGCGCCAGACGTGCGTAGGAGCCGCCGAGGATGACGGTGCGCGGGTCGAGCATCGCGCACACCAGCGCGGCGCCGCGGCCGAGCCAGGTCCCCGCGTCGGCCAGCGCCTCGATGACGCCGGCGTCGCCGCTCTGCGCGCGCCCGGCGATCTCCTCGACGCCGGCGCTGATCCCGATCGGCGTGCGCCCGGCCCGGCGCGGCGTGCTGGCGTTCTCCAGGCAGGTGGCGATGATCGCGGACAGCCCGGCCCGGGTGTCGAGGCAGCCGCGCCGCCCGCACACGCACTTGCGGCC
>FSXZ01000397.1_pt1 | contig 14761 bp, 15 predicted proteins | sample 1638121 | NCBI WGS metagenome assembly FSXZ01 (sample SAMEA3914788, study PRJEB12502) | metagenome | biome: forest; material: soil | place: Canada | collected 2011-07-03 | depth 0.1 m
GGCGGTAGTGAGCCATTGCCACCTTCGTCGCGTCCGGGGGATCTTGTCTACGCCCTGGCGCCGATTGACCGGCCCCCGGCGTGCAGGCTTAGTGTTCGCGTGCGGCGGGGCCGGGGGCGCACCCGGGCCTTTAGGCTCGGACCATGACCATCATCAAGGCAGCGTCCGTCACCCGGCTCGGCCGCGGCGGCGGCGTGGAGACGATTCCGCTGATCACCAAGCACAGCGCCGCGGAGAAGATCACCATCACCTCGGGCATCAGCACCTATCCGGTGGGCACGGGCGCGCCGATGCACTCGCACAACTGCGTCGAGCACGTCACGCTGCTCAGCGGCGTCGGCGAGTGCGTCATCGACGGGGTGGTCACGCCGCTGGAGCAGTTCGACACCACCTATGTGGAGGCGGGCATCCCGCACCTGTTCCGCAACACCGGGGACGAGCCGATGCGGATCCTGTGGATCTACGACACCGACTACGTCACCCGCACCTTCATCGCGAACGGCCGCACGGTCGAGCACCTCTCGCCGGACGACCGGATGGTCGAGGACTGATCCGCTCGGCCGCCGGTATCGCCGCCGGTATCTCAGCGTGCGATCAGGGCCTCGGTCTGCCGGCGCATCCGGCGCAGCCACAGTAGGCGGGCGAGCTGGTGGCCGCCGAGGCCCACCGCGGCCACGCCCGCGCACACCGGGGCGAGCAGCAGCGGCGCCGGGCGGCCGAGGAGCATGGCGATCAGGGCGTAGCCCAGTCCGGCGAACGGTACGCAGACCGCGGACAGGTCCACCAGCCAGCGGCGGCGCGGACGGCGCGGGACGATCCAGAGCAGCACGCCGGAAACGGTCAGACTGACGGCGAGGACGAAGGACCACAGCACGCGCATGGTGCGGTAGTCCGGCCAGTCCGGCGTCTCCAGCGCGGAGGAGCCGAAGGCGAGTTCGACCACGAGGCCGCGCCAGACCAGCGCGGTGCCGCGCTCCCCCGGCTGCAACAGCATCCAGGCGGCGGCCGCGTCGTGCAGGTTGACCTGGGTGATGCCGGAGCCGATGCCCTGGACGTCGACCCACTGCACCGCGTTGTCGCCGGTGCCGCTCTGGCCGCGCAGCGACATCGTCACCGGCGTGTGCACGATGCAGCCGGCCTGGCTGCCGCGGGTGCAGGCCGGGGCGCCGGCGAAGGCGTCGGAGGTGAGCTGGCGCGGGATGTAGAAGGCCGCGGTCGCGATCGTGAGCACCGCGGCGAGCACCACCAGGGCGAGCTGCGCCACCGAGGGCACGACCCGTTCCGTCGGCCGCACAGGGACGGCCTGGGCGGACTGCTGGACCATGCTCCCTCTCCACGCGTCGGTGACGTCTCGACGCCACCACTGTACGGGGCCGGAAAAAACGACGCCATACGCCTGCGTGTGTCCGCAGCGGCGCGCGCTCGGCAGGGCTCGGACAAACCCGTCGCGCGGCCGAGGCTGAACCAGGCCACTGTGATCAGAGCCCGTTGACGGATGAACCGGACCGGGGGAGGGACGCGGCGGCGCGCCGGATTATCCGCGCAGCACCGAGGGATCGGCGATGACGCGCTGCACGACGGCGGAGGCGGCGCCGATCATCGGGCCCTCACGGCGCAGGGCGGAGACGACCAGCCCGTCCGGCTGCCACGGCCGGATCCGGACCCGGGCGCCGAGTTCGGTCTGCATGCCGGGCAGCAGCCACTCGGCGAGTTCGGCGTAGGCGCCGGCCAGCACCACCGTCTCCGGGTCGATCAGGTTCACCGCGCCGGCCAGGGCGATACCGAGGGCCCGCCCGGCCTGGTCCAGTGCCCGCAGCACCGGTTCGCGCCCGGAGCGCGCGCCCTCGGCCAGCAGTTCCACCCGGTCCCGTTCGCCGTCCTCGGCCTCGCCGGTCAGGCCGCATTCGCGCAGCACGGCCTGCTCCCCCGCGTACTGCTCGAGGCAGCCGTGGGACCCGCAGGCGCAGGGGCGTCCGTCCGGATAGACCGGCATATGCCCGAGCTCTCCGGCGAATCCGCGCTTGCCGCGCAGCAGCTGGCCGTCCACCACGACGGCGGCGCCGATACCGGCCTCGGCCGAGACGTGCACGAAATCGCGGGCGCCGGAGCCGCGCCACAGCTCCGCGAGCGCGCCCAGGTTGGCCTCGTTCTCCACCTCCACCGGCAGCGCGCGCAGCCGGTCCGGCAGCAGATCCCTGAGTTGGGCGAGCAGGTCCACGTCGTGCCAGCCCAGGTTCGGCGCGTGCACCACGGTGGCGCTGGTGCCGACCAGGCCGGGCACCGCCACCCCGGCGCCGACCAGGGTGAGCCCGAGTTCGTCGGCCCGGGCCAGGGCGGCCTTGGCCACCTCGGCCAGGTTCGCCGCCACCGTCTGCGGACCCTGACCCCGGTGCCCGGCGGGGCGGCGGATGTGGATCCTGACCTCGCCGCGCAGGTCCACCACGCAGGCCCCGGCGTGCTCGACCCCGACGTCCAGGCCGAGCCCGGCCGGGCCGCGGTCGTTGAGCGAGACCACCGTGCTCGGCCGCCCCACCCGGCCCTCCAGCGCGGCGCCGTGTTCGCGCACCAGCCCCGCCTCGAGCAACGCGTTGACCAGGCTGCCGGCCGCCGCCCGGGTCAGCCCGGTGGCCTCGGCCACCTGCGCCCGCGAGGTCGCGCCGAGCCGGGAGACCGCGCCGAGCACCAGGGCCAGGTTCGCCCGGCGCATGCCCTGCTGCGAGGCCGGGCCCTCGGCCGAGGTGGTACTCATGGCGGTGCGGTCCTTCCGGCGGCGGGACGGCGGGCGACAGGCAGGTATCCGGGCTCTTAGAGAGCAGCGCCGAGCAGTGCGCCGGACCGCTCGCGCACCGCGCCGATCCGGTCCAACGCGGCCTGGTCGACCGGGATCGGATCATAGAGCGTGCCGCCGCGGGTGTTCCACCGGCGGGCCACCGCGTCCGCGCTCTCGCCGGTCAGCAGCCCGGCGGCCTGGGCGGCGGCGCCGAGGGCGACGACCTCCTCGGCGGCGGGCACCAGCACCGGGCGGCCGGACAGGCGGCGCACGGTGGCGCGCCAGGCCTCGCCCTTGGCGCCGCCGCCGATCAGCAGCAGCGGGCCGTCGGCGGAGGTCTCCCCGCCCGCCTTGAGCACCTCGTCCACCGCGGTCAGCAGGCTGTAGGCGGCCCCGTCGTAGGCGGCCTGCAGGATCTGACCGGGCGTCGTGTCGTGCCGCAGGCCGTAGCAGAGCCCTGAGGCGTAGGGCAGGTTCGGGGTGCGCTCGCCGTCCAGGAAGGGCAGCACCACGGCCTCGCCGCCGGGCTCGACCGCGGCCCGGTCCAGGCCGAACCAGCCGGCGATCCGGTCCACCGCGAGGGTGCAGTTGAGCGTGCAGGCCAGCGGCAGCCAGCCGCCGAGCGAGTCGGCGAAGCCGGCCACGGTGCCGCTCGGATCGGTCGGGCGGCCGCGGGTGACGGCGTAGGCGGTGCCGGAGGTGCCGAGGCTGACCACCGGGACGCCGGGCTCCAGGCCCAGGCCGAGCGCGGCGGCCATGTTGTCGCCGGTGCCGGTGCCCACCCGGGTGCCCTGGCGCAGCGCCAGGCCCGCGCGCACGGTGCCCACGGTCTCACCGGGCTCGGCGACCCGCGGCAGGTACGCCGGGTCCAGGCCGATGAGCTCGAGGATCCCGGTGTCGTAGCCGTCCGGACCCCACCAGCCGGTACCCGAGGCGTCGCCACGGTCGGTGACGTGCTCGCCGGTCAGCCGCCAGGTCAGGTAGTCGTGCGGCAGCAGCACCCGGCGCACCCGGGCCGCGGCCGCGGGCTCCTCGCGGCGGAGCCAGTCCCACTTCGTGGCGGTGAAGGAGGCGCCGGGCACGGAGCCGACGCGCTCGGCCCAGGCCTGGGCGCCGAGTTGCCCGGTGAGCGCTTCGGCGTTCGGGGCGCTGCGCACGTCGTTCCACAGCAGCGCCGGATGCACGGCGCGCCCGTCCTCGTCCAGCGCGACCAGTCCGTGCTGCTGGCCGCCGACCGAGATCGCGGCGGCCGAGTCGGCGTATCCGGTCTGGCCCAGGGCCTCGGTGAGCGCGGCCCACCACTGCTCCGGGTCGCTCTCGCGCCGGGCCCCGCCGCTGACCGTGTGGGTGGCCCGGCCCTGGCCGAGCACCTGCCCGCTCGCCACGTCCACCGCCAACGCCTTGGTCGCCTGGGTCGAGCTGTCGACGCCGATCACCACGTCCGCCGCGGCCATTTTCGCCTCCCTCTACGCGGGCCGTGGCCCGCGTCCGACACGCGGGGCTTCCCAAGGGCCGCACCGGCATACTAATTTGTTTTCTGCGTTTATCAATAGCGCGTGACCGGCGACGACGCGGGTGCGCGCAGTTATGACCCTTGGGAGCCCCCCGTGAGCAGCACTTTGACCCCGAGCCCGGCGGACAAGTTCACCTTCGGCCTGTGGACCGTCGGCTGGCAGGGCCGCGACCCCTTCGGCGATGCCACCCGCCCGGCCCTGGACCCGGTCGAGACCGTGCACAAGCTGGCCGAGCTCGGCGCGTACGGCGTGACCTTCCACGACGACGACCTGATCCCCTTCGGCTCCTCGGACGCCGACCGGGCCGAGCACATCGCGCGCTTCAAGGCCGCGCTGGCCGAGACCGGGCTGGTCGTGCCGATGGCCACCACCAACCTGTTCACCCACCCGGTGTTCAAGGACGGCGCGTTCACCGCCAACGACCGCGACGTGCGCCGTTACGCGCTGCGCAAGACCATGCGCAACATCGACCTCGCCGCCGAGCTCGGCGCCGAGACCTACGTGGCCTGGGGTGGCCGCGAGGGTGCCGAGTCCGGCGCCGCCAAGGACGTGCGGGTCGCGCTGGACCGGTTCAAGGAGGCCTTCGACCTCCTCGGCGAGTACGTCGTGGAGAAGGGCTACAACCTGCGCTTCGCCATCGAGCCGAAGCCGAACGAGCCGCGCGGCGACATCCTGCTGCCCACGGTCGGGCACGCGCTGGCGTTCATCAACAGCCTCGAGCGCCCCGACATGGTGGGCCTGAACCCCGAGGTCGGGCACGAGCAGATGGCCGGGCTGAACTTCCCGCACGGCATCGCCCAGGCGCTGTGGCACGGCAAGCTCTTCCACATCGACCTCAACGGCCAGACCGGGATCAAGTACGACCAGGACCTGCGCTTCGGCGCCGGCGACCTGCGTTCGGCGTTCTGGCTGGTGGACCTGCTGGAGAACTCCGACTACCAGGGCCCGCGGCACTTCGACTTCAAGCCGCCGCGCACCGAGGACTTCGCCGGCGTGTGGGCCTCGGCCGAGGGCTGCATGCGCAACTACCTGGCGCTCAAGGAGAAGGCGAAGGCGTTCCGGGAGGACCCGGCCGTGCAGGAGGCGCTGCGCGCCTCGCGGCTGCACGAGCTGGCCCAGAGCACCCTCGGCGAGGGTGAGAAGCTGGCCGACCTGCTGGCCGACCGGGCCGCGTTCGAGGACTTCGACGTCGAGGCCGCCGCTCAGCGCGGCATGGCGTTCGAGCAGCTCGACCAGCTCGCGATGAACCACCTGCTGGGTATCTGAGTCTCCGTCTCCGGCAGCCGGGCCTCGGCCCGGCCGACACAGACCGCGGTCCGCGTCCCCGGCCGCACCCGGGGACGCGGACCGTGCGCGGCGGACGTGGCCGTCAGACGCGGTCCCATGAGGGTGGCCCGCGCCTGACCGGGTATCACCCGCCGCGACGCGCGCCCCGGCGAGGATCATCCTCGCCGGGGCGCCGTGCGTCGGGGGAACCGACGTGCCGTCAGCCAGGCCGCCCGGGCGCTGCTCCAGCCGGGCAAACCTCTTTGCCCTCAGGGAAAATCGGCACTCAAGCCGCCCTCGCCATCTGCCGAAGAACTTGCCAGGGCGAGATCCGGTTCGCGGCCCCGCCACCCCTGATCAAGGAGACACCGATGAAGGCACGTGGCAGGATCGCGCTGGGTGTGGGTGCACTGGCTGTGACGCTGGGCGCGGGCGTGGGTATGGCGGTTCCGGCGAGCGCCGACGCCGCCGGCGACGGATCGCAGAGCCGGCTCGTCTCGCCTCAGGCGGTCACCGGCTACCAGATCGTCCGGCTCGACAACGCCAACGTGCGCAACTTCGAGCGCCGGTACGTGTACTGCCCGGAGGACAAGCGGGCCATCGGCGGCGGTGCCGAGGCTCAGGGCAACAACTCGGTCCTCAACGGCAGCTTCCCGACCGAGGACGGCCGCGGCTGGATCGGCATCGGCCACCAGCCCGGTTACGACAGCGTGGGGATCTCCGTCTACGCCGTGTGCGCCTACATCTGATCCAGCGTCACCGGGGTGCCCTCGACCGTGGCGCCGGCCGCCACGACGCTCGAGGGCACCCCTTGCGCATCGCGCCCGTCCGCGGGCGCCGTCACCTCCGGCACGCTGCGCCCGAGCAGTTCGCGCGCCAGCCGTTCCGCCGCGGCCGCGTCCCGCCGCTCGATCCGCTCCGCCAGCGCCCGGTGCGCCTCCAGGTCCAGCAGTTCGGCCGAACGCAGATCCACCGGCGCCTGCTCCATCGCGATCGCGCCGTACACCAGGCTGTTGAACGCCAGCAGGTAGGCCAGGTTCCCGCTGCCCTCCACGATCAGCCGCCACCAGGCCACGTCGGCCACACCCAGGTCGGTCAGGTCCGGGCCGCTGCGCGCGTACGCCTCGGCCTGCGCGACGATCTCGGCCCGCGCCGCGTCCCCGGCGCGCAGTGCGCACAGCCGGGCCGCGTCCGCACCGACGCAGGCGCGCATCTCCAGCGCGTCGTGCACCACGCCCGGCACCGTCACCGCGGCCAGCGTCCCGGGCACGTCCACCACCAGGTCCAGCCCGGCCGTGCGGCGCCAGTCCAGGGCCCGGGTGCGCCCGCCGTGGAAGACCTCGATCAACCGGGACTGCTGCAGCCGCTTGACCGCCTCGCGCACCGCGTGCCGGTTCACCCCGTACTGCGCGGCCAGTTCCCGCTCGGCCGGGAGCGCGTCCCCGGGTGCCAGCGCGCCGGACAGAATCAGGTCCCGCAGACGCGTGAAAACCTGGTCGGACACGGGTTCACGGCGCAGGGCGCCGGTCTCGGCGGCGCGGGGGCTGGTCATATCGGTCCAGCATGCCCGGCCGCGCCGGAACGGGTCAACACGAACTGGTCAACTGTTTGGACCAGCTCTTGCCAAGGCGGTCCACCCGGTCCTAGCCTCCATCCCGTGAACCTGACGACCTACGCGATACCCGCGTACGTGCTGCTCATCCTCGTCGAGCTGGTCTCCTACCGGTTCGTGCCCGACGAGCGCGAACAGGGCTACACCGCGCGCGACACCGCCACCAGCCTGTCCATGGGCCTGGGCTACGTCGCGCTCAACCTCGGCTGGTCGGTGCTCTACCTGGCGGCGTATCAGGGCGTGGCGGAGCTGACGCCGCTGCACCTGCACGCGACCTGGCTCAGCTGGATCGCCGTGTTCGTGGGCTGGGACCTGTGCTATTACGGGGAGCACCGGGCCGACCACCGTGTCAGGATCCTGTGGGCCTCGCACATCAACCACCACTCGAGCCGGCGGTTCAACCTCTCCACCGCGCTGCGCCAGCCCTGGACCGGGATCGGGAACCTGCCGTTCGGCCTGCCGCTGGTCCTGCTCGGCTTCTCCCCCGCGATGATCTTCACCGCGCAGAGCCTCAACCTGCTGTATCAGTTCTGGATCCACACCGAGCGGATCGACCGGATGTGGCGGCCGATCGAGCTGGTCATGAACACCCCGAGCCACCACCGGGTGCACCACGGCTCCAACCGGGGCTACCTGGACCGCAACTTCGCGGGCGTGTTCATCGTGTGGGACCGGATGTTCGGCACCTTCACGCCGGAGACCGAGCAGGTCGTCTACGGGCTCACCGCGAACATCGAGACCTACAACCCGCTGCGCGTCGCCTTCCACGAATACGCCGCGATCGGCCGCGACCTGCGCACGGTGCGCACCCTCAAGGACCGCTACACGGTGCTCTTCCGCAGCCCCGGCAAGGCCTACTTCGCGGTCAAGCGGGTCCGCACGGCCGCGGCGAGCGCGGGGGCCGGGGCCGCCTGAGCGGCTGCCGCGGCCCGGCTAGGCCCCCGGGCGGCGCAGGTACGGGCAGTGCCGGCAGTCGCGGCGGCAGCAGGTGCCGTTCGAGACCAGCGCGGCGGAGGTGAAGACGAAAAGGCCGGTGTCGGGGTCGGCGTAACCGGGCCGGCCGCTGAAGAGCGCGGCCCGGTGCGCGGCCATGATCCGGCCGAAGGACGGGTGATCCGGGGCGAGCCGGGCCGGGTGCGGCTCGGCCAGCACGTCCACCGGCGCGTCATCGGTCTCGAGGTCACCACTCCACATGCGTATCAGGGTAGCGGTTCGTACGCCCGCTAACATTCGCTACGACGCACCGGGCGGTCCGGATCCACCCCGAGCGCCACCGCGACGGCGACGGCGAGCTGCTGGCCGCGCACGGTGGCCAGGATGCACTCGGCCATCGTGCCGAGCGCGGGGAAGGCGAGGTCCGGCGCGTCCGGGGCTGGCCCGGCCGGGCCGATGCCCACCAGCGGTACGCCCAGCCCGCGCAGCCGCGCGCGCAGCTCTCCGACCTGCTCGTCCGCCACGCCGGCCAGCAGTACGGCGGTGGTCCCGGCGTCGAAGCCGTCGACCGGACCGGCGCGGAACCCGTCGGCGGAGAACCCCTCGACCGGCAGTCCGGCCGCCTCGCGCAGCATCCGGGCCGTCTCCAGCGCGGCCGGGAAGTGGTGGCCGCAGCCCACGACGGCGATGCGCCGGGCCGAGACCAGCCGGGCCGCGACCGCGTCGGCGGCCGCCTCGTCCGCCAGCAGTTCGGCCACCAGCGAGGCCAGCGCCTTGGCCGACGGGGTGTCACCCAGGCCGGTGCTTATGCCCTCCCCGGAGACGGGCAGTCCCTCGGCGACGGCCAGGACCGCGAGCATCTGACTCGTCGTCGACTTGGTGGGCGAGGCGGCGAGCTCGAGCCCTGCGGCCAGGTCCACGCACAGCGCCGCCGAGCGGGCCAGCGGGGACCGGGCGTCGTTCGTCACCGCGATCAGGGTGGCACCGGACCCGGTGTGGGCGGCCGCCAGGGCGATCAGGGCGGGCTCGGCGCCGGAGGGCGAGAGCACCACGACCAGCCGGTCGCGTTCGTCCGCCGCGTCGGGGCGGTGGGGGTGCACCGGATCGGCCGGGGTGAGCACCCGGGCCGGGATCGCGCACCGGGTCTGCACGGCGTGTCGGCCGAGCAGGGCCGCGTGTTCGGAGCAGCCCGCGGCCAGGAAGAGGACCTCGGCGAACCCGCCCGCCTGCGCGTCGAGCACGCCGGTCCGCTGCGCGAAGTGGGCGACGTGGCGGGCGAGACTGCCCAGCACGTCCGGCTGCTCGCGCATCTCGCCGCGGATGTGCCGTCCGGCCGCAACGGTCCGGGGTCCGAGAGCGGCGATCGCTGCCGGCGTCATGTGCGTACTCCTGTCGTCGACCGGGCACCGCCGCGGTAGCGGCGACGATGGAGATGGATGCCCCGCCATCACGGGGATGATCATAGGACGACCCGATCGGATGGTGGGAGTTCTGCCATGAGGGGGACCCGGACCGGCCGCGTTACGCCGAACGGGGAGGAGCGGGACCCGATCCCGCGGCGAGCGCTGGTCCGAATCGGCGAATCCGGGCTGACACTGCGTCAAACGAGGGACCCCCGACGGCTGCCGCGGCGACAATAGGGGTAAGTCGGACGATGTCCAGCCATACCACCATACGATGGGCCGGGAGGCGCGGTACCGCCGACTCGACTCGTCTCGATCGCGCCTGGAATCGCCGTGAACGTGTTATCCCGAAGGAACATCCTGGCCGGGGGCGCCGCGGCGCTCGCCGCCACCGCGATCGGCAGCGAGGGGGACCGCCTGCTCGGCGACGACTCCTCGACCGCCGCGAACCCATCCGCCTCAGCGCGCACCGGCGCGTCCGTCCAGCCGCGCAAGGCGCAGGCCCGGCCAGCACGGCTGATCGGAGACGGCTCGACCTCCTACACCGGAGCCCAGCCCAACCAGCCCATACCTGAACGGCTCGGAGCCGGGGAACGGCCGCCGCAGTTCGTGGTCTTCTCCTGGGACGGAGCGGGCGAGGACGACAACCACCTGTTCTCCCACTTCCGCCAGGTCGCCCAGGAGACCAAGGCGACCATGACCTTCTTCCTGTCCGGCATCTACACCCTGCCGGAGAGCCAGAAGCTGCTCTACGCCCCGCCCGGCAAGCCCCTGGGCGCCTCGGCGATCGGCTACCTCAACGACAACCACGTGCGCGCCACCATCGAGCAGACCGGTGCGGCCTGGCTCGACGGCCACGAGATCGGCACGCACTTCAACGGGCACTTCTGCGACTCGCGCGGCGTCGGCACCTGGGGGCCGGACCAGTGGCGCAGCGAGATCGAGCAGGCGGTCGGCTTCGTCCACTCGTGGAAGACCAACACCGGGTTCCACGACCTCGAAGCCCTGCCCTTCGACTACTCGAAGGAGCTCACCGGCGGGCGCACGCCCTGCCTGATCGGACAGGACCAGCTGCTGCCCACGGCCCGCGACCTGGGCTGGACCTACGACGCGAGCTCCCCCGGCGGGCTGCAGATCTGGCCGACGAAGCGGCAGGGCCTGTGGGACTTCCCGCTCCAGTCCATCCCGCTGGTGGGCACCAACTACACGGTGCTGTCGATGGACTACAACATCATGTACAACCAGATCGGGCCGGATCCGACCGGGGACGCCGCGCGCCGCCCGTTCTTCCAGCAGCAGGCCACCCAGTCGTACATGGCCGGGTTCCATCGGGCGTACACCACCAACCGGGCGCCGTTCTTCATCGGCAACCACTTCGAGACCTGGAACGGCGGGATCTACATGCCCGCGGTCGAGGAGGCGCTGCGCCAGATCGCCACGTACCCGGACGTACGGCTGGTGTCCTTCCGCCAGCTCGTCGCCTGGCTCGAGGCGCAGGACCCGAAGGTGATCTCGAAGATGCGCACGCTCGACCCGGGCGTCGCCCCGGACAACTGGCGCAACTACACCACGCCGAGTTCCCGCGAGGGCTCCTCCGGCGACGCCACCACGGCGGCGGTCGCGCGGGCGATCTGACGCCGCGTCGAGAAGGGCTCACGGGCCACGGCCGAATCCGGCCGTGGCCCGTCCCGTATCCACCGCCGGCGCCCGGACGAGCGAATTCGGTGCCGTACTGTCGCATGACTTCCGGCTCCGGCCATCCGCGCTTCAGCAGCCGGACACCTGCCCGGCATACCTTCGCGGCCGTGGATGCGAACGTGCGGCTGCTCCCCCCCGACCATGCCCCCGCGGAGGCCGCGGACCCGTCCGCGGCGCGGGCGGTGACGCGGATCCCGGCTCAGCTGCGCCGGTATCCGGCCGTCGCCGAGGCGGCCCGGCGGCTCGGCCCGCGCGGCGGCGACTCGGTCAAGATCTGGCTGCTCTCCCGGCTCGCCATGGTCATGATGACCTGGATCGTGGCCTGGACCGGCTTCGGCAGCATCAGCGTGCACCAGCACGGCCTGGCCTCGATCTGGCAGCACTGGGACTGGCTGCGCTACCAGAAGATCGCGGCCGTCGGCTACACGCACAACGCCGAGCACGGCGCCTCGTACGCGTTCTTCCCCGGCTACCCGGCCCTGCTGTTCGCGGTGCACCTGTTCCTGCGCTCCTGGGTCTTCTCCGGTCTGATCATCTCCCTGGCCACCGGCCTGATCGCGTGCGTCGCGCTGGGCCGGATCATCGAGATCGAAGCCCTCGCCGTGTTCGGCGAGTCGGAGCCGGGCCGGGCCCGGGCCCGGCAGGCCGTACGCGACGGCCTGACCCTGTTCGTCTGGGCCCCGGCGGCCGTGTTCATGGCGGCGGGCTACACCGAGGCCCCGTTCCTCGCGCTGACCCTGTGCGCCTGGCTCGCCGCGCGCTCCCGGCGCTGGCTGATCGCGGGCCTGCTCACCGCCGCCGCGGCGTCCATCCACATCAACGGCCTGTTCGTGCTGGCGGCCCTCGGCGCCGTCTTCCTGCAGACCCGCCCGCGCGGCCTACGCGCCTGGCTGCGCGGCTGGCCGCTGGCGCTGCCGGTGCTGCCGGTGGCCGGGTTCATGCTCTTCCTCAAGCACTTCACCGGCCAGTGGAACGCCTGGGAGCGCGCCGAGGAGACCGGCTGGAACCGCCACTTCTCGCTGCCGTGGAAGACCTTCCTCAACACCTGGCGCTACGCCTTCGGCCACAAACTCCCCGCCGCCACCGCGTTCGAGTACCAGCTCGAGCTCGTCGTCACCTTCATCGGCATCGCCCTCGCGATCTGGCTCGCCACCCGGCGCCGCTGGCCCGAGTTCATCTACGTGGGCTGCTCCGTGGGCTCCCTCGCCTGCTCGCACGTCTACCTGTCGGTCAACCGCGAGACCCTCACCTGGTGGCCGCTCTGGGCCCTGCTCGGCATCTGGTGCGTGCAGCGCAGCTGGTTCAAGCCGCTGTACCTCACTTTGTCAGCCCCCTGCGCCTTCGCCATCGCGTACCTGTTCCTGCAGTCGCGCTGGGCGGGATAGGCGGGCTGCTCGCGGCGCCGTCGCCTGCGCCGTCGCCGTCTCGGGTCAGCACAGCACCAGGATCCCGGCCAGCGCCACCCAGCCGAAGTAGAGCAGCATACTGACCCGGTTGGGCCAGCCGATCCGCGCCCGCGGGCTGCCCTGGACACCCCGGCGCTCGTGCCGGATCGACGCCCCGAGGAACCAGGCCCATCCCGCCCACGGCCCGATCGACGCCCAGCCGAGGACGGCGCCCACCCCGGGCTCACCCGCGGCACAGATCCCCGCCGCGCTCGCCGCCGCCGGAAATCCGAGCACGAACAGCGAGCCGAGGACGGCGTGCACCGCGCTCCGCCTGGAGGCGTCGGCCCGCGGCGTGGTGACCGGATCGGTGTCGACGAAGGCGGCGCCGATGGGCCCGACCGCGACCAGCACAAGGCCGATGGTCCCCGGCCACGCCGCCGCTCCCAGCGCCACCGCGACCGCGATCACGGCCGCGCCCATGGCCAGAAAAGCTACCCGCATGAGCGCGCCCCAACGCCCCAACGCGTACTCGCTGAGCATCCGCCACGACGGGTCGAACTCCGGCTCGAGGAGATGCAGAGCGACCACGAGACCGAGAGCGAGCACCGTCGCGCACACACCGAAGACGGCGGCACCCACCACGATCACCCCGTCTGCTCGTGCTTCGATCATCGGTCCGGAGAACCTCAATATTGTCACGCCGGGCAGAGCCGACCGGAGACGGCCCGCGCCCCCCTGCGCTCGTCGGATAAGTTCGCCTGATGCCCGAGCTACACCGCCTCCGAGCCGACCACGACGCGGCAGTCCTCGCCTTCGAACTCGCCAATCGCGCCTACTTCGCCGCCTCGATCTCCGACCGGGGCGAGGAGTTCTTCGCGCAGTTCGCCGAGCGACACAGCGCCCTGCTGGCCGAGCAGGAAGCGGGCACCGCCGCCTGCTACGTCCTCGTCGCCGAAGACGGCTCGATCCTCGGCCGGTTCAACCTCTACCGCCTCCAGAATGGCACCGCCGAGCTCGGCTACCGCGTCGCCCAGCACGCCGCCGGCCACGGCGTGGCCACCGCGACCGTCCGCGAAGTGTGCCGACTGGCCGCCGCCGACCACGGCCTGCACACCCTCAGAGCGGCCACCTCGCACGGGAACGCCGCCTCACAGAAGGTGCTGTCCAAGACGGGCTTCGCCCCCATCGGCCCCGCCGACCCGGCCGACCTCGGCGGAAAGCCGGGCACCTGGTACGAGCGCAGCCTGGGGAGCGCCGAGGCCTGACTCGATCAGGCGCTGCGGACTCCGCTCCTGCACACGACACCTCACCACGGCTGACGCCCACGCATGGCTCGAACACCTCACCACCGGCAGCTTCTTCGCCACCACCTGCTTCATCACCGTGCTCGCGCAGTCCGGCGCATAAGCTGATCACTCGACACGGCATCGCGCCGTCCCGGCTCAGATGGAGCGGCGCAGGATGGCGACCAACGCGATGTAGGTGACGCCCGCGGTGGCCGGCAGCCAAGGGTACGGGTCACCGCTGCGGCCGCCGACGAGTCGGCCGATGAACTCACCGAGGTTGGCCAGGGCCAGCACGAGGCCGGTACCCGCCCAGGCATGATGTTTGATCAGGGCGAAGCGCTCGTCCGAGGTTTCGGCGGTCAGGCCCTGGTACGCCTCGCTGCGCCGTGCGAGCAGCAGCAGAGCCAGGCCGTAGCCGGCCATCGCCCCGAGCATCGTCAGGCCGAGGGCCAACTGCCCGCCGACCGCCGCGGCGATGAGGCACACGACGCCGGCGCCGAAGAAGAAGGCGGGGATGGAGCGCCTCGGGTTCTTAGCCAACTGCCGGGTCTTGGTCGGCATAGAACATCTCCTCAACACAGACCTCGAAGAATCTGGCCAGGACAGGGCGAGCGGCAGGGACGGGGTGTACCGTCCGGTCTCGATCGAATTGATCGTCTGACGTGAGGATCGCAGTTCGCCGATCGTGTCGCGCACCTGTAAAAAGCATTCTTGTCGCCCCGGCGTCGGTGTCAAGCGAGGTATACAGGCGCGCGGTCCGACGGCGTGTACCCGGGACGCCGCGGGCGACAATCAGCCCGCTACGATCGCCGCGACGACCTCGAGGTACCGCTCGACGAGGCGGCGGGCCCGCGCATGCCCGCGGATCGGGGAGAGCACCGACCGCAGACC
>FSXZ01001044.1_pt1 | contig 14726 bp, 12 predicted proteins | sample 1638121 | NCBI WGS metagenome assembly FSXZ01 (sample SAMEA3914788, study PRJEB12502) | metagenome | biome: forest; material: soil | place: Canada | collected 2011-07-03 | depth 0.1 m
CTCATCAACGTGTCCGGGTGGGTGACCATGCCGGTGACGAGCGAGAGCCTGAAGTTCAGCTCCGGATCGACCACGGACCCGGCCAACAGCGCCTCGCTCATCCGCTTGGCCAGCCGATAGCCGCGCGGGTAGGGCCCGGGCACGTGCGGGAGCGCGAGGTCGGGGAACGTCGAGGTCTGCCACGCCGCGTCCACGACGATCCGGACCAGGTCGAAGTAGGGCTTCGCGGGCAGGTTCAGATCGGGACCCGATCCGCTCGATCCGTTCGATACGCTCGATCCGTTCGTGCCCTGAGTGTCGTGCGCGTTCAGCACATCGGCCGCCTCGCCGCGCAGGTATGCCGAGAGGCACGAGGCGTGCAGCATCGCGCTCGTCATCCCCTGGCCGTAGATCGGGTTGAACGAGGCGATCGCGTCGCCCGCGACGACCAGTCGGGCCGGGAACCGGGTGAGCGTGTCGAAATCGCGGCGGCGGCTGTCGGCCTGATGGTAGGTCGCCACGTCGCTGAGCAGTGCGCAGTGATCGACGATGTCCCCGAACATGCTGGGAAAGTCGCGCCGGCAGCGGGCGGTGAAGTCCGCCAGGCTGCGCGCGGGCCGGTCCTGGTCGTAGCCGGAGACGAGCACGATCCACCGGTCGCCCTCGGCCGCGACGAACCCTCCGGTGCGCGGGACCTGGCCGGATTCGGGCGTGGTCAGGCAGATGTTGACCAAGGTGGGAGTGCTCGGCGCCGTGGTGTCGCGGCGGTAGACCGCGGTGGCGTAGTTGAGCTTGATGGGCATGCGGATCAGCCGCGGGGTCGGCCAGCCCGCCTGCTCGAGCCAGTCGGAGAGCCTGCTCCCCCGGCCGGTCGCGTCCACCACGAGGTCGGCGGAGAGCTCCACCTCGGCCCCGGCATCGCCGTTCGGCGTGAAGGTGGCGCCGATGACCGTGTCTCCGGCCAATCGCAGCCCGGTGGCCCGGCCGGCCACGATCCGGACGTTGTCGAACTCGAGCGTGCGGCGGCGGATCAGCGCCTCCAGGAACGGGCGCGAAGCGAGCAGTCCGGGCACGTCGGTGACCTCCACCGCGGGCCGCGCGACGCCGTTGATGTAGAAGTCGATGTGCGCCGCGGTGGACGGCAGCGCCCCGCCCGCCTCGGCCTGTGCGGTGAACCCGGGAAACCAGCGCTCCAGCTGCACCTGCCCGGCCGCCAGCAGCGCGTGCACCTGGCTGCCCTGCGGCACGCCCGGCCGTGGCCCGGCGGCCACCTCGGACTCGTCGGGCTCGATGACGACCACCTCGTCGGCATGGTCGGCCAGCACGCGCGCCGCCATCAGTCCGCCGACACTCCCGCCGAGCACGACGGCCCGGCCGAGCCCTCGACGCGCGGGCGGCGGCGGCACCCGGCGGCTGGTGATGGCGGCGTAGACGCGGGCACGAGCGGTCACGGACGACTCCCGGAGGGTGGGCGGGGGCTGGTCACACCACTCCGTACTGAAGCAGGGGCCTGTTTCCCTCGTCAAGGGAGCGCGGGCGGGCGAGAGCGCGGTGGGCCACGACGGGCGCGCGCGGACCGGGGATCGCGCCGGGGCCTTGCGGCGGCGGCGCTCGACTGCGTACCGTGAGTCCCCCGTCCACGCAGCGTCGCGAGCTGTCACGGGTCGGCGGCGCGGTGGGCGAGGGGGCGATTCATCCGGACTGTAAGGGAGAACAGTCGTGCGAGGGTGGGGAAAGGTGGTCGTCGCGTGCTGCGTCGGCCTGGCCGCGGGTGGCGCGGCCGCGGGATGTTCGAGCGTGGCACAGCCGACGCAGCCGGTGGCGCAGACCGCCGGGCCGAGCGCGACCGGAGATCTGTCCGGGCTGGTGGGCGCCTGGGACGGGACGATGGACTGCGCCGCGGGCGCCATCGGCCTGCATCTCGACGCCGTGGCCGGGCCGAGTGGGACGGTGACGGTCAAGGGCACCGTGTTTCCGACGTATGCGCTGCCGAAGCAGTCCTTCGGCACGCTGAACATGGTGGCGAGCAGCGACGCGGCGGCCGGCGGATCGGGCGCGGTCGCGATCAAGCCCGGGACGTGGCAGCTCGCGGCGCGCGGCTGGTCCGCGTTCACGCTGACGGGCACCTCGCCCGCGGCCGGGGCCTCCTCGTTCGCGGGCGAGGTCGACGGATCGGGCACACCGGACTGCTCTGAGTTCAGCGTGCAGCGCGCGGCGGTGTCGGGGGCGAACTGCTCCGCGCAGTCGATGATCCAGTTTCTCGAGGGCGGCGCGTGGCAACACGTCTACGTCGACACCCAGGGCCACCCGACGGTCGGCTACGGATACAACCTGGACACGCCGGGCGCGGCGGCCGAACTCGCCAAGTACCAGGCGAACTTCACCGCGGTGGCCGCCGGCACGGCGATCCTGACGCCGAGCCAGATGACCTCGATCTTCAACGACTCCTACGCCGCCGCGCTGGCCTCCGCCCAGCGGTTCTATCCGAACTTCGGCCAACTCGCCCCGGCCCGTCAGGACGCGTTGATCGACCTCGCCTACGGGCTGCCGAGCGGGATCACGAACTGGACCGGGCTGCTCAACGCCCTGAACCAGGGCGACTTCACCCAGGCCGGCCTCGAGTTCTACGACTCGGCGCGCCAGACGCAGATCCCGGCGCGGTCCGCGGCCGACGGCTCCATGATGATCACCGGCCAGATGCCGACGCAGCTGTGCAACACCAAGGTCACCCCGACCCCGCCCGATTCCTGCCCGTCCGGCGCGCCCGCCGTGAGCCCGCCGTCCGGCTGGGCGGCCGTCGGCCCGGTGACGGTGACGCAGGGCGGGGACAGCGGCACCTTCTGCATCTCCTCGTCCACCACGTACTGGGCCGGGATCTACCTCGCCGTGTCGAGCAAGAACTACACGGTCACCGTCAGCGGCGCGCTGGAGGCCCCGGTGTACGGCTGGGGCGTGGCCGCCCGCGCGTCCGTGACCGGTGCGGGCGCCTCGGTCATCGGCCATGCGCTCCAGTACGACCCGGGCGTGGACGGCTACCGCGACAACGACTATCCCGGCGACTCAGGCCCCTCCATCGGCGCGGCCACCGACAACGAGTGGCACACGCTCTCGATCACCGTGGACGCCGCGGCCTACAGCGAAAGCGTGGACGGTGTCAAGATCGCCGCGGGCACGCTCCCGCAGGCGGCCGAGGCCACCGGCGGCGCGTTCATCCGGATCTGGAACGGCGCCGCCGTCGAACTGACCACGCCCGTGGTCACGCCGATCGGCTGACGCGGCCGGCCGGGTCAGCGGCGCAGATCGGACTCCCGCTCGAGGCGGGAGAGCTTCTCCGGGTTGCGCACGAAGTAGAGCCCGGAGATCAGGCCGTTCTCGGTGCGCAGCGCCAGGACTCCCTCGATCTGGCCACCGATCCACACGATCAGCGCCGGATGCCCGTTGACCTGCGCGGGACGGAAGGAGGCTGAGCCGGCGAGTCGGCCCAGTCCGGCCGTCAGCAGGGCGGCGACCGGATCGGCGCCGACGACGGGGGCCGCGGCGGCCTGGACCAAGCCGCCGCCGTCGCTCAGGAAGACGACGTCCGGGGCGAGTCGGTCGAGCAGGTCCCGCAGGTCGCCGGTCTCGACCGCGCGCCGGAAGGCCAGCAGGGCCGCGCGGTTGTCCGCCGGGGAGACGGCGGCGCGCGGGCGCCGGGCCGCGACGTGGTTGCGGGCTCGGTGCGCGATCTGCCGGATCGCGGCCGGGGTCTTGTCGACGGCGGCGGCGATCTCGTCGTAGCCGAGGCCGAACACCTCGCGCAGCACGAACACCGCCCGCTCGGTCGGCGCGAGCGTCTCCATCACCAGCAGCATCGCCATCGAGACGCCCTCGGCCAGTTCGACGTCCTCGGCCACGTCCGGCGCGGTCAGCAGCGGCTCGGGCAGCCACGGGCCGACGTACGACTCCCGGCGGCGACGCAGCGAACGCAGCCGGGCCAAGGCCTGCCGGGTGGCGATCCGGACCAGGTACGCGCGCGGCTCGCGCACGATACCCTGATCCACCCCCACCCAGCGCAGCCACACCTCCTGCAGCACGTCCTCGGCGTCGGCGGCCGATTCGAGCATTTCGTAGGCGACGGTGAACAGCAGATTCCGGTGCTCGAGGAAGAACTCGGTGGCGCGGTCCGGCGCGGCGTCGAGGCCTGCGCTGCCCTCGGCGCCCGCCATGGTTCGGTCCGGGTACCCGCTCATCACCGGCTCCTGATTCCCGCGTCGATTCGGCCCGCGCCCTGCGGCCCCGCACACACGATGCCGCCGGCGCCGGCGGTGTGACACCCGCGGCCGGTGACGTGGGTCACACCGGCGGGCTGTCACATCGACGGCGCGGCCGGCATCTCCTGTTCGACCCGACCACCACCTGAGTAAGGACACGGACATGGAATCCCGATTCGACCTGCTGGCCAACGACCTCGGCGCCACGATCGCGAAGCGGATCTACAACGTCGCCCTCGCCATCGTCGACTCGCCGCTGCCGCAGGCCACCCAGAACCTGGTGATGCTGCGCGCCAGCCAGATCAACGGGTGCGGCTTCTGCGTCGACTACCACACCAAGGACGCGGCGGCGAGCGGCGAGAGCGCGGTCCGGCTCCATCTGGTAGCCGCCTGGCGCGAATCCACCGTATTCTCGGCCGCCGAACGCGCCGCGCTGGAGCTCACCGAACAGGGCACCCGCATCGCCGATGCGCACCACGGCGTGTCCGACGAGGCCTGGGACCAGGTGCGCGAGCACTACGAGGACGACCAGATCGCCGCCCTCGTCTCCCTGATCGCCCTGATCAACGCGAACAACCGGCTGAACGTGATCGTGCGCAACCCCGGCGGCTCCTACCAGCCCGGCCAGTTCGCCGAGCTGGCCGGCTGACCGCCGCTTTTCTCAGGGCTCGATGTTCTCCAGGTCCTCGAGCAGGCTGGGACGGGTCGGGCGCCAGCCCAGGGTGGCGCGGGTGTAAGCGCTGGAGGCCGGCTGGTCCATCGCGAAGATCGGGCCGAACGGGCCGAAGGTCTCCTCGGCCACCGGCTCGACCGGCAGACCCAGCCGTCGGCCGATGACCGCGGCAATATCGCCGACCGCGTCGCCCTCGTCGGCCACGGCGTGCCAGGACGTGCCGGCCGGCGCGGACTCGAGGGCGAGCCGGAACAGCACTGCCGCGTCGGCCGCGTGCACGGCCGGCCAGCGCTGAGCCCCGTCGCCCGGATAACCCGCGACCCCGGTGCGCCGCGCCGCCTCGACCATCAGGCCGGCGAAGCCGCCCTGGCCCAGGTTGTGCACGGTGCGCGGCATCCGGACCGCCGAACTGCGCACCCCGCGCGCGGACAGTTCCAGCAACTCGTTGACCGTGCGGCCCCGATCGCCCACCGGCCCGTCGGTCGGCAGCGGATCGAACTCGGTGGAGGCACGCCCGGCGACCCAGGGCGTGCCCGACACCGTCACGATCGGACGTTCGCTCCCCACCAGCGCCTCACCCAGCGCGGCCCGAGCGGCCCGCTCCTGGGACAGCGCGAGCGTGAGCGCGTCCGCGGAGCCGTAGTCGCGGCTGAAAGCCAGGCTGATCACGCCCTCGCTCCGGTCGGCGCCGGTGCGCAGGACGTCGAGGTCGGCGACTTCGCCGCGCAGCACCTCGGCGCCCGCGGCCTCGAGGCTCAGCGCGGAGGCGTCGGAGCGGGCGAGCGCGAGCACCGTGTGGCCGTGCGTGAGCAGCTCGGCGAGGACGGCGGATCCGATGGTGCCGGTGCCGCCGGTGATGAAGACGTGCATGAGGCTCTCCCCAGGGGATGGGAACATTGTCCCATCACTATAGCGTGGTGATGGGACTCATATCTCATGACTCGGGGCGGTCCCTCAGCTCGCGTACGCCGTCTGCTGGAGGGAGTAGAGCTCCGCGTAGGTCTCGGAATCGGCCAGCAGTTGCTCGTGCGAGCCGACTTCGACCAGGCGGCCCTCGTCCAGGACAAGGATCAGGTCCGCGCCGGCGACGGTGGAGAAACGGTGGGAGACGATGACGGTGATGCCGCCGGGAGCGATGGCCCTGGCGCGTTCCATGTAGCGCTCGAAGATGGCGTGCTCGCTGGGGGCGTCCAGGGAGGCGGTGGGTTCGTCGAGGACGAACAGGAGCGGGGCCTCGCGCATGGAGGCTCGGGCCAGAGCGAGTTTCTGCCATTGGCCTTCGGACAGGTCCACGCCGCCGAACGGCCTGCCGAGTTGGCTCTCGATGCCGTCGGGCAGGCGGTCGACCAGCACCTGCGCGTCGGCGTATCCGATGGCGGTGTCCAGGCGTTCGGGGTGGGCCAGGTCGCCCAGGGCGATGCCTTGGGCGAAGGTGCTGTGGTAGCGCCCGAAGTCCTGGAATGCCGCGGCGGTCGCGGCCCGCCAGCTGCGCGTGTCTATCTCGGCCAGGTCGACGCCGTCGACGAGGATGCGTCCCTCGGTGGGGCGGTACATCTTCTCCAGCAGCTTCACGACGGTGGTCTTGCCCGAGCCGTACTCCCCCACCACCGCGATGACGCTGCCGGCCGGCAGGGTGACGTTGACCTTGTCGAGGGCGGGGCGGTCGCTGTTGCCGTAGGTGAAGGTGACGTTCTCGAAGGTGATGCCGTGGGTGAGCCCGGTCGGGGCGGTGCCGGCGGCGTGCGTGGCGTGTGCGGCCTCGTATTCGCGCAGCCAGCGGTAGGGCTCGAGGACACGGCCGGAGCCGCCGGTGGCGGAGGAGGCGCGCACGGCGTTCTGCACCAGGGAACGCAGCTGGGTGCCGACGGTGATGGTCAGGACGATGTCGCCGACGTGGGCCGGGTTGTGCGCGGCCGAGACCACCACGACGGCGAGTCCGGCGACGAAGCTGCCCACGAAGATGCTCCAGCCGAGCGCGTTGAGCAGTCCGGCCTCGAGGTTCGCCCGGCGCCAGATCCGCTCACTGCGCTCGGCCGCCTCGCGCTGGAGCCGCACCAGCTGCGCGCTGGTGCCCGCGACCCGCACCTCCTTGCCGGTGGCGCCGCCGGTGAGGATCTCGAACAGGCGCCGCTGCAGCCGCTTGTCCTGCGAGCGGGTGCGCTGGGCGTTCTGGATGACGGTGCGGGACCTCTGCTCGAAGTAGAGCGGGATGACCCCGGCGACCAGGATGACGAGCAGCACCGGGCTGATGCTGCCGAGCAGGGCCAGCACCAGGAACAGGCGCACGGCCAGGGCGACGGCCTCCAGCGCGCTCCAGGCCGCCTTGCCGATGGCCCAGGTCTGGTCGTAGAGGGCGGTGAGCTGGTCCAGGTACTCGGTCTGTTCCAGGTGTTCGACGCCTTCGATGCCCATCGCGGCCAGCTGGATCTGCCGGTCGTAGTGCTCCGCGCGACGAGTTCGCACAGGTTGATCTGCAACGCCCCGGTGATCTCGCCGAAGGTCGCTTCCGCCGGGCTCCGGCCGGGGCGTCTCACCCGGCGAGGCAACCGCCGGGGCGGGCGGGCGCGGCCGGTACCATCGTGTCCTCCGAAGGCCCGGAGACTTCCATATACGTACTCTGCTGAGGGAATCGTCGCTGTGTCTGGAATCACGCCCCCCGCCGCCGGCCGCGTCGAGTCCGACGGGCGCGAGCGACAGCGCGACGCGGCCGATCCGACCCGGTGGACGGCCGAACAGACCGCGCGGGCGATCGCCGCGGGCGAGGTCTCGGCGCTGGAGGTGACCGAGGCGGCACTGGCCCGGATCGCGGCCACCGACGCGCGGGTGCACGCGTTTCTGCACGTGGACGCCGAGGGCGCGCGGGCGGCGGCCCGGGCGGTGGACGGCAAGCGCGCGGCCGGGGAACGGCTCGGCCCGCTGGCCGGGGTGCCGCTCGGGCTCAAGGACGTCTTCACCACCCGGGGCGTGCCGACCACCTGCGGTTCGCGGATCCTCGAGGGCTGGCTCCCGCCCTACGACGCCACCGTGACGCGCCGGCTGCGCGAGGCGGACGTGGTGATCCTGGGCAAGACCAACATGGACGAGTTCGCCATGGGCTCCTCCACCGAGAACTCGGCCTACGGCCCCACCCGCAATCCCTGGGACCTGAGCCGGATCCCGGGCGGTTCGGGCGGCGGATCGGCCGCCGCGCTGGCCGCCTTCCAGGCGCCGCTGGCGATGGGCACCGACACCGGCGGCTCGATCCGGCTGCCCGCGGCGCTCACCGGCACGGTCGGGCTGAAGCCGAGTTACGGCCGGGTCTCCCGGTACGGTCTGGTGGCCTACTCCTCCTCGCTCGACCAGGGCGGACCGTGCGCCCGCACGGTGCTCGACGCGGCGCTGCTGTACGAGGCGATCGCCGGGCACGACCCGCTGGACTCCACCTCGATCGACGTGCCGGTGGACTCCGCGGTGGCGGCGGTGCGCGGCGCGGACGTGCGCGGGCTGCGAGTCGGGGTGCTGCGCGAGCTGTCCGGCGAGGGGTATCAGGACGGGGTGACGCGGCGGTTCACCGAGTCGGTGGAGCTGCTCGGGAAGCTCGGCGCCGAGGTGGTGGAGGTCTCCTGCCCCTCGTTCCCGTACGCACTCTCGGCCTACTACCTCATCGCGACCAGCGAGGCGTCCTCGAACCTGGCCCGCTTCGACGCGGTCCGCTACGGCCTGCGGGTGCCGGCCGGGCCGGACGCCTCCATCGAGGAGGTCAGTGCCCTGACGCGCGACGCCGGGTTCGGGCCGGAGGTCAAGCGCCGCATCATGCTGGGCACCTATGCCCTGTCCACCGGCTACTACGACGCCTACTACGGCTCGGCGCAGAAGGTGCGCACGCTGGTGCTGCGGGACTTCGCGGCGGTATTCGAGCACGTGGACGTGCTGGTCTCGCCGACCACGCCCACCACGGCGTTCCCGATCGGCGAGCGGGTGGACGACCCGGTGGCGATGTACCTGGCCGACCTGTGCACGATCGTGTCGAACCTGGCCGGGAACACGGCCCTGTCCGTACCCTGCGGCCTGGCGCCGGAGGACGGGCTCCCGGTGGGACTGCAGGTCATGGCGCCCGCGCTGGCCGAGGACCGGCTCTTCCGGGTCGGCGCGGTGCTCGAGGCGGCGCTGGCCGAGAGCTGGGGCGGGCCGCTGCTGGACCGGGCTCCGGCACTGGACTGAGCCGGCGGTCCGGGGCGGGGTCGGGATCAGGCCGAATCCCGCCCCCAGGGCCGCGCGCGGGCCGCTCGAGCCGATAGCGTGACGGTGAGGTACCCGTTCGTCCCGCGGAAAGGCCTGGATCGTGACCTTGGTGATCGCCCACGTCAGCGACGTCCATATCGACTTCGTCGGGCCGGATGCGCCCGGCGGGGTGCGCAGCGTGCGGCGTGCCCGCGCGGTCATGGACTACCTGGACCGGCTCCCGTACGACCTCGACGCCGTGCTGATCACCGGCGACATCGCGGACCACGGCGAGCCGGCCGAGTACGAGGCGGCGCGCGCGGTGCTCACCTCCCGGCATCCGACCCTGATATGCCCGGGCAACCACGACGAGCGGGCCGCGTTCCGCAGCCATCTGCTGCGCGCCACGGTGGACGGATCCTCGCAGGTGGCGCCGATCAACCAGGTGCTGCGGCTGGACCGTGGCGTCATCGTGGCCTGCGACTCCTCGGTGCCGGGCAAGGGCGAGGGCTATCTGGACGCGGAGACCCTGGACTGGCTGGAGGGCGTGCTCGAACAGACCGAGCCGGACGTGCCGGTGCTGGTCGCCTTCCACCACCCGCCGGAGCGGCTGCACATGCCGTTCATGGACGAGATCCGGCAGTTCGGCGCCGAGCGTCTGGCCGCGATCGGGCGGCAGTACCCGAACATCGCCGGATACCTGTGCGGCCACGCCCACACCGCCGCCGCGACCGTGTTCGCCGACCGGCCGCTGCTGGTGGCGCCGGGAGTGGTGTCCACGCTGCGGCTGCCCTGGGAGGGGCAGGCGCATCCGCAGGACCTGATCCACACCGACCAGCCGCCCGCGCTCGCCTTCCACGTGCTCGAGGACGGCGGGCGGCTGACCACGCACTTCCGCACGGTGGTCGGCGCCGGGCAATAGCGTCCGCGGGGGGCTCGGCCCGCTCAGGCCTCGGCTTCGGCCGGCGCCTCGGCGGGCGCCGTGGCCTCCCGCAGCCAGCGGCCGTAGGCCTGCGACGCGCGCACCACCGGCAGGGCCACGATCTCCGGGTTCTGCCAGGGATGCGCGGCGATCAGGTGTCTCTCCAGGGCCTGGTACGCCTGCGCGGTGCTGGCGAGCACGACCTGGAACTCCGAGCCCTCGCCCACCTCGCCGAGGTGGCGGAACACGGAGAAGACCGGCCCCAGCACCTGGGCGTTCCCGGCGAGCCCGGCCGCCACCGCGGAGCGGGCGAGTTCCTGAGCCGAGGCCAGGTCGGGAGTGGAGGTGAGGACGCGGAGCAGATCGTCGGCCACGCCGTGCAGCCTACCGCGCCCCGGCCCAGCCGTCCGGCTCGTGGCCGTCCGAACCCCGGCGCTGCGTCCCGAGGTCCGTCTCGGGGCCGGTCTCGGGCGCGTCCTCGCCGGTGAGTTCGGCCAGGTACGCGTCCAGCTCCACGTGCTCGCGCTCCCGGCCGTAGGGCACCACCTGCCGGGTGCGGGCGAGGAAGACCTCGAAGTCCTCCAGCCGGCCGCGCAGCACGCAGAACTCGTCCGGATTGCACAGCAGCACGTAGACGTGGTCGGGGCTGGTGGCCATGCCGTGGCACACCATGACGCTGCCGGCCCCGGCCCGCCCGCGCACGCCCGCCTCCAGCGTCTCCCGGGCGAAGCGCCAGACCACCGGGCTCTGTCCGGCGGCGTGGCAGTCCAGGCGCACTGCGAAGGGGTCGTCGCGGTCGTAGCGCAGCACGCCGAGCACCTCGGCGTCACCGGACTCCGAGGTCAACACCGCCAGGTCCAGGAACATCCCGCACGACACGTCGGTGGCCCATCCACCCGCGCCCCTTCGGACCGCCATCGGGTACCGACCTCACTCCGCATTCGTCGTCTGCGGCGCCTTGACGCGCCCTGATGTGGTGTCCAACCAGGCCCAGCCCTCGTCGAAGGTGTCGAAGAAGGGCAGATGGGCGGCCAGCCCCGTCACGCGCAGGGTTTTGCGCAGAAACTCGGGCGCCGCGACCAGGGCGACGGCGCCGCCGCCGGCCCGGGCCCGTTTGAGCGTGCCGACCAGCAGGCCGAGTCCGGAGCTGTCGGCGAAGCCGAGCTCCCCGAGCAGCAGCAGCACGCCGGGCTCCGGCGCCTCCCGCTGCGCGGCCTCGAGCGCGGAGCCGAGATCGGCGGCGCAGTAGATGTCGAGTTCCCCGCGCAGCCTCGCCGCGACCCGGCCCCGCTCCAGCCAGATCTCACCCGACAGCAGGCTGCTGCGCAACTCCCGGCGGTATCCCGGTCGGGCCCGGCGGCCGCCCCGCGCCGGTTCCAGCGTCGACATCCTTCCTCCTCTCCGCCGTGGCACCTCGGCCCCCGCTTGCCATTGAAGCAGCGGGCACGGGCGGATCGCAGGGATGAAGCGGGCGTCATTTCGACGTCATTCCGACCACATTCGCCACCGTATTCCCCCGACCTGCCCTCTTGTCGGGATCGCATGCACTATCGTTGGGCTCCGTGCCAGAACGTGAGAACCGTTCGCCGAACAGGACTCTGCGAGGCATTCGGCTGGCCCTGAACCTCTCCCAGGACGAGTTCGCGGCCCGGCTGCGCGGCGCGGGCGAACGGCTCGGCGAGCCGAACGACGCGACCAAGCGGCTGGTGCAGCGGTGGGAGTCGGGCGCGTCCCGCTCGGCCCGCCCGGTTTATCGCAGGGCCCTGGAACTCGTCACCTCCTGCGGATACGCCGAGCTCGGCTTCCGCGGCCAGCCGGACCCGGCTCCGGCCGAGTCGGCGGAATCGGTCGAGGCCGCCCGGCCGGCGGTCCGGGGGCGCGTGGCGGCCCGGGACGTGGAGCTGCTGCGGGCCCGCACGGCCCGGCACCGCAAGCTCGACGACTACCTCGGCGGCGCGGACACCTACCAGCTCTACGCCCTCGATCTGGAGGAGACCGCCGCGCTGATCCGTTCGGCCACGTACACCGCGCCGACCGGGCAGGCGCTCGCCGCGCTCTACGCCGAGCAGGCGCAGCAGGCCGGCTGGGCGGCGTTCGACGCGGGCATGCACCAGCGGGCCGAGCAGCTCTACCTGGCCTCGCACGAAGCGGCCCGCACCGCGCGGGACGCGGCGCTGGCGGGCAACGCGTTCGCGCTGCTCGGCTATCAGCAGAATCAGATCGGCCAGGAGTCGGTCGCGACCGCGGCCGAGGCGTACCGGGAGGCCGGGGACCGGGCGCCGTCGGTCGCGCGGGTGCTGTTCGCGCAGCGGCTGGCCTGGGCGCACGCGGTGGCCGGACAGGTCAGCGCGACCCAGACGGCGCTGGAGATCGCCGCCCGCCACCTGCGCGAACCGGACGGCAGCCCGGCCCCGGACTGGGCGGTATGGGCGGATGAGCGGGAGCAGCGGATCATCGAGGGGCGCAGCTGGGCGATGCTGCGCCGGCCGCTGCGGGCGGTGCCCATCCTGGAGTCGGTGCTGGCCGAATACGAGGACTTCCACGCCCGGGACAAGTCGCTCTACCTGATGTGGCTGGCCGGGGCGTACATCGACGCCGGGGAGCTGGAGGCCGCCGCGCTGGCCGCGGGCCGGGCGCTGGACCTGGCCGAACACGTCGCCTCCGCCCGCCCGGCCCGGCTGGCCGGGACGGTGCTGCGCCAACTGCACCCGCACAGCGCGGTGCCCGCGGTCCGGGAACTGCTGGACCGGGCGGCGCAGGGCTGAGCACCTCCCCGGTCCGCGCCCGGTCTGATCGCAGGATTCGCGCCCGCATCTCTGCACACCTGACACTCCTTCAGGGCATACTGGGCGACGTGGGAGGCCGGATGGGACGGCCGGCCGGGTACCGAGGGGTGGGACCGCGCGGGTATGGACGAGATCGTGCTGCGCTTGGAGCTGAGCGACGCTGCCTTCGCGCCGGACCGGCTCGAGGAGTCCGTGGCCCCGCTCACCGAGGATCTACGGCAGCTCGGCACGCTGCTACCGCCGGTGCCCGGGAGCGCGGACGGAGCCGAGGCGGGGACGCGGGCGGAGCCGGGCGCGAAGGGCGATCCCGCGACGACCGGGGAGATCGTGCTCGCGCTCATCGCCTCGCCGGCGCTGGCGGCACTGCTCGGCCTGGTCAAGGACTGGCTGGGCGGGTCGCGGCACCGTTCGGTCAAGGTCAGCTCCCCGGCCGGGACGCTCGAGGTGGACCGGGCCAGCTGGGAGCAGCAGCAGGCCTTGATCGAGCACTGGATCGAGGCGTCGCAGCGGGCTGAGCGCGGTGACCCGCCCGCGGCCCGCGGGCTGGAGCCCGGCGCGGGCGGCGGCGATGGCGGCGAGGCGGCATGAGCGCCGACCAGAGTTCGTGGCGGGCGCCGCGACGCCACGCGCTGCTCGTGACCACGGACGAGTACGAGGACGACGAGTGGGCCCGGCTGCGCTCCCCCGCCGCCGACGCCGAGGGGCTCGCGGCCGCGCTGGCGGAGCCGGCGATCGGCGACTTCGAAGTCACCACGCTGGCCAACGCCACCTCCTCGGAGATCCGCAGCGCCCTCGACGAGTTCCTCAGCGACCGTACCCGGGACGATTTCCTGCTGCTGTACTTCTCCTGCCACGGCTACCGCGAGGACGGCGAGTTCTACTTCGCCGCCCGCGACACGCTCAAGCGGCGGCTGCGCGCCACCGGGGTGGAGGGCCAGTTCGTGCACCGGCTGCTCCGGCGCTCGGCGGCCGACCGGGTCGTGGTCGTGCTCGACTGCTGCTACAGCGGCGCGTTCCCGAAGGGCGCCAAGGGCAAGGCCCTGACCACCGATGTGGAGTACCTCACCGAGATCGTCTCCGGCACCGGGCGCGCGATCATCACCGCGTCCGGCTCGATCGAGAACGCGTACGAGGACACCGGCGCGCTGATCAGCTCCAACCCGGTGCCCTCGATCTTCACCGAGGCGCTCATCCACGGGCTGCGCTCGGGCCTGGCCGACCTGGACGGCGACGGCCATGTGGCGGTCAACGAATGGTTCGAATACGCGACCGCACGGCTGCGTCGGCGCGGCGCCGTCCAGACGCCGCACCTGTGGAACGCCGAGATCGTCGGCAAGCTCTTCGTCGCGCGCAACCCGTTCTTCCGGACCCTGGTACCCGTGGCCGCGCTCGTTGCGGCCACCGACGACGGGGACGGGATCCTCGGCCGCCTCGCCCTGTTCACGCAGCGACTGCCGGGTGGCAAGGCCCTGCTCCAGGCGGTGTTGGGCCTGCTCGGCCAGATCCGCGCGGTCGCACAGGCGGCCCGGCTGCCCTCGGCCTGGTGGGCGCTGCTCGGCTCGATCGAGGCGCTCTCCGGCGACGCCGACGCCGATGGCGCGGTGCGGCAGCTCACCACCGCGCTGCTGCGGCTGGAGAAGGACCCGACGGCGATCGAGACGGTCGCCGAAATCCTCGACGGAGCCGAGACGCTCCTGCGTGAACCCGGCGTCGCCGGCGCGCTCGGCGAGTTGGTCCGAGCGCTGGAGATCGCCGTGGGCACGAGCGCGCAACTGCTCAAGCGGATCGTGACGCCGGAGCTCTCCCGGCGGGTGTACGGCGTGACACACGAGTTCGCCATCCGGTTCCTGGTCGAGCCGGAGCAGCAGCCGGAGGATGAGCTGGAGTCGGGTGCGGACGCGGAGCCGGGCGCGGAG
>FSXZ01001326.1_pt1 | contig 14693 bp, 11 predicted proteins | sample 1638121 | NCBI WGS metagenome assembly FSXZ01 (sample SAMEA3914788, study PRJEB12502) | metagenome | biome: forest; material: soil | place: Canada | collected 2011-07-03 | depth 0.1 m
CCTGCTGGCCGTGCCCGGCACCGGCGCCTACTGCCGGAGCATGGCCAGCCAGTACAACCACGTCCCGCGGCCGCCGGTCATCGCCGTCCGCGACGGGGCGGCCCGGGTGATCGTCCGCCGCGAGACCGAGGACGACCTGCTGGCCCTCGACGTCATCTAGGCCGGCCCGCGCGCCGCGTGACTACCCGCGGGAGCGCGCCGACCCGCGGCTGAGGATGCCCCGCATCGAGCCCATCAGGCCCGGCGCCCGGCCGCTGCCCGGGTCGCCCCGCATCGCGGCCAGCCGCCGCCGGGCGGCCGCGGTGTCGGGATGGGCGGGTCCCTGCGCCCGCTCCCGGTCGGCCAGCGTGCGCCGGGCCAGCTCGGTGGCCGCGCCCAGGTCCCCGGCGGCCTGGTAGGCCGCCGCCAGGTCATCGCGGGCGCGCAGGGTGTCGGGGTGCCGGGGGCCGCGGATCCGCTCGTAGTCGCCGGCCGCCTCGTCCAGCACGGTGATGGCGTCGCCGGGCTGGCGCGCGGCGGCCAGGGCGCGGCCGAGGCTGTGCCGCGCGGCGATGGTAGACGCCTGATCGGGGCCGAGGACGGCGGTCCGGCGGGTCAGCACCCACTGGAACCAGGGCACCGCCTCGGCCGCGCGCCCGGCGGCCAGGCACGCGCCGGCCAGGGCCTCGGCCGCCCGCTGGGTGTCCGGGTGGCCCGGCCCCAGGGTCCGGTCGCAGTCCGCGACGAGCTCCCGCCAGTAGGTGATGGCCGCCGTCGTCAGCTGCCCGGCGTCGAGGCTGCGGCCGGCCCGCAGCAGCACCGGGTGGCAGCCGTTCTCCCACAGCAGGCCGTCCGCGGCCGGGGCCAGGCGGGCCGTGCTGGCCCGGAGCGCCGCGGCCAGCCAGGCGGGCTGGTCATCGGCGGGCCAGACCTCCACCAGCGCCGCCGCCGCGGCCCGGACCGCCCGCTTGTGCAGGTAACCGGGCATGGCGTCGCGGACGGCCGCCTGGATCACCGGGTTCATCCGGACCGACTGCCACCGGCCGGGCGGGTCGGCGGTCAGCAGGCCGGCCCGCTCCAGGACGGCCAGCGCGCCGGGCGCCAGGTCCTCGTCGGCCGGGTCCCGGCCGCTGGCCCGGGCCAGGTAGCCCGCCACGGTCCGGCTGGCCAGCACCCGGGCCGGGATGACGTGCCCGTCCAGCAGCGCGGCCAGCGCGAGCAGGGCGGGCGCGGCCCCGTCCGGGGACAGCCGGGCGGCCTGCTCCACGGCGAAGGCCCAGGCGATCGCGGCCGCCGCCGCGGCGCCGCCCTCGTCGCCGGGAACGCCGAGCTGGGCGCGGCGGCGCACCAGGTAATCCAGGTAGCTGCTGCAGGTCAGCGCTGAGTTGCTGATGACCCCGCTGGCCTGCGCCAGGGCCAGCGGCGCGCCGCCCAGCTGCCGGGCCAGCTCGACCGCGCCGAGCCGCTGCCCGGGGTCGGGGCTGAGCCGGTCCATCAGGTAACCCAGGGCCTCGCGGGGGGTGAACGGCCCCACCCCGAAGACCGCCACGGCCTGGCCCGGGGGCACCGCGGCGGGCGTGGCCGCCGTGATGAGCAGGCGGCCGGTCGGCCCCTCCGGCCACAGCCCGGTCAGGTCCGCGGCGGCGCTGAGGTCGTCCAGGACGAGCAGCCAGCGCCGGCTGGTCTGGCCCAGCCACCCGGCGAAGCGGACCGCGGCCGCGTCAGCGCCGGCGCCGGCGTCGCCCGGGGCCACGCCGGCCGCCGCGGCCGCGGCCGCGTAGCCCGCCGCCACCGCGGCCCGGCTGGTGGCCGGCACCCAGATCAGCAGGTCCACCTCCGACGAGCGCCATGCCGCCTCGGCGTAGCGGACCGCCAGCTGGGTCTTGCCGGACGGCCCGAGCCAGTCCAGCGGGCCGCCGGGCGCGGGGCGGCCGCCCGGCCCGGCGGTCACCAGCGCGACGGCGGTGCCGGGGACGAGCGCCTGCCCCAGGTCCGGCGCGGACTCCGGCCGGGCACTGAAGCCGTCGGCCAGGGGCGGCACGGGACCCGACCGGACCGGCCAGGGGGCCGCGTCGGGCCCTCCGGCCGTCAACGCGCCCGGGCCTCAGCGCGCGCGGGACCGGGAACCGGCCGCGAGCCGCCTAACCAGGCCGGGACGGGCTCGCCGGGTACCCCCATGTTTCCCCCTGCGTGATATCGCGCCGCGACCGTATCCAGCAACCGTAAAACGGCCGGCTGGCTCCGTTCTATTACTCGGCGCACTTTCCGATCAGTACTGGTCAGATTAGGGAACTATCCTGCGCTCCCGGGCGTGAATTGTCACGGCCGGACCGCAAAAGCCGGCTTACCGGGCGCCTGGAAATGTTAGCCCGGATTCGGGTGTGATTGCTGATCCCCGGTGCTATTCCCGCCGCGCGCCGCAAATGCCGGGCCCGGCCGGGAGAACCGGGCGGCCGGGCGGCCGGCCGGGCCGCCTACGATCATGACCATGCCCGCTGACCCGCCCCGGCTGCTCGCCATCAGCGACCTGCACGTGAGCTACGACGAGAACCGGGCGGCCCTGGACGGCGTGCAGCCGCAGTCGCCCGGCGACTGGCTGCTGGTGGTCGGGGACGTGGCGGAGAAGGTCGCTGACATCGAGTGGGCGCTGCGGGCGCTGGCCCGCCGCTTCGCGGTCGTGGCCTGGGTGCCGGGCAACCACGACTTGTGGACCCACCCTCGCGACCCGGTGCAGCTGCGCGGCGAGGAACGCTACCGGCACCTGGTGGACCTGTGCCGGAGCGCCGACGTGCTCACCCCGGAGGACCCTTACCCGGTGTTCGAGGGCGGGGCCGGCCCGGTCACCATCGCGCCGCTGTTCCTGCTGTACGACTACACGTTCCGGCCCGCCGGGGCGGCCACCAGGGAGGAAGGCCTGGCCATGGCCTACCAGGCCGGGATCGTGGCCACGGACGAGAAATACCTGCATCCCGATCCGTACCCCAGCCGCGAGGCGTGGTGCCAGGCCCGGGCGCAGGCCAGCGCGGAGCGGCTGGCCCGGCGGGCAGGCGGCCTGCCCACCGTCCTGGTCAATCACTGGCCGCTGACCCGTGAGCCCACCGCGATCCTGCGCTACCCCCAGTACGCCCAGTGGTGCGGGACGACCGCGACGGCCGACTGGCACCGGCGGTTCGACGCCGTGGCCGTCGTCTACGGGCATCTGCATATCCCGAGGACAACCTGGCAGGACGGCGTTCGTTTCGAGGAAGTGTCCGTCGGCTACCCGCGCGAGTGGAAACTGCGGGTGCCGCCGGTGCCCGCGGGGCCGCGGCAGATCCTGCCCGCCCCGGAGAAGATCGTCACCCGGCCCGGCGGCTTCCGGTGGTGACGGGAGACCGGGCGTGATCGAGGAGATCCTGCCGGCGTCGGTGGCCGCCGTCGAGGCGTTCGGGGACCTGCCGGATGCCGAGCTGTTCCCGGCCGAGGACGCCGACATCGGCCCGGCCATCCACACCCGGCGCCGGGAGTTCGCCACCGGGCGGGCCTGCGCCCGGGCCGCGCTGGCCCGGCTCGGGGAGCCGCCGGTCGCGATCCTGCGCGGCGACCGGGGCTCGCCGGCGTGGCCGCCGGGGATCGTGGGCAGCATCACGCACTGCGCCGGCTACCGGGCGGCGGCGGTCGGCCGGGCGGCGGACCTGCTGGCCATCGGGCTGGACGCGGAGCCCGACCAGCCGCTGCCCGACGGCGTGCTGAACGTCGTGTCGCTGGCCGCCGAGCGGGACCGGCTGCGCGACCTGGCCCGGGCGGCGCCGGGGCCAAGCTGGGACCGGATGCTGTTCTGTGCCAAGGAGACCGTCTACAAGGCGTGGTTCCCGCTGACCGGGCGCTGGCTCGGCTTCGAGGGGGCGGAGATCACCCTCGACCCGGCCGGCACCTTCACCGCCCGGCTGCTGGAGCCCGGGCCGGCGGCCGGCGGCCGCGAGCTCACCGCCTTCGCCGGGCGGTGGCTGGCCCGCCGGGGGCTCCTGGTCACCGCGATCTGCGTCCCGCGCTGATCACCCGGCCGGCCGGGTGACCACGAACAGGTTCCGCGGCCGCCGCGGCCCGTCCTCGTCACCCTCCTCGTCCTCGCCGGCCCCGCCGCGCGACCGGGCCGGGCCCGCCGCGCCGCCGAGCCCGGCCGCGGCCTCCAGCGCGGCCCCGGCCCCGGCGTCGAAGCCGGCGTCGCCCAGCAGCCGGGACCAGGCGGCCCGGCTGAACGCGCCCAGCCGGTGCGACTCGCTCACCACTTCCACCGAGCCATCCGCGGCCCGGAGCGTGAACTCGTACTCGGACTGAATCCAGGAGTCGGCCGGGTCCGGGTCCCAGGTCCACTCCCGGAAGCTGGCCTGGCGGCCGTCGGCGTCGCTGCTGCCCCCGTGCCCGCTGCCCGCCGTGAAGCTCTCGGCGGTGTAGTCCGGTACGAACAGGGCCAGCCCGCCCGGCCGGCAGTGCGCCCAGGCCGTCTCGATGACCTGCCGCAGGTCGTCCTCGGTGGTCATGTAGTCGACGGCGTCGTGGACCAGCACCGCGTCAAAGGCCCGGCCCAGCCGGATGGTCCGCATGTCGCCCTGCCGGTGCTCGCACTCCGGGTTCAGCTCCCGGGAGACGGCCAGCATCTCCGCGGACAGGTCGACGAGGGTCATGACCAGCCCCGGCTTGAGGTGCGCGGCCACGTTCCCGCCGCCGCTGCCCAGGTCGAGGACCTCCGCCCCGGGACCCGGCCCGGCGGCCAGCAGTGCCCTCAGGTAGGCCGCCTCGGCGGTGTACTCCACGGGCGGCGAGATGAGCGGCCACCACGCGGCCAGGTCCTGGTAGAGGCGGTACTGCTGGGGCATGCCGCTCATTGTCGCCCACCGGCCGTTCTCGCTCATGCGGAGCGGGCAGTCAGCGCCGGCTGATACCAAGGGACCATGACCGATGACGGCACGCCGGCCGACGACGCCCTGGATGGCGCCACCCTGGAGGACAGCGGCCTGCGCCACGAGGCCGAGCAGCGGCTGCGCGACCTGGCCGGGCCGCAGGCGCGGCTGCGGGATGACCAGTGGACGGCCATCCGCGCCCTGGTCGCCGACCACCGCCGGGCCCTGGTCGTGCAGCGCACCGGCTGGGGGAAGTCGGCCGTGTACTTCACCGCCACGGCCCTGCTGCGGGCCCGCGGGGCCGGGCCGTCGGTCATCGTGTCGCCGCTGATCGCGCTCATGCGCAACCAGATCGAGGCAGCCGGGCGGGCCGGGATCGCCGCCCGCACGGTGAACTCGGCCAACGCGGGTGACTGGGACGAGGTCTACGCCGAGGTCGCCGCGGGCGCGGTCGACGTCCTGCTGGTCAGCCCAGAGCGCCTCAACAACCCCGGCTTCCGCGACCAGGTCCTGCCCAAGCTGATGGCCGCGGCCGGCATGCTGGTCGTCGACGAGGCGCACTGCATCTCCGACTGGGGCCACGATTTCCGGCCGGACTACCGGCGGCTGCGGACGCTGCTGGCCGAGCTGCCGCCCGGCGTCCCGGTCCTGGCCACCACGGCCACCGCCAACGCCCGGGTGACCCGCGACATCGCCGAGCAGCTCGGCACGGGCAGCTCCGACCAGGCCCTGGTCCTGCGGGGCAGCCTGGACCGGGCCAGCCTGCACCTGGCCGTCGTCCAGCTGCCCGCGGCCCGGCAGCGGCTGGCCTGGCTGGCCGAGCACCTGGACGAGCTGGCCGGCTCGGGCATCATCTACACCCTGACCGTGGACGGAGCCCGCGAGGTGGCCAGCTACCTGCGCGAGCGCGGCTTCACGGCTGCCTCCTACACCGGAAAAGACGATCATTCAGAACGGATCGCAGCCGAGAACTCCCTGCTCAGCAACGAGATCAAGTGCCTGGTGGCCACGAGCGCCCTGGGCATGGGCTTCGACAAGCCCGATCTCGGCTTCATCGTCCACCTGGGCGTCCCGCAGTCGCCGGTCGCCTATTACCAGCAGATCGGCCGGGCGGGCCGCGGTGTCGACCGCGCCGACGTCATCGCGCTGCCCGGCCGCGAGGACGCCGATATCTGGGCCTACTTCGCGTCGCTGGCGTTCCCGCCCGAGGGCACGGTCCGCGCCACGCTGGGCGCCCTGGCCGCGGCCGGGCGGCCGCTGTCCACCGCGGCCCTGGAGACCAGGGTCGACCTGACCCGCAGCCGGCTGGAGATGATGCTCAAGGTCCTGGACGTCGACGGCGCGGTCCGGCGGGTCAGCGGCGGCTGGGCCGCGACCGGCCAGGACTGGGTCTACGACGGCGACCGGTACGCCCGGGTGGCGGCCGAGCGGGCCCGGGAGCAGCAGGCCATGCTCGGCTACCTGGAGACCGGCGGCTGCCGGATGGAGTACCTGCGCCGCGAGCTCGACGACCCGGCCGCGGCGCCGTGCGGGCGCTGCGACAACTGCACCGGCCGGCCGTGGCCCGCCCAGGTATCGGCCGCCGCCGCGGCAGCCGCGGGCGAGCGGCTGCTGCGGCCGGGCACGCCGGTGCCGCCCCGCCTGATGTGGCCGTCGGGGATGGCCGAGCTGGGCGTCCCGGTCTCCGGGCGGATCCCGGCGTCGGCGCAGGCCCAGCCGGGACGGGCGGTGGCCGCGTTCACGGACCTGGGCTGGGGGCCGCGGCTGCGGGAACTGCTGGCGGTCCCGGCCGGCGGCGCGCCCGCGGCGGACGGCCCGGTCCCGGCCGACCTGGTCGACGCCGTGGTCAAGGTGCTGGCCGGGTGGGACTGGGCGGACCGGCCGGCCGCCGTGGTGACGCTCCCGTCGCGGGCCCGCCCGCAGCTCGTGGCCAGCCTCGGCGAGCAGATCGCCGCCATCGGCCGGCTGCCCTACGCCGGCGCCCTGGCCTATGCCGGCGAGCCGGCCGGCCAGGACGGCCCGGGCGACGCCGCCGGCCCGCCGGCCGGGACGCAGCGGGACGGGGGCCAGCGGGACGGGGGCCAGCACAACAGCGCCCAGCGGCTGCGGGCGGTCTGGCCCGCGCTGTGCGTGCCCGAGCCGGTGCGGGCGGCGGTGGCCGGCCTGCCCGGCCCGGTCCTCCTGGTCGATGACCGGATCGAGACGGGCTGGACCATGACCGTCGCCGCCCGCCTGATCCGCGAGGCGGGGGCGCCGGCGGTGCTGCCGTTCGTGCTGGCCCTGGGCGGCTAGCCGTTCTCCGCGGCTCGCCGGCGGCTACGCGCCGGCCGCGCCGGTCGCGTGAGGCGAGGAGTAGCCGCGGGTGCGGGCGTGCGCCTGCGTGTCCGTGCCGTGCGGGGCGGAGTCGCCGGGCACCGGCCGCTGGCTGCGGTGCTGATCCAGCTGGGCCGCCCTGGCCCGGGCCTGCGCCGCCGCGGCCCGGCGGGCCTGGGCGGCCGGCGAGTTGTACTCGGCCACCTGCTGGTTCAGGCCGGTGGTCATCCACTGCAGCATGCCGGGCAGCAGGGCACGCCAGGTCAGCATGGTGTGCCCGACGTCGGGCACCAGCTTGACCGTCACCCCCGGCTGCCGGAGCTGCAGGAGCTGCGCGAAGGTCTCCGCGCTGTGCACGTCCTGCGCGTCCATCGTCCCGGCGCCCAGCCAGAACTGGGGGACCGGCCGGCCGACGGGCAGCGAGCGGAGCACGTCCAGGGGCGTGTTGAGCTCCGCGGCCTTGCGGTTCCCGCCGAACGGGCTGACCTCGCGCACCGGGTCGGTCAGCTGATTGGCAGACGGCCGGAAATATCCGCTCAGCACGCCCGCGAAGCTGTAGACGCGGCCGTGCTGCAGGCCGAGGTTGGCGGCGCAGAATCCGCCCTCGGAGTAGCCGGCGATCCCCCAGCCCGTGCCGGGCTGCTGCACCCGCAGCCGGGCCGCGATGTACCCGGGCAGGTCCCGGCTGAGGAAAGTGTCGTCCTGCGGGCCGCCGGCCTGGTTCAGGCACTGCAGGGATACGCCGCGCGCGCCATTGGCGTCGGGCATGACCAGGACGGCCGGCTTGGCCTCATGCTCGTCGACCAGCTGGTCCATCATCGTGTTCACGCCGAGCACGGTAATCCAGTCCTGCGGCTCGCCGGGGAAGCCGTGCAGCAGCTCAATGACCGGGAAGTGGTACGTCTGGTAATAGCCGGACTCAAAGTACTGAGGGGGCAGGAAGACATAAACGGCACGGGTGATGTCGCTGGCCGAGCCGTGCACGCTGAGCCGCAGCGTCAGGCCGTAGCGGGACGCGATGCTGGTGTCGATATGGTGCCCCGTCAGGGCGCTGAACCCGGTTCCGATGCCACCGTCACCTGCGTAGACGGTATCGGCGGGCACGCCCTTGGCGGTCAGGTCGGCGACCGCCGAGCCCCATGTCTCGTAATAGTCGTAGTACTTATTCACGGTCGCGATGCCGAATGCCATGGCCGGGATGAAAGCGAGGAATGCCGCGATAAGGCGCACGGCGATGTGCTTGGCCTTGATCAGCCACCACATCAGCCCGGCGAACAGCGCCAGCAACACCAGGAAAAACAGTGTGCTCTGCGGTTCCAGCATTTCCCCGCTCCGATTACCCGGTTGCCCGTACCTGTCACTCAGTGCATGCTTTTACCGTACCGCGTACATACCGGCCGGCATGCGCGCCAAGTTCCGGAGCGCAGCGCAGCAGTAACTGTAGACTAGCGGGCAGCGAGCGGGCCGATCTTTGCCGGATGCTTTCCGGTTACCGGGATCTTCCCAAATTGGCAAATGGTCCGGCGCGATTCGGTAAATAGCCGGACTAGTACAGGTAAAGCCGGGCTAGCCGTTTGGGTGCTGTATATCCACCGCTGGGAGATCTTTTACCTGGTCCTTGGTGAGGGTGAGCTGGAGGCCGTCGTCGGTGCGGGGACCCGGGGTCATGGCGGTCACCGGGATCGCCACCTCCTTGCGGCCCCACAGGTGGCCCTCGGCCAGCAGGACGTGGGTCACGTGGTGGCTGCCCTGGTCGACGACCAGGCCCTGGACGTGCCCGATGGGACCGTCGGTGGCGTGCACGGGGTCGCCCCGGTGCACCGCGATCTCGCCCGGCGGGACGGAGTCATAGGTGATGACGGCGTCCGCCGGGCCGCCCGCGTCGGACAGGGCGGCCGGGCCCATGGTGCCCAGCCCGTAGTACGGCCAGGACAGGACCTGGCTGGGCCCGTACGCGGCGTAGCCGGCCGTGCCGGGGACGAACTGGGTTTCCTCGGCCGAGGGAAGCTCCTGGAACTGCGCCCGGCTGCAGCTCAGCCGGACCTGCTGCGGGGTGCCGGAGATGAGGTCGAGCGGGACCAGCCGGCCCAGCCCCTGCCGGTGCTTGGGCTCCACCACCAGGTGGGTCACGGTCTGGGCCACCGGGTCGACCACGACGCGGCTGACCTGGCCGCAGGGGCCGTCGGTGCAGGTGGCATCCGCTCCGATCACGAACTCCGCCATCTGTGACATTGCGTCCTCCCGGGACTGGGTGGTGGCGGGGCCTGCCCGCTGGTCTGCGCCCGCACGTCTGGGGGGATCTTCCCGGCTGCGCCGGGGCAAACCGCCGTTCGGGCGATGGTGTCGGGCTCTGGCTGCCGCGCGGACCCGACAAGTCCTATCATCAGGCCATGCGGGCGACCAGCTACCTGGCGCCGCGGCCGGCCGCCGGGGCTGCTCCCGGGGACGGCGCCGGGGCGGTCGCGGCCGGCGCCGTTCCCGCCGGGGCGGCAATGGCCACGCTGATGGCGGTGGCCGCCCGGACGGCCTGGACGATCCGCTCGATCGCCGCCGGCTACATCGTCCTCCAGGTCGTCATCTGGCACTCCTTCTTTACCGCGCGCCCGGAGCGGCTGGCCGGGCCCGCGGTAGCCGTGCTGGGCGCGGCGGCCGTCATCGCCCGGCTACGGTGGTCGCGGGCCGGCTGGCGGCTGGCGGTCCTCGACACGGCCGTGGTCGCCGCCCTCGCGGTCGGCACCTGGTGGTGCGTGCCGCCCGCCATGCAGGGCGACACGTCCAGCTGGCTGTACATCGCTGTGGTGAGCCAGCTGATCGTCCCGGCCTGGTTCGCCCCGGCGGCGCTGTTCGTCCCGCTCACCCTGGCCTGCGCGGCCGCCTTCTGGGCCGGCGCCGTCCGCGCCACCCCGGCCACGCCGGGGTCCGCGTCCCCGGCCGCGGCGGCGGCCAACGCGCTGGCCATCGCCGCCGTGGCCTGGTGCGCCCTGTGGCTGCTGCGCCGCCGGGCCAGGGCCGCGGACGCCGCCCTGGCCCGGGCCGACGCCGAGTCCCGCGCCGAGTACGTCGCCCTGTCGCTGAGCACCGAGCGGCGCGAGCACGAGCGGCTGCTGCACGACACGGTGCTCAACACCCTGACCGCGCTGGGCCGCGGCGCGGAGCGGGCGAGCGGCGCGGAGCCCGGGGATGCGGAGCCGGCCGCCCTGGATCAGGCCGCGGCCGCCGCCCGGTGCCAGCATGACGTCGCGTTAATCGAGCACGCGCTGGGGGCGCGGGGTGACGGCGGGCCGGCCGGCGGCCTCCTGGCCGCCATCGACGCCGTGGCCACCGAGATGCGCGCCCGCGGCCTGACCGTCCACGTGACCGCTGTCCGGGGCGATGCGCCGGCGGCGGACGGCCCGCCCCGGCCGGGCGACCCGTCCCCGGCGGGCCAGTTCCTCCCCGGCGTGCCGGACTCGGCCGGGACGGCCCTGGCCTACGCCGTCCGGGAGGCGCTGGCCAACGTCGCGGCCCACGCCGGCACCACCGAGGCCTGGGTCGAGGTCGGGCCGGCCGGCGGACCGGGCCGGGGGGACGGCGGGGTCGAGATCGTCGTGCGCGATCACGGCGCCGGGTTCGATCCCGGCGCCGTCGACCCGGCCCGGCTCGGCCTGCGGCGCTCCATCACCGAGCGGGTCGCCGACGGGGGCGGCCAGGCCGCGGTCCGGTCGGCGCCGGGGGCCGGCACCCTGGTGATCCTGCGCTGGCCGGCCCCGGCCGGCCGGGCCCCGGACCCGGCGGGGGCCAGGGTGACCCGGCCCGCGGCGGCGGCTGCCGTCCCTCCGCCTGCGGCGGCGGCTGCCGTCCCTCCGCCCGGAGCGGCCGCGGTGACCCCGCCCGCGGCCCGGCTCCCGGCCGGGCCGCCACCATGAGCCGCGCCCGGCCGGCCGACGCCTACAACCTGGACCTGCCCCGGGCGGTGGGCGCGATCACGGCCGTGTGGCAGCTCGCGACCCTGGTCCAGGTCATCGCCTACCTGCACGACTACCGGCAGCCCGCCATCGTGATCGGGGTCTGGCTCGGGCTGCTGGCCGCCGCGGGCTGGCTGATCCCGCGGGCCCGGGCCGGCGGCCTGACCGCCGCGGAGGCCGCGGCGGCGATCGCCATCGCGGTGGCGGCGGTGGCCCTGGTCGGCTGGGAGCGCCGGCTGCACGGCGCCAGCGGCCCGGTGGACTGGTCGGTCACCGGTTCGGGCTGGCTGCTGGCCCTGGTCGCCATCAGCCGCCCGCCGCGGGCCTGGATCTGCGGCGCGGTCCTGGTGTTCGCCGCGCACGCCGTCTTCGCCATCCGGGTCCTGGGGCCGACCAGCCTGGACCTGGCCCGGCTGGCGGTCAACGCCTACACGCTGGTCATCATCCTGGCCGTGTTCGCCGCCGTGCGGCCCGCGACCGCCGCCTACGCCCGGCTGGCGGCCCGCCGGGCCGCGCTGGTCAGCCAGTCCGCGGCGGAGCGCGCCGCCGCCGCGGCGGTTCAGGCCGACCAGGCCGAGCGCCTGGCCCTGCTCGAGGCCGAGGCCCTGCCGCTGCTGCGCGGCATCGCCGGCGGGACCCTGGCCGTCACCGACCGCGAGGTCGCCCGGCGCTGCGCGCGCTACGCGGCCACGCTGCGCCGCGCCCTGGTCGACCGGGCCGGGGAGGCGGGCGGCCTGCTGGCTGACCTGGCTCCGGTCCTGAACGCGGCGCGGGACCGGGGCACGCCCGCCGAGGTCCAGCTGCTGGGCGACCCCGGCTCCCCGGCCCGGGCGGTGGCCACCGCGACCGTCGCCGCCGTCGACACCGTGCTGCGCGCGCTGCCGCCCCAGCCGGTCACGCTGACCGTCCTGGCCGCCGAGGAAGAGGTGGAGCTGTTCATGACCTTCGACCACGCGCCCGCCGCCGTGGCCGGCCTCGGCCGGCTGGGCCAGTCCGTGCCCGCCGCGGCGGGCTGGCGGGCCGCGGTCGAGATCGGCGACACCGGGGCGGGCTGCCTGGAGGTCCGGTGGGACGGCCGGGTGGCGGCGTGACCGGGAGCATCACCGTCGCCGCGGTCGACGATCACCCCATCGTCCGGGACAGCCTGGCCGCCTGGCTGACGGCCGGGCCGGGGGGCATCACCGTGGTCGGCACCGCGCCCACCGTGGACGCCCTGCTGGCCGGCCCCGGCCGCGCGGCTCAGGTCGTCCTCCTGGACCTGGACCTCCGTGACGGGACGACGATCTCGCGCAACGTGGCCGCGGTCCTGGCCGCGGGCCCGGCGGTCCTCGTGCTGGCCGCCTCGGACAAGCCGCCCGCCGTGCGCGAGGCGGTCCGCGCGGGTGCCCTGGGGTACGTGCTCAAGAGCGAGGAGCCCGCGACCGTCCGGGCGGCGATCACGGCCGTGGCGGCGGGCAGCGACTGGATCTCGCCCCGCCTGGCCTGGATCCTGGCCACCGATGACGCCCCCGACCGGCCGGCCCTCAGCCCGCAGGAGGCCCGTGCGCTGCGCCTGTACGCCACCGGGATGCCGATGAAGTCGGTCGCGAGACGGATGAGCCTGGCCGAGGAAACGGCCAAACAGTACGTAGGCCGGGTACGCGAAAAATACGCCCGGGCCGGACGCGCAGCGCCAACGAAAATAGAGCTGTACCATCGAGCGGTCGAGGACGGATACCTCCCGCTCCCCCCTCCCCCCTAATCCCCGGATGTGCGTCCGAGGAGAAGGGGCCGCAGGAGGTACCGCCCTCGGCTCTTCCTTCTTCCGCTCCCACCCTAGGGGTGCCCGCCGCCTCCGTCATGACCCCTTCTCGGGGGTCATAACGGACACCGCGCCGCCGCCGGGAGCCCGGACCGGCTCAGGGTTCCTCGTGGCTCAGGTCCACGATGCAGAACCGGTTGCCCTCGGTATCGGCTAGCACCACGAAGTCGGGGTCGTCGGGAAAGCTGTCCCAGGCGACCCGCCGGGCGCCCAGGCCGACCAGCCGGGCCGCCTCCGCCTCCTGCTCGGCCCGGCTGCCGGCATGCAGGTCCAGGTGCAGCCGCGGATGATCCTGCAGCGGCGTCTCGCTGACCTGCAGCGCGATGGGGGTCCCTCGCCCGTCGCGCGGCGCCAGCACCGTGGCCCACCCGCCGAACCCGTCCGTCCGCACGTCCCAGCCCAGGGCGGCCGACCAGAACGCTGTCGCCCGCTCGCGGTCCGTGACTCCCAGCACGATCACGCCCATGTCCAGCACAGCCCGATTGTGGCCGCTCGCCAGCCGGGGCGCCGCCCAGTTCCCGGGACGGCCCTGGCTACAGGGCCGGATCGTCCCCGATGACCGGGATCTCGGCATAACTGGCTGCGTCCGGGCCGGTGTGGACCGTGACGCTGAACGGGTGCTCGCCCAGCCCGGGGCCGTGCCAGGACACGTCGATGGCCGGGTCGATGGCCGCGCCCTGCACCGTGAACCGGATCCGGTGCCCGGCCGGCACCACGTACGACGTGGGCTGCAGCTCGATGTCGAACCGGTACACGTCGCCGGGGTCCAGGTCGGTCGGCCCGGTCGCGGAAAACTGCGCCCGCGCCCGCAGGTAGCCCCGGGTGATCTGGGTGGACGTCCACCCGCCGTCCGGGCCGGGCGCCACGTCGGTCAGCTCGGCGATGAAGTCAGCGTCCGGCCGGGACACCTGCGCCCACAGCACCAGCCGCGGGTAGCCGGTGATCTCGGCGGGCCGGGCCAGCACGGTGCTCGTCCAGGTCAGGGCCTGCGCCTCGTAGGGCGTCTTGTCGATGATCAGGCGGCCGTTGATCCGCTGCGCGCCCGGCGGCAGCACGGTGTCGGCGATGACCGGGTCGCCGTCGGCCACCATGGTGACGCGCGGCATGGACACCGCGGCCGGGTTGCGCGCGGTGGCCGGGTCGAAGTCGTAGCCGGCCCGGGCCGGGGCCGCCGGCAGGTCCCGGGCCAGGGACCCGTCGTTGCGGCTGGCCGCGGTCCCGCTGGGCGCATCGCCGAGGAACAGCCGGACCCGGCGCTCGTCGGGCAGCGGCCAGTCGTGCTCGTACCGCCACTGGTCGGGTCCCTGTACGAAGATCTGCACCGGGGGCTCGGTGTCGCTGCCGTTGTGCTCGCCGCGCAGCCACCGGTCGAACCACATGAGCTGGATCTCGGAGCCGGTGAAGGGCCGGATCTGCTCGCCGGGGGCGATCTCCTCGGCCATCGCGTCGGCGGAGAACATGCCGCCGTGCCGCCACGGGCCGATGACGAGCCGGGCGCGGCCGCCCGCCCCGGCCGCGCGCATCCAGGTGAAGGCGCGCGACCCGGCGTCGACCATGTAGCTGTCCCACCCGGTCGAGGTCAGCGCGGGCAGGCCGCTGCGGGCCAGGTCCTGGATGTCCGCGCGGCTGACCGCACGCTCCCGCCAGAAGTCGTCGGCCCACGGGTGGGCGGCGGCCTGGCCGTACTCGGACTCGACGCCGGGCACCTCGGCGCGGCCCTTCCGGCCGGGGCCGGGCTCCATCCCGCCCACGTACCACAGGTAGGAGTAGGTGTCG